>Ga0172381_10000973_pt1 | contig 35520 bp, 51 predicted proteins | sample Leawel6488metaG_FD_119754 | JGI IMG/M metagenome (GOLD analysis project Ga0172381, IMG submission 119754) | Leachate microbial communities from a municipal landfill in Southern Ontario, Canada - Leachate well 64-88 metaG | ecosystem: Engineered > Solid waste > Landfill > Unclassified | place... | reverse complement strand
CGAAGCCTCTGGAGCAAAGAGAAAGAAATCATAAACTCCATTGATTAACACATCGAGGGCAGCTGTTATCTCCGACGAGATAATTATCGTAACCAAGCCTTCATCAGCAGTTATAATTATCCCGCCGTTTTCCGTGGTAAGGTCAACCAAAGCAGGATCCTCAGCGTTTCTTGTTTGGCGTATCTGCATTTTTGCGGTGTAACCTGTTAAATCTATCGGCTCACCTTCGCTATCTTTATAATAAATTGGCAAGATAAATGTTGCACCTTGCTGTATGGCTATATCAATATATTCATTCATAGACGCTCCTTTACAATCCTCCATCCTCGATCTCTCGAGGAGACTTAGGATATGGAAACATAAGAATTATTGCTGCTAAGATTATTCTAAACATTAAGCACTCCTAACATATCGCTCAGTCCAGTTAACTCCATCTGTAGTAGTATAGATATGGATATCAACGCTTACGCTAGCTCCACTATCTCCGTAAGCATAACCAGAACATCCTAACCTAAAGCCTAATTGAGTTATGTTTCGCGGAGCAGAGAAAATGTGTTGAGAAGTAAGGCTCCCCCCTCCGTTACTATTAATCTGCTCATAAGCTGTGGTAAAACTTCCATCCCTAGATGCGGGACCAGCAACGCTAGGCGCATATCCTGTATAAGAATAAGTGGCCACAGTTCCCGGCCAAGTCACGAAATCAGCTAAGGCTACTAACTTTGGCAAAGCCTTAAGAGCTGCTCCGCTATAGATCCTGATAGGTGAAGCATTCGGATCAGTAGTCTCTAAAAGAGGTATCCCATAAGTAGTATCTCCTTTTCTTATTCTTAATTTGTGACTTGCCCCCAACGCTTCAACTCCTATCGCTATAACTCCGCCCTTATAATATCTCAATCCTATGTCGGTATATGCTGGCCCCCAAGCCTGAACTTCATATATCTGACAAGCACTGTGATCATTGCTAGGCCCGCCACTAGAACTTACAGCAACATGAGCATATGCTTTGATACCCAACACCCCAGACAAAGAGATATTAAGTAGATAGGGACTGGGATAATCTGTATCGCTTATAATTGTTTTATTGCTATCAGGCATTTAATCCTCCTTATAAATCAGTCCTTAACCAGATTCTTCCCGTCTGGGTACAACCTGTATCATCGGTTCTGCCCTCAATACATAATCCCGTTATTTGCTGATTGCTATTATTTATCCCTGCACTCATAACTGGAGCAGAACTGAAAGTTTTTACTCCTGCAATAGTCTGCGCGTCCGCTGTCAGAAATGTACATACGGTCCATTTAGTCGGATTGCTAGCAGGCGCAAAATTAATATTGTCATCAACCAAAGATTTATACAACACGCCGGCAACTTGGCAGAAACTATTTGTATAATAAGTAGTCCCCGCATCCCATTCAGCTATACCCATCTGCTGGAAATAACAAAGGGCCTGGAATATAACAAAATCAAGTCCATTAAAATCCTCTAGCGCAGGTATCCAATCACCAGTAGTTTCAGCAGACCAGCCTGTAAGAAAGGCCGCTAGCGCCTGTATTGTGGCAGGATCCGTGGTATAGTTAGGGTCTCCAGCTGCTAAAGAGCCGAATTGCCCCATGTTTCCTGATGTAGCGTTGCTTCCGAACGGAACGATTGTAAAACGAGAAATCTTTGCCATTTGACAACTCCTTTTTTAGATAATATAGTTAGCTACTAACCTTACTCCCATTGGCTTTGGGATTACTCCTAAAAATATCCCTGCCCTGAAAGCATTTTTGTATTTTGTTTTGACCTGATAGCATAAAGTCATAATGTAATGATAGGTGTACCTATCAAATAAATCTGTTGAATACGGGCTATCGCTGTATCTACCGAATCCGATATTATCTATTTCTGTAGCGTATCTCCTGAAGCCGAAGAAAGCCTTATCCCTGGTATCCGCGGTTCTATTAGAATCTAAAACGGTGATATCTGTCCCAAAATAAGCATATAAAGCTTCTGTCAAATATTTCATACTTGAGAATTTGCAGTTATAAATTATCTTTAATCTTATCAATGCCCTTAACTCAAAATCAGTCAATGTATAGATAGAAGTATTGCCATAACGATAAAACAATTCTGCAGGATATGGACTTTCGGCATACCGGCCGAAACCTGAGACCAGACTGTTTTCTGCGGAATATCTCCTGAAACCGAAATATACGTGCTCCAAATCCAAACCTGTAATACTCCTAGGAACACCAACAATCTTTCCGAGTATTGTTAACTGCGCTCCGATGGCAGTTTCTAAATCCCAGCAGTCTCTCTCTGCCAAAGTTAAACCATCGCATACCCCGCAATTAGCTACGAGCTTTGCTGTGGCCCTAGCTTTAGTTTTTCCGCGATACTGGATTATTAAAGCGTCTGCGTATGCCTCTAAAATTTCGCCTACAGTCATATTAAGATATGGTTATGTTACCCGCTGTTAATACAAAATAGTTATACAAATACGCCGGATATACTGAATCAGCCCACGTCGAGCCATCAAGAGATACCTGGCAATCTGTTATTATCAGATCTGAATTAATCCCTGCTATAACGGCTGTTATCGCTGTAATATCAGCTAAATCGTGTATCTTGTAACTTAAAGCATTGACGATAGAGGCCTTTAATGCCGTTTCGTCTATCGCAGTACCCGTCTTTGACGTAGCGGTAAATTTCAGATGAAGGTCATCTGACGTCGCTATTGTGTAATAAACAATGTAGCTGGTACCATCAACCTGGGTTAGCGTAACTCTTTCATCGCCTTTCATTCCGCAACCCGCATTACGGTATTTATAAATCAAAGCTCCAATATCTGCAGCTGTACCGCCTTCAACGATTACCCAGATTGAATGAGCCGGAACGCCATTACCATCAACTGTATTCTCGGTATTCTCATAAATCTTGACATCTGTAACCCCGCTAAGAGTCATCAATCCACCGTATAATCCTTCAAGCATGCCCTGCGAAGGAAGAGCAACAGAGGCTTCCCTGCGGATCCTTAAATCGGCGTCAGTTTCTTGGTCTGTGCCGACAGAATAAGGAATAGCCGCATTATTGACTACCGTTACGCCTAAGACTATGCTAACCATAGTAGTTATAGTATTAGCCAAGACCTGTATATACCCTATATCTTCTGCCCTGAAATTAAGGATAGTAGTACCTGCTGTAAGCGCTGCCGATTCCAAAAGGTAGAAGTTATTTCCATTTCCGTCTGAAACCGTAAAAGGAGAATCGCTATCGTCAAGCCCGATGAGAGAAACTGCTCTGTCTACGGTAATGGATACAGCTACATAAGTGTATGTCCCACCTTTACGGGCTATGCCGCATAACTGTGATACTCCGTCTAAAGCCACTCCCACTGCCTGATCAGGGTCTTTGGAATTATAATTATCTACATTCAACTCCAAATTATCCTCTTCGGCCAATGTTAGGATATTTGCTAATTGTCCGTCGGGAGAAGAAGAATCTACATTTATATCCGAGCCGTAGATTATCTGTAGCTGTAAGATTATTGCGGCTAATATTTCCGCATAACTCATTATGTGAATACCCGCAGCATCAATAGTATTTGCCATATAATCTCCTTAAGGTGTTCCGTAAACTTCAAGCGATTGTGTAAAAGCTGAAGTATAAATTGTGTCAATTGTATAAGAAATACTCAACGCTCTGCCACTTACAGAGGACGTAAGGCTTACAATTCTAACTACGCCATAGCAACTTAAGATAATCGCGCGGGTGCGAAGTAATATCTCCGCTTTATTGCTTATCTGTCCTAATGTTCCTAATAACCTGAACCAATCAACGCCCGCCTCAGTATCGAAGAAACAATCTTTATAAAAAGACAATAACTTAGTTTTGATGTTCTCGGCAATGGCCAGATCCTTGGTAAGATAATTTGATTTACCTTTACCGAAAGTGAAATCCCAAAGAGTATCTAAAGCTCTGATTATCATTGTATAGTCACCGTTTTAATTTGCGCAGAAGGCGGTATACTTAAACTAATGCGCCTTTCCGTTAAAGTAACCACATTACCTGAAACATTCGTTACAACCCATATCCTGCGGACTTCTGTCGTGCTTCCTTGCGGAACTGAATCGGTCGGCATACCTAAAGCTAACTCAGAACCTCTTAAGATAACATCCGCGCTCGATACTATATCCATAGCCTCAAGAGCCTTTAATCTCATCATCGCTGCAGAATAAAGCTCTACCGTATCCGAAAGATATCCGGATAATGAAGCTTTAAGTGACTTAGGGCCCACAAGAGCGAAACCGTCTGATATATCGTGTATACGTTCAGAGTTAGGCGGTAATATCGCACCGCTGGCAAACCAATTATCCATATCTTTATCGCAGAAGAAAACTAGGCATTCATCCCCTTTGGCTATCGGGAAAGTTATATGGCCACCGCCACCATTCAGGATTACAACAGGGCAACGCACGAGCAAAGGGTATTCAATAATCTTGTCAGTAACTAAACCATTCTCTAAAGGATTGCCGGCCTTAAGCACTTTCTTAAAGGCTATATTGATACTGGCAGTTTGCTCGGTTGAGTTAAAAGATTCAATTATGCCAACAAGACAAACATTGAGTTCATTCTTTATCTCCTGCTTCCTGCGGCCGAAGAATTCTCTTAAGCCTGGAACTGTAATCCTATTTATATTCGATTGCTCTGCCATATTAGCCCGCTAAGATATTTAAAACTCTATTACCTAAAAATAATTGAACTGTAGTTTTGCACTTTCCCGCTACAGCATCCGATATCGTCCCAGAATGTCTTATGCCAATAACCTTATATTGTCCGTTTAACTTTCTGTTAAAATTAGAGTTTAGCTCCACAACCTGCCCTATCTGAAGGCGAGGCTCGAAAATCATATCAGCTGTTATAGTCTTATCCGTTCTCTTGGGACTTCCCAAAAGCCCTGTTTCAGAAGATATGACGGTAACATCTCCTTCAAAGCAATCTTCATCCTTAAGGCAATGTACTTTACCGTTATCTATAAATACATTCCTTCCAGTTTCTTTCTGCAACTCTTCCCACGTTGGCCCGCATACAGAATAACCGCGCACATATTCTCCTTCGAAATCACCGATATATCCCTGTGCAACCTGGTATCCCTTTAGATCACCTATCAATCTGGCAATAACGTCTTTCTTAGTAGTCGGGTTATTTACCGTCCAGCTCGAGTGAGCGTTTGCCATAGCAAAAGCAAAATCAAAACCTTGAATTTCTGTAATCACATTAACCGAGCCTTCATTCTTATAAGAGATACACTGCTTCATATTTCCAATAAATATGGCCGGTAAAGGCTCAGTGTATCCTGCTTGCAGCATTACTCTACGATAAACCCATACCGAATAAGGATCTTTGTAAACCTGATTCCGGGTATTCTCGCTAAGGTTATAAAGCCTGAAGGTTGAAGTATTAGCTTCAGCTAATGTATCCCTGCGAATATCAAAATCTATTGTCAAAGGATTGCCTAAAATTATCGGGCTGTCATCACTCTGAACATATTTGCCTTCAATAATTTTATAGGCAGGGTCTATCGTAAGCGCAAACTTCCTTCCGAACTTTGCCCCTGTACTTCCTAAACTCGCTCCGCTTGGTATGCCTTCCATTAAGCTAGCCTCTCGTCAAAAGCATAGATTTTTGCTTCAATTTCCATAACATCGTCGGAATTAAGTAAATAAAACTGCGCTCTCCCATTAACAAAATCATCCTGAAATATCGGTTCGTATCCATCGGATACTGTACAGGCAAAACCAAAAGTAAGTATTTCCCTGAATTGCCTTAACATATTCGGACTGTTGACAAGCCGGCGATTATTTACAGTAAACGAACCCCAGGTAAAACTGTAATACCAACCTTGGCGCATAGGACGATATTCCAAAGTTAAATCTACCTTTGAGCCATCGTCAGTTATCAACTTTATATTTTGTTTTAATTCGTCTGTTATGGTTCCAATATATTTCATTAATTAGCCAAGAGGTCAGTAGAGACCGCTTGTCCCGTAAAATTAAAACCACTTCCTGCTGTTGAACCGCCTGAAGACACCGAGGCTAACATAGCCGCAGCTCTATCTTTTCCAGTAAGACTACTTATCAAGGAATTCTGTGAACTATTAAAAGCAGCGGTTAAGCTATATTTACCTTTAGCTTCTTTGCTCGATGTTACAGTCTTTGTCGTAGCAATCCTTATTTGTTTAAATGTAACAGAGAAATCACTTATAAATTTAGTATCGCCATTCTGCGTAGCTTCTATATTCTCAATGGCCATATTTTTAAAAACATTATATGGGGTCTCAACATCAACCAGTATTCTTGAAGACCATAAGCTATAAAAATAAGCGAAAGCCTTCTGTTGCTTTGTGTTCGATGTGTTGTTATTAGTAAAAATGTCATAGATATTCTGCGCCTGGCTGAATACCCCACTAACCTTAGAATAGACTTCAGCAATCTTAGTGTATGCCTGTGTCGCTTGCACTGAGAAATCATTCATAAAATCTGATATACCTGCGAGGCTTTGAATTTTAGTTAATACGCTTAATGCCGCTGAGGGAATAATGTCCGCAATCTCCCCCACGTATCCGCGTAGAGTAAATTTCTCAGGAGCTAAAGCGATATGGTCCTGCGCAGAGTAATTATCTTCAACGTAATGATCGGTGATTGTAGCAGTGAGGAGAACCGATTCTTTATCTAAGATATTAAAAACAAAACCACCTATGCCCGTATTCTGGCCACTCGAAGGCTTGACAATATACTGGTTGACTACATTATTGACGTAATCTTCTATGCTCTGCCTAGTATTAAAACCTTTTTTAATAAGCGAATTAATATCCATTATTCTCTCGTTTGATATTCTCCGTCGGAAAACATCCTCTTAAGTTTCTCGTCTACCTTATTAGCTATCTCTTCAGGACTTCCTCCGGTAATGCTAAAATGAAATTGGTTATGATTTGTCTTAGTTGACACTGAACCTGCTGCCGGCATAGACATATCCGGAATAGCAAAAGACGCTGGAGAAAATGCGGCTAGGTTCTTCTCTCTATTTTCAGCCAGCCAATTACCTACCTTATTCCCTATTCCGCCAAAGAATCCCTTAACCTTATCCCAATTCTGGGCAATTAGGGCAAGTCCCGCGGCAATAGCCCCAATTACTAAAGCTATCTCGCTTAATCCCGAAATCCATCCAGCAATAGCAGCAATGGCCATAGCTGCAGTCAGAGCGCCTATTGCTAAAGTAATTGCTCCAATCGCAGCAGCAATGGCAATCAGAACCTGCTGAACCCAAGGAAACCTATGAACTATATTTACAATCCAATCGAGGGCTTGAGCTATCTTTTCAAATAAGGGCGCCAACGCTGCTCCTAAATCTGTCAACAATACATTCCATTCGCCTTTTAACTTTGCCCAGGCACCGTGATTTCTCATTAAGGCTTCTGTCTGCTCATCTGTGTTCTTAATTAGTTTTCCTGACGAAGCCCACATATCGTCTGATACCTTCATCATTGAAAGCATCGATTCAGAGAGGCCAATTTGTTGTAGAGCTAGGCGTTGATATTCAGGAGATAGGCTCTTAATAGATTCCCTGACCCGAGATAAAAGCTCGAAAGAATCCTTGGCGGTTGTAGGGTCTATACCTAACAACATCCATCCCTGGGCCCCTTCTCCGGTCAAGCGCATGCGCGCAACACCATCTTGTAACCTTTTAACTGAGCTGATAACGTCTTCAGCCGATACGCCCATCTGCCCGGCAAGATTGCTCCATTGCTGCATTTTCTGGGCCGACATCCCAGTTTCAGCAGAGAAATGATACATACCTAAAGCTGTCTGGTCAGCGATATCCATAATTTTATGGATACCTTCATACAACGCCCCTACGCCCAAAACTGAAGCTACAGACTTTATATCCAGATCACCTATGGATTTAATAAAGTCTTTTAGCTTAGCATCGTCTGATTTGAAACCAAGCTCTGTGAATATTTCGCCTAGTTTTAAACTAAATCCCATTAGACGTTTTCTCCTTTAAGCCAAGCAAGATATCGGTAACATTCGTTTTTATCTTTGCATAAGGTATTGCACTCATTGCAAGGCATCTTATTTCTCCGGTTTGTTCAGCTCGTAAAATTCTGCTTCGTAATCTTTGACAAACTTAATATATTCAATTTCAGCAAGAACAATGTTAATGGGGCTATTCAATACCTGGTCCGGTGTTCCAAAGCCTTCCTTCGATAGCCTCAGGGCTATGGCTATATCCTCGTCCTCTTCTACCTTTACTTTTGGGTATCGGTAAGTTTTGCCTGAGCGTTTTTCAACAGAGAAACGAGATTTCCGAAAAAAGGGAGCAGGTTATAAAACAAAACCTCTTTGGCCACTATTAGGTAATCTGCCCTTATTTTTTCCTCCTCAAACAGATCTCTTACAACTCTCTGGTTATTGTAGGTAGTCCTCTCCATACATGGCCAGAGCGCGGCCTCTACCTCATCCGAAGAGATTATCCCCGTAATAAGGTCTTTAATAACATTTACAGTTTCCCCGCCGGCGTCTAAGTTTAAAATATCCTTAAAAGACTTAGCGCCTGAAGGGACAGCTATTTTGATTGATTTGACTTGATTTAAAACTGCCTTGAGTAGTTTATGACCTTCAGCAAACGAAGCTAAGGTTATATCAATCTCCGCACCGCTGCTTAAGGTTTTCTTGAGATTCGCCACTTTGAGCCTCCTCTAATTAGCCTAACCTAATTTTATAAAAGGGCTATCCAGCCGTTAGGTGCTGGAAGGGAAAGACGCTAAGCGACTCTCCTTTTCGCCCGCATAACCTAACCTATGCTCCTAGAGGAGCCAGTGAATATTAAACTGTATGGTGCTACGCCCTGGTCACTATCACCTTCGGCGTTCTCTTTCTGGTCGACTAATTTCTTGATGACGCCCCCAGAAAGTACATAAGTAATGGACGTAATGTTACCGGCCCCATCACCTATTTGCTTTGAGAACTCACCTGTAAACATAGTGAAAGCCACAGGATCATTGAGATACAAATTACAAAGGTTATTTAAGAATTTGTCATCAGCCGTACCTAACAATACTCTTAAGGTAACCTCAACCACTTTGCCGTCATACTTGAAAGACACGATAGCATTTCCGTTTTTACCTATCTTAACAACGGAAATATCATTCGGATGAACAAGGGCTGCGCAATCTCCATCCATTAGGTCATTAAGCAGCCGGCCGTTTATCTTGATTACATCCTCACCTGTAAAATTGACAACACTCATATTCTTCTCCTTTTTTTACCTGTTGAAGTTTACAATTACGTTAGAGCTGTGAATTGCGCCAGCCATCTTAACTGCAATCTGCACGACCGGGGCCTTACGAGCTTCCCTATCAGATGAACTCTGCAAAGAAACAGGATAGCTGTAAATATAAAATCCGTGCTCCTCAATGTTGTTAAAGAAATCTTCCTGGACACCAAAATACTCGGCAGATGTCCACGTTCCCGGGGCAACCATACCGTTAGTTACAGACTGCAAACAAGCCAAACGATAGGCGCCTTTAAGCAAGCTCATACCCGGCTCAGTCTGCGGTATCTTGGTTGAGAGCTCCACTAAAGCATTGAAGCCATTAACCTTTAACTGGCTTACAAACCAGATCAGATTAAACACCTCATCAAAATACTTATTCTCACCGCTGGACCATACTCTGCCGGTTCCGTCAACCATAGCCGGATAGAAATCAACTCCCGCGGCGTCTAATTGAGTTTTTAAGGTTTCCGAAATAGTATCGGCAGTAATGGTAGACAGGGTTTTTAGGTGCATAGTCATGCAGGTACGAGAGCCATCAAAATTGACGCTCATACCACGGCTTGCATACGCTGCCGCGAGCAACCGGGCTTCCTGAGCTGTCCCGCTGTAATACAAGCAACGAGTGGAATTATCATTTGCGCTCTTAATGCTTGTGAATATTCCAGCGATATCGGCCGGTGTGTTAGAAGGAAGAAACAGGATTTTATCTCCGTATCCTTCAACCAGATTGGCTAATGTTAACCTATCACCATCCGAAGTAGGATATGAGTTGCTCAATATCCCTACAAAATATTGTATGCTTCTGCAGCGGACAATGGCCTCGGATAATGTTTCTGCGCCTGATCCTACTGTAAGAATATTAACGGTGCAGCCTGTACCACCTGAAGGAGCGACTGTCGTTGCAAGGTCAGTACCTGCTGTATATCCGCTTCCTGCCGTAGTGAGCTCATAGGCCAGTATCTCTCCATCGGTGTCAACTTCGGTTACGGTAAGCGTACCTAATGAACCGCCAGACTGAACCACTGTCAGAACATCGCCCACGGAATACCCGGAACCCGCTGTATGCAGGCTAGAGGTCTTGATTGCTCCTACTGCAAGCGTTAACATAGGGAATATAATCAAAACTCCATCGCCAGTCATAATGCTTGGATTCTGCGCAAAGATGGCATTAGCCGCTAAATATGTTTCTGAACTTGAACCGAAATCATCAGCTACGGCAGCGGGAGAATTGTAAACCCCATAATCTCCGTAAGCTTCCAATCCCACGATCGGCGTCTCATTGGTAAAATATGCGATGTTGTTAACCTTGTAATCCGCTAACCCCACAGCTGCTTCTGATACAGATACATTGATAATATCTGCAATGTCTAGTCCGTTATTTGCCATTTTTACACTCCTTATGTTAAACTGGTTGTTGGCTGTGTGAATTCCTTCTCTATCAAAGGCTCGCCATTAGCCTTCACCTCTACATCAAAAGTTTCAAAATATTCCACGGTCTTAATTTTCTGGTAATGAGAAAATATAACCAAGGGAATATCAAATCTATATAACAATGCCGTCGCTTCAAGAACGGACAAATCTTCAATGGGTGCGATGCGCGCAATCTTAAAGCTGTATTTCTCTTGTAGCTGTTGAGAATATACAGAAGCCATAGCCATCAAGACTTCTTCTTTTCTATTTAAAGCGTCAAGATTACGTGAGAATATTCCGACGGTAATATGTTCCTGAACATTAACGTCTTGGATTTCTTCATATTCACTTGTCGTTGGATTATATTTAACTGTATTCCTGTTAGCTATAACCTTCGATGGCTGGTAGCTTAATACAATAAATAAATTCTCGTCGGAAGGAATATCAAACTTCTGATTCCAGATATTAATTCTGTCATCATCGAGTTCTAATTCTTGAAGGAATATCTTACGTAAACAAGCTAATGAATTAGGGATGGCGTTTCCACTCATTCCTGAAATCCCTCGGCTATCTCGTATTGATAAAATCCATATTCGGCGTAATCATACTTTTGCATTACGCGGTATTTTATCTCTGCCAAGATAATAATATCGTCAAGCTTCAGATCCAAATCTTTCAAGCTATGCAACGTAAACCAGCGCCAACTTCTTTGGCCCTCGGGTTTTATATCAAGCCTCTGTGCAGAGAAAGGCTGTTTTACCGCAAAGGTATCAACGTAGATAGGTATTTCCTGCGTCAACCCGCCAATCTGTTGCTTTTGGACTATGCCTACTTTCATAGGCTGAAGTAAGCTCATCACCGCATCAGATACGTCCGGCATATCCAACGATTCTTTTATACTTTTCTTACTGGCGTCTTTTATCATCGCTTACCAACCCTGCTGTCTACGCTTCTCTCTAACTGCCGACTATCAATTAAAATTGCGCTTGATTTTTTTCTTGCTATAGTCTTAGGGCTTAGCTTTTGCCATCTTCCGAATCCACCGCTTGAGAAAGCCGCATGAATGATATTCTCGGCCGCAATACCTAAATCCCTGTAGGCCTGTTTTAACCTCGTTGGTGTATGCTCGCCTTGCAGATATATTGCCCATAGCTTTGCCTTTATAGCAAAGAGGCCTTTCGACTTAATCAAAAATGGAAGCTTTAAGAAAGAACGCGCCGGGATATTTTGGCTTAAAGAACCTTTTTCGTGAACCAGCCCTATGCTAGCATTGGTCATATCCGCGGCTCCTCTTGTCTTCTTATGCCCGCCTTCTTTAATCAAAGAACCCAGTGCTTTCCTACTTGCTGCTTTAGAGCCTAACACTCCAACCTGCGCAACAATCTTTGCCTTAAGCATTTCCTTAAGGTTTTCTATCTTATCAATGTCAATCTTTACAAATGAATTACCTATCCTTGTAGTCTTTGACATCAAGTCGTTGTCCCTGATTGCATATCCACATTCCCTACGATATAAGGCAATATCATAGAGAGATATTTCTGGCCGTAACCGTTTCTCATATATCCGGCTAACACTGGATTCTTAGCAAACTTATCCGGGATAGAATAACCTACAGAAACACCGCCAACAGACTTAGAACTTTCTAAAAACTTAGCCTGGCTGGACAGCCCCTTTGACGAAAGCTTGATATTCTCAACAAGCCAATAAGCCGCAAGAGTTAAAAACACGCGGTGATCAGCGTCATCAAGGTCAGAATTGAAATTTACCAAAGCATCGGCTATTGCGCTGTCTATATCGCTATCCATAATATAGTCAGCATTATCTGCGTCCGATTCCGGAGCATAAGGAAAATCACGAACGAATAGCGCTTTAAAATCTGACGCTGTAGGAGCTGTCCATTCCGCCATTAGATTATCTCCTTAGCTTTCTTTGCAGCTTTAGGCTTCTTAGCCTTTAAGTCCAAGATCTGCTTAGGGTACATCTTAACTAACCGCGCACCCTCTTTAGCTTCAACATCAATAACCGTTTCAGGGTCAAACCAAACTTTATGATTATTCGTTCCGTCTTTACACTGACGCCCGCCGCTAAGAACTTTTTCTTTCAGTAAGATAAAGGACCTAACGCTTTTGTTATAGAGCTCCATATCTTCTCTCCTTTTTTTGTTTCCCAGGCGGCTCGGTTACCCCTATTGGTTCCCGATTTCTAATAGGACACACCGCCCAAGATAACTTTACGATCAGAAGTCGAAATACAAGACTTCTAACGGTCTATACGCTACAACTCCAGTGAACTGACCATAAGCCGCGTTCTGGAACTGGAAGTTGTTGATACTGTTCGGCTGGGTAGAGGTATAATTCACAGGAACGTCCATACGAAGGGTATCTCTATCCTTGCGTAACATAACGTATCTCTGGTAACCACTTCCGCCGTTTAACCCATAAGACGCGTTGTATGAAGGCATACCATACGCGCATTTCCTCATGGTAACTCCGCCTGCAATACCTGATTCAGCAAATGCTTTCTTCAGGTATTCAAGCTTAGAAACCGCAGAATATCCGGCCGTTGTAACCATCGACAACAAACCATTCCAATCATCTTCAGGAATGTAGAAATCTGTCGGTTCGGCGGTGCGGTTGCAGTTCGCTCTGTATGCCTCGATGACTGCGGCAACAAAGGTGTTAAACTCAGACACGCTCATAGCACTAATTTTCTTAGTGATAGTCGCAATATCAGAGTTAACATTGCTTAGGGTGTAAAGGCCGGTGACGCTGGTGTTTAATGCAGATCCGAGAAACGCAATTTTCTGGAGGCCTAAGTCCCAGTTTTTCTTGCGGGATTTCTCGCGGGATTCAATCAAATCCCAGTTATTTGAAACGAGGGCCTGCTCAATTTCGATGAGCGAATATCCGATTTCCTTTGCCCAGGTAATAACAGGCACGGTCACGGAAGTCACGGCTGCGCTAGCTTCGGCGAGGCGTGAATTTGCAAGGCCTTGATTGATAATACCCTCTTCGAAATCTCCTGACGTAGAGAGCGTCAAGTTAGTGAGGATATTTGCTGCGAATGCAGCCTCACCCACTTCAACGGGAAGATAATCCGCGAAGGGTATTTCAAAGAACTTCTGCTCCACAACCCTCTTTTTGATATAGGTCATGGTGTCTATCGCGCGCAGGTATCCAGTGGACGCCTGGTCGATATCGCCGTTTGCATTAAGCATTGTCATGCCGGCGGCAAGTCTGGCCGAATTCCAGCGGGCCATAAGCTGTTTCTTGACTTCTTCCTGATTCACTGCCATTTTTTCTTCTCCTTTTAGTTAACTGGTTAATATCCCACGGGGCTTTTAGGCCCCGCGGGAATAGATGATTTTTCCGATTACGCCTCTATCGCATAGGTAACTTCTACGTCGATATAGGTTGAAGTAATCAAATCGGTTCCGGCAACAGCTGCTACGGTAATAGCAGTTGCGGCATCATTGGCAACGAAGGAAGCTCCGTCGGCCAATACTGCGGTAGAAGCAGTACCGATTCTATTAACAGCGCTTCTGGTTAACTGCGCTAAGTTGGCAGTGAACAACGCAACGCTGGATGCAGCTTGAGTTGCACTAATCGCTACACCAGTAGCGTTAGCTGTAGCGGCCAGATTTGCTCCGATAGCGATAATCTTGGCATCGATTAAACGCAATTTCTTTCCTGTAACAGCGGCCACCAAAGAATGACCCGCATTAACCTGAGCTAAGGTTAACCGTGCTCTCTTGGTGAATACGCCATAGGCAGTATCCGGACCAACAACGCCAAGAGTTGATTCAATGGTAGTACCCTTGATTGTGTTCGGTGTAGCAGATCCGATAGGCGTGTTATTGATAGTTCCGCCCACGACCGTCGGTGAGAATGTAATGCTGGTCTTAATCTGCGCTATGATGAGAGCCCCTGAAGAAGCTCCGGTCAAAGCAACGGCGCAGATAGGATTAACTCCAGCGTTGGTCTTAACTTTCGCTCCGGAAACCACATATTCCAGGTCATCGCCAGCAGTTACTGCTCCGCTTGCCTCTAACCAAAGAATAGTGCTGAATAACCCGATTTCAACAGCATCCTCTGCTACAAAAGACTGTTTCTTAGGCGATGCAAGAATTACGCCTATAGCGGGATCGGTTGCCGCGCATTTTAAAACTGTAATGACTTTAGACGATTCAGTGCTTATCTTGACGAAATCTCCAGGTATAAGCGTAGCTGTCTCATCCGGATCCACAATCACCGGAATGGTGAAGGGGTTTGTACCACGAGCGATTGAGGCCTTCAAAGCGCTCATTTCGAACTGGTTCATTTGATTATTTATTGCCATCTCTTCTTCTCCTTTTTTGGTTATGGTTAAATTATTATTTCTTTACTTCAGTACCGTAAAGCTGTTTACCCCTGTTAAGCTTATCTTCCTGAGTATTCCCGGGAACCACATTAAGCCCATCCGCTAACTGGCCAGTCTCGCGCAATGAATTAAGGGCCTCAAAATGCTTTTTACCTTCGGCTTCTTTCTTCTCATTCTCTTTGCGCTGATTCTCTTTTTTCTCGGCTTCCTCTTTTTCCTTTTTCGCCTTCTCCTCTTCCTTCGCCTTTATTTCTTCCTCAGTAGCGTTTTCAGCGAGTCCACAATTCTTAGCGCGAACCTTAAGGGCGTTAAGCTTCTCTTCTTTTTGCTTTGTTTCCTCATCAGCCTTTTTCTTAGCTTCTTCGGCATTTTTGCGCTCCTCTTCCTCTTTTCTCTTCTTTGCCTCAGCAGCTTCGTCTGCCCCTGTTTCCCCTAATGCCTCGTTCAGCATCTTTGTGAAGCTGTCTATGGCATTCTTAATCTTTTCTCCTAGTGCCATTTTTGCTACTCCTTTCGTTTGGTTTTCCCGTAAATGGTCTCCGACTATTTTCCAGATATCTTCGTCTTTGAATTCCGGGTGCTCCTTTTTCTCCTTATCAAACATTCCCTTGATTTTGGGGTCGGTTTTATCCAAAGCATTCCATACCCTATCTCCTTCCTCAACTATGTCTTCTTTTTTCAGGTTAGGATAAGTTTTTAACATTGCTGAGACAACCTCATTAAAAGCCGCAACAGCATCTTTATGATCCTTAGAGATTATTGAATCCTCGCGATAATGTCCTGTTGCTCTATAGATAATTCCTTCGGTATGTGTTTCTATCTTGTCAATATGAACAAGAACTCGGGTGGCTCCTTCACCGAAAGCATTCTCATACTTTGCCCCCTTGCTATTTAATACCAGCTGGGGAACTCCGCATTCCTCATAGCGAGGATTAGGTACCAAAGCCAGATGTTCGCCTTCGCCTTCAAGGATTTCATTTTCATAACGGATTGCGTGATTTTCTCCGCCCTCTCCTAATTTGGTAACTTTATAAGCGCAGGACACAGAATAGCCTTTGGAGATATCCTCTTTAGCCTTGTCGTTAATAAGCAGAAATTTGCACCAATGCCATCCGTCTTGAGAATTGAAATATAAATCGGTAATGTAGCCAACGGATACATCCTCAAAATTACCTGGGGTAACTTCCTGATGTTTCTGAATAACCGGCTTACCGATAAAGCTGTTAAGCATTCGGTCAATGGTTTCTTTCTTAATAAGATTAATTCCACAGCCTGAATCTTCATAAGAAACAAGCCCATCTTTAAGAAACCGACATTCATAAAGCGACGGCCAGTCTTTTGCGTTTTTATTAATTGCCATATTTCTCTCCTCTAATCGTAATAAGTATAGGCGGCGCATTCTTTGCTTCTGCCTTCTATCCTCTCTTTGTACATACTGCCTCTGATACACTCAACGCCACTCCATAAACAATTTATGCAGCCATATTGAGAATGGGTAACTTCAGGAGGAACATCTTTCGGAGTTCCTTTCATCATAGAATTACCGAATAGCTGTTTTCCTCTTTTAAGTTTTGACTGTTCGTTCATTATTGGTTTCCCCCTATCCTTAAAATCGGTATTGCTAAACATCTACATCCGAAATCTTCGCCCGGGTTATTTCTTTGCCCCGTCATTTTGTTAGTTATCGGCGGGTTATCCCAGCTGAATATCTTTCCGTTTAAATCCTTATGGTCTTGCCTTACACGTTCATCGTGTGAAGTTTCCCAACGGTAACGTGTTATTCCCGCGTCTGTATATCTGGTTTCCCTATATTTTGAAACCAGCAAACTTGTCTCTTGCCGGCTGATAAATCTTGCCTTTCTTCGGCTTACGCCATATTGCGCTTCAAGTACGCCCTGAATTTTATCGGCCCTGAATCCCTGAACCATATTCTTAGAAACTCTTTCCCTCAAATCCATAATCGCTTCATCGCTAAAATCCTTTATGGTAAGGTTAAGATTATCCGAATAATCTGTCTTAATTGCCTCGGCCATAGTGGGCGATATTTCAGGAGGCATCGTAATACTCTCTGGAGTAATTTCTTTAACCTGTGCCTCAAGATTCTCTATCGTTACGCTGGCATATTTGTTGAAATCTATGTTCGGAATCTCTATCGGTTTATCTAACGCCTTAATAAGGGCTGCCTTCTGTTCCTCTAAAGCGTGCTTGGAAACTGCTATTGCCTGGCGTAAATCAATAGTCAATTTATCTTCAGGAAGCTTAAACGCTTTACGCTTTAAATCCCACTTAGCGCCCATAGCCCGAAGCTCCTTCGATGCCGCAGCGCTAAAGGCGCCCATAAATAAACCGTCCTGATACTGGATATGGCCGGACTTAAGCTTATCCACAAGTGAAGTTACGCGTGCATTTTCTCTGCGAATCTTAATTCCCAGTATTTCAAAGAGCGGCTTATAGATCGTTACATAGAGGACGTATTCAATCGCCTCGGATAATTTCTTGGAATACTCTTCTTTATCAATAAGAGGCTTTAATTCTTTTTCAATCACGACTTACCCTCTTTAGGCTTAACCGCTTTCTTGCCTTCCTTACCGTCCGCTCCTTCTTTACCTTCTTCACCTGGTTTTGGCTCTGCGAATAAATCCTCTGGCCGCTCCGGTTCAACCTCTCCGCGGGAAACCTCAGTATCTATAGTAATAAGATTTTCCTGACGTAAAGCCTCATCGCACTCAAAAGCATTAAAGAGCCGTTTGTCATAGACTTGGAATATCCTGTTCTGTTTGGAAGTCTTAACGCTCTCTTCCTGCTCCGCGCTCAAAACTCTTAATGGCTTAAACTCAAAATCTATATGCTCTGGCTCAAAGCCAAATAAATATCTACATCCAAGAGGAAGAACAACTCCTAAAACTTCTCTTGCTTTAGCTCTAACTTCACTCTCGATAAGAGAATTGTAATTTTCTATATCATCCTCTCCAGAGTTAAATCCCGATGCCGATAATCCAAATAGCTTTGTCATAGGCATACGAGCTGCAGCAGACATACCAATACGAATTTGGTTTAGAACTTCGGCCAGGCCTGAGAATGAAATCTGTTTCTGCTCGTATTCATCCTCTTTGTCCATAACAATAGCGTTGTGATAATTCTTTAGGTTGGTTGCAATCTGTAAACGATTGGAAGTTTTACCTTGGGCGATACCGGAAAGGATATTTGTATTGAAACCGTCTATTTTCCAGATGTCTATCTTGGCCTCATCAATGAGCTCATAGATAACATCCTGCTCCTTGGAATACATATTGGCGTCTCTAATGAGCCGGTCTACTTCTGACATTCCCCAACCCTGTAAGCGAGGCCTTATAAATGATGGCGCTTCTTTACCGAGAATTTTAATCACTCTGGATTTATGTATCGGCTTAGAATAATAATTGTATGGCGTCTCGATCTCTTCCTGTGGGACGTATGTAAGCACCAATTCCCAGCGGTCTGCGTCAAGAAAGCTTAAATCTGTACCCGGACGAATCATATCTTTGTCGAGCTCTTTGGCCGGATCCTGATAGTTATTTATGATTAAGCCAGCGCCCCCGAATAGCTTTGCCCATTTCATAGCAGCCTTAACTCTCTGTATGACCATTGCCTTATCTATCCAGCGCAGTAAGGCTTTCTTATCGTCATCGTCAAGTTCGTCGCAGATAAGCTTCTGTATGCCCCCGCGGAAGCCATCTTCAACCGGCTGATCAACAACAGTCTGGATAACTCCAAAGGTCATATAGCAATAAGACAAGAGTATGCGGTTAAGGGTAATAGGATTGTATTGACTGTCTACGGCCAGCTGGAATGGCATAGAAAGAGGAGCTGAAGAATACATCGCTGAATCAAACACACCTGTAAGCGGGCCAATATCAGCATTGGCGTTCTTACGGCTCTTAGAGTTAGCCATAGCCTGAAATTGTTTCACGATATCTTTATTCCCATAATTCTGAGCAACCCACTTAGCAAGCGTGGGAGAGGACTTAGCCATGCTAGAGAACATCATCGCTGCTTCGAAATTCTTCAAACCTTTTGCATTAGTTCTCTTAGAGTGTTTCATAGCACCTCGAATATATTCTTCTTGCTCTTAATGTATGGCTCCAGGGCATAGCGGCATCCATCCGGAGCATGATTATTCTTGTCCACAGGGATTGGAAATATCTCTTGAGTAATCTTGTCTTGCTTCCAGCGATAGTTTTCATAATTGCTTTTAGCGCCTGCGCAGCGCGGATGAATAATAATCTTTTCAAAACTACGCAGGAATGAGATACCGTCTTCCACGGATCCCTTTCCTTTTTCAGCTCCGACAACAGTGAAGCCTTGCTTCTTAAGATAGCTAATGGTGTCAGGTCTTGCGCTATCAGCGCGGATAGTCCAATGTCTTGAGCCCGGGATTTTATCCCAATACTTCGGCAAATCGTCAATCTCAATCCCAACGCCGTAGACTTCATCCGGGATATAAAGGCAGTTATTCCTGATAAACATCCGGCCCATCCACATAGCATCAACCGAGAAACCAAAGTCAGCGCCATAATAAAAACGAACTCCTTCAGGGATATCAAATTCTTCAATAAAGATTTTGTCTTTAAATATAAGTGCATTGCTGTAACCCTTAAGTTTGCCCAGCCAAATATGCTTATAAGCTTCAAGGTCAACCCTCTTGCAATACTCCATCTCCTTACGCAAGACTTCTGGGAAGTAAGCATTATCCGCATAGGTAATTTCCTCTATTGCGCAATCCGGTGGCGTATGTAATACAAAACGCTGGTATGCCGGATCTGTTTCCAATTCTGGGTTGAAGGTAACTATGATTTCTGACGGATAAACTATGCCCTGAATAATCCTCTCTTTTCTTATAGTAGGAATTAATACAACCCACGAGTTCTCTGATACCTTGCCCGCTTCTTCTACCCAGCATATATCTATACCTTCCGTCGACTTTATCTCGTTGATGTTCTTCTGCAGGCCTTTGAATATAAATTCCGAGCCTGTCACCGAGATTATTGTTTCCTGCTGAATGATAAAATATCTGTCTAAACCTAAAGCGTGTATCCGATCGCTTAATAATCGATGTACAGAATCCTTGATGGAATTCTGCATTTCTCTGGTACATAGAATCCTTAACTTCTCTTGACAGGCCCGAGCGATTAAGTAATCCGCAACTGCCCAAGACTTCTGACCGCCTCGACCCCCGTATAGGACTTTGTATCTCTTGCCTATAGCTCCCAATACTCGGCGGCATTTCCGAGACATATAGGTTTCTATCAAAGGTCGTTCGGCCATTATTGAGGGGCATGTCCAGTTCCTTCTGGTGAAGCTACAGGTTCTTCTTTGTCTTTAAAGATAACCATCGGAGGCAAAAGCGGAGCTCCTTCCGGTCCAGTAAATTCGTGTTTTTCAGTTAGAAGCTTGAGATGTTTTGCTAATGTATCTACCACTTTCGTTTTATCCCAGAATTTAATTTTCTTGGTAAAACCAATAAGCTCTCTATCTTCTCCCCTACCCTGATATTCCTCAAATACTTCAATACTCGCTATAGCCTTACGAGCTTCCTTGGGAATAGAAGCAATATCTTTAAGGCGGTTATTTTCGTCATAAACTATATTAGGGTCGAAACTTATAAGATAGTAAAGCTCACTAATTACAAAGTCGGCGGTTGCCTTTGTGCGCGCAGCTCTTTCATCCAAAAGCTCTTGAATATATTCTTGGATAACAGGTTTTAACAGGTTCTCTGAAGCTATTTGCTGAGCGGAATCCTCTGAGTACCCTGCTCTTATAGCAGCTTGGGTGCCATTCAAATCTATAATGTATTCTTGGCAAAAACGAATTTGCTTTTCGGTAAGTTTTTCTTTAACAGTTTCACTCATAGATTTAACTTTTTTAGTGAACTAATCTGAGCTTAATCATTAATTCTCATATCCCTACTATATAATGTGGTAGTTTTCTGCCTTCAGGTTACCTTTAACTTCCCTTTAAATTACCCTTAAAATACCCTTATCTTCCTAAATTACGTTTTCACCCCTCAAAAACCGCTTTTTAGCCTTCCGTAAGTGTTTCTCTACATTTTTTAAAGAACATTTACATAGTTTTGCAATCTGGATTTTAGTAAGACCGCTTATTTTCAAATCCACTACTAAACGCATCTTCTTAGGCATCTTGTCAAACACATAGAGCCAATTATCCATAGCCTCTATGATTTCCCAGTTGTCTTTCTTGAGCTGAAGCATAAGGAGTTTCTCATCCATTGAGCAATCTCCTTTCCGGGCAACCATACCAAAAACCCTCTGTTGCGCCCCTATGAAAGTCTTGCGATAGCTTAATAAGATGTTTCTCAAATGCTTCACACCTAAAGACTGACCATTCGCCGGACTGATTCTCATAAGCAAGCCAATCCAGATCCGGTTTACTTCTTAATCTTTGCCCTGTTAAAATCGCCTGTTGGTCCATTAGCCCTCCTTAACTGCGATTTTATTCTCAACCGCGTTTCTTTGCGCCTCATTGAAAAAATCCAATATCCCATCCACATAGCTAGGCCTATCTTGCTGCTTTTTACTTTCAACGGTTAACAACTGGTCTCTAATCTCTGATAAGTTCATTTCCTACTCCTTTCCAAATAAAAAAGGCCATAGGGACGGTGTGGATACCGCATATCACCAGTTATCCATAACTGATGACTTACCCTATGGCCTCTCGAATACCGAGCCGGCTAAGTTAAGCTATTGTAGTTTCTCTTTCTTTATGCTCTTCTTTCATGCCAGATATTTTTCCCTGATGAACTCTAAACGTAACCTTAAAGCTGCCGAAGGGAACCTCCTCCTTGGCTACCCTTATAATTTCCTGAATGACCCGCTGTTCTTTATCTTCTGACACCGATTCCTCCGCAGGAATAGATTATCTTGATTTTTTAATCGCTGTTGTAATTACTAGCCTAACCAAATACGCAAAACCAAAAGTGCATACGCATAATCCAAAATAAACTAACGCATCCTTTAACTCAAATAGTGCTTTTGTATTCTCATCAAAAACTGGCGGTTTAAATATTGGCTTCTCCATTAATTCTCCTATCGGTTATATTTTTGGTGGCGTTATATCTGCTCCCGGATTTTTCTTTGCGTCTTTAAGCTCAACCCTCAAAGCCTTCGTAGGAGAAAGTCTGTTTTCATCAAGCCATTTATTTTCTTCCCATTTCCCTTTTGACATCTTTGGCTGAAGCGCGTATTGATTACAGCCGGTCAAATAATCTGCCCTGCCAATTACGAAACCCTTAAATCCTGTTACTTTATCCTTCAGCTCTATTCCCAATTCAAACTTAAACATTTTTACTACTCCTTTCTAAGATTGAAAATGCTCCTTGCATTTTTTATATTTAATTACTACCCCCTTCTTCCCACATTCAGGGCAAGGTTCGTTCCGGCCAATCTTCTCACTGCTCCTTACCTGCCGGTTGATAATCGTAAGCCCATCCATATGGTCTATCTCATGTTGTATCACCTGCGCCTCTACCCCGCGGACAATATAAACCTGCTCATCTGTATAATCCGGCTTATAAATAATCTCCATAAACCGGCTTACCATATACCATTTATCAGGCAGAGATAGGCACCCTTCTTTGATAATACATGGATAGCTTGCCTTAAGGATCTGAGGATTAAGTAGTTTCTTCTCAATACGTTTCTCCTTGTCCTTAGGATCCGGAAAGGTGTAATAGGCAAAACGTAAGGGCACCCCAATTTGTATTGCCGCAAGCCCAAATCCAGGCGTCCAAGCCGTAGGAAGTGCTGCCTTAATATGCTCCTCAAGCTTCAAATCTTCGACTTGTTTCCAAGTAGTCTTTTTAGATTTTTGCCGAAGAAAAGTATTGTCAGTAACGATGGTATCTTGTGGAGCATAAATACCGAGAAGACGTTCAACGGCATTCATTCCCGGGAGATTAGTTTCAGTGGCCATTATTTACCCTCCCCGATATGGCAGCTCAGCTGGTCTTCGTGGCATATACGATAATCTACTCCGTCAACATTTAACTTACCGATAACTCCGTGCGGCCGGATAACGTGCCCCACCTCTACATGCTTACATTCTGGGCCTTTGTCCACAACAAGAAGCTCTTCCTTACCCGTTGCCTCAATATTATCGCGCATACCTTCTGGTAACAATACTCCAGCAAGCGGCCTCTCCTTCATCACCATAACTATCCACTTGCCGTACGGTATCGGCTTACGCTTTACTTCTTTCATTTTTTGTTACTCCTTTCTGTTAGGTTAATTATTTATCTTCCTTCAAGAGTTTATGGATGGCCTTAGTCGCTCTTTCTATAATTCCTTCGAACTCTCCTGTTTGACACTCTGCTGTCCACGAAGTAACAGGAGCGCCTAAATCGTTAGCGATTTCCCGTAACTTATTATTTAACTCCTCTCTTTCTTTAATCATCGCCAATATACACTCACGGCGAGCTTGGTTATAAATGGCTGTATCCCTTTTTGATTGATCTAATGTTTCTGCCTGACTGTTAAATCTTTTCTCCTTTGGCACCCCCTTTATTGAGAAATATTGCTGAATAAAATCAATAGCCTCGGTTAAATACTTTTCATATAATTCACATTCGGGATGAGCAAGCTTTATTAAGTGGCTATCCCTTAACTCAACCAGTCTCTCTTTGGTTATATGCAATTCCTTATCCGGAATCATTTTGCCTGCTCCCTCCTATTTCTTTTTCTCTTTTGAGTTTGTGATTTAGGATTAGGTAGCATACATCCACAAGCTGTATATCTTCGACAACCGCAATTAGGACACACGTCTGATAATTTCCTGCCCATTTATCCTCCTGTTTGCCAAGCTGCCAGTTGATAAGATACTGTGGTTACTTACTGCAGTCGAGGCACTACCCCCGCACAGTCACAGCTGCATGGTTTCCCACAACCGGCAAGCATTGGACTATTTGTTATTCAAATCTTCTGCCTGTTTTATAATTCTTAAAATTGATGGACTCATTTAATCTCTCGAAATTCTTGTCTAATTCTTGGATAATGTGCATTATTTTTTATGAAGACTGGTATCTTAAATTTATCGGCTTGTTTTAATAAATCATCTACCCATTCTATTTTGTGAATAGGGCTTGGAGTAAGTCCGCCAATAATAATCCATTTACAATTTCTTGGGATAACCCCATATTCGTTTAGTAATGGTTCAAAACTTACAAATCCATTAGGGAATTTTTCAAATACTTGATTAGCGATTTTAAATTGTTTAGCAACTGCTTCGCCTGTCATTGTAATCCCTGTCCAAAAATTATTTCTGAAAGTAAAATCTAAATATCTTTTAGGATTTTTAGTAAGTAATAAAAATTTATGTTGAGGATATTTATGGCAAGCGGTAATAATATCAAATATCCATTTATCACCTATCCACTCACCAAATAAATCGTGTGTAGAACAAAGAAATATACGGCTCGGTTCTTTAATCTGTGCTATTTTATCTAATACAGTCAAGTCTAATTTTACTTCTTCGTTCCAATGAAAACGCTGATACATCTTCCGGGCGTAACAATACCAACAGGAATATTTACATAATCCCTTAATAGGATTTATCGTATAGTCGCACCATTCAATCTTAGTCTTGTTCATTTTTTATTTGCCTCTCTAGTTTTCTTAAGTAAGTTAACCTGTTCAATAATGTCATTAAGGCATCCATAACTAAATACAGTATTTTGCTCTGGAAAAAAACAATACTGTCTCCAAGACGGATGCCATTTAAGCCATCCGATTATCGTTTGCGATTTTACATTTCTTATCGCATAAACAGAAGTTTTAGGCTTTTGCTCTACTAAATTAAATTCTATATACTTCATTTTACTTTTCCCTCTTTAGATAATTCCTCTTCAATCCTCTCCGTTATTCTCTTTGACTGCTCAAGCAAATTTTGCAAACTACCTTTAATCCTTAAATGCTGTCCGTCTAATACCATCCTTACGGCATCTCCAATATCCCCATCGCTCCATTTATTTATACTAATGCCACTCTTCTTTTCAAATACTAGAAGAGCTTGTTGAAGTTCCCTATAATCTCTTAAAGCATACTCATACTCTTGTTTGGACGCGTCCTTACCTTTTTGTCTGCCTTCCTCAAAAGAAGCTTTTAGCTTTGCCTCTGGAGTAACTATTTCTTGCGCTCTCCGTAATAAAGCCGCAAAAAATGATTTATTAATGGGCTTAGGCGTTAACTGTTGTGCTTGTTTTACAATCTTTGTTGTCTCTCCGAAAGGCACCATCAATCCCCAAGTAGCTGGAACTTCTTCAGGTTTAATAATATCTTGGGGCGCTACGAGCCACCAAAAATCGCAAAACTGTGCTAACTCTTCTGCCTTTGCCGGATTTTTTAATTCCTTGATCCAGTCTCCGCGTTGGACTTTAATTTCAAAACCATGCAGATATAACCCACGGCTCGGCCATAATCCCATTGCTAAAGCGTCAGCTGTGCGCGTAGTTTCTCGATATCCTGTCCCATTGCGTACTTGAGGGATAAAAGCCCACTCGGGCGAAGGATATCTATTCCCTAATAATCGCTCTAAATCATCAGCTGTAAAAAACTTTGGCTGTTCCTTCATTTTACTTCCTCTTATTAAAACAAACTCTTATCGATATTAATAATGTCCGGAAGCATTTTTGCAACTTTCTCTGCCTTGCCTTTATATGCTTTCCAGTCTGCGTAATTTATGGCTATTGCCTTTGCTAATAACTCTGTGTCTACTTCTGCTTTGTGTCCGTTAATTATTATCTTCATGTTTATTTATAATTATCCGCTATCATCATTGCAAAGTTTCCTACATCCGCGCATTCAGCTATAATTTCTTCAACAGGCTGATTTAAAGCAATAGCGGATTCGATCTCAGTTGTTTCCTCTTTCAACCTTTTAAGCAACGCTTCAGGGCTACAGCTTTGCTGCCTTACTCTCCAAGTTCCCTTGTGAGAATTTTCATCGAGCTCTTTCTGCATAGCTGACGCAAAACCTAAAACTGGATTAGTACCTAAATTCCTCATTTTTACCCTCCTTTTTAAAATAAACTCCCCATACTATTATCAATTCTTTTCTTTGCCATCTTAATGTAATCTGGATTTAATTCTATTCCGATAAAATTACGATTATTTTCTTTTGCCACTACCCCTGTTGTCCCACTTCCCATAAAAGGGTCAATAATATACCCCCCCCCCCGACGGACATCCCGCTAAAACGCATGGCAGAATTAAATCTCTTGGAAAAGTGGCGAAATGTGCTTTCTTAAATGGTTTAGTGGTTACTGTCCAGACGGAGCGTTTATTTCTATTCTCAGTTATTTTAACCACAGCGGCCACACCAGTTCCTTTATCTCCACGTCTTTTTCCATCATACACAAATCTGCCCTTATTTAATCTCGCATCCGTATAGACTGATTTTTCTTTTATCGCTTCTCCATCAAAATAATATTTTTGGTTTTTGGATAGTAAAAAAATGTACTCGTGGGCCTTAGTGCACCTGTCCTTTACACTCTCTGGCATTGGGTTAGGCTTGTGCCAGATTATATCTTGACGCAAATACCACCCATCAGTCTGTAAAGCAAAGGCAACACGCCAAGGAATACCCACGAGATCCTTACTTTTTAGTCCTGCAGGCGGTTTAACCCAAGCATTCCCGATAGCTCCCTTTTCCATAAGTCTTTTGTTGTATCGATGACTCTCCTGAATTGCTCCGCCTTTACCAATATTCCATGTTCCATCTACATTTAATCCGCGTCCACTACCAGCATAACTATCTCCAAGATTCAACCACAGCGTTCCCTCTTTCTTGAGCACGCGCTTAACTTCTCTAAAAACTTTAACCATCTTAGCAACATATTCTTCGGGAGTTTTCTCGAGACCAAGTTGACCAACAACACCATAATTTCGTAATCCCCAATAAGGTGGTGAAGTAATGCAACAATCTATACTTTCGTCTGGTATTTTATTTAGTTCAATCAAGCAATCTCCTAAGAGTAATCTAATTTCGCTCATTTTTATTTTAATAAACTCTTGCATAGTTCCTTGGCTAACATTACAGGCACGGCGTTTCCGATCTGTTTAACCTGCGCTTCTCTATTACCTTCAAATTTATAATCATCTCCGAAAGACATTGCGCGGGCCAGTTCTTGCGGTTTAAGCATACGGAAATGAATGTCCAGAATCTGACCGTTAATTTTAGGTTGCACTAAGGCTATTGCTCCAGCCGCAGCAACTGTAGGGATCGGTTTATCAACTGATCGAGGAGCAGCACAACTTTGTTGACCTAAAACAAAAGGTTCACATAGCGCAAATTCTTCTTTAGTGCAAATTGTCGGTACAGGTCTATCTATTGAACGAATACGCTTTCCATTGCCTCCGGTTTGAGTTATTCCAACAAGAAAAGGCTGGACTAAGGCCGCGTGCTGTTCTGTAACAACTGTACCAAGCGGTCTATCTATACTACGTGGATTTTGAGAACCTTTAGGACCTCCAACTCCCATAATAAATGGCTGAACTACCCCAAATCTATCTTTCGTGGTAACTGCTGGTAGAGGTTTCTTTATTGAACTAACCTTGCTATTTCCATAATACTCAACTAAGAATGGCTGACATAAAGCGTGATGAGCTCCGCTTGTTGTTACCGTAGGAACTGGACGATTAATTGAACTTACATCACTTGTTCCGTAAAGCATCACCAAGAATGGTTCGAGTTCTTTACCAGAGAATTTTCTAAGTCCTGCAAAAATCCTATTCATAGTATTTGGGCTTAAGGGTTTCTTTCGGGTAAATATACTCTGCCCTGGAATGCTCCAGTCTATGATACCCCTTGCGGTTCTCCAGGGCTTAGTCTTACCAAATAGATTGCTGCTGCCGTCTGGCGTATGTGTAGGCTGCGGCCAATTAATTTTCCTGTGGCCTCTTCTCGCGATAATAAATAATCTTTCTCGAGTTGTAGGGTCTCCGTAATAAGCCGCATTTAATACCTTAAAATCTACCTTATAACCTAAAGAAGTTAAGGCGTTCAGAAATGCCCGAAAGGTCTCTCCTTTACGGCTCTTTAGGGGCATACCATTTACTCCCAGAGGCCCCCAAGACTGAAACTCCTTGACGTTCTCAATGAGGATATTGTCTATTCTCAAGGCCTCGGCCCAACGTACAACATGCCAACCAGACGCCCTGGACTGATCAGAACAGGGCTTGCCCCCACGGGCGTTAGAGTGATGCGTGCATTCAGGAGAAGCAACGAGCAAATCCAAATGACCGCCAGGTACTACTTTTCTGGGGTCAATACTATCAAGGGTTTCACAGATATGTCGCGCGTAAGAATGATTAGCTGAATGTGTAGCGATGGCGATATCCCAATGATTAATGGCCAGAAGGTCAAGCTTATAGCCTAAATCCTCACAGGCTTTTTCAAGTCCTGTTGAGGTGCCACCAGCGCCACAAAATAGGTCAGCTGCTTTTATTATTTTCACTTAAACACCCCGGTTTATCTTTTAACATATTCACTATCATTTCAGCTTCACAGACTGTCAGATCTTTAAATTCCTTACCATAAAACTGCTTTACGTAGTCTTCCGCACTACCAACAAAACCCGTATCCTGAATAACCGTACAAACTTCTCCAAGAAGCTTAAAAGGTAAATTATGATTTTTAATTTGTTCATTTTCCATTTTTCAATTCCTCTAGCCTCTTCTTTAGCTGCTCCCTAATGCAAATTAAATCAAATTCTTTTACTGGCGCAACATAACGGGCCTTGAGTGTTAACACATCAAATCTTCTTTCGCCTATACGCTTAATCCAAAATTCTTTGAACTGTTCTGGGTTGGCGTGGGCCCACCAGATATGTTTAGCGGCGTTTAATAAGCAGGCGTTGTCTTCATCCCAACGCACTCTTAAATTTCCTCTTGTATAAAAATGAGCTACTTGGGCTTTCTCTTTTCTCCCTGTTACTTGGCAAACTTTATCTCGAAGCCGGATAATCTGTCGAAACAAATCATCGCAGGCCTTAATTAGCTTTTGTCGGTTACTCTTAACCTTTCTTAAAATTCTCACTCTCTACCTCCTATATCCGTATTGCTTCTTTTGATAATTCCCACCACCTGAAGCTTTACGATAAATATTCTCAATAGCTAAAGTTTGTTTATAAGTTAATTTCTCAAATCGTGAATTCTCTAACGACTGCATAAAACTAGCCTCCCATTCATTTGGCTTGTAACCGCTGCGCCGAATACTATCAATCATTATTAAGGCGTCTGAATGTATCATTCTTTACTCTTTGTTTTTAAGATCCCTGCCAAAAGTTCTGCTATGGCCGGAGCTACCGGAGCCTTTTTCCACTCCTCGCCTTCTTTAATTTGCTGGTTAACGTGCCAAGCTTCCCATTCTTTCTTGGCTGTTACCAGAAACCACGGCCAGAGATTTTTTATTCCAGCTTTATTTTTTATATAGCTTGCGCAAATCCTATTGACAACTTCTTCTGGAACCTCTACTCCTCTCATTTTTTTAAGCTTTCCTAAAAGACTGTAAATATTGAATCCTTTACTTACCTCTTCCATCTGTTTTTGAGAATTATCTTTAAAAGCAGCCCAATAGGGCTGTGCTTTTTTCTCTACTCTACTCAATTCAATTCTATTCAATTCTATTCTGTTGTAGTCCTCATTGAGTAGTATGTGAGTAGTATGTGAGAGGAGCTCTTTTGAGGCGTCTTTTAGGATGTATTCCGGTATGGTTTCTCTATATGGAGAAGGCGGAAGAGGTAGTTTTGGAATGCTAGGATGTTGAATTTTCTGATGTTTATGGAAATTCTTGATAAATACATATACCCGGTCATGTTCATTCTTATAAAAAATGTATCTTTCTCTGTTAAGCAACTCTTGAACCAAGGGCTTAATATCTATCTTATCGTTAGGGAATGTTCTAGCTTTTAAAGAAAGGGTATCATATTCTAATACCCCTGTATCCTCTGCCTGCATCCAAGAATAAATATAGAATAGCCTGGCGGATATACTTAATTGCGCAATTGTGCTATCTACGCAAATCTCTGGATCTATTTGGCGTTTACGAGCCATACTTGCTCCTTTAATATTTTTTGGGTTAATTGATACGAATTTGCGTGCTTGAAATGTCCCCAATAACTAGCTATCGTGTCCTTAAATTTCCTAAAATCTTTTACTCTAGCCTGTTTAAATTGCCTGATTTTTTCCTTAAGATTATTTACTACGCGCTTCCGGACTAGAATGTATGTTGGCCGGATAATGTAACCTAAGAAATCTATACCGTTAGATATCGGCTCTAGCTTTTGGCGTCGAGGGTGAAGTTGCAATTTTAATCTTATAGCTAAGAACTCTTTTATTTCTTCTTTCCAGCGTAATAATTCTTCCTTGTCTTGGCTTAATATTACGAAATCATCGACGTAGCGCAAATAGTAATGCGCCTTAAGTTCGTGCTTGATGTATTGATCTAATTCATTTAAAAGTATATTGGCAAAGAATTGGCTAGTAAGATTACCGATAGGCAAACCAGACAGGTTGTTTTTACCAAAGAGGCTCTTGTTAGCTGGTATATTAAGCAGTAACTGTTCTTCTCCCTTGCGGATATAGGACTTAGTGCAATCCCAGAAGAGAACTTTTTGAGTAAGCCAAAATAGCTCCGGACTTTCGATTTTCTTTCGAAGCAATTCAAAAAGTATATTTTTGTCAATAGATGTGAAAAAGTTTCTAATATCTAACTGGAGATAAAAAGCGGGAGCATGTCCGTTCAGAGTTATTTGCCGGGTAAATTTCTCCAAGCGTTCTTTTGCCGCGTGCGTACCCTTTCCGTCGCGACAGGCGTAGGAATCGTGGATAAAGATTGGTTCCCAGATTTTCTTGAACTCATTGACTAAAATATGGTGTACTATACGGTCTCGGAAATTTGCTGCGAATATTTCTCTTTCCTTAGGTTTCTTTGCTACGAAAAGAAGCGAGCGCGAAGGTTGGTAAGTCCTATCTATAAGTTCCTGTTGAAGCCTTACGAGATTCTCTCCTGCGTTTATCTCGAAGCGTAGCGCATTATGAGTATTGCGCTTATTACTCCGACAATCGAGATAAGCATCAAACAGATTTATGTAAGAGAATATATCGTTTTCGTTTTGTAAGCCGCTGGCTGGGGCGGACGGGCCGAACATAATATTTGTTGTCCTTATTGTTGTAGTTCACGTTGCCGTTGTCATAATTCACGATGCGAGCGTTGCTCCTATTCCAGGCAACCTTTGCTTACACACTTATTGCCTCTTGCGAGGCTCTTCAAGAGCGGATCCTTTAGGTACTGCTCTTTGTGTTCATATACCGTTTTAAGGTGGCGTAAGCGCCCAGTGAGATACAAAATCGCACACTTCCTCAAGATTTCAGCTTGAAGAATTCTGGCTCCTTAACCAACCTTCGCACTGCTTTAATACCTCAATAACCTTTTTAAATGCAACCTCAAAACTATGGGTCTTATCCTTAAATGCTCCTAAATCTTGAGCAATATTTAAGGTTAATTTGAGTTCTTCCAAGCTGTCTATGGCCTGCGTAAGATATTCCTTTCTTACCTGCTTAATATTGGCTCTAGTAATAAGGCTTAAAGTCTTACGCGCAAGAACCTTCATTTCCTGACCGATATCATATTTGTTGTATCTGTCGAAATGCCGGACGATCTGATAAAAATATACGGTCATATCTTTAGTTTTCTTATAAATTGGAAGGTTCTCGTATGCGCTCACTATCTTATTCTCCTTAAAATTTTGGGGTTGGCAGGATTTTTACCTACTACGGTCAACTGTAAGGTAGCGTGATTTTTATTGTTTGCTTACTTACACCGTTAGAGCCGTTTAACTCTGCGATTGTTTGCGTATTCATTACGCCACAACCCCAAATTGTCAAAAAATCAAATCACTGAGCTGGGGCGGACGGGCCGAACATAACATTCGTTGCCCTTAACGTTGCAGTACACGCTGCCGTAGCCATAATCCACGATGCGAGCGCCGCTCCTATTCCAGGCCGGTTCGCTCTTGGTCGCATACCAATCATCAGTTTTAGTATCGGCAAATATCGGGAAGAAACACGGATTGCCTTCAAAGTTAATAATTGAGGCTGCCTCCGCGGCTGTAGGTTCTTCCCCACCGAGTTTCGCGCAGAATTCTTTCCTGTCCTCTGGACCTAAAATCTTATCCGAACTTGGCCCGTGTTCCTTGCCTTCCTTGTAATCCCTTATCCAGCCATCGGGAAGTTTCTCAAATCTTGCCGGATCGTTCACATCAATAACTACTCCCTGCTTTGCCATGCCTCTCCTCCTTTGGTTAATAAAATATTTAATTTACTATCCCTGCGAATTCAACCTGCTGCGTTAAACAATTCTTCCTGTCTTCTAATCTCTTAATCTGCCGGTCTATACCAGTAAGTAAATCTAAGGCCTTTGATTTCATTTCCTGATAACTATCCAGCGCAGCGTCTATTTCCTCTTTGTCATTAGTAAATAAAGGAATAGCCCAATATCCCCTGGAGCAGGTGCTTGCGATATGTCCTTCGTGTTTTAATTCGCTAATCACTCTACGGAAATAACGGTCGGGCATTTGAACGAATTCCAAGATATTTGCACGCGTCCGGGCATTACGGAAACCTAGACAATTTTCATTCATCCAGCTTAAAACCTTCTGCCTATCTTCTGGATTAACGCTGATTTCTTTTCCCATTTACACCCCTCCATTCCGTGCATTCCAAAAAGCACTGGTTAAAATCTTAATATCTAAATTTATCGTTCTCACAATCTGCCGAGCTCTGCTTGCAGCAATCTGATAATCTTTCTTCTCTGCCTGTAAGACTACAATTCTTTTAGATACTTCAAGTTCCTTCTGCTCTACTTCATACAGAGATTCCTGGGCCTTCTTAAGCTCCTTTTCTTTCCCTACCTTAAGGTTATCTATCTCCGTGGCGGTTAAGTTTGTTAAATCTAAATCCGGCATAAGAACTCCTTTTTATCCTTCAACTGCCTTTAATAACGACACTACAGAAGCAAGATACTTCTTCTCTCCTCTGAACATAGCAACCTTAACAGCTTCAAAAACCACCAAATCACCGAATTTAACATTATCAGCAACCTTGCCCCATTTCGAAACTGTCATCCAATCATTGTTGTCTTCGGATGAAATTGTATAGTGAGTAAGATCCTTTTTAGTCTGGTCCTTCTTGGTTATTACTTCGGTTTTGCAGTTAGAAAGGATACCTTTAACATTAAAAGTATCCCCTTCATTTTTTTGGTTAGCCTCACCTACTGTTAAAGCAGTAACTTCAGGCGTAGTTTCTTCCTCAGCCGGTTTCTCTTTTTTAGGATGTCCGCCGTCTCCTTCTATTTCAGGAGTAGTTTGTAAGAGAATATCTTCCTTCTCCTGCTCTGGTGCCGGCAATTCTAGAAGTATCTTAGTTGAATCAATCTGCGCATATTTCTGCAAGGCAGCCAGAGGTAGAGCCATATCAATATGTAAAATATAGTGCTCCCTCTTTTTCCCTTCGTAGGCAATGTCCTGCGCTCTGCGTTCAAGGGTTAGGGGCAACATATGGAAGCGTCCCGTAATAGCCCGGATATAATCAAGGCAAGAGTTAATATTGACTATAGAATTGTAGGATCCAGTAGTAATCTGCCAAACTCCTGACCCTGGTAAATCCGGTAAGAGCACTTGCAAGGTGGCCACTTCAGAGCATGCCTTGCTTTTATAGTAAGGACATTCTCTGCCCTTACAGATAACTTTAATATCCGTAGGCAAATCATCCGCAGTAAGCTTTGCTCTCTCTAAATCTTTGGAAAATTCTTCAGTAGCGCACTTGGCAAATTCCCCATCGCCTTTACACTGAAGCATTGTGGATTTACCATATCTTTTATAAAACTGTGGGAAGATAAGGTTTGTATCAGACAATGGAAACATAATGTTGATTGATTTCGGTTGCTCACCGTAAAGCTTATGAAACATTTCAATAAGCTTTTTGTTCTCTAATTCAGAGGGAGTCTGCGGGTCAAGGATAAAATAATTAACCTCGGCCGGATATTCTGCTCCTCCTCCGGTTGTCTTTTTAATACCTAGCCTAATCTTTCCTGCCCGCGGTAGACGGCGTACCTCACTTAATCCTTTAATAGCCATTTCTTCACTCTCCCTTTCTTTCTTAAGATATTTTCCAAGCTTGCAATGCTCGGCAACTTCACAATAACTAGCGCATTTAATCCCGTCCCAATTCTCGTCAGCATTGCAAACTTCATTCCAATACCCCTGCTTTAAAGCTTTAAATAATGCTTCTCTCTTTTGCTTAAAATAATCGAGCACAAAAACATCGTCTAATTTTGTAATCTTGAAATAATAGATGTTACGAAATACACCCCTGCTGCGCGCAATGTAAGTATTGCCATCCCTGACGATGCACTGGATTTTAATATCGTCTACGTGGAAACCGCGTTTCTCCAGCTCGATGCGATATTTATTAAGCTGCAACTCCCATTCCTTACGGTCTATCTTGCTATCGTCTCTCTTTAATACGTTACGCGTTTTCTTCTCACCCTTACGCTTGCCACTCTTAAATACTTCTCCGGTTTCTTCTGTATCTACATAGAAACCTAAGGCTTTGGCCACCTTAAAACTCCCGGAGGTTTTATAATCGGCAAGCGTAGATTTACCAATTTCAATTTCAAAGACATCAGAAATACCAGTTTCCTCTGTAAAATCTCCCTCAAACTTCTCTTCCAAGAAAGAATACTCGTCATCAGAGGCTTCCAGTATCCTATGCGCCTTGGTGCCGTTAATCATAAAGGCTCTTTGGTCTGGAGATACTGAATAATCCTTGGTGAGCTTAAGGAAGGCCTGCATAGTCCCTTGAATAAGCTGAGTAGTCGAAGGCTTACCAGTCCAAAGACGATCCGCAGCAGCTAGCTGTAAATATGACCGCGTGGCGCAACGGTTATTTAAGCGGCAACCGCCTTCTTTAAGGCATTCCTGACATCCTATTTTTTGCCCATCTGGGCAGATGAAGTTTTTTAATGGCATTTCTTAAGTCCCTTTAATTGTCAAAAAATCAAATCACTGAGCTGGGGCGGACGGGCCGAACACAATACTCGTTGCCCTTATTGCCGTAGCCCACGTAGCCGCTGCCATAACTCACGATGCGAGCGCCGCTCCTATCCCAGGCAACCTCTTCGTTTGTCCAGTAACCGGTCTCTTTTGTGTCCTTAAAGATAGACATATCAATCTGGGGGCCAGTGGGGTTGTTCTTCACTAAGGAAAAACCTTGTACTGGTGATGGTAAGAACCAACCCTTATGACCGGCAAAGCTGAGTTCCGCGCAGGCTATCTTGAATTCTTCCCAAGGCATAGCCTCTTTGAAGTGGTTCGGCAGATCCGTAT
>Ga0172381_10000972_pt1 | contig 35528 bp, 39 predicted proteins | sample Leawel6488metaG_FD_119754 | JGI IMG/M metagenome (GOLD analysis project Ga0172381, IMG submission 119754) | Leachate microbial communities from a municipal landfill in Southern Ontario, Canada - Leachate well 64-88 metaG | ecosystem: Engineered > Solid waste > Landfill > Unclassified | place... | reverse complement strand
GATGAGAACGACGTTATACGAAGTAAAACACAGACCGCTGAGAGAATACCAGAAAGAGCTTTGGAGGAATCCGGCTTACAGGCTTGATGACTCTTTGTTAGGGGATTTTGCGTAAGTCGAGTAGAGCTTAGGCTCGGCAAACCCAAGTTTATAAAGCTGCGTGTTGGCGACAAAATTATCCTGCGTGAAGATGTGTGGGATGGCAAACAAATAGTAGAATCCGTGCCTGGCCAAGCTACGGTAGCTATTACGCAACTGCTATATTTTGAGCATTTCGAAGAGGCATTGAGCTTTATTGATTTTCAGGCCGCCATCCCCGTAGCCAAAACGAAGGCGAAAGCGCTGGAGGTATATCGCAAGTTCTACACACCAGAAGATGAAGAAGAGTTTGGCATCGTTGCCATAATTTTTTCACTGGTATAGTATTTGCCCCGACTACACTTGCTTTGCTTTCTATTGGGTTAGCCTTGTACTAGACTGTTTATAGAGCTAGTAACACGTAGGAGTGATACAAATTATGAGTAAGACCCGAGAAGAGTTCAAAGTAAGAGGCGAGGATGTAATAAAGACCGTGAAGCGTCTTATAGCCGAGGGAAACGTACGTCGCATTATCATTAAGAATAAAGATGGCAAGAGCTTGGTAGAAATCCCACTTACGGTCGGCGTTGTTGGCGCCGCTTTTGCTCCGATTCTGGCAGCCGTCGGCGCAATTGCAGCACTAGTCACGGACTGCGCCATAGCTGTTGAACGCGAAGTGTAACTTATCATAGCAATCGTTCATTCAGCACGCCCGGGCTCATAGTACTCAGTAAGAAGGCTTTGATTTGGCTCCCACAGCATAACCTTTATAATAAAAGAGGTTATGATTTGGTACACAGAAAACACAGAGCACTTATTTGAGATACTCGAGACCTCAAACGAAGGGCTCTCAAAACACGAAGTGTCGAACCGTCTCAAACGGTACGGTAAAAATCAGCTAACGATTAGAAAGGACCCTTTTTGGAAAGTGGTCATCGAGCCGTTTAGGAGTGTGTTCGTTGCTGTCTTGCTAACGGCTGCAATTATTAGTTTGCTCAGTCACGAGCCGCTAGATGCAACAATCATTTCTGTTATTATTCTTGTCAACTCTGTTGTTTTCTATACTCAGCACTACGCTACTACCCGTGTCTTGCGCAGTCTCAAGAAACGAGCACCTCAACGCGTAACCGTAATCCGCGACAACGAAGAACAACATATACTGTCCGTTGACCTCGTCCCCGGCGATATCATCATAATACGCGAGGGTGATCAGGTCCCGGCGGATGCCCGCATCATCCATACCGATAACCTGCAGGTAAACGAAGCTTCGCTAACAGGCGAGTCGGGCCCAGTACACAAACATAGCTCAACGCTTGAAACTGACAAACAGATTTACGAGCAAGATAACATGTTATTCCAGGGTACATATGTACTTGCTGGGCAGGCAAGGGCCGTTATTATCGAAACGGGTAGTCGCACGGAGTTTGGTAAAATAGCCGAACTTGCCACAGACGAACAAACAAAAAGCCCAGTGCAGGAGAAAATAGATCAAATAGTCGTACTGCTCGTGAAGGTTGTCGGCATACTGGCTAGCATTGTGTTTGTGCTGTCTTTGGCACGCGGCATACCTGCCAGCGAGGCGCTACGCTTCGTGCTATCGCTAACGGTTTCGGCTGTGCCAGAGGGCTTACCTGTTGCCGTCACAGTAATAACCGTGCTTGGTATGCGGCGCATGGCCAAGCAAAAGGCACTCGTTCGCTCGTTTAAGGCAATTGAGGACGTTGGACTTATCACCACTATTGCTACAGATAAAACAGGTACACTTACCAAGAACCGCCTTTCAATTGTCGATAGCTGGTCGCCAAACGACACAGATATGCTAAAGTTCGCCGGACTCACTATAGATCACGATGGTGATACATCTACCGACCCACTCGACATGGCAATAGCCGAAAGCACAAAGGGCAAGAAACACCCCATCGTAACTAAGCTGTATCCATTTGATTTAACGCTCCGCATGAGTGGCATGCTGCCAGAGCATGATACGAAAGTCTATCTCAAGGGCTCACCGGAACACCTTTTAGCCCTGTCCAGGCTGAGTGACGCTGCAAAGCACCAAGCAGAATCAGTCCTACACAACCTCACCTCTAATGGATACCGCGTCATCGCATTTGGCACTTACTACACCGCCGGGCACACCCCACCCAAAAACCTGAGCGTTATTCAACCTAAGGACGTGCACTTTGTTGGGTTCATCGCCTTTGCCGACGAGTTGCGCCCGGAAGCTAGAGGGGCAATACGAGCAGCCCAAGATGCCGGCATTAGCGTACGACTCATCACTGGTGATCATTACGAAACAGCCTACAACATCGGTAAGCAAATTGGCCTAGCCGAGCACCCCGGCCAAGTCATATTGGGAGAAGATCTACCTAAAGAGCAGAACGAAGTTGCTGCCGCCATCCGTAATAAGACCGTTTTTGCACGCATCTTACCCGAGACCAAGTTCCGGATTTTGCAGGCCCTCAAGGAAGATAACATCACTGCCATGACAGGCGACGGCGTCAATGACGTGCCAGCGCTCGCCAATGCGCACATCGGTATTGCCATGGGATCTGGTAGTGATATTGCGCGAGATGCCGGTGATATTGTTCTGCTAAACAACAATTTTGCCACTATAGTAAAGGCTATCGCCGAGGGTCGAAAAATATTCGATAACATCCGGCGCATGCTTTTTTACTTGCTCGCAACTTCGCTCGGCGAAGTATTGACCATGATTGGTGCGTTGCTGTTTGGACTGCCGTTGCCTGTAACTGCCATCCAGATTCTTTGGATAAATCTAGTAACCGACACGGCTATGGTTATACCGCTTGGTATGGAACCGGAGGAAGACGGGTATATGAAGCGCCCACCACGCCATCCGAAAGCACCATTGCTTGGCAAGATTTTGCTCAGTCGGATAGCCATCGTGGCGCTCACTATGGCTGTCGGTACTTTAGTGGTTGTATACGTCCTACATCAACGCGGCTACAGCAATGCCGCCCTCCAGACCGTTGCATTCATGACCCTGATTGCCGCACAGTGGATGAACGCTTTCAACGCCAGGGGCGAGTGGAAATCATCATTCAGCCGGCTACGAACAGCAAATCATGGTTTAGTTATCGGTTTCTTGATAGGTTTTGGCCTGCAAATGCTTGTTATGTTCGGACCATTACGTAGTGTATTCCACATCCAGGATGTGCCACTTATGACGCTAATGATTAGCTCGAGTGCCGTGGCTCTTGCTGTATTGGCCGCGTCCGAGTTGCATAAATGGGTCGTTCGTAAGAACTATCCGCTCTCCCGTGGGGATGCAGGCAAACACTAGATGCTTAATAGCATCCTCTGCTACACTTACGCGTATGAATAATGCCAAACAGAAAACTATTTATCTTATACGACATGGGCAAAGTGTCGCGAATGCGTCTCCGGTGTTTCAGGGAGATGATTCGCCACTGAGCGAACAGGGAGAAGCCCAAGCTATGGCCGTTGCGAACCGTATGTCGCATGTACCGTTCGATACACTTATTGCGAGCACGTTCAAGCGCGCCGCCCAAACCGCCCAGCACATTGCCGACAAAACCCAGAAAGATATTGTGCTCTCTGACTTGTTCGTGGAGCTCAAAAAGCCCACCGCATTGCACGGCAGGCCATATACCGATACCGCTGCAAATGAGCTATGGAGATTATGGAAGGATTCGTTGCAAACGGTAGGGCAAAAGGTAGCAGACGGCGAGTCATACGACGAGTTTTTGGCACGTGCAGACATGGCTCTCGCCTATCTACTTGAGCGACCAGAATCAACCATCGCAGTCGTAACGCATGGAGGGTTCTTAAGGGCAATGCTGGCACGCGTATTGTACGGCGATGCCATCACGCCGTCACTTTTGCAGCGTTTTCACGAGCACCTGTCCATCGAAAATACCGGCATAACCGTACTTCAATACAAAGACGCGTTCGAAGAAGAGCCATCGTGGCGAATCTGGACAGTCAACGATCACTCCCACTTTGCTGAGTAATTGCTTATTCTTAGTATTTATGCTAAAATATGTGTGACGTTCGTGAGATTACTCCGAATCGTTGCACCGTGTGCGATCACACCGCGTGACGCACCCCATAATCTAGGGAGAAGACATGCTTGATGTCGAGAGTTACCGCAAGGGATTCGAAGACGGGCACAGTCGGGGCTTCGCCGAAGGCCTAGCCGCAGCACATGCGCAAACCTGCGCCGAATTGGCATCCCCAACGCCCGGCCAGGCTCAATTTGGGGACACCCTCGAGACGCTCGACCTCAGGCAGCAAATCTACAACCGGCTCAGGCGAGCTGGTATAAGTACGGTAGACGAGCTGCTGAAAACCACCGACGCAGAGCTGCGTGCAATTCCTGGTATCGCCAGGAACTCTGTAGCCGAGATCCAATCCGCGCTAGCTGCTGCTGGCTACCAGATCAAGCATGACGAGTGATGGCAAGCCGGGAAGGCTCCAAACAGTAAAGATGTTGCCGTGCCAATGCACAGCAAAAACCTTCCCGGTCACGCCGACCACCCGCTTCTCCTTATTTCGCTTTCCATGAATGTGTATTCATGCCGACGAGCTGGAAACAGCGAAAAAGCGAATGAGTACAAAATGTGGCACATCGATATCACCAACAAAGTCATACGCACCGCCTACAGACACAACTCCAGAACTATAAACATAATGCACTTGCTATACATAGGATACTATGCTATTATTATGGTAATTGTTTTTAATGATCCCGAGATTAGTGGTTTAGATTACTTAGGCTCATTCAGGCAATCACAGTAACTAATCATAATCGAAGGGTCATTTTTTTATGTCTTATTCCTATCGCTCGAGCAGAGTGTCAGCTGCTCCACGTCGCCAATCTCGTGGTGGCAATACCAACCGTAACGCCGGCCGCAATACACGTAGCCGCAGCCGAATGGGCGAATATATCGACCCTAGTCGCTTTGTTAAGGCCGCTACGGCCACACAAACAGAAGCCTACGAAGCACAGCATAATTTTGCTGAATTCAACATAGCTCCAATCCTAAAATCAAACATTACAACCATGGGTTACGTTACACCATCACCCATCCAAGACCAGGCTATTCCAGCCGCACTTGAGGGTCGAGATGTTATAGGCATAGCCAGCACTGGTACGGGCAAGACAGCCGCTTTTGCATTACCGCTATTAAACCGCCTTATGAACGAACCAAATTCACGCGCACTTATAATTGCACCGACCCGTGAACTTGCCCAGCAAATCGAAACAGAATGCCGAGCAATTGCCAAGGGAAGTGGCCTTACTGGCGCACTACTTATTGGTGGCTCCAGTATGGGCCTACAACTACGCGACCTTCGTGGCAACCCACGCATTGTCATCGGTACACCGGGCCGTATCAAGGACCACTTGCAGCGCGGCACCCTGCGGCTTGAGCACGTAAATATTGCCGTCCTAGACGAAGTCGACCGTATGCTAGATATGGGCTTTGTGAATGATGTAACTACCATTCTTAAAGCAGCCAACCCTACGCGTCAATCATTCTTCTTCTCGGCAACCATGGACGCTAAGGTTCGGGTACTTATAGATACCTTCACTAACGATCCAGTTATGATTTCGCTCAAGGGAAGCTCTGCCAGCGAGAACGTGCACCAGAACGTTGTACGCTACGACGGCAAGTCAGATAAGCTCGATAAACTACACAACCTGCTTATACGGGGCGGTGTTACCAAAGTTATAGTTTTCGACGAAACCCAACGTGATGTCGAGCGCTTGCACAAAGAACTCGAAATGCGTGGTTTCTCTAGCGATTCTATGCACGGCGGCAAAACACAGGGCCAGCGCCAGCGCGCACTCGCCAAGTTTAAGCAGAGTGATATTACCGTGCTTGTTGCGACAGATGTAGCTGCTCGTGGTATTGATGTTGCAGATATTAGCCACGTGGTTAACTTCTCTGTACCAAAATCTTACGACGATTACATTCACCGCATCGGCCGCGCCGGACGAGCTGGCAAAATAGGCTACGCCCTCACTTTCGTCCAGCAGTAAATTTTTTACGCGCGCGATACTAAAATGCTGTGCTGTTGTTAAGCCTCATGCGCCTACAACAAGCACAGCCCGGTAAAAATTACAGCTACGCTCAGAGTGGTTTAGATGTAGAATAATAGGCAATTATGGCACGGCTGGAAATTGATGGTATTTATGGCGTAAATCACGAGCAAGTAATGTGGCGTACGCGTGGTGTCGATATTGCGGAGCGGGATAAGCGCAGACCGCTTAGAAAGCTTGATGAGCCATTGTCATTACGCGGAATTCACATCGGAGAATTTGCTGTTTTTGTTGGTGTGCATGTACTTGGAAAACGCATCGGGATCGAGTCATATCTAGTAACAGAAGTAGGTCCTAGAGGGTTTGCGATTGCGGTTCAGAGCGATGCCGTATTGGAACGGCCGAAGGAGCTTTGTAGCCCGTATTTACGCTATGTGCTTGGCGAAGCTAACAGTGAAACTCTAGAAGCTTTTGACCTAACGAAACTTGGAGAATATGTATTGCAGTCCGGCAACCAAACCCCCCACCACGAATAAAACACAATTTTACAGCTGCACCAGATGTTATTTAGGGGTAGAATGTAGACAATGAGCAAGAAAGAAGCGTCTGCGCGAATTAAAATCAATAAACTGCTTGATGAGTCTGGATGGCGGCTTATAGACGAGCGAGACAGACGCGCTAACGTAGACGTAGAAACGCGTCTGAACCCCGGCGAAAAGTTAGATACCCACAGCGCCGGAGAAGACTTCGAAAATACGAAAGGCGGTTTTATAGATTATCTGCTGCTTGATGAAAACCAAAAACCAATCGCCGTGCTCGAAGCAAAAAGAGAATCTATACCACCGCTTAGCGCCAAAGAGCAAGCGCGAAACTATGCAAACGGTATGCACGTCCGCTACGTGATACTCAGTAATGGCAACGTACATTATCTATGGGATATGCTCGAGGGAAACCCAGAGCCAATAGTTAAGCTACCCACACTCAGCTCACTCCAAGACAGTGCAAACTTCAAAGCCAACCCCCAGGCTCTTGCAACGGAAAAGGTTGACGAAACATATGTCGCAAAGTCGCAGATGCCAGATTTTGAGCAGCAGCCGAGCTATAAAGCAGGTGGTAACCAGCAAGAAGAGTTTATACGTACCAACAAGCTTAAGATACTGCGAAGCTACCAAGTTGACGCAGTCCACGCCATCCAGACCGCCGCCGCCAAAGGCAACAAGAGATATCTGCTCGAAATGGCTACTGGCACCGGTAAGACATTGACCTGCGCGGCAATTATTAAGCTTTTTCTAAAGACGGAGAACGCGCGGCGCGTACTTTTTCTCGTAGATAGGATCGAGCTAGAAAACCAAGCACAAACTGCGTTTCAGAACGCATTGGGAAGCGACTTTACCGTCCTCACTTACAAGAAAAATAAGGAAGATTGGGGCAAAGCGGAAGTAGTAGTAAGCACTGTCCAAAGCTTACAGACAAATGACCGTTATAAAGATGACTTTTCGCCCACAGATTTTGATCTTGTCATTAGCGACGAAGCCCACCGATCTATTGGTGGAAACGCACGGGCGGTATTTGAGTATTTCGTTGGATACCGCGTTGGGCTGACGGCAACGCCAAAAGATTATCTAAAAGGTGTCGACAAAAACGAAGAAGGTACACAAAAGGATTTTGAGCATCGTCTGCTACTCGATACCTACGCAACTTTTGGTTGCGAGACAGGTCAGCCAACCTACCGATACAGTCTGACGGATGGCGTCAATGACCCAAATGGACCCTACCTTGTAAACCCTGTCATCATCGACGCACGTACCGAAATTACTACCCAGCTATTAAGTGATGAGGGCTATGCTGTTCACAAAGTGAATGACGAAGGCACAGAAATAGATGCAGTTTTTGGTGCACGTCAATTTGAGCACACCTTCTTTAACGACGAAACGAATGAAGTGCTTGCCGCCACTTTTCTGGATAACGCCGATACTGACCCCATGAGTGGAGAAGTTGGTAAATCAATCATATTCGTTGTTTCACAGGCGCATGCCGCCCGAGTAGTGAATACACTTAACCAGCAGGCAATGGAACGTTGGCCCGGCAAGTACCAATCAGATTTTGCCATTCAAATTACAAGTAATGTCACCGATGCACAACACTTCACAACTAGGTTCAGCGAAAACGACTTGCTCGGTCAAACCAGGTGGCTCGAAAATTATGCCAGCTCACGCGCTCGCGTTGCCGTTACAGTTGGCATGATGACAACTGGTTACGATTGCTCCGATCTGCAAAACGTCGTTTTTATGCGACCAGTATTCAGCCCAAGTGACTTCATTCAGATGAAAGGGCGGGGCACACGACTACACAAATTTGTATATGTCGACTATGAACACGATGAAGAAGTTATTGAAGCGCGAAAAGAGAGCTTTAAACTTATCGACTTTTTCGCTGTATGTGACTATTTTGATGAAAAGTATGACTATCAAGCAGCGCTGAGTGTGCCAAAGAAGGTATCTGCAGCAATGACTAGCTACGCGCCACCATCGGCTGGCACGAGCGCCGTCGAAGAACCGAGTGGCAAATATGGGCCCATTGATATTCACGAGTCCGACAGTCTACAGTCAACCCGACGCACTATCGTGGGCGGCGAAGGCATGGTTGTTGACCGCGAGATGTTCAAAAAGTTCGTCCAGGATGCGCGCGAAGATACAGAGCTTATTTTTCGTGACGAAAACGACCGTGAAGCAGCGCTCGAATACCTCAAAAATAAAGTACTCGATAAACCGTCGCACTATATGACACTCGATAAAATTCGCAAATATTTCAAACTTGACCGAAAGCTAGGGCTTGGTGAAGCACTCGACATTATCATGGGGCGAGTTGACGAGCCGAAGCGCAAAGCAGAGCTTGTTGATGACCGCTTTAACGATTTTATGGTACTCAAAGACTTTACGGAAAAGCTTTCAAACGACAACGAGCTATACCATCTTTCACATCAGCTGTTCGATGCCTATATATCATCTGAGGTGGTCAAAAAAGCAATCGATAGTGGCGAGTATGGGGACTTAGAGCAAACAAACCAGGTTTCACTCGCAGAGTTTTCTAGACTGCACGAGGAAGGCATCGCTGAGCCGCTTATCGCCTACATTCGAGATTACATAGATATAGATAAACTGAGAGGGTAAAACAAAATGTCATACGATGAATTTAAGCGCCGCATAGATACCGCCAGGAATATCCTCGTTGGTGCCGTACCGTCTCCAGCAGGACAAATCGACCAAATCACCTATGCCCTCATATATAAATTTATGAATGATATCGACGACAAAGCCGCCAGCCTGCCGGGTGGCAAGCGGAAGTATTTCGTCGGTGACTACGAAAAATACAATTGGCATGCACTTATGGCTCCTAGCCTGGGCGCACAAGAACGCCTTGAGCTCTACCGTCAGGCTATAGAGACAATGTCGAAGAACGATCATTTGCCCGAACTCTTCCGGACGCTTTACCAAAATGCGTTCTTGCCATACAACTCAGCACCCGTACTCACGATGCTACTAAAAGAGATAGAGAAGTTTACCCACACCGACGGCGACGACATTGGTGATGTGTACGAATATCTACTTTCTATCACGGGGGCGCAGGGCGATGTGGGTCAGTTCCGTACCCCACGCCATATTATCAAGTTCATCGTAGAGGCAGTGAATCCGACGAAAGATGATACCGTGCTTGATCCTGCTTGTGGCACCGCCGGCTTTTTGATCGCGGCGTATCTGCATGTTAAGCACCAACATGATGGCAAAGATAACGAGGGGCAGTCAAATAATGAAACTCGGCTTTCTGCCGATGAACTCGACAAACTACACCATCACTACCGCGGCTTTGACATAGACCCGACCATGGTTCGCACAGCCAAGGTAAATATGTACCTGCACGACTTTAGAACGCCAGAAATCATCAACCACGACTCACTCAGTAGTGATGACTACTGGAATGATAAGTACGATGTAATCCTCGCGAATCCACCGTTTATGACACCAAAAGGTGGTATACAGCCGCATAAGAAATTTAGTATTTCAGCTAACCGCGCAGAAGTGTTATTTGTAGATTACATAGCAAGTCACCTTAAACCAACTGGCCGGGCTGGGATTATCGTGCCCGAAGGCATTATCTTCCAGAGTGGTAACGCGTATAAACAACTCCGCAAAAACTTAGTAGAGAACTACCTGTACGCCGTAGTAAGCCTGCCATCTGGCGTTTTCAACCCATATGCCGGTGTGAAAACGAGCATATTGCTGCTCGATAAAGAGCTTGCTAAAAAGCGTAAAGAAATTTTGTTCGTGAAGATCGAAAATGACGGCTACAGCCTCGGCGCACAGAGAAGAATTGTCCCTGGCAATCAACTGCCTTACGCCGAACAAATTATAGATAAATTTAAAAGTGAATTAATTAATATTGATGACCTTCAGCAGTTTGCCACAGACATTATAAGCCATAAACATCCCATCAAGGACGACTTGAGGTATTGTGAACCTATACAGATCAATCTTGTTCCAACGGATGAAGTTACAGAAAGTGGAGATTACAATTTGAGCGGCGATCGCTATCTAGTTAATCTGACAAGATCGACTCACGATTGGCCTATAGTCTCGCTGGGTGATGAGTTATTGTTCAAGATCGAATCAGGCGGCACACCTGATTCAAAAGAACCATCGTATTGGGATGGCGGCATTCCGTGGGCTACACTCGTTGATTTGCCATCTGAGAACCACTTTACGGAGATCAAAACAACCGTAAGAACAATCTCATCTGCAGGGTTAGCTAACTCATCGGCTAAACTTTTGCCGGTAGGCACCATCCTTCTGTCCTCTCGTGCAACGATTGGCAGGGTAGCGATAGCACGTACTGAGCTAGCGACCAATCAGGGCTTCAAGAATATTATCGCAATAAGCGATACGGTGTTGCCGGAATTTATAGCCCACCTACTAACGAGTATGACAGACAAACTTAAAAGTCTGTCTACTGGTGGAACATTTGCAGAATTTTCCAAGAGCTCATTGGCAAAAGTACAAATTCCACTTCCACCGATTGAGGTACAGCGTGAAATAGTTACCGAGCTCGATGGCTACCAAAAAATTATCGACGCCGCACAAACAATCGCCAATAGCTACAAACCCGTTATCAAAATCGACCCTAAATGGCCCGTAAAGAAGCTTACAGACATCACGGTTAGGATTACAGACGGCTCACATAATCCGCCAAAATCTACAGACGAAGAGGACTCATTGCCTATGTTGAGTTCAAAGAATATTATAAATGGCAATGTGTCGTTTGCTGATGCTCGAATGCTTTCGCGTCGAGATTTTGCAATCGAGAACAAGAGAACACAGGTGTCAGAAGGTGATGTTTTGCTTACGATCGTAGGGACAATAGGGCGGACAGCTGTAGTTCGGGATTACCCACCATTGACACTACAGAGAAGTGTCTGCGTTCTAAAGCCTAACGAAAAGTTTTTAATTTCGGAGTTCTTGAAATATTCTCTCGATGCCCCGCAGACACAGGCTTACATGACTGCGAATGGCAATGGTGTGGCACAAAAGGGAATATATCTTAATCAGGTGGGACAAATTATGATAGCACTGCCTCCTCTTAGTGAACAAAAACAAATTGTCGCTCGGCTGGAATCTGAACAAAAACTCGTTGATTCCAACAAAAAACTCATCGAAATCTACCAGCAAAAAATCAAATCCAAAATCGCCGAGGTCTGGGGAGAGTAAGCCGTGGACCTGTCAGTATATTTGCCACTTCAGTACACAACACAGGATGAGGCAGATTACTGTACATTTATGTATGAAGCATTCCAGAGTTTTTACGAGCAGGATAATTATCATTTTGCTTACCTTGCAGCACATATATTACTAATGTATCAGATCTATTTGCGACTATGGCAGCTCGCAAAAATCAACCCTTCACGCGTTATTGATGCACTCAGCATGGCACACTACGACAAGAAAGACGGCAAGCCGCATGGGGAAACATTACAGCAAATAGTCTCAAACGCTCGCTCGCCCATGACATTCAAGGTATTCAGAATCGATGAAAGAGTTTTCGTGAAAACCCTCACATTACTCGACTGCGCGGATTATACACCGTTCAAAAAGGCTATAGATTTCAGGAATACTTTAGCACACCCAAATGCACTTCTCTCGTTACGGACAGAGGATGACTTTGATGAAAAAATACAGGTATTAGAGTCTCTTATGAAAGTAACACATAGCGCAGCAACATCTTACCTCACAATACATATAACAAACACGATGAAAAAGAATCGCTATAGTCGTCCGTATGAAAGCGAGGAAATTAATAATGACGTAGAGCAATTACTCATCTCGCCTCTTATGCTATCAGCAACTGACTGTGCTTTAGTTTCAAATAAGTTACAGGCAAATCTCAAGATTGAAACAGTAATTAAGGACTATATGAAAAAGCGAGCAGAGAACGGTGGGTACACATACGAGACTAGTCCAGCGAAATGACGAAGTTTAAAGTCAGCAATCGATGCAAGTGAGTAGCCCTGCCCAACAAGACTACAGGAGTACTTGACCCAAAGATCACTACTATGATCTAATGAGCGCATGGCTGGTCTAAATAAAGAGTATGGCGATGCGGGAGAAAAAGAAGTTGTAGAACTAATTCCTTGCCCAAATTGCGGCAAAGAACTGATGCTGTTGCCGCCCAACTATCCGATGTGTGACGTTCAATGCTCAGGCTGCACGTTTCGCGCCCAGATAAAAACAAACAATTCCAAGCCCAAGGCAGAAATTTTCGGTGCTGGTTGGGACATAACAGAAAAAACTCTTAAGTCTGGCTACCTTATGCCTCCATTGATTGCGAACTTTAAATGGAGCGAGAAGGGCATCGAGCACCACGAGATTCGCTTCTATCCTTTTATACCGAAGAAAAACTTAAAAATGCGAAAACTATCCGACACAGCTCGCCGGGCAAACTACAAAATGTTCAATTACATTGGCCTCGATAAACTCCCGTATGCAGTCCTACTGCAGGCGTAGGCCGAAAACAAGACAACTGTATATTATCTAACCGTTCCTGGGTCTTTGCGGAAGGCGTACACATAAGTTGTCGTGTTGTCGCCGCCGCCATTCCCGCCATCAAAACCAATATTTAGTAGTGCCTGCTCGACTGAACGCGAATGGTTAGCATCTAGTGCTAGGGTGTGATACCACGCTCCGAATTGACGATTAACGCTATGCGCGCCAAACAGGCGATCTTCTACGTTATTGGTGATTCCTACGTACCAATCCGCAAATCTGCTGGTGCCAACGTATGCCAATATTTCGTTATATATCTGCTGTGCTGTCATATTATTATCTCCGGTTTATCTTGCCGACGCTTCGTTGTAGTTTCGTAAGTTTTGGTAACGCGTCGCTAAGCTGATCAAGCATACCGAGCGCTTTGCCCATATTCTCGATGTCGTCAGCTGATGGCATTTTGCTAGCCTGTGCAGCAGCCAGCTCTACCTGAAGCTGATCAATAAGTTTCAAGGCGTCAACATACTTTCCGAGTAGCTCAGTGTACGCCGACTTGTCATAGGTGCGATTCTCTTTGAACTTAGCCAAAAACCCGCCAAGGTCACGAACAGCCTCGTTAACGTTTAAGTTTACAGATAGCGGACTTATTGGATTATCTGACATAATCACCTCCTTTAGTTTAGTTATTTGCTATACTCGGAGGGTGACGCTTACCTGCGCCACCCAATGTATGCCGCTAGATTTGTTCTGTATCTAATAGAATGCAAATCTGGCGGTTTTACTTTTTGCCGCGTTTACTCGGCGTTTGCGAAAGCGCACTACCGGCTGCTGTCTTGGATGCTTTGCCGGTACGTCCGTCGCTCAACACCTTAGAAGCGGCTTTTGCGGCTTTAGGTCTGGTTACCTTGTTGGCCATGCCATTCTCCTTGTTTCTTCGTTGCTACCCTCCAAACGATACGAAGTTAACCGCTTGGGTTTTGGTTTTGACGGTCCACCTTAGAGGATCCTCTTACCATGCACATTTTACCATATTTATCCCCATGCAATACACAGATTATTACTTACGCGAGTACTTTTCCACATGATTATTATCTTCCTGTGTATAACTTTGACAACTTTTGCTCTACACAGTGTAAAGGATTTTTTACATTTCTCTTGACACTGATCCAACTCACAGATATAATAGACTGTAATAACAAATCTACATTTACAAGGGGCATGATGGAATCATACGCGCAAAAAATACGCAGTTTTCGTGAGAAGAAAGACATAAGCCAAGAGGATGCAGCCACTGCAATCGGCGTCACCAGACCAACCTATAGCGCTATAGAAACGGGCAAGCGCGAGCTAACCCTAAAAGAGTTACACCTACTGTGTAATCTACTGGGTATAACTATCCAGCAATTTTTGTTTAGTTCAACGCAAGTTGCGGCATACGAAAGTAGAATGGACAAGTATAAACAACTGATCTTGAACTGCTTGCAGTTTGGGGTGATGCCAACTGATTCAAACATGAGTAAGGCCAAGCTAGCAGCGCTTGTGTACATGTGCGACTTTGCATCCTATTACGACAACAAGGTTTCAATGTCCGTTAACCTGTCTTACCGACACGCCGAATACGGGCCTATCGTTGATGCCTATTATCGCATGATTGATGAGCTATACGATGAAGGGGCGATTACTATTGAACTACGTGGGAGAGCAATATTAGTCTCCGCCAATGAGCCTAGTGCGCCCCGATCCTTGCTAAGAGATGAGGAGCTTCAGTTGATACATAGAGTATGCAAACATTGGCAAGACCAATCTACACAAGCAGTCATAGAGTTTGTAAAAAGCCAAACCCCTTGGAAGTTACATACACAAGGAGAGATTATTCAGTATGCATCAATACTAGAAGAGCCCGTTAACCCCTTTACCGAAGACTGACGGGGGCTGTGAGCCCAAGCGAAGTTTGGCAGATTATAATGCTTACGCTGTAATTTTATTCCTAATGTGTGTAGACTGGGCACATGAGTAAAAAACCAGAGCTACTAAGTCAGTTTGAACTACCTACGTCCCTCACACCTCAGCCGGAGCAACAATATATTCCACCCGCAGGCCACAACGAGGCAGTTATTAAAGCCCGCAAAGCTCGACCACCCGGCGCACTGGTGCTAGCGCAGCAGCACGTCGGTACAATGACCGTAGCTCGTTCCATCGAGAGAAGTTCAGAGCTAACAGAGCAGGACAGACTATTTCTTAGTCAAGTGGTCGCGGCGGCTGGTTTTGGCAGCGCGCAGTTTTCTTTCCGGCCGGGCAGGCCGGTCATGCGTCATCATCTTAAATTACCGATGCTTGTGAACCCAGATACCGACGAAATACTCTCAGTAGAGGCCAGGACTAATGAGATGAACAGGCGGCTTGGTTTGACCGTAGAGGCGAGCAGACAGGTATATGAAGAAAAGATGCGTACCAGCAGAGTTAGCGTAAAAACCTCTTATGCCTTGGGCCGTATCGCTGGCGAATCATCTCTTTGGGTCGCCATCTTGCCACATCCAGAGATTGGAAGCAGTGGCTCCCCTGTACGAACGCAGCAAGAAGTAAGAGAAGCATGTATGGATGCCCTTGCGACAACTAGGCGGATTAGCGGAGAGGTGGGTACAGATTTGACATACGCGATGGTCGGTGGGCCAGCGACTAATCTAACTGCTTACATCGAACGAGAGGCTCCTCACGGGGCACACAATGTCCTTACTGAAGCGCGGCAAGAAGCAGCCACTAGTGTTTATGGTTCTCTGTGAGGTTATTGGGAAAGAATGCAATGATGTTCAGGCGCAGAAACAGTATAGAACCAGAGCCGACTGAAGAGATAATAGAAGTTCAGCTCTACCCACCTGAGCCAGAACCACCCAAAGAAAAAGCTCCTGTTGCAGGGAGGCTAGCCCTTTTTGCAATTTATGGCGGGCTGTCTTATGTGACCTTCAAGACAGGTGAGCATTATCTTGGAGTACATTCATCTATAGTTTTTGAATTAGGTCAGTCAACAATAGCCGGTGCCTTAGCAACTACAGGTGTGGTCAAAGCCCAAGAAGTCCATGAGGCAAGACAGAGCAACGTAAGCGCACTAATAGAATAAGCCGCCCGCGTTGTTGTACGGGCGGCTTATTGATGCGACTCCTGATTAGAGAGCTATTCGCTGCGGCGGCCATAGCCAGCGTGCTGCTGAGCACCGGTGCCAGTACCGTCACAATCGGCTTGGCGCTCTGTCTGCTCAGCAGTGCGTGTTGCGATTTCTTCGGCGCTTAGGCCACGATCTTCCCAGCGGCTCTGGGCAGCATCGCGAACCTTTGCCTGGTACTGTTCGAGGGTTAATCCTTGGTCTTCAGCGACCTGTAGCATGGTTTTCGTTTCTAGCTGCTCGCGGAGCTGGTCGGCAGTTAGATTTACTGCCGTGGCCTTTGATGCCAGTGCTGTCTGCGCACCGTTACCATTGGCTTGACCATTACCGGCGCTCATGGCAGAAACGCTATAGGTTCCGAGCCCGGCCATGCCGGCGACTGCTAAACCAGTTATCCCTAGTGTTACAAATTTACGCATATGCAAATCTCCTTTGATTACGTTTGCATATGTAGTACCGCCGAAGGTGGCAAATTATTTCACTAGTATTTACTATTGGCCCCGACGGTAGCCATTGCCATGTTGTTGCATGGTGGAGGTATGCTGCTGTGCGTAAGGTTGCCCAATGTTTAGGGCAGAGAAGCCAGCGCCGATTAGCAAAGATGTGAGTACTAATATAAGCACTAGTGCGCTGGTGCGGTGCCGGTACATATGCCCTTGGCGGCGAACCAATAGGATGGCGGCTGCGCCAAGTACAACCGAAAGTATGAGTAACCACCACGGGAAGGTGGCAAGTGCTTCGCTAAGTCGGCTGCGGGCACCGTATGCCATCGTGCCAGATGTAACGATACGCAACCAGAAGTACACAATGCTCGTAAGGTACGCGGTTGTCAGCCCGGCAGCCACGCTCGTAAGGGCAGCAAGTGCCATAAGGGCACCAAAGTATACCCGCGGCTTCATGGTAACTTTACCGGCCTGGATATCCTGCATTACTGCATCGCTAATAGATGGTTTGGTTGGGATTTGTTTAGGCATGTCGGGTTCCTTTCTGCTCACATATGGCTCGTAATTTATCCTTGGCTCGCTTAAGCCAGACGCCTACCGTAGAGGTTGGCACGTGCAAGACCTCGCTGGCCTCATCGTACCTCATCTCCTCGAAATAGATAAGCTGGATAACTTCCTGGTATTTTGGCTCAAGCTGAGTCACGCATTCGCGCACACCAACTTGCAGTATATTTAAATCGAGTTGCTCGGCCGTTTTGGGATCGTAGCTAAGCTCCGGCAAAGTATCTATATCATCCCCAGATTGGTGCCGGTTCCGCTTAACTGCGTTCATAGTCTCGTTATGTGCAATGCGGTATATCCACGAAGAAAACTTGTAGGCTGGCTTGTAGCCTTTAAGATTTTGATACGCTTTGATGAATGTTTCCTGAACAATATCGGCGGCGGCAGCCTCGTCGTGAATAAGGAACACCACATACCGAAGCAGCTTTTGCTCGTAGCGCTGCATAAGCAGGGCATAGGCAGCAGTGTCGCCACCTGTCACGCGGGTAACAATCGTAGCATCTGGTTCTGCAGGGGTTTGTTTCATAGTTCTCTGTGCACTGGCACCCCTTTATACTAACACCTACATGTATGGTGGCTTGCCGTACTATCCCTAATACATCCGTAATGTCTAAAATATTTCAAATACCCTGCCGGCGAACCGTAATACTTGCCTTATACCGCTTGAGCTTGCATACTTAAAAGTAATGGCGCATCAGATTAGAAAGAACTTGGGCGTAACTCGACATGGCGATACCACAGAGTTTCGCGTGTGGGCACCGTTCGCCCAAGGCGTTTCGCTGGCCGGGACTGTTTGCCCTAACGAGCCTATACCAATGGAAAACGAACAAGACGGCTACTGGTCCCTGAGCCTAAAAGGTATCGAAGCGGGGCAGAATTACGTCTTCCAGATTCAAACAGCAAATGGCACACTAACGCGACAAGACCCGCGTGCTCGACAATTGACTGCGTCGGATAATGGCGCGTCAGTTATCATTGATAATGATTTTGACTGGGAAAACGATGCCTTTCAAGCCTTGCCAGCCGAACAGCAAATCATCTATGAGCTACATGTCGGTACGTTCAATAGGCCCGACGCAGCAACAAACGGCACTTTTGCCGACGCCATCGAGAAGCTTGATTACCTCCTAGAACTTGGCGTCAACACTGTCGAGCTAATGCCAATTACGAGTATGGCCCATAGCTATGGCTGGGGCTACGCGCCAAACCATATATTCTCGGTTGAAAATGCCTACGGCGGTAGACACGGACTACTGACTTTTGTTCGCGCCTGCCATCAAAAGGGCATCGGCGTCATACTAGACGTTATATATAATCACTTTGCTTCCGAAACAAACCTTTGGCAATTCGACGGCTGGAACGAGAACAATCGGGGGGGCATTTATTTTTACAATGATGAGCGTGGCGACACTCCCTGGGGCGGGCGACCAGACTACGGGCGACCAGAAGTCCAGCAATTTATTCTAGACAACACCGCAATGTGGCTTACCGAGTACCGACTTGACGGCCTACGCGTTGATTCAACAATTTATATGCGCAACACCGAGGGACACGACAACGACTCGGCTCATGATATACCCGATGCCTGGTACTTGCTTGGTGGCCTGTCGAGTCTCGCCCACAAAATTAATCCGCGTGCCCTGATGATTGCTGAAGATTGTGCAAATAGTGCGTTTCTAACTAAACCGATAGCCGAGCAGGGCTGCGCCTTTAACGCGCAGTGGGAACTTGGCTTTCCGCACGCACTTCGAGATGCACTTGGCCTGACACCGAATAGCACCAAGACTCTGGCCGGCGTTCGCTACGAGCTAGAGAAAGGCTACAATGGTAATGCGTTCGAAAAGGTCATATTTAGCGATTCGCACGATACGGCCGCCAACGGCTCAGTCCGGCTCAACGAAGCTGCGAGCCCCGGGGATGCCGCCGGTTTATTTGCCCGCGAGCGAGCACTGCTGGCCGATGCAGTAACCCTTACTGCTCCGGGTATCCCGATGCTATTGCAAGGACAAGAGTTCATGCAAGATGGCACATTCAACGACTGGAAGGAGCTGGAGTGGGAAAAAGCCGAAAGATATGCCGGGATTGTACTGGCGCATCGCCATCTGATTGACCTGCGACTCAACCGGCATGGCGCAACGGCAGGTCTACTCGGCCAATCGACCGCTATTTTTCACCAAGACGACAACAATTATGTTATTGGGTACCACCGCTGGGACAAAGGCGGAGCAGGAGATGACACACTTGTTATCGTCAACTTTGGCGATGCCGCCCATGATGGCTACCAGCTTCACTTGCCACTGGCCGGGGAATGGTCTGTGCGCTTTAACAGCAGCTGGAAGGGCTACAGCCCGGACTTCCACGAAGTCCGTGTTGATAGCATAGCAACGGATGAGCAGCAAACTGCAACGCTTTCATTAGCACCGTACGGCGTACTTATCCTTTCCCGACAGGCTTAGTGTATGCGAGTATGCTTTACAACGATACAGCGTAGGCCTATGCTTATGTTTATAGATATAAAAATCACCAAAGGAGTCTGATGCAAGAAAGTTTACCCGCAGCTCGAGTCCTCATGGGTGACAGCCTAGGCTTTCACATTATTTTCGTACTATTTAGCCTGACTCTGCCAATATTGGTTTGCTGGTTTGAGTGGATTGGCATGCGCAAAAAAGACAAGGCGTACACCAATGTCGCCAAGTTCTGGTCAAAGATTATGACGCTGATAGTTGTCGCCGGTGTAATATCTGGCACAGTCATTGCGCTGCAAATGACTCTCATTTGGCCGGGTATCCTCAAGTTCGGAGGGGAGGTTATTGGACTGCCATTTATGCTCGAAACCTACGCCTTTCTTGTCGAGGCGACTTTCTTGGGTCTTTATATGACCACCTGGAACAACCCCAAAGTTCCGCCTATGCTTCACTGGTTTTTTGGCATTATGACAGCCATAGGAGCAACCGCGAGCGCTTTCGCCATTACCAGCGTCAACGCTTGGATGAACCTACCCACCGGCTTCAAAATTGTCGGCGGCAAGATTAGTGACATCGATGTGCTTGGTGCCATGTTTTCGCAAACTTCTCTTATTACGTTTGCACACTCTATGCCTGGCTACTACTTGGCTGCCGCGCTCACAGTCGCTGGTGCCTATGCGTTAAAACTTATGCGTGTCCGCAAACAAAACCGCTCGGATAGCACATATAAAATGGACCGGATTATCATCCGTAATCTTGTTGGATTTGCAGCTGTTATGATTATCTTCTCTGGCATCACGGCACATTTTACTGGCCAATATCTTGCCGAACACGAGCCAGTCAAGCTGGCAGCAATCGAGCTACAATACAAAACCGAAGATCATGCGCCGTTTGTGTACGGTGGTGTTGCGGGGCTAAACGATACCATACAAGGACCCCACATAAGCGTACCAAACCTGCTGAGCATTCTCTCCGGCTATTCCGCCGACACAGTTGTGCAGGGATTAGACCGCACGCCAGTCGATGAGCGACCACCGCTGTACGTGCACCTACTCTTTACCATTAAGCTACTGCTCGTTGGCGCACTGGTAGTCATAGCCTTTGGGTACCTGGCGCTTCGGCGTTGGAAGCCAGCCTGGGCACAGAACCGCGGCACACTCATCCTTGTTGGTATATCAGGATTCGTTGCTATTGTGGTTATTGAGCTTGGCTGGATGCTAACCGAGATAGGACGACAGCCCTGGGCTGTGCGTGGCTACGTCACAACTGAACAGGCTATAACGACGCACGATGTAGGGCTGCTCGGCTTAATCTTTCCTACGGCGTTTCTTGCCTTAGGTATTGTCACGGCACTTGCACTCCGTAAGATTATCATCGCCGAGAACCGCAAGTCCGCGAAGGTGGAGAAATAATATGCTGACCTTTTACGTCGTTTTCCTGGTGCCACTCCTTATATTTGTGGTGGCCTTCTTATACGAAACATGGCTCAGTTTTAAGCGACTCAATAACCCAAAGAACGGCAGGGCAGGCTATGTAACCGCGACGTGGGAAGTCACCCATACGCTATTGGTTTTTAGCCTAATTATGTTACTCATGACCTTCACTCAGGATCTTGTGCGGCTGGCTGATGCTCTCTTTTGGCCGGCCTTTATCGCGGCTGGTGCGCTTGGGCTCCGCGCAGTGGGGTATCTGTATATCTTCTACGTACGTTCTGCGACCAAACATGCCAACTGGATTGATTGGAGCTTTGCTGTAACACACGTCGTAGCCGCAGCGTTTTTGGTCCTAACCGTGGTGAAGGCGCTGTGGTTTATATGGCAGAACGACCCCGTGGCGAACACACAGTTCTTCCCAGCTTTCATTCCAGGCCTTATCCTAGTTCTTGCCGTTTGTATCGTTCCAATCGCAACACTATACCGTACGAAATAGCTATGTTGCCAGATGGCGGCGGAGTTTACGTTTTCTATCGTGGTGCCATTTTTCGGCTTTTAGCAGCCAAGGGTCATCATAATCTTGCGTATCAATATCGGCAAGGTCGGAAAGCTTAGTTGGTTTAGTAATTATTTGTAATCGTTTCATGGTTCCAATGTCCTTTCTACGATTGTACTATCTAATTACGAGCGTTTCGGCAATTTTTCAAACGCGTTACTAATAACATAAACATAAACGCCTATAATATGCTGAGAAAAATCTTACAAAGCTCTACGAAAATATCCACATTCTATCTGTACAGGGAGTAAAATTGCTTATTGTAGTAAATATCAAAACGTGTTACTATTCCGGCACTAGAAAGCTGCGAAGGGGCAGAGAGGTCGAAAAACTTCACGCTCATGTTCTAGAAAAGTTTAATAAGTTTATGGTTAATGTAGAGGCGCAGTTAATCCCGGTTTCGGTATTACCTCTCTAGGGACCGAGAAAAGGGTGTTACCAGAGAATGGCAACAAAATTATTTGTCGGATCACTGCCTTGGGCAGTAGACGACGCACAGCTCGAAGAGATGTTCTCATCTTTTGGGCAAGTTACATCAGCTAAGGTCATCGTTGACCGCGAGACAAACCGCAGCAAGGGCTTCGGCTTTGTTGAGTTTGACGACGATAACGCTGCAAAAGCAGCTATCGACAAGCTGAATAACACCGAGATGAACGGTCGCAACATTGTTGTGAACGAAGCTCGTCCACAAGAACCACGCGCACCACGACGTGATTTTGGTGACAAGCGCTACTAAGAATTCATTCTGAATAACGCTAAAACAACCTCGGTTGAACCCGAGGTTGTTTTTTTGTGCCCAAGACCCCCCTCAGCAGGTTTGCTACGGAGTTGGAGACTCATAACGGAGCCGCTAAACCCAATAGGCATGCCAAACCATAACAAAACATGCTAAGATGTGGCCAAGAAACGGAGAACACTATGCGATTATTTATTCAAGTTCCATGCCTTAACGAAGAGCAGACACTCCCACTGGTACTGCGGGATATCCCAAAGAAAATAGCCGGTATCGACGAGATACACGTGGTCGTTATCGACGATGGCTCGGATGACAAAACGGTCGAAGTAGCTCGAAAGCACGGCGTTACACATTTCGTACACCACCCAAAGCGGCGAGGCCTAGCGCAGTCATTTCAAGACGGTATGCTGTACTGCCTTAAACAAGGTGCGGATATTATCGTAAACACTGACGGCGATAACCAATACCCGAGCGGGGACATTCCGCGTCTTATCGAACCAATTCTTGCGGGTCGGGCAGATATGGTGATTGCCGATCGCCAGGTACAAAAAATTGCACACTTCTCTACAGGAAAAAAACTGTTTCAAAAGCTTGGTACCTGGACATTAAATAAAGCCGCTCACACGAACTTGCCCGACGGACCAAGTGGCTTCCGAGCCTACAGCCGCGAAACAGCCCTACGACTCAATGTCGTGACACGTTTTAGCTACGCCATGGAGACTATTATCCAAGCGGGTAATAATGGCATAGCAATTGAGAGCGTAAAGATAGAAGTCAATCCTAAAACACGTGAATCACGCCTATTTAATTCAAGTGCCGAACATGTTGTACGATCAGGTGGCGCTATTTTCCGAGCTTTTGTCATGTACCGACCATACGCGCTATTTCTGTCGCTGGGTATTATGCTATTCATCATAGGTGCTATACCGTTCGGACGTTTCCTGTGGGGCTTCTTTGACGACCAAGCCGGCGGTCACATACAGTCACTTATTTTTGGCTTGGTATTCATGATAGGGGCACTCATCAGTTTCACGCTCGGTGTTATTGCGGATCTCGTACGCATCAACCGGGTCACCATAGAAAAGCAACTTGAGCTCGCTCGACGCATGTATGTCGAAAAATAAGCCCCTAATGCCAGACAACGGGCGAGATAATTGATCGCACCGTGTTGCTTATAGGTCGTGCTGCTTGCCAGTACCATCCATCGTTAGAGCGCAGGATGAACGGTGCAATTCCACCGCCATAAAATGTCGCAAGCAATATAATTGTCACAATAGCGGGTGCAAATAGCTTGTAAACTTTCCATTTTCCATAAGACCGAAGTGCAATATTAAGTAGGTATGCAATCAGCGGCAAGAGCGCGAGCATGTATCGGCCGTGTATCGCTACCGGAACCCCCGTCGTAAGGTAAGCTTGGTAGTTGCTGGCGAACAGAAATAGCGTATAGGTTATCACAAGCGACAGGATAAGTTTATCATTTAGGCTACGCCGCCATAGGTATCTACCCTTGACTATGAGTAGTACAGTCGCTGCAATCGCAAGTACAAAGCCTGTCCGATATGACACGGGTAGCGGTTTGCCTGTCTGATAGCCAATCTCCTTTGGACCCACCGCAAAGTAACTTTCCAATACCATATGATGGAACCAGCCGAATGGATAGGCAACTTTCTTCGCGGTTGTCAATTTTTGGTCAAAGTGTAGCTGACGATGGTTTTCGTCGCGCCCAAATGGACCATACGCCATACAACGTTCGGTTGAAATAACCGCATTACACGCAGGCACCGGGTTGTGGTACTTGATGATGTTGTTACCGTATCTGGCGGCAAAAAAGACACTGCTAATTACAGCTAGCACCAGCACCCCAACAGATATCGGTTGTCGCACATCAGAGCGCCACTGCGACCATGTTCCTGCCATAGAGAGCTTGTGCGACCGTACCTGGTGGATAGTAAACACAAGCATAAACACACCACCAGCAAGTGCCATTGGCAAGAATGCATATTTAATCTGCGACGTAAGAAGCAGTGACGACAGCGTAAGAGCGGTGAGCTTCAGTGGCAACGAACCGCCACGGATGTGATCAACCAACTGTAGCATCAAGAGCACCGTTACGGCGGTCATGGTGAACCAGAGAGAGTCATAGGTAAGCTGTCCGGCCAGGAACGGCGTCATGGGAAGCAAAGAGAGAAAGAAGAGTATAGCGTGCGTCATCCAGCGCGATAGACCAAGTCGCAATAAGAGCCGACGGAATACATAAAAGCCAAGTACCACGATACCGACGTCAATAAGTCGGAGCGTGATGATTTGTGCAGTCGCGTTTGAGGTGATGTGCTCAAGCAGCCTATAGGGAAAACTTATTAGGTAGTGGTATAGATATGAGCCATCTGCAGTAATTGCGCCAATCGGGGCGTCGCCAGGTGGCTGCTGGACAGACCACGGCAGCCAAACCTTGGTATAGGCTTGGATTGTACCGAGGTGATAATACTCATCAAACGCCATAGAGAAACGCCCAACGAGGGCAACATAGCTCGACTGGAGTACAAATAACCCAATCGTAAGCCACCAGAACCAGCGGGAAGCTAGCCAACGCGGTACAATCTTGGAAACTTTTTCGAAACTCTGAGGTTTTTTCATATTCTGCGCTTCAGTATAACCCAGTTATCCATTGTGATACGATACGGACATGAAAAAAATATCGCTTCGACTTGTTGCTTCCATTGCAATTCTTACACTCACCACGTTTATGTTTATCTGGTACTTGCACGGACACCCCGAATACGTTACGCAATTATTGCACACACAACCTGGCTGGCTGGTACTCATAGTGGTATCGAGCCTTTTTGCCGTATATGCACTCAACCTCCTGTACGACGTACTCGTCCGTATGACCGGCAAACAGCTCAAACCAACCGAAAACATACTACTAACCATATATTCTTCGATTGCCAATTTCTTCGGCCCTCTGCAGAGCGGACCGGGCGTACGGGCCGCCTACCTCAAAACAAAACATAAAGTCAGCTTGCGGGCATATTTCTTGGTAACGTTGCTCTACTACGCGACTTTTGCGACCATTAACGCATTCTGCCTACTGGTAGGAACCCGCCCGTGGTGGCAAGCATTGTTAGCAAGTGTTGGCGCAGCAGCCGTTAGCTACGGCGTTATACGGTTCGCCACCTCCCGCCGTAAAAAAGAGACGAAATTACTGCACATAACACCCAAACTCATTACCGCCATGGTGGTGCTAACCGCTTTACAGGTGTCCTTCATCGGCCTCCGGTACTATTTTGCGCTGCAGGCAGCACATGCACATGTGTCAATCGGACAGGCAATATCCTACACCGGAGCAGCCAATTTTGCGGTATTTGTATCGATTACACCAGATGGCGTTGGTATCCGGGAGGCGTTCTTGCTTTTTGCACAGAACATTCACCATGTCTCAACCCATGCTATCGTGGCCGCCAACGTCATTGACCGTGCAACGTTTGTGCTTTTCTTGGGAGTGCTATTTATCATCGCACTAAGTTTGCACGCCCGGGACGGGTTGCAGCCTGGCATCAAAAAGTTCTTTTCCTCGGCAAAAGACACCGAATAGCCACAAACTGGCCGTATCATCGTGTAAAATAGGGGGTGACGTATGCAAATATCATTAGTTGACATCATTATCGTCATTCTGCTCATAGGCTCGCTGTTGAGGGGATACCAGATTGGATTCATCCGCCAGCTCAGTTCAACGCTGGCCTTTATCATTGGCTTATATCCCGGGTCGATGCTTTCGAGTTTTGTTATGACACACATCTCTGGCCCAACTAAACCACTTGCCGGGCTCGCAATCTTGCTCGCCGTGTCGTTCATATTCATGACTATTGCCGAGCTATTTGCCACTAGAATTAAATTCTCAATCCGTAACAACATCGTGCAACAGTTCGACAATGGGCTGGGCTCAATCATATCCGTCGCAACTTTATTACTAGGCATTTGGCTCGCCGGCTCGCTATTTCAACTTGCGCCCGCGAGCGGCCTACAAACCGCTGTTAAGAACTCACAAATACTGAGCGTGCTTAATCGCTATCTACCGCCAGCGAGCAGCGTTCTGAGTAGCCTCAACAAACTTATTGACCCAAACCAATCGCCCCAAGTCTTCGCCGGCCGCGAGCCTTCGTCATCTGCGAACTATACGCTACCAGATGAAAATGCGTACGCAACAATGCTTGCTTCGGTTAGACCATCTGTTGTGAAGCTAGAAGGGCTGGGCTGTGGTGGCCTTATTGATGGTTCTGGGTTTGTCTATAGCTCCGAGCGTATTGTAACCAATGCGCACGTCGTTGCCGGAGTAAGGAGCCCTAAAGTCACAGATAGCAGCGGCAAACAACACAATACGACTGTCGTATTGTTTGATGCAAATAATGATATCGCGGTACTCAGAGTTACGAACCTTGATATTAAGCCCCTTGGCATCAATAATACTGACGCAACAAGCGGAACATCAGTGTTTGCGCTAGGCTACCCGGGCGGGGGGGGTTACGGCATTCAGCCTGGTGTTATTCTGGATCAGTTTACGGCGCTAGGCCAAGATATATATGGGCAGCAACGCACCGAACGGTCAGTGTACAGTGTGCAAGCAAAAATCGTACCGGGTAACTCGGGTGGGCCAATCGTTGATACAAGTGGCCAGGTTCGCGGCGTTGTATTCGCCACCAGCACAACGTACGATAATGTCGGTTACACACTTACCGCAAAACAGGTTGCAGCAGAGCTCAAACAAGCCACTGCTGCCACGGCAGCCCAATCAACAGGACAGTGTAGTGAATAGAGCTGGAAGGCGATATAGAATATGATAAAAGACAACAGGTCCGAAGATACTGTGCCAGCACGAAAGCGCGTAATGGTAGCGCAGGCACATCCACGCCACCTCAACTGGCTTGAAAGATTTGTGCCGTATATCTTGATTGTGATGGGCGGCCTCGGAAGCTTCGCGTCACTCATGCTTGCCGTAGAAGAAATTCAACACCTCAAGAATCCCGCCGCACAGCTTGGCTGCGACTTGAACCCGATTATCGGTTGCGGCGCAAACCTTGATACCTGGCAAGGTCATGTTTTCTTTGGTGTTCCGAATCAGTTCTTTGGACTTGCCGTGTTCGTAGTTATGATTACCATAGGTGCCGCCATCCTTGCTGGCGCAAAATTCCGGCGCTGGTTCTGGGTTGCCCTACAAGCCGGTTTACTGTTCGGGCTACTGTTTGTACATTGGTTTATATTCCAAAGCGTCTTTGTAGTGGAGCACTTGTGCCCCTACTGTATGGTAACGTGGGTGGCGACTATTACAGGCTCTTGGTATCTAATGCTGTACGGTATTCGGGCTGAACATATCCGGCTGCATGGCAGCTTAGCCCGCATTAACAGCTTTGTGCAGCGACATCATGCCGACATACTTGCAGTATGGCTACTAGCTATCATCGCCGTTATACTCAAGCACTTTTGGTACTTCTTCGGCCAAAACCTGTAGTCCGCCCCTAGAGGAAGTTTTGCTCAACATGACCTTGGTTGATGCCGTTCGTGATATTTGTATAGCCCAGACGCTGAAGGTAGGGGATGCTCGCGGCGGAACGCGCACCCGAACGACAATATACAATCAACTCTGCATCGTATGGAACATCTGCAAGTTCTGATGCACCAGCCATGAGGCGCGCGGGCGGAAGATTGATTGCACCATTCACATGCCCCATTTTGTACTCAAACGACTCGCGTACATCGATAATCACCTTACTCATATAGTCCTCCTTTTGAACTCATTTGTTATAGTCTTTAAGTCTTTATTATATTAATGTAAACTGTTTACATTAGCAAGCACAACGCGTATACTCATGCATATGAACATTGCAGAGCCCAGAACCCGTCAGACAAAATATTGCGTTCAAATCGAGGAAATTATTAAGCGACTCGGTCACGCCTCGAACGCGCAGATACTAATTGAGCTTAATAAAATATATCCAGGCGTTAGCACCACGACAGTGCATCGCGCGACAGCACGTTTGGCCGCAAGAGGCGAGCTGGGTGTTGGGCCCGTAGATTTGGGTGGCGCAATGCGCTACGATGCAAACGTAACGCCGCACGACCATTTTTTGTGTGTTCGTTGCGGTCTGCTTCGCGACGCTGATATTGCCAGGCACGTAGCCCCACTCCTCGAAGACACCATAGAGGGTTGCAGAGTTTCTGGCCGCATTACCATTAGCGGTACTTGTAAGGCATGTAACACGAAAGGGCGTTTCTACGCATGAAAAAGTGGATTATTGGAATCATTGCGGTGGTTGCGCTATCAACTAGTTTTCTGATCTTGAGCAAACCCGATAATAGCAAGACTACTGGCGTAGAATCAGCCAATACGTCAACGGCTTTACCAACGAACTTCAACCAAATTCAGTCAGCAATCACGAACGGTGCAGCGCTCCTTGATGTTCGTACGGCCGAAGAATATGTAGCTGGACACATCGAAGGCGCTACAAACCTTTCGCTACAAGATGTTCAGGCAGGCAAGCGACCAAACGGTAACAAGAATCAAGTTTTATATGTGTATTGCCGCAGTGGTAACCGATCAGGCCAGGCAACCACAATCTTGCAAAAGGATGGTTATAGTAATGTCATTGACCTTGGCGCTATAACAAAAGTCGAATCAATCGGCGGCAAAATTGTCACCGGATCGTAGAAAGATACTTGCCGACACGAAGCAGGGCGGGTATGCTAACGAGTTAGGAGGGTCTATATATGCAATTTATCAACTTTATGGCAAGCCAAGCGGGTCGCTCCGCACGTATCGTAATTGGTGCACTACTAATTGTAGTGGCGATGGCAGCCTGGCACGGACTTCTTGAAGCGGCGGCGGTTGTATTGGGGGGTGTATTGATTGCTGTTGGAGTCTTTGACATTTGTCTTCTAGCGCCTTTATTCGGCAAGCCTCTGAGCGGCAGAAAAATTCGCGGCTAGAGTAAACGTATCTACGCCCACGAACTATTAACTGTATTTACGGACGGTTTCTGCTACAATTGACATGAAGTCAACCATAAGTAGTATGAAACAAAAAAACACCCAGGCAGGGCAGCCAGCAGAGCAACTCGCAGCCAAAATTCCAGCGAAGCCCCGTTTTGATGCAGATAAATTCCTGACAATGAGCGCGGAAATGCCTGCGATTATGCTCGATAAAACCATGGAAGCTGGTGAGCATATAGCCAAAGCTCTGCCTACGGCTCAGCGCGCCAAAAATTACTGGCATATGCTCGGACCAGGCCTTACCACAGGCGCCAGCGATGACGACCCCTCTGGTATAGCAACATATAGTCAGGCTGGTGCTGGTCATGGCTTTGGATTCTTGTGGCTAAGCCTCTGGACGTTCCCGCTTATGAGCGTCGTACAAGAAATGTGCGCACGTATTGGTATGGTTACCGGCAGGGGACTCGCTGGCAACATTCGCATCTACTATTCCCGTAAACTACTTCGCTATACTACACTCCTCCTATTTGCTGCGAACGCTTTCAACATCGGCGCTGATCTTGGTGCCATGGCCAAAGCCGCGCAACTCCTTTTTCCAGAGTTACGTTTTTGGTGGCTAGTAGTCGGGTTTGCGGTTGTCAGTATTATGCTGCAGGTCTTCACGCCCTACGTAAAGTACGCAAAATACTTAAAATGGCTCGCGTTAGTACTCTTTAGCTACATCATTTCGGCATTGCTTGCCCATATCGATTGGGGTGCAGCACTACACCAGACACTTTTGCCTCACATTAGCATAAATAAAGACAGCCTACTGCTTGTTACCGCCATTCTTGGTACTACCATATCACCGTATCTCTTTTTCTGGCAAACCAGCCAGGAGGTTGAGGAAGAAATACAAGACGGTAAAACGACCTTACGAATGCGCCGCAGCGCAACTGCACCGGAGCAGATTAAAAAGATGCGCATCGATGTTTGGAGTGGTATGTTCCTGAGCAACATCGTAATGTTCTTTATTATTGCTGTATGCGGCTGGGTATTATTCCCGAACGGCATCACCAATATAACCAGCGCCGCCCAGGCCGCTGAAGCACTTAGACCGTTCGCCGGTGATACGACGTACTTCTTGTTCGCTATCGGTATAATTGGCACTGGCATGCTCGCCATACCAGTGCTGGCAACAAGCAGTAGCTACGCCGTAGCGGAGAGCTTGCGCTGGAAAAGTGGTTTGAACCGCACGCTCCGCCAAGCCCATGCCTTTTACGGTATTATCATCATTTCTATGCTCGTGGGGCTTGGGCTTAACTTTGTTGGCCTTGACCCTATTAAGGCGCTCATCTACTCTGCCGCGGCGAATGGTATAGTCGCACCGTTTGTACTATTCTTCATCGTCAGACTAAGCAGTGACAAACGGGTAATGGGTCACTGGGTCAACCGCAAAAGCACTTCAGCAATCGGTTGGCTCACTACAATCCTCATGGCAGTTGCAGGCACCGCTGCCATCTGGTCAATGTTGTAAGTATGGGCGCTACTCGTGACGAAGGGCTTCGATGGGATCCATGCTAGCCGCCTTAATAGCGGGTATAGCGCCAAAGAACACTCCCGCAGCAATGGCTATAAGTGGAGCAAGGACGGCAACTTGCCAAATGATAACTGGCTGCAAACTAGTATACAACCGTAGCAACCCGACTGTCGCGAATGCCCCCAGAAGCCCGATTAGTGAGCCCAGAAAGCTGAGGGCAAATGCTTCTGTCATAAACTGTCTCATGATCTGTTGGTCGGTTGCGCCAATCGCTTTACGAATCCCTATCTCATGAATACGTTCTGTTACGCTCACGAGCATCATGTTCATAATCCCAACGCCGCCGAGTAGAAGGGCGATTAAAGCCACGCCAACGGTCATACGTGTTAGCAAGTTTAATGTCTCATTAGAACCCGAGCCTTTGGCGCCGGGCGGTAAAACCACCACGTCGTTCGTACCGCCGTGGGCTTCGGTGATTGCCGCCTGTACTGAGTGGGTCACCTCGGTGGGGTCCACGCCTGCCTTAACCTTCACGAACATTTGATTTATCTGGGGTGCATATCCGAGTAAAGACTGTGCGGCTGCATAGGGTATAAATACGGCTTGATTGTAATTAGCCTCGAGCGAGAATGGTGCAGCGGTAAATTCCTTGAATACACCGGCAACTATAAAACTCTGCCCCCTAAACGTAAACCGCTGACCGAGCGGTGCATTATCGCTAAACAATTTACGTGCGATATCTGCCCCCAGCACCGCCGTTCTGTCGCTGTCGTTTGAGGTAAAGAAGCCACCGTAATCAATCTTCTGGTTCAAAATGGTATCTAATTGCGGCGTACTTGCAATAACCAACGGATTATTAATAGTGCGGTCACCCTGCACCTGGCCACTCATGGAACTCAACGGCACCGCCACCGACACACCTGGCGTACGACGAACCGCATCAAGATCACTAGCATTCAATAAAGTACTCGTGCCACCGGGCAAGCCACTGCCTGTCAGTTCGTTGCCGGACTGACTAGGGTGCACCAGCAGAACATCTTGACCATAACGCGCAGACTGATTGCCAATTTGCTGTTTCACGCCCTCACCGATAGCGACAACCAATATAACCGACATGACACTTATGACGATGCCGAGCATGGTCATAAAGCTACGCACACGAGAAACTTTGATGCTTTGCATCGCAAGATGCAGGTAACCCTTGCGCAAACTACTCATAATTGTGCCTTTCCGCCGCGTGTGCGCATGGTTGTGCGTGCCTTGCGTTTGGCGGGTTTGTGCCTTTTCTTGACGGGTTTCTTGCGCTCATCGTCTTCTTTGCGCACTTTCATGAGCGCTGATACGCCAGCAAGATCATCCTCTTCTGTCGTATCAGGAACAGCGTACATAACCTTGCGCGCGTAGCCACCCACCTCACCAAGCTTTGTCTGCTCGTCATATTTAATAGCACCGTCCTGCATATACACCACACGCGTCGCGTATCGTGTAAGTTCGGGATTGTGTGTCACGAAAATGATAGTATTACCACTTTTGTGGATTTCACCCAAAAGCTCCATGACGAGGCGCGAGCTTTCGCTGTCAAGATTACCCGTTGGCTCATCGGCTATGATAAGCTCTGGACTGTTCACGAGAGCTCGCGCGATAGCAACGCATTGCGTCTGGCCACCAGAAAGCTGGCGCGGGTAATAGTACGTTCTGTCGTGCAGGCCAACACGCTCCAACGTTGCCCTAGCAGTCTGGTTGCGCTTTGCCACAGAAAATCCTTTGTAGAGCAGGGGTAGGGCGACGTTCTCGAGTGCGGTGAGTCGCCCCAAGAGATTAAACGATTGAAAGATAAAGCCGACCTTGTCACGACGAATCTTAGCTCGCCGGGTTACCGATAAGTGACTAACACGTTTGCCGTTAAACAGGTAATCGCCGTGGGTAGGGTGGTCAAGCAGGCCAATCATATTCATGAGTGTACTTTTGCCGCTGCCGCTTGGACCCATCACGGCCACACACTCGCCCTTCTCTATGTTTAAGCTGACCTCGTCGAGAGCTACGCTGGTAGCATCGCCGAAGCCGTATAGCTTACTAACGTCTTTCAGTTCTATAAGAGACATGTTGCCCCTAGTGTACCCCTTAAGCGTACAGAGCCGCAACAGCATACCGTACATTTTGCACAATATTATTCACAATAGCCTTTTTCGGCTGGCAGTTTGAGCATTTTGCGCCCACATCCGCTATACTTGAAGCTATTCCAAAAAATCAATCCAGGGAGCAGAAGGCGACTGAATGATTTTTTGAAAGGAGGCACGGCGGTAAGGCAGCTTGCCGAACGAGCGAAACTTGTTTTAGCTCGTCGGCTAGCTGGCATACGAGCCAGCGCCGACGCGGAGGGGTCGCCTAGTGGTCTATGGCGCCGCCTTGGAAAGGCGGTTTGCGGGCAACTGCATCGAGGGTTCGAATCCCTCTCCCTCCGCCAAGATAAGAGAGTCTATCCGACAGGGTAGGCTCTTTTATCTTGGTCTGAGGCGGGATGAGAACGCCAGTGCCAGTGGCACTGGCCGGACCCGAAGCCCGAAAGTTGCCAGTGGCAAGTTGAGGGTCGGCCAAAGGCCGAGGCGAATCCCTCTCCCTCCGCCAAGAATATAAGCTTTCCCTTGGCTACAGCTTGAGTTCAGCAATAATTGCAGGTATCACTTCTTGCACCTTTTCTGCCGCAACATCTGCGGCATACCCCACAGAACAGAACATCACAATGAAGCCCGTTGCCACAAGGCTTCTGTTCGTAAACCGGCGCTCTTTTTCCGCAGCTTCGTCATAAGGGTTAATGTTCATAATTGTATCCTTCAGCTCATCCGAGGGCGGGTTATGAAATCTTGCCCGAGTATCAGCAAGGCTGGCTTTCCAATCATCGGCTATATCAAATACCATTTGCGCCAATAAACCCCTGGAGCGCCCCGTTAGTTCTCGGTGGCGGTGGTGCACTGATTGTTCAGAAACCGCTTCTGCCATGGGTGTATGCCTACCTATTTATGCAATTACCGTACCGACTGCTTCACCGGCAGCCGCGCGGGCTATATTACCCTCGGTCAATAAGTCACAGACAATAATCGTTTTTCTGTCTTCGAGCGCCATGCCCAGCGCCGCTTTATCCATAACTTTTATCTCATCGTTCGCAAGAGCTTCGTCATAGGTAAGCTGGTCATATTTTTTGGCATCGGCGAACTTTAGGGGGTCCTTATCGTACACGCCATCTACCTTCGTTGTCTTGATGATAGCATCGCACTTGAGTTCAAGTGCAAGATTTACCGCTGCCGTATCAGTCGTAACGAATGGACGGCCAGTGCCACCACCAATGATAATAACGCGTCCTTTTCCAAAGTGGCTAATCGCACGCCGGTAGGTGTATTGGTCTATAAACTGGTTCACCTCAACGTTACTAAGAGCACGAGTTGGCACGCCCTCTGCGTTGAAAACATCTGCAACCGTAATCGCATTCATAATCGTCGCCAACATGCCAGTGTTGTGGGCTGTTACTTCGGCGATGCCATTGCCAGCCAGCTGTGCACCGCGAGCGTAGTTGCCACCACCAACGATGATTGCGACCTGCGTGCCAGCCTCTACGACAGGTCTAATTTGACCCGCTATCCACCGTACCCGCTCAGCGTCAAAGCCACCATCTTTATCACCCTGTAGTTGTTCACCTGATAATTTGAGTAGAATTCGTGTATATACCATGTTGCGATTAGTATATACCGGCCTATAGCACGTGTACAGCCTCATGCTCGTGCAAACACAAACAGAGGCCGTAGTACTAAATAACTATTGCTTATTTAGACATAATATTCTATAATGTACTTTGATATTTGTTGAGGTACTCGTATCTCCAAGTGTCGCAACTTGACAAGCTAGGAATATTTTGACAGTTATGGTGATTTTCCAGTCACTCTGTGTTGATAAAGCATTATCGACAGAGAGTGACTGGAACCCCAGCACCCCGATCTACCTGAAGGCGGAGTCATGCGAATCAACACCCGATTCACCGGCACGAAGAAGCGTTGGATGGTCGTTGGAGCCGTACTCGGCGCCCTCGTCTTGACGAGTGCCAGTTCGTGCGAGAGCGGTCCTTCGAACGCTCAGCAGAGCGCCATCGATGCGGCTGCGAACAACGACATCTACGAGCCCATCGAGCTCAAGAACTACAACGCTCGACAGGAGCTGACGGACAACCCGAACACCATCTTGTGGTGTTCTGTCTACCCGAGCAACCCGAACGTGACGCCATACACCGTTCCCATCGTGGGCAAGCTCACCAGCGGCAACAAGCGTCCCTACGCAACATCGCAGGTTCAGTTCCAGGAGGACTACACCCCCGAGATCCCCGGCCCCGACAAGATGTTCGGCACGAGCGGTGAGTACCGCTACGGCTTCGACTCGACTTACGCAAAATCCCCTAACAAAGAGTCATCAAGCCTGTAAGCCGGATTCCTCCAAAGCTCTTTCTGGTATTCTCTCAGCGGTCTGTGTTTTACTTCGTATAACGTCGTTCTCATCT
>Ga0172381_10000970_pt1 | contig 35559 bp, 51 predicted proteins | sample Leawel6488metaG_FD_119754 | JGI IMG/M metagenome (GOLD analysis project Ga0172381, IMG submission 119754) | Leachate microbial communities from a municipal landfill in Southern Ontario, Canada - Leachate well 64-88 metaG | ecosystem: Engineered > Solid waste > Landfill > Unclassified | place... | reverse complement strand
TTATAGAATACCCTGTATAATGCACATAAACCAAGATTTAAGAGCTTATTTCATAATATCTTAATAACTATATTGGTGGAGAAAAATAGGAGCTTATACCGGATCTTTATGATAATTCCAGATTCTATATTTTCATTCGAAAAAAACTCAGTTTATTTGTCTGAGAATACATTATATTTTTATAAAATTCGATGAATTGTTTCGTTTATAAAAAATACCATTACCAGTCTTTATCTATTGAAAAATATATTATATTTGTTTTTTCATAATTATTTAGATACTTTTCAGTGTATTTCATTTAACATTATTGTGGAATGATATTATTATTACCGAATATTTTTTTCATATTTTTTTTCATTAGCATTCTGATTTCTTTATAATTTAATGAGTATTTATCTTCTAAAATATCCCATACCAAACTAGATACCCAGAAATGTTTATCCCCTATATACTGGATATCGAATAGCCATTCGTTTTTGTAATTTCTTAATTCGATACGATTAGTAGGAAATTCTGTATATTTGTCTGATTCATCAACGAATATTTTTTTATTGCATAATTTGAAAATGTTTTCTAAAATGGAATCGAACTTGTCTTGTGTCATAATTTCTCCTTAAAATATGCCAATTTCGCAGTGAATTTGGAATTTAGTATTTACGAAACGATCAATCATATTGTATAATTCTTTTCCAGGTATGTTATATTTTTTCATAATAGGGGCAAATATACGTTTGTAATTTACATAAAAATGTAGAATATCTAAATACTGGATATAAAATAGACATTCATTTTTATCATTTCTTAATTCAATACGATTACTAACTTTGATATTTTCAGCTATCCTCATATAATCATTACGTTTTAAATTGTATTTCTCTAGAATATTTTGAAATATTTCATCAAATTCTTCTTGTGTTATACAGGTTAACATGTTTTTCATGAATATTTCTGTAGATGGTATTTTATCAATATCATTTCCTAGTATAAATAAACGTGATTTTTTGTACTTAGATAGTCTAATTTTATCACTAATTCTCATCTTTTACCATACTTGAAATGTAGGTTTGACATCTAATTCTAAGTGTTTTTTGATGTAATTCATTATGAAGTTTAGTATTTCGTCATCGGTTAATTCGAATGTTTCTCTAATATCAACCTTTGCAAAATGACTCACCAGAAAATGTTTATTTTCACCTGTGAATTGGATATTGAAATACCAAAAACCGTGATTGTTTAATTGCAAATGACTAGTAGGTATTGCTGATAAATGGTTTTTATCATCCATGAACCACCATTCATCGCAATTTTTGAGCATATTTATAAACTTTTTATCGAAAGTAATCTGATCTATAGTTTTTTCTTGTAACTCTTTTAGATTGAACTTAGTTTTGAGAAACTCTGTTAAGTTTGTATTGTTTATTTCATAAAGCATACGAGCTTCATTTTTTGTTAATTCTGCCATTTCAAACTCCATTATTAATTACACATTAAAATATGTAAATTGTAAAATATGTGTTTAATATAGTATAAAATTGTATATTTATAAGTTATTATTCATAATATTTCACTATTTTAGTCTTTTCTTATAACCTTATTTTTTATAGATTTTACAATTTTTCGGAATATAATTTATAATATCCGAAAATTGATAAGAGATATCATATTTAACCTGATTACTATAACTAAGACACTCTTTCAAAGTATGTGGATTATAAGATTTATTAAGATCAGCATTGACTTTAGCATAATTTTTAAGAATTTCTTCTAGATTATCATATCGATTTACTGCCGAATCCATAATAATTATTGCTAAAGCTATTCCTAGAACTATCGATAAAAAAGAAACGATATTAAATTTACCAGTTGCTATAGCTATACCAATAGGCATAACAATCAAACAAGACATAATAATTGTGTAAAATAATAGCACATTAGTCATGTTTTACCTACCTTTCTAATATAATTCATTCTTATCAAACAAGATCTTCTTGAAAATAACTCAAAATTGTTAGTTTTGAGTTTTATTTATGCGATTTCGTTAAAGAGATCTTTTTCTGTGAAATTAAGTTTATGAGTTATATCGATGAGAGACTTAGTGTCAATAACTCGATTATGCATGCCGAAATAAGCCGCCATCTTATCGATACAATGTACGAAACTAATACGACGACCTGTTTCTTTAATGAAGTTATCTTGTGGCATGCAACGGGCAAAATCCGAGAAAGACATCTCGTCTTTACCATCCCGTTTAACGATAATTTCACATTCCGTATAACGTTTAGCATTCTTCTTCGGTTTAGAATGACGGAAATGGACTAAAATATCAAAGGTTCCAACTTCAGTCTTTTCGTCGTTGATGTGATAGATCTTTAACTGTGATTGCATTTTTCACTCCAGTGTTATAATTAGTCCGCCTTCTCCATCGAATTGGACAGGTTTACCTAATTTTGTGATTAAAAAATCTTCCAATTTATTCATTTTCTGTCCTAAACTTTCAAAACTTCCCATATTAGGCACATCTATTTTAATATAAATATACTTGCCCGGTAATTTTTCAATTAAATGAGAATTTTCGAGATCTAAATTTAACCGCATATCATTTTCGAGATTGAACTCTCTAATATAATATGAAAGATTTAATTTATCTTTTTTAGTCATTATTAAAACTCAGTTTAAAATATAGGATAATTTAGACAAAATCGATTTGATATTTCAAAAATTTTGAATAACATCCATATTTTTCATTGATGCTAATTTGGGCATCATCATTAAATTCTTTAATAGCATAGTTTATTTTCATATTATAATAATTTTTATCCGAATTCAAACTATCTTTATATAATTCTAAAACTTTAGTGTTCAGATCTGAAAATGATGGAAAATCCATGTTTATAATGAATTCTCCGAAGTCATGTTCCAGACTCTTTCGTTGTTCATTACCCATAGAAGGATCCGTTATAAAAACTGAAACTTTTAAGTTTTTCATTTGATTTTTACTCCTGTTTCCACTTGTTAATTATGAACTTCAATTGATCTCGGTTTAGACGCTTTTTATAATATCTAGCATCTCTTAAACCGATTTGAAATTCTTTACAAATATAAGTCAACGTATCATCTTTTTCTGTCTTATATAATTTAAGATTAAAATAATGATGTTGTTTTCTCAAAATACAATATAAATAATTATAATGTACAAAATCTGGAAGTTTATATTGAGTTATTTGCTCAATGTCGGTCAAATAGAATGGCATTGATCCGATCATCCTATTCAAAATAAACTGAGAATACCCTTTTTTAACATCTTCTGGTAAATTATCGAAATCAGAATATATTGGATCAGAACATTCTAAATACTTAAATATATCGAAGTTCATTTAAGATTAACCAATGAATAAAACAGAGCTGTAATATGACTTTCTGGCATACTACTACCTAAATCACAACGATATAGATATTCACTAACTAAGATATAAGCTTGTGCTCTAAGTTTTTCTGGCAAATCTGGAATATAATGACGATATAATTCATACATAACTGGGTTATAATCCAACATATTGCTGCATACGAATTGTCTAGCTTCATCAATTTTACCTAATTTCAAAGCATGTGTTATAAATGATGTATCCCTATTAGTTAAATCGGTTTTGATTATTTCACCATCAGTTTCAAACATCATCTGCAATGTACCAATGATCATCCTGATTTCGGGATAATACTTGTTTATAACCGATATAAGTGCGGGTTCATCATATTTAACATGTTCGTTTTCAAGAATCAACTTGCATCTGCTAAGTATCTTTCGATTCATTTCTTCACGATATTCTATTTTACTCATATCGAAAGAAATTGGTAAAGTTCGACCTTTTCGTAATGGTTCTATAATTCCGGTGATCGTATTTGCAGTTAAAATGAACCTACAATTACCAACATTTTCTTCTATGAATGCTCTCAAGGCTTTTGAAACTGCATAGATAATCCATCAGCTTCATCTAGAATAACGATCTTGGGTTTGTTATCTAAAGATTTATATCTAGCATAATTAGAAATATCTGTCTTTAATGTTTCAATGTTTGTATTCGAGGCATTTACATAAAAGGGTTCAGCTCCAAGTTCATAAGCTAAAACCTTAGCCATAGTAGTCTTGCCAGTTCCACTTTTTTGACTATATAGCAATAAATTTCGAGATTCTCCACTTTTAATCATGTTTTCGAAATATGTAGTCAATTTTTCAGGCAAAATTACTGCTTTTAATATCTTTGGCCTATATTTTTCTACCCAGATATCAGTTTCCATGTTTATTTCCTTTTTCCCAAGAATCCTTACCACAATACTGTAATTTTCTGCATTTTTCATGATATGGACACATTGGATATTTAATACAACCCATAGTTTCAATTATATTATCAAGATAATGTGATAACTCATTCAGTTTGATTAATTCACCAGATTTTTTACAATCGTTAATATATTGTTTCACATCTACTAGATTCATATCAAATAATATATAAAAATATGCAATCATTATCGGATGAACTAGATATAAGAAAAAATAATTTGGCTTTAGCTAATGCTATTTTCAATTATTTCAAAATTGATTATGACATAAATAATGTGGAAACCGATGATAATTATATTATGAATTTTAGAATAGGTGATCTAAATAAAAGCATTATAGTTTCAAAAACATCAAATAATGTAGAAATTTTACCAAATAACGTGAATTTAGATACTAATAGACCAGTAAAAGAAATTAATTCGGATATCGAACGAGTTTTAGAAAATGAAATCTATGAGAAATATATGTTCGGCTTTATTAATGAACTAATTTAACTCAATAAAACTAAAGTGTTCTGATTCAACATAAGATAATCGAAGTGGAATCTGCTATAATATTTTTAGAAAGTTTCGATATTCGAGTATGAAATCGGGGTTTTGTCCTCTTATTATCATCTATTCGAGGATGAAATCGGTGTTTTGTCCTCATATTTAGATCCTGTTTAAGCTACAGTTCTACCTAGATCTATCTAGTTATTAAGATATAAGCTCTTAAATCAGGGTTAAAATGAATTCTAGAGGGTCTCCGAAGTGCCAATACTGTAATAGTAGAATCAGTATTTGAGTAATTGTGAAACCTGTCGCTCTGCTAAAGCAGAGGACCTTCTATTGAAGGATTTGACAACAGTTCCGACTCAAGGTTTGTATTCAAACCAGTAGCAATCGGCTTACTAGGATATTGACCTAGAGATTCGGTATTTCCTACCGTACTATTAAAAATTCTTTGACCTTCTTTTAGTATATTCAAAGCCGCATTTTCATCTCTATCTAGTAGTTCTCCACAATCTGGACATTTCCAGAATCTTTCGTCTAAACTTAATCCATTGTACTTAAAACCACAGCAATGGCATAGTTTAGATGATGGAAAGAATGTACCGATTTTAATGTAATTTCTATGATATATTAGTGATTTGTAACTAACCATATTACAGAAACTACCAAATGCTGCATCTTGAATAGATTTAGCTAGTTTATGATTTTTCAACATATTAGAAGGCTTTAGATTTTCAGAATAGATATTTTGGTTTTCAATAATTATTCTTGAACTAACTTTATGTTGAAAATCTTTTCTTTGATTTCTTACTTTTTCATGTATCTTTGCTACTTTTATTTTTTGTTTCTTATATCCATTTGAACCTTTAACACAATGACTTAGTTTTCGTTGTGCTTTTGCTAATTGTTTTTGTGATTTTCTAAAATACCTTGGATTGTTTTCTACAGTTCCATCATCAAAAATAGCAAAATCTTTCAAACCTAAATCAAATGCAGTTTCTTTAAATTTTGGTTCAATATACTCTGGTTCATCTAATTCTGCACAGATAGAAGCATAGTAATTACCACAATGTGATTTAGAAATAGTCACGTTATAGATGTGGATTTTAGACCAATCTAAACTATCATATCCAGCAAATTTCATTTTTCCAAACTTAGGTATTTGAATATGATTTTTGTCTAAAATTCGTATATCACCAATACTTTTCTTGTTATAAGTGCAAGCAATCCTAAAACTATCTTTAGATTTTCCTTTCTTATGGAATTTTGGATATTTTTGTTTATTATTAGTTTTACCCCTTTTCCCATTAAAGAAATTCTTAAAAGAATTTAGACAATCCATATAAGAATTTGCTAGTGCTTGACTTGGAACTTTAGTCAGAAAATTCCATTCTTCTTTAAAGGACTTTAAATTTGGTGTAAATGATAATCTATATTCTTCCCATAATTCTTTCTTTAAGCCTAAAACGTGATTATATACAAAGCGAGTAGCACCAAAAGTCTTTTCTGCCAACTTTTGCTGAACTATATTTGGATATAATCTTATGTTTAGACCTTTCTTCATATTATCCCTGATTTTCTATATATGATTCAAGAACTTTTTGTGATACATTACCAATAGATGTTAAGAAATATCCATCTGTCCAAAATGTATGTTCTTTCCAAAATTCTTTTGAAAGCTTATTTTGAAAACATGACCATATATGAAAAGTAGTATAAGATTTAATAGTTTTAACTAAATCTGCTAAATTCGTATTTGGTATTATTTCTAACATATAGTGTATATGGTCTTTGCCAGTTTCCATTTTTAATATGTTAGTATTATGTCTATTACATATTTCTTCACTTAGTTCTTTAATTTTTCTTGATATATTTGAATCTGAAAGAAGTTTCTTTCTATATTTGCATACTAAAATTAAGTGAAATATGAGTAAAAATTTGCTATGTGCTTTTGAATGATATTCTATGTTCATGGTCGTCACTCCATATAGAAAAGGCGAGTTACCAAATCTAAAGTGACGAGCGAAATGGTAACAAGCCCAATAATGTTAAATTTATCTTAAATATAGTAAACAATCGTCACTTTGTAAACCATATCTATATTATATTTATAATTTTTATTCTTCAATTTTTGCTTTTTATGAAATTTTAGTACCAATTCATATCACCATGCTAAATCATGGGATTTTTCTTGGCACTTCTCTATAAATAGACCCCATTTATTTTCAAGTTATAATCTTCTCATCTAATCCGAACAGTTTTTTCATCTGGTTTTTCGTAAGTAGCTGAATATCATCATCTTGTAGATGAAACTCATTGGCTAAAATGTTCCATACTCTATATGAATTTACCCAGAAATGCTTTTCATTTCCAGTGAAACAGATATCGAACAGCCATTCATTATCTTTATTTCTTAGTTCTATCCGGTTAGTAGGAAGGTCGCTTATTAATCCATTAGCATTAAGAAATACTGTTTTTGTACATTGACCGAGTAGTTCGATGAATTTTTTATCGAATTCAGCTTGAGTAACTTCGTGCTTTTCCAGTTCGGCCTTGGTAAACTTAGTAAGCATTAAATCTTTCAATGAATCCGATTCGGAATAGATCTTTCTAGCTTCTTCAAGTGTTAGTTCTGCCATATTAATCTCCTTTAATACTTATACAATATAGTTTTTTCTTTACTTATTGCCACATACTTCTTCACACGAATATAAGAATGAAGATATACTAATATTCGAGTAAAATAATAATTGCTCAAAGAAATTTCTATTTTCTTCTATGCTTTTATATGTGATACTCCATCCACTGTTTGATTCGAGCAGAAATTTTTTACATTTACCATAAACTCTGATGTTTACAGTTTCTTTACAAAATGAAATCTTTAAGCTAGATTCTGCTTTATTCGATTCAATTATAATAGAATTCTTTAACTTAATAACTGTAAATTCTGTATTTATTATTCGGGATTTTATAAAATTTTCTATCTCTTTTAATAAAGTATTAATCATAAAGAGAATCCTTTTATGTTATGGCTTTAATTTTTGTTAAATACCAATAAGCATTTTAAAATATAACAGCTAAATCGTGATGAATTCCGTTCAATACTGATAGAGACTTTAGCAATCTTTCTTTGTTGGTGCCGAAATCTGTAAATATAGATTCTGATTCCGCTTTAGATCCATCGTTAACTACAGCTGATATGCTTAGTCTATTAGATAAGTTATAATAATTAAGTTTCCACCCAAATGTCTTACACACTGGAACATAACAAGAATAACCATCATCTTCTTTATGTATATCTCCATAGCAGCCGGCAATAGAGATGAATTCTTCAATAGTAAGATTCATAGTATTATTTCCTAATTACGTTTTTTTTAATTAACTCACTCACTTTAGTCTTACGTACCAGATTACCAGATTCATCATAGTCCTTACGAATTCCAGTCGGTTTTCCATCTACATAAGGAGTCTCATACATAATTTCACCAGATGAATAATATTCGGTCTTAATACCGTTTTCTTTTCCATCTACATAAGGAATCTCATACATCAGATTGCCGGATGTGAAATAGCATTTCTGAACACCATTCATCATTCCATTTACAAATGGAGTCTCTTTCATCAGTTCGCCTGATGAATAATAGTCTTTTTTGATTCCAGTCTTTGTCATATTTAGGTCCTTAGTAGAAGTTTAAATAGATTTAACAGTGAAAATATAATAATATATTCATGTTTTCTAAATAAATAATGATTAAAAATATGTAAATAATAAGTTACATTTAATATATAAAGCCAAATGCGTTACATTATGCGTAATGCATTTATAAACTCATTCTAGAACTAGTAATATGAGATATTATTCATTATCGATTTCTCAAATAAAGAATATAATCAATGGCACCATGAATTAGCGAATGAATAACAAGGACACATGTTAGTAGATGGGCATACCATCATGATTATTTGAACTCCTACATTATACTGGATAATCAGCCCGCCATCCCAGAACGTATAGGATCCTAGGTCACCGTCATTATCAACGAAGGAGTATTCCTGTAAGTCGACACCATTGTCATTGGTACTAGTATCCTTGTTACCATAAGGCGTCAGTTTTACAGAACCAGTAGATTGGGGGAACAAAATTACACCGGCGTTTCCTCCATAATTAAAGATAACCGGTATGTCAGTACCTTTAATTTGGCACGTTGTGTCTTCGTGTGTGCCGCATACGACAGCGGTCTTGTATGTCCGCGTGAATTGTTCCGCCATGCATACGCATGCAAGCAGGGATAATGCGATTAATAGTTTTTTCATATAATACTCTCCTTATAGATTTATTGGCTTAATGCCAGACGAAATATACATATTATTATAACATTATTCTACTAAATTTCCAAAGTATTTTTTATTTTTTAGCTATTATATGAAAATTTCAACATACCAGAGTCATATATCCTGAAAATTTCTAGTTTTTTCATAATATCATGTTCGGAAAGATTTGGATCGAATCCGGCTAAAATAAGCTTGTGTTTTTGATATTTGAACCTACTTTCTAATCTGTGTTTAACAATATAATGATAATTCGGCTCTGTTTTTCCTAGAAACTTCATTCCCAATTTACGATATAAATCACCATTAGACCATCTTCTATCAGCATAAGTTACGAAAGATAATCCGGCATGTTTAATCAATTTACTAGCTCCACCTACCACATTAGTATATTTCTTATTACAGAAACGTAACATCTCGAATTCATCGGAAAATCTAGACTTACCAAAAGTCATCAAGGCAACTAATTCATCTTTTAGATATAAACCATATCTTATTTTAGAAATACAATATCCTTGTATGTGATTCTCTATTAGAAATTCTTTAGCATTTTGATGAGAAACAACTCTAAACTCAGTTTTCCTTGCATAGATTACCTTGTTTTTGTGAAAAAATCCAGAAAGTCTAGACTTAACGATATCTTTTCGATCTCGCCACTCATCTTCGAATATATGGATCAACTTGATATTTTTAGCTAAACAAGCTTCTGTTTTTTCTATATGATAAAACTTAGTTACATGATTTTCATCGTGAAAATGAAAACTGTCATATTCTATTGCGATATTAACATCGGGTATGAAGATATCTAATTCATGTCCAGCTAAACACTTCCGGTCATGCATAATGATCGAACCGGAATAGATAGATTTGATATAATTGTAAATCTCTCCTTCTGGATTACTATACTTAGGTGAACAATTAGGACAAAATCCGCCCTTTCCATCTCGATAATTTCGGTCAATTCCACTTCTTACCCTTGTATACTCGGAATTACATATAGAACAACGATACTTAACTGAATAAATCTTACCATTTTTCAGAACTATATCTATCAATTCACAATGATTTTCACTCAAAATACGGGACAAATTAGCTTTAGATCTTTCAATTCTACGATATCTCTCAGACTCGCTAATACCACTCCCATATTTTGCAAACTTTACAAAACTTGCTTTTTTAGATGCTTTGTCAAAATCTGTATGTGAATTTCTCTTCTTTACTATATCTTTATCATGCCAAACACATTTCATCGAACAATATTTAGAATACCCTCTAAAACCCTTGAATCTAGTTGGTTTTCCACATATCTTACATTTACCTTCGTTTTCTTTTCGAAGATATTTGTCATAATAATCTTTAACATTTATTTCTTTATGACTGTTCTCTATATGGGCAGCTAAACCATTAGGACTGAATTCTCTTAAACATATCTCACATCTCATATTGTAAATATATGAAAGTTTGTACTCTTATTCTGGATGACTTAATCCACTAATGATAATTCATGATATAAATCTCTCGTTTTTATCTCAAAAACAGCATTATTTTCCTTATTTCTAACTTTTACGACAGAATCACCATCTACGCAAGCATATTCTTGCATAAAGTGTCTTATTCCGTTGTCTTTGATTATACGTTCTTTGAATTTTTCATCTCTGCCAGGAACTTCATACCATTGGACCATGATCGGAATGAACGAGTTGATGCCAGCTCTAGCTTTTTGCCATGTATCATAGAACTGATTAGTTCCATTAGGTGTTGAGATCAATATGAGTTTAGCATCCGGATCAGCTGCTTGAGTAGGGAATACCGAATCCATGAACTTTTTAGCTACAGAACCATCTAGGTGAGCAAATTCGTCAACTAGCATATATGATACCGATTTACCGCGGATAGAATCACTGCTAGAAGCAGCAGTGAACATTGTGTTCCCGTTAGACAATACGATTTTTGATTGAGTCCAGTTTAATACTGGGCATTGTAACCATAGTGGTAATTTCAGATAAGCATTTTGAATTCTATTCATGATTTCAAGAGCTTGATCTTCTTTGTTTGCTAATATGGCGAACGTTTTGTCTTTTTCAAAAAGGAATAACCAGAGTAGATATAATGATGCTATGGTAGTTTTTCCAGTTTGTCTACCTTGCATTATGATTCTATTGTTTTTGCCTTCGACTTTAGTAACTAGAGCTTTTATCACTCTGGTTTGATATTCTCTGAGTTTTATAGGGGCAAAACCTATGCCGGCCATGATGATGTAGAAATATCTAGAAAATTCAAAAATATCGCTCATACATTTAGCAAAATTCAAATTATCTTCACTTGACATTTCTATATTGTCATGTATACCTCGGAGATTTTCATTCTTCATGAACACATTCATATATATTAAAGTAAAAACGAGGTTTAATTATGATTGTATTATCTGAAATTTCGGATTTCTCTCCGAATTATATAGCTTTTCTTAAAAGAAGTATAGCAAGTTATTTAACAAGTAATGGTTGTGATATAACAAAATTCGAGACTGGAGTTAAAAATGGTACTAGTTATGTTCATTTTGAAGTAAGCGGTTCGTTTTTACCCGATAGTGAATCATATAGTTCTTCCGAATACGAAGCTCTAGTAAAGGATTGTTCTAGAGATTGGGAATCTTTTATAGATCAACTTAATTTCGATAGTGAGAAAGAATTTGCTATGAATCTTCAAACCGATGATATTCCCGATGGAGATTGTACTATCTATATTAAACCTATCATGAATGAAATTTCAGAAGAAACTATGATGTATGGTGTTTTGGAAACCAGCATAGATAATGCCCCTAATGTTATGCCGCATTATCATTATTATTATCTGGATTCTAATGGAAATGGTTGGTCTGGTGCACCTAACTGTGGTCATTCACACAAACATCAGATAATAAATCAAAAAATAGGTGAAATATTAGAAGATTCGGATCATTCTCATAAGATTGGAGTACCAAAAATTAGTGGGGATGATACTAATGGGGATCCGAGAGGAAGAATGCCGGTTATCACACAAACCGAAGCCAAAAGAATATTTGGTAATCCAATTCACGAAATATTTAAGAAAAAATAAAAATACCGAGCTTAAAAGCTCGGTTTTTTCAGATATTTAATAGTCCTTTTCTATAAGCACTATCACTTCCCATTGTATTATGTAAAACTTCTTTACAATCGTCGTTCCATTTTACATTAACTAATATTCTGGTATCAGGATTTAAGCATAATTCGTGTAATTGAGTAGGTGAAGTTTCTCCCCAGCCTTTAAGTCTAGAAACCGTATAATTTTTGATATTATGATTCTTCATATCATTATCGATTTCTTTTCTCGTCATGCCTTTATTCTTATAATTTGCAGCATTTCCGATGAATAGAGGAGCTTTAATAAGATATAAATGACCATTTTTAATCAAATCTGGTACATAATTTACGAAAAACGATATTAATAGCAATGCGATATGTTCACCATCTACATCGGCATCGGATAGGATGATTACTTTTTTGAATCTTAATTTAGTTTCGTCATATTGGTCTAGTATGCCACAACCAAGAGCTGTTATTAAGTCTTTTATCTCTTTATTTCCGGAATCTTTATCTTTCGAATTACCAAATAAGTTTTCATAAGTAGCTCGTTCTGAGTTAATGATCTTTCCTCTTATTTTCAACTCGGCTTGATTTGCTGAACGAGCTTGTTTGAAGTGACCGCCGGCACTATCGCCTTCTACAATGAACATTTCTAGATCTTCGGTATTATATTTTCTACGATCGGCATCTAGAAATTTATCCGATATATGATATAATGAATTATTCAGATCTTTTAGATTTTTAAGCAGATCTTTATTAGCTTTCATCTTTTCTCGTTCTGCGAACATCTTTTCGGCATAAACGATGATTCTTTTTCTCAAACTTTCATTTTTTTCGAAAAATTTAGTCAATGGTTTAGTTAAAGTATCAATAACATTAGTTTTAGCTATGCTAGAACATAATTCATTTTTAGTCTGTGATTGATACTGTGGTTCTGCCATTTTATAGTGTATAGCACCAATTATACCTTCTAATAGATCGAGATTAGCCAATTTTAATTCTGAATAAGTCTTCAAAACCTCACAAATGACAGTTTTCAAACCTAATAAATGAGTTCCTCCCATATCAGTATTACATAAGTTTACGTATGATTTGAAATCTGAACCTTCATTTTTAGTGAAATTGAGTGCGACTTCCATATCATCATTAGTAAATGTAAAAACATCACCTGGGCCAACTAGTGCAGCTAGACCAGATTCGGAATAATAATCAGTAACATCTTCATTTTCATGCAAAGTCAAATGAAGTTTTGGACATAGATATTTAAGATCGGTTAATTCTCTTTTTACCCTATGTAAATCTAGATTTATACCATCTAAGAATATAGTAGTATCAGGAATATATTTTACTATCGTACCTGTGTTTTTAACATATTTAATCAGATTCTTATCAGGATCTGAAAATTGGCTAGAAACTAGTTTCCCTTTACTAAATTCTACACTATACCATTTATGTTCCGAATTATTATTACTATAAGCATAAAAATGATCTGAAAGAGCATTAGTGCATGAACTACCTACACCATTCTTACCAGAACTCATAGAATATGATTCATGATCGAACTTACCCGAACTATGTAATTCACCAAATACAATCTCCATTGTGCTCTTCCCTGATTCTTTATTTTTACCAGTTGGAACACCACGACCATTGTCGATAATTGTTACATAATTAGTGTTTTTATCGTAAAATATATCGATATTATAATTTGATTTAATTAAGTATTCATCTAGCGAATTGTCCAAAATTTCACGAAACATTCTATATAAAGCTGTAGATTGCTTCCCTGTAGTACTGCCAAGATACATATCGGAACGTTTTCTGACTGCATCTAGACCCACTAATACTTTAATTGCATTTTCATCATATTTTTTCATACTCTATTTATTTCCCGTAAAATATTCAAATTCATATCAGTCAAACTAAACATATTATCTTTAATATAATTTTTTATAAAACTAGAATGGGGTTGATCGATATTAACATTGATCTTAATCGGACAAGTTCTCAACGCAAAATAAATATCCATTATATCATTATACTTCCCTAAATCAGCATCATCTATATAAGCAAAAGAAAAAGTTTTACCTCTAAGTTGATCGTTATTCTTAATCAAACATAAATCTAATCTAGAATTATAACCTATCACACTATATTTCTGAAACTTGAAATTGGCAAAAGGTTTCATAGAATAGTATAATTTCATAAGTTGATTTATAAAATACTCCCCGTTCTTAAAATCATTCACAAATAATACACTATTACCCCCTTTCAACATATTAAACATGATTAAAATCTGCATTATTGTACTTAGACCAGATTGTCTTTTATCTATGGATATTGTTTTAGAGATCATATCAGAACATAATAGGTATTTACTCTCAGATTCAGTCAAATTGAATGGCAATAATTTAATAAAATCTTCTAAATTCATAAAAATACTCCAATTTTACTTCAAATATAATCAAAGTTGGAAAATATCAGTCTCTGATAAAGTTAGATATATATAACATGGCTTTAAGTTTTATAGCGAATGTATGTGGCTATATAGGTATTATAGCTGGTTCTGTTACTACCTTTGTAGGGATGTTAGCTTTAATAATTAAACCGTTTCGAAAAGCATTAATTGGCTTATTCACCGACATGGAGAATAAAAAGAAACTATATTCTGATGTAAATGAGGTTATCTCTACATTGAAATCGAACACAGCTATGTCTAAAGAACACGATGTTTTGTTAAAAGACATGAAATTGGCATTAACTGAATTAGAAAATAAACAAAATCATAATAATACTGACATCTTTATATTGAAAGAACAAGCATTATGCAATACTAGAGATGCTTTAACCAGAATATGGGAGAAATCTAGAGACAGAGGAAATATTTCAGAATTCCAATTACAAAACTTCCTTGACCTTTATGATGTATATATAAAATTAGGTGGTAATTCTTACATTCATCAAATACATCACGATATACTGGAATTAAAAAGAATATAACCCTAACCCGATATAAACAATCGGGCTTTTTTATCTAGATAGCTTTATTTTTCATTTTAACGCCTGTTTAAGCTCTTTTCATATTTTTTACGATATAGTTACTAATTAATTATAAATACGTCATTATAAATACGTCATTATACATATGTTTATGTTAAATTAAAAGGATAGCTTTATTTTTCATTTTAACACCTGTTTTAGACAGTATTTTAAATAAACCTATAGTTATTTTGGTATTATTAAAAAACAAGCTAAAAGTGGCATCAAACTTCAATTAAACCAATATAAAGATAAGCCCCATTATATAAATCCGGATAACTGGTTTTATTTCTAACACAAGTGATCAATTTCACATAAATCTCAACATTTTAATTGTAAACTTATTTTAACATTTCATTAAAAACAGATCCGTCCTTACTCTAAGTAAGAAACCAAGTGATTTTTACATCGGAAAAAGTCCACATATTTCTCGATAGATACATTATAGTTGGGTAGGGAGAGGGGGGATCTTTTTTTATATAGTATAAAACCTATAGGAGGGGGTACTAAGATAGAAAAGGTTTGTCTATTCTTCAATCTTAATGTGTACGAAAATGAATTCTAATATTGATTAGATTTGATATGTGGAATTCGTAAATATATTTAACGTATTTTCAGATAAGAAGCTTAGTAAGATAAATTCTAAGATTTGGATCTCTAGTGATACTTATCTAGTTAGTTTAAGTAGTGTAGATGATTTAGTAAAGATTTATAATGCAGGATTGCCATTTCTCAGACAATTTCCGGATTATAATTATAAAACCAAGTATTTAGTTTATGATTTTGACTGGGCAGATAAATCATTTTATGATTACTTAGTTTCAAAATATGGTAAAAAAGTAGTAAGATCCCCTAGTTTTGGTAGTGGTCGATATAAATGCAAGTTATTTTATCCGTTGCCTTTTGAAATTAAATGTGAACGAGAAGAGTTCTGGCATCATTATGTCGAATCTCATAAATTGATCATTAGTGATTATCCTTATAAAAATGTTACATATAGAAGAGTTGTTAGTAAACAAGGCAGAATAAGATATTTAGTTGGTAAAATCAGTAATTTCGAAGAAAATTCAGAAAATGTTAAAAATGGTGATCTATATGAAGTTCATAGTCATATAGATTTCGATACGTCATATATTTCGAATCTATTTCAACTCACTTATGGGAAACCAGTAAAACCAGAAGAATCTTCGATTTATGATGATAACATCGGTATTTATGCTAATATTGGTGATGTTTTATCTCGAATGGGTTTAGATTATGTTTTATCTAAATATGTAAGGAAAACTGTATATCTCAAACATAATTTGAACTGGGACAATCATAAAATAATAACTCATGATGAAATTGATTGGAGCACATATTTCGATGATAGATCTAAAGCTTATAATTGTAATGAAAATCTTCCTTTTTCAATCAATCGTGTCTTAAAACAATTCAATTTACCAGCTAAATGTTATAAAAATGTACCACATACACGTGTTTTAGCTACTAAAAGCATAATGAGTGGTCATAGACACAATTATCTATGTGGTTTCGTAGATAGGTTAGCTATCAACATAATAGGTTACAACAATCTATTGAAACAAGAAAACATACCATTCGAATATACTGTAGCTCATCTTTATAAAGCAGCAAAATACTATGCGACTTATCGAGTAAATGATCCAATTTCATTCAAAAAAGACCATTCAGATGATTCGCTGTTCAGACTATGTTATGAAAAACTTGCTAGGGTTAAAAAACTTCAAACCGAATTAGATAATATAGAAGATTATTCTGTTTTAACTGAATATAGACCGAGATTTTCCAAAAAGAATCTTAGAATGCAGTTAAATATGCTAAATTCGGATTTTACTCGAGAAAAATTCATCAGTTTAGCTAAAAAATATACTATTTGGCGAGATAACACGATTAAAAGACAGTATTATTATTTCAAAAAAGAATACAATTTAATATCGAAACATAAACATCACCGGTCAAATCTTTCAGATTATCTTTTATCTCATAACATAAATCTTGATGTATTTTCTAATATGTCAAAGCTGAAACAACAATTTTTAATCAAAAAACTAAAAGTCAAAAGATCTTCGTTAATTCGTTCATTATCTTGTTTATACTGATTTTAATGGACATCAAGAATGCCTATTCATCGTTTTAAATATGAATTATTTCACTATATTTATTTTTAAATTGAGGTTAAAATATGGCCAGATTTTATTCAAATTGGTCCGAAGCTTATGATGAAATTAAGCGAGATCTTTCCGAAAATGGTATAACTATTAAGACTAAATCGATGCAAAATAAGATAATCGATGGTAATCCGATGTTTATTACTAAGGAAATCCAGAATTACTCCTATGTATTGCTAAATGCCAAATCTAATGAGATTACTAATGTTTCTCAACCTTGGGCAGATGCCGAATTTGAAGAAAGAATCAGTAAAAAAGATCTTAATCCAGGGGAAGCATATAAATTAAGAAATGATGTTTGGGAGGAATTCTTAGTAAATGGCAAGATGAGTTATACATATAACGGTAGATATAATCGTAATAATCAAATAGATAAATTGATTAAAGCATTCGAAAATGATCCTAATACGCGACAAGGTTGGTTATCTGTATGGGATCCGAATGAAGACCCTAATAAGTTGGGTGGTGTTGGTCGAGTACCCTGTACATTAGGTTATCATTTCCAGTATCGAAATGATAAATTGAACATGCATAATGTGATGCGAAGCTGTGATTTATATACTCATTTTTGTAATGATGTTTATCTGGGCATTAAATTATTGGAGTTTGTTGCTGCTGAACTTGGTTTCGAAGTTGGTAGTTATCAACAGACCATTTTCTCATTGCATACTTATCGTAAGAATTTCGATGAAAATATCTTTTAATAGGGTAAATCAAATATGAATATTGTTATTTTTGGACCCGATAATTCAGGTAAAACGACTTTAGCTAATCAAATTAAAGATTTGGGTTTTCAATATGTTAGATCTTTAGGAGCAGGTAAAACTTCACAAGAGTATCTCGATTATCTAGATATTACATTGAATAATGCTAAAAAAACCAAGTCTAATCTCATTTTCGATCGTTTTTCGGTAATAGAAGAGTCTGTAAATGGGCCGATATTAAGAAATGTAGATTTAATGGACACTAATTTTATCGATGTAAATAGATTTTTGTCTAGAATAGACTTATTTATCTTTTGTATGCCACCGAAATCGGTTATTACTAATTGGGGTGATCGAGAACAAATGGCAGGAATTAAAGAAAATATTGACAAATTGATCGATAAATATCTTGATTATAGTCATAAATTATATGAAAAAAAGATGAATATTATTCATTATGATTGGACATGTGATAAACAAGAAGAAGTTTTTGGTATTATAAAAGCAATAGATTTACTTAAAAGATATGGGGTGCTTTAATGAACGTTACAAGTGAAGAAACTAAAAATAAGATGGATATTAGTAAAGGTGTAGTTCAGGGAATTATTAATGCCCAAGACGCATTATTGGACAATTTCATTGCAATTCAAAATAATAATACTACGACTTCTATGCATTTACATCGTAATTTAGATTTGAATAAACCTGAAGATCAAGTCATTATTAAATGGTATGCTTATTGTATTATTGAAGAATTAGTAGAAATGATGATGGCTAAATCTAATGAATTGCATAGAAAAGAAGAATATTCTGATGCTTTAGCATTTGCTAGTGAATTGATAATTTCCTTAGGTTTTCAAGATAAATTCGATGATAAAGTATTCGAAAATTCATATTATCGAGAATTTAATGGTGAAAATGTAATGGAAAACATTTATTATCTTTGTTCTGGTTGTAATTGCTTAAAGTGTAAAGATTGGAAATCCGAACGAGTTTTAACTGATATCCCCACTTTCAATTCGAGAATTGTAAAATTTTATGAACATTTGCTCAATTTCGGTTTATTGATCTTCAAAGATGAGATTGAGTTGTTCGACTTTTATTCTAGAAAGAATTATGTTAATAAATTCAGACAACGGAGCAATTATTGATGAATGATCTATTTATTGACGATGATGTATTAACTGATGAAAATGCTCAGTTCGAACATGAACAAGACAAAGCTCATTTTTATAAATTACTAAAACTATATGGTTATGATGTAAACGATGTCGATTATTCTAGTCCTATTAATGTAGAGGATCCTGATAGTGGTTTAGCAAGATTGCCTAAATTTATGGCGAAACTGAAATTGAAAAATTTCGATGAGATTGACAAATTCAATTTCGTTTTATCTAAGATATCAGTAGAACAGGATATAAAAATGACCACTATTTGCTCATATTTAGTTGAAGATTTCGTTTCGGCAGATTTTTTAATGAAAAATATCTTACAGAAGTATAATTCATTCAAAATTAAGAGCGAAAATGCTGGAAAGCGCTGATTTAGGAAGACATCTTAAATGGGTAGAAAATAATCTGTGTAAAAAACCAGATTGTTTTTCTATACCAGAATGTCGTTTAACACCTAGAACATTGAGTCATCCAAAAGATTGGTCTAAATATAGTTATCTTTGTTCTGAGATAAATTCGGCTAGATTTGATTCCCGTATTCTAGATTATTTGATCGTATATAACTATTTTCACAAAATTAAAATGAAAATTGGGGATTATAATACTTATAATAAACTGTTAAATATATCATATTTACATTTTTCGAGTATAAAATCAGATTTCTCGAAGATTAAATCGAACAAGGCTGGTATGTTTGAAGAACAGGATAAAAATCCATTAAAAACAGATTTATATTTACAAACCATACGTGAAAAACTAAGTCCTTTGTTTTTTTTGAAAGTGCTAAAAAATGTCAATGTACCGGAAATATATAAAACTAACAAAATGAGGAAGTATTTGAATTTTTCTGAATATTTCATAACGAAACACATCATTCTAGATGAATCGGATAAATTTTTATTCTAAATTTTGTTATAAGGCGATTTATTTACAAGGAGTAACACATTATGCCTATTTTTTCGAGTTATGATGCAAAAAAAGTTTTAGATAAGATTGAAGAACCAAGTCATAGTTCTTTATCAGATTTATTCAAATACACATATAATGCTGAAGGTAAAACGAAAGTTGTTCTTCGTTTCTTGCCGCCCCCAGAGGGAGAAGATTTTCCGTTTGTTAAGCTTCGTAAACATTATGTAGGCAGCGGAATTAAAGGAGCACCATTTTTCGTTGGAAATTGTATTCAAGATAAGGGCAAATGTCCACTTTGTGAAAAGTATTTCGAACTCAAGAAAAAGGGCGAAGATATGTCCAAGCAACGTACTGTAATTGGCCCGGCTAAGAATGAATATATTGCTAATGTTTATATAGTTGAGAATCCTACTGCTCCTACTACCGAAGGTAAGGTTTTCCGTTATAAATTTACTGAAGCCACGATGAATGTTATAAAAGAAATTGCCAAGCCTCATGATGATGATGAAACTGATGAATTGGTAGAGGGAATCGATGTTTTCAGCCCGACTAATGGTGCCGATTTCATCTACAAATACGACAAGAGTCATAAAGGTGGAATAATCCCTAATAAGTTCAAGAGAAAGACTGGTCCTATTTCAGATAAGAATGGTGTAGTTTTGACTGATGAACAACTAACAGTTATTGCTAAACAGATTAAACCATTGGCTAATCTCACCGAAAATCATGACACTTATGAATCACTTTGTAAGGGTTATACTGCTCGTATTCATCTTCCTATTGGACACATAGAAGAAAAGGATACACCTGAAAATATTGATAGTGCTGATACTAAGGGTACAGTTGCTACAGAAGCCGATATTCAGGATATGTTCAATTAAAAAGATCAAAAAACATATTCTAGACCAATGTTAAACATTGGTCTTTTTTGTGTAGAGAAAATCAACATTTTGATAGAAGTAATAATAAATATATTTAATTCTAAAATAATAAGGAAAGAGAAAAGAGGTTTATGACAATAAAAACAGTAATTAAAAGAGATGGTAGACGTAGAAAATTTAATCCGACTAAAATTGTAACTGCTATAAAGAATTCTTTGGTTGAGACTAATACTAAATTTACTGAAAATGAGTTAGATGAACTTACAGATGATGTTATTGAAAAAGCAGAACTTTCATCTAAAAACACATTAAAAGTTGAAGTAATTCAGGATATTGTAGAAAATGTTTTGATGGCTAAACATCAAGAAGCAGCAAAATCATTCATTTTATATCGAGAAGAACGTAATCGAGTCAGAACTACTAAATCCGAAATTGTTAAGACAATTAAAGAAATTACCGAATCCGATTTGAAAAGTTCTAACATTTTAAGAGATAATGCTAACGAAGCCGGAGCAACTCCAGCCGGTACTTATGGTAAAATCGCTAGTGAAACTAACAAAATGTATAATCTATTGAATGATATAGATCGTAAATATGCTACTGAACATAAAGAGGGAAGAATCCATATTCACGATCTGAATTTTTATAATCTTTCATTCAATTGTCTGTTCGCTCCAGTAGGTAAACTACTAGAACATGGTTTCGACACAGGGACTGGATTTCTTAGATCTCCTAGTTCAATACAAACTGCCAGTGCACTTACAGCTGTAATTTTACAATTACAATCTAATCAACAGTTCGGAGGAATTGCTGATGACAATTTAGATTTCGATTTAGCTCCATTCGTAGATAAGTCATTTCATCACAATTTGAAAAAAGAATTTGATTCTTATGTCGAATATACTGGTGTTTACCAAGATTATACTAATGATTATTCACTTAACGAACCTATTGGCAGTTTATATCGCAAATTCAATGTGAAAATCGTTAATAATGCTATTAAGCAGACTAACCTAGACACTCATCAAGCTATGGAAGCTCTTATAGGTAACTTGAACTCATTACAATCACGTTCGGGCAATCAGGTTCCTTTTTCTAGTTTGAACTTCGGACTCGACACTTCGAATTGTGGTCGTATGGTTTCTATAAACTTGATTAAATCACAATACGAAGGACTAGGAGACGGCTTAACTGCTATATTCCCTATTTTGATCTTCAAATTGATGCGTGGTGTAAATAAAGACGAAATCGATCCAAATTATGATATTTATCTAGATGCTATTAAGTGTTTAGCTCGTAGATTTTATCCGAATTTTGTTAACTGCGATTCTACATTTAATAAACCTTACATAAAATATGATGAAAAAATCATTAAAGTTAATAAAAAAGATGATAATTATGAAGTAAGATACTTTAAGTTCGGGGATCTAGATTATACCATAGAACACTTGAAAAAACCTAAAAAGTTCGAAAATGCTTATTATTTAGATGGATCTATATTATATCAATTGGATTCTTTTGATAATGGTGAAATTCACATCAAAAAACTGATTCCAGGCACTACTATTGCTACTATGGGGTGCGCGGACGGAGAAGAAACTTTAAAAATTCGTGTAAACGGAAAATAATTCAATGAATATAGGTACATACTATTCACTTTCTGTAAGTCTGGCAATTTTTCCTGGATCAGACCTATATTTTATAAATAAAATTGAGAACCCGGAATACTCTTTTTATAAAGTAAAACTATATGAATTATAAACATATTTATGATGCTTTATGCCAAAAATCACAGATACGTTTTAATTATTTTTATTCACGTACCAGAAGTTTGAGAAATTTGAAAGGTATCATTTATAATGAGACCAATTTTAAATATCTAGAATTACATCATATTATACCAGTGTGTGATGGAGGTTCTAATTGTATAGAAAATTTAGTATTTTTTACTGCAAAAGAACATATTATTGCTCATCATTTGTTATACAAAGCAATTCCAACTAGGCAACATGCTCAAGCCTGGCATTATCAAGCACATTCTCCAAAAAGTGGTTATAAAATTAGAATTACACCAAAGGAATTTGAAGAATTACGAATTATAAATGCTAATAATTCTAGATTGATTGCAGCTAAATCGAATGAAACTATGAGAAGAACTGGGCAAAGGTTTGGTAAAGGAAATGCTATGTATGGAAGGAAATGGTATACAAATACTGTTATTAACATCACACTTAAAGAAACTGATGAAATACCAGAAGGCTTTGTACGTGGACGTACAGATGTAGTACAAAAAGATAAAAGGATGTCAACCAAAGGGTATTATTGGTATAATGATGGTATTAAAAATAAGATGTTTAAAACCGATAATGAAATACCAGAAAATTTCAAAAAAGGAATGCTTAGATGATAAAAATTAAATTTAAAGACATGTGGGATGAATTCAGCAAAAAATACAAGATTAATCGATATTCTGAAGTTTCAGAATACATAGATTTGGCACAATATAATGTTGAAGTTTTTGATAATAAATTACAAGATTTTGTTAAATGCAAAAAATTGATTAAAAATACTATGGTTAATAATTGGACAGAAGTTGAATTTTCAAATCGCATTATTCTAAGATTAACCGATGATCATCCGCTATATCTTGAACGTGGACGTACATATGTTAAAGATATAAGAATTGGTGATACAATTCGTTATCTCGATACTAGAGTTAAAGTTATTTCGGTAAGATACATAAATAGTGTGGCAGATTCTTATGATGTTGAAACTGAATCGGGTAGATTTGAATTGTCTGGTTTTAATTCGGGAAATTGCAGGACACGAGTAATCGGTAATACCAATGGCACAGAACAAACTACAGCTCGTGGTAATTTCGCTTTCCATACCATCAATTTACCAAGAATGGCAATAGAATCTTATCTAGACGAAGATGATCAAGATAAACGAATTAAACTCTTCTTTGATAAACTAGATGAAATCTTATTAGATGTAAAACAATCATTATTAGATCGTTTCAACTTAATCTCAAACAAAACTTATGAATCTTATCCATTCACTATGCAACAAGGTTTATACCTCACAAGTGATGATAAAGTTCATAACATAACTGATAAAATAGGCGAAGTTCTAAAACAATCTACTTTGAGCATAGGATATGTCGGACTATATGAAACTATCTTAGCCTTAACGGGCAAAACTTGGGGAAAAGACAAAGAAATCAAAGATCTAGGATTCAAAATAATCCAACACATCTTCGATTTTACTAAAAATTGTCAAAAAGAAACTCATTTGAACTGGAGCTGTTTCGCCACTCCTGCTGAAGCTACTGCTGGAAGATTCGCAAATATAGACAAAAATCTATTCCAAAATAACAAAAAACTGGCAAAATTGGATCTCTTCCAACTATTTGGCAAAGGCTATTACACAAACAGCCACATGCTACCATTCGACTTGAAAACTACTCTACCTAATAAACTAGATTGGGAAGCACCATTTCATGCTATAACTAATGCTGGGCATATATTCTATTACAAACTAGACGGAGATCTTTCTAAAAATCTAGAAGCTGTAAAATCTGTTATTGATGCTATGTACGAGGCTAACTTGGGATACTTTACATGTACCATGGATAGTGATACATGCATAAATAAGTTAGAAGATGGTACAACTTGTATGTTTCACGGAGTAATAGATAAGAAGTGTCCAAAGTGTGGATCGGAATTAGAGGATGATTTTATCCGAGTTCGAAGAATAACAGGATATTTAAGTGGCTCGCCTAGAAAGTCCATTACGAAATCTTGGAATGACGGTAAGTTAGCTGAGCTAAAGAATAGAGTGAACATTTAATCTTGAAATTCCTGTGTCATAAACACAGGAATTTTTGTATATTGATAATATGAGATGTGAGATTTGTGGACAAGAGTATAGTAAGTTAGGTGGATTAGTTAATCATGTCCAGCGTACACATCATGTGGATTACAAGAGTTATTATGATCAGTATATTGAGCCCGGTGTCAAACATGTATGTAAGTATTGTGGAAAAGCTTGTAGGTTTGAGCATGGTGGATATTTAAGTACATGTGGTGGAGATGTATGTGTCCGGAAGCAGCAGAGAGAGACCATGTTGTCCAAATATGGAGCAAGTAGAACTTCAATTGAAGCAATAAATAGACGTCATATTCGAAAGTATGGTAGTTTAGAGAAGTATTCTGAAGCTTTATCTTTAGCCGAAAGGGAGAAGAAGTTTCATTGCGAGATTTGTGGTTTAGGATATAGGAGTCAGAATAAGCTTTCACAGCATATTAAGAAAGAGCATAAAGATCTTAGTATTGTAGATTATTATGAACGATATGTAGATAGTTCGGATCATGCATGTCCGTATTGTGGAAAGAAACGGAAATTTATTCATTTTAAGTTTTTAGATACTTGTGGGTCAGAAGAATGTTTGAGTAAGTTACATTCAGATAATAATAGTATGAATGATCCAGAAAATAGAGAAAAGGTGTCTAAATCTTTGAAATCTATTAGTCCTGAGCGACGAAAAGAGATAAAATCTAGGATTGAAGCCACTAATTTGAATAAGTTTGGTTACAAACACGATTGGTCATCACCGGAAATTAGAGAAAAGTGTTATGATACTTGCAAAAAAAGATATGGTGATCGTTATTATCACAATGTTAAGAAAATGCAGGAAACTAATCTCCAAAGATATGGTGTTAGATCATATTCACAGACAGTTGAGTTTAACACAGCAAAGTGGCACAAGATTAAGTATGATGGGATAACATTTGATTCTAATTATGAGGTTAAGTTCTATAATTTGCTAAAATATATGGATATTGACTTCGAATATCATCCTAAGATTAAGTTTCCTTATGTATTCGAAGGAGAAACCCATTATTATTTTCCCGATTTTAAGATAGGTTCAAGGATAATAGACCTTAAAAACGATTATCTTTTAGGTTTGATGCAGAAAGAAAACACCATCGATTCGGCGAAATATCAATGTATGGTCGAAAATAAGGTAGATATAATTAACGGGAAAAACCCATTAAATATGATCAATTATTTATATGATCGAGATTTAGATATTGATAATTTAGTCCAGAAATGTATCGAATCTCCTTTTCCTGGTACTGCTAAATGGCCGAAAGAACACCCTATATGGTTTTGTTTTGTAAACGGATATAAATCACCATTAGAGGCTTGGAAAGATCCTAAATGTCTATTAAAAGCCGTTAAAAACATGGTTAAGATGTTAGATTCAGCATTAGAAACAGGAAAATATCCAAATTTTTGTATACGATATATCAAAGGTATATTATCAGATGATCTGAGTTTGATTCTCGATCGATTCACAATAGCTAAGATAGCACCTAAGGTTACAGCATTGAGAAAGAATGATCTTTTGAAAATGATATATCAATCGCAGATTGATATATCGAATGGTGCATATTGTCCTATGGCAGGATTCGGTGGTATAATAGATGGTGTAAGACAATGGTTTCAGGATCATGGTTTAGATAGCACAGGCAAAATAGAAGCTTATGATATAAATCAGAATTTTTGTGATTATTATCATTGGGTTAAAAGAGATGTTTTAGCTCAAATAGTAGAAACAGATAAAACTGTTATAGTTTGTCCACCTTTTGGTAAGAATTATGAACATTGGTCTGGAACACCAGATGAAATGAGCGATATAAGCTTCGAAAAATGGATTTATTTGATAAAAGAACACATAAAAGCTCCGAATTATATTATAATAGGACCAGAAAAAACTAATAAATCGGTAAAATGTAATCTGTTTTGTAAAAAGATAGGTGTTCAATTATGTAAAAAGAATAGTTTCGAATATATTTAAAATGATGTATATTTTATGCATTATTAAAAAGGAGATATAACATGAATTATTCAGCAATCGTTAAAATGATGTGGTTTGGAGATATTGTAAATGGTATCTCGACCTTCCTAGCTGCAGTATTAACCTTAGGAATCCTAGCTCTAGTAGTATATGGTGTATTTACATACCTCATTTATGAGGAATGCTGCATTCAAAATGAAAAAGATGAGATTATTCATAGAAGTAAGAGACGTATCATTCTGAGCATTGTTATTCTAATGTTCCTAAGCATTATTGCTATAGTAACTCCAACTAAAGATACAGTTTATGTTGCAGCTGGAGCAAATTTAGCCGAACAAATTGAAAAAAATACCAATATTCCTAAACGGGTTGATGATTTGCTTGATGCTATTGAAGTTAATCTAAAAAATAATACCAATACGAAAACTAACTAATATCAATCAGATAGGAGATTTTATGGACAATGTAGGTTGGGCTTTAGTTATAGGAACAATGTTAGTAGCACTAGGAATACTTATTGGTATGAGGATAGATGTAAGTAGTATGCAGCCGGATGTTACAAAATATGAAGCATGTCTTAGTCATGCTGATGTAAACTATTGCGATGTTACATATAAAGAGGCATCCGAATATATGATAAAAAATCATTTTACATTCATCAAAAAATAAGGAATTTATGTGGTCATTATTCATTATTCTAAATTGCCTTGGGGCATGCTCCGCTTCGCCGACACTTACTGTGGTGCAGGGATTTTCTAGTCAAAAAACTTGCATTGCCTATAGCAAGGAAGTTGAATCTATGTATCACAATAATGAAGAATTCGTATTCAAGTGCATCGCGGTAAAATAATTTTATTTCTTTTGGTAATTTTTTAATAACAATGAGACTAATATGAATATTACTGAATTAAGACGTGAAGAACTTGGAAATCTAATCGGTGAGTTTTACTGGGATTTTGGACATACGTTCTACATAGAAACATCTATTGGCCGGTTTCTTTGGAGTGACTCCGAATATCCTGGTGGAACTAATGAGATTAAAGTTTTTTCGGTAAGTTTTGAAAAAGTATGTAAATATCTAGATGTACCCATGATGCGTTACAAAGGGTCACATAGAATTAAAGATTATTGTCCCGAATTCATCTGGAAAGGAAATGAAATCTTATTTGAGGGTTAATATGATATCTGCTGGACTTTTAATAACAGATGGTGTACGGTTTTTAGCCGAACTGCCTACTGGACGAGAAAAATCAGAAAACAATTACGATTTACCTAAAGGTAATGTTGAAATTGGTGAAGATTATCTTACTTGTGCATTTAGAGAGGCTCGAGAAGAAACAGGATATTCTTTTGATAAGTATAAAGAAGCCGCGTATCCGTTCTCTGATGAACCGATGAAATATAGAAAGGATAAAGATCTTATCCTGTTCATGATTAAACTATTACCTGAAGATATGCCAGATATTAAATCTTATAAATGTAATAGCTTTTTCCCTGATAAAAATGGTAAAATGTTGCCCGAAGTATCTAGTTTTGAATATAAACCGATTTTTGAGATAGAGAAATGGTTATTTAATAGTTATAGTACAGCTTTTGCTGAAATGGGAGTGTAAAATGATCGATAAGAAAGAATTCGAAAGAGCTAAAAATAAGCTAGAGTATAAGATGAGTCTTGCAGTAGAAACAAACGATATAAACATATATGAGTTTGCCGAAAGTGTACAAGAATTTATCAATTTTGTAGAATCTAAATGTGTTGCTGAATCATAAAGGAAATTTAAAATGAAAAACACAAAAAGACTTATTTGGAAAATGCTGTGGGAAAATGAAAATGAAAAACCCATCGAAAAACAGGTTAGTGTTGTATTATTAGAAAATGGCAAAAGGCTAGATAATGTTAAGCAAATTATCTTCAAAAAATCTGTTATTTTTGAAAAACCTAAGAAAATGTTGGTTTGGTGCGATAAAAATAGGGTTATTATGGATGATGTACTAGGAGTTTTTATTAATAGACCATATCCAATTATTACTACTAATGATTTTTGGCAGTATTGTGCCGAAATTCCTGGAAATTTAGAAGATGATAAGATGTGACGAATTAGGATAGATTTGCTAAAGTTATCAACTCTGAATGAAAATACTGATCATGCAATAGAGGTATTCAAAAATAGACCTCTGTCATGTGTATTTTGCCCGGCTAGTAAATTTTGTGAAAATGATATTTCCACATTAAATACTGCTGGTTGCATAAAAACATTTGCAAATTGGGCTAAAAAGAAAGCGTAATATTATTGCGATTTGCTATGTTATTTTTTATATTTGATAATATGAATATCACATTATCAGAAATAAAGAAAATGCTCACTGGCAAACATAACATCATTATCAAGACTGCAAGATACGATTCTCCTTTTAATAAAGGACGGGGATTGAACACTTTCAGTTCAAAATTTCGATTCCTAACCGAAGATATTAAGAAGTATTCTACTATTTTTAGTTTTGCTGGTACAGATTATCATTATCCTGATCTTATTGCTGAAAAGATGAAAAAACCTGTTGACCTTATCCAGGTTGGTCATAATAAGATAGGAGAATGGGTTCCTGGATACGAAGGAATTATCTTGAAGAATGCTAATTCTGGAAAATTATATCTCCGTGTATATTCTACTTCACATGACAATATCGTTGAATACTATCATGATAAGAATAAAATTAATATCCATGATCCTAAGTATAAGAATTTCCTGAAGCCTAAGTTAAAGACAATTGATGATACTGTACTAAAGGTAATGAACATAAACATCGATAACATTACTTCTATTGAAGTTATTGATAAATAAATTATAAGGAGAAAATATGGATAATTTTATTTTGGCTAGAAAACTTATACAAACTATGGATTATATTACTAATGTATATAAGGCACAAGGTTTCAATATTTCTACTATCGATGAAGGACCTATTACAATTTGGGTTGAACGTGGTAAAACTCACTTTTCTATGTCATTGATGACTATGGATCATGAACCAGTTATAAAGGTCGTTATTGCTATGTCAGATAGGTATCTTGAATATTTCGATGCTGAAGCTAAAGTAGATGATATTATCGATTGGCTAATGGAACATACAAAAGTTAAGTTTTAATGAATAAAAAAGACCTATTTAATATGGGTCTTTTTTTATATATTTTAATTATATGAAGTATATTGTAATTCAACCTAATTTGGGTGGTATTGCTTTAGGTGTTGAGAATGTAACTAAATCTAAACCTATTGCGATTTTAGCATTTCAAAAATTGAAAAAAGTATGTGATTTATATCACAATTATGCAGTTAAACATGGTTATTCTGGACCATATTTATCTTTAAGCGACCCGGATTTAGATAAAAAGTCTGAGTTTTGGCCATTTATAGATGAAAATACTAAATCTGATTTTAATAAACTAGATATTTCCAATTTAGATTTAATCGTATCATGTCCGAAATGTTCTGGTTTATCTATGATGAATCAAGGTTTTAAGGGAGAAAATAGAGCATCATCGGATTGTCATCTTAACGATTATCAATTATTATGTGTACAGTTTGCTTTATCTTTGAAACCAAAAGTATTCATGTATGAAAATGGAATTGGTCTTTCTGAAGAAATAGGTGAAGATTTAAGAGTTAAGATTAATAATATAGCAAATATCGAAGGTTATTCGGTCAGTTATATTAAAGTTGATACTAGAAATTATGGTTTGCCTCATAAACGACCAAGGACAATGGTTATTTTCGTTAAGTCTAATTGTCCTATTTTTGAGAATTTTCACGAAAAAAGAGTATTGTTAAAGGATTTTTTAGCTAAATATCCGCCAGAAGAAAACGAAGATCAATTGCAAAAATCTTTCACTGACAAATTATATGTCAGATTTGCTAAAGCTAAATATGGTTCTGATTATTTCGATATATTGTGTGATTTATTGAAAAAACGTCGTTTTGCTAGAACTTTCGATTTGGAAGATTGCACTCTGCTTAAAAGTATAGCTAAAAACGATAAAGAATTTAAAAAGATAGATAAAATCACCGAACGAATCAAGGTTAAACGAGGTTGGTTTGAAATGGACGATATACATATCCCCGTAGATTACATCGGGGCTATTTTATTCAAGACATTTTATCGTGATGTAAATATAATAAGACATAGACAAATATCCAGACGTGATGGTTTGAGATTATTTGGTATGCCCGAGGATTTCCCAGTACCCAATGTGGAATATCGTGAATCTTGTAGGTTCATCGGTAGAAATGTCCCTGTTAATACAGTAGAATACTTCATAAAACAAATCTCTAAGTATCTTAATAATGAGCTAAATTTAAGCAATAAACGTGTAAATATAGTCGATTTCAGATAAACCTATATGTTTATACCCTATTGATAAAAATTGTCTTAAACGGCAGTTTTTGTGTAAATAAACAACATCTATTTTAAATTCAACTCGATTATATTTTAGTACAATTCGATCACTAAGGTTACAGCTTTGGTACATTCAAATATATATAATTGAGAGGAAAATATATGTTAAGATTGTTTAATGAGGCTTATGACCGTGAAATAGCCGAGAATTTGAAATACATTAGTGATAGTAAAGATAATACTAATATGTATCTTAAAGGGCCATTTATGGGGGCAGAAAAAAGAAATCGAAATGGTCGTATATACAAACATAAGATAATCGAACGCGAATGTAATTCTTTCCAATCTTTAATTAAAAATCACGAAAGTTTAGGTGAATTAGATCATCCCGATTCATCTGCTATTGATCCTAAGAGTTCTGCGATTTTAATAGAAGAACTTCAAATGGATGGTAATTTTGCTATAGGAAAAGCCAAAGTATTACATACTCCTAATGGCATAATAGTTTCTAGTTTGATGCGCGATGATGTCAGATTAGGTGTATCTAGTCGTGGTGTCGGGGATTTGGATGCTGATAACTATGTTACTGAAAATTTCAAATTGATAACCATTGATGTTGTGTTACAACCTTCATGTCAAGATGCTTATGTAGATGCTGTTAATGAATGTTATAAATGGGTATTGAATGAGAAAACGGGATTATATGTCGAGAAGAAAGAACCTAAATCTGATGTAGTAAAGGGTAATGAATTACCAGATTTGACTTTAGATAAAGCTACAATAAAAGTAGTAGACGATGCTGCTAAAGTATTCAAAACTACTTTGGATAATGGAGGTTCTAAGAAAATAAAAGATGCCTTCATCGAATTCATAAAGACTATATCTAGACCTAAATCGGCTAAAAACTGGCTAGAATAAGATCTTTTAATCTTAAGATATTGTACTTAATATCCAAGCTTTCGCTATAAAATGCGAAAGCTTCTTTAGTATTTAATGCCGAATAAGGTAGTTTATATACTATATCACGAAATGGTTTTTCTAGCATTAATAAATGAATATCTCTATCGTGCAAATCGGAGTTGAAATAAGTTACAAAAGGAAAAGCTAGTCCTTTTTCGTTCATATAATTCGAAATAGTGCCCGTTTGAACAGATATACCTTTGTAGGAGTATTCAGTTTGTCGTCTTATAAGATTATTAGTTTCACCTATAATACAGGATTTAGAATAAAAAGTATCCGATATTATATTATTTGCAGCAAAATAGATCATAATTAACTGACTTAATCGAAACTGTAAAATCTACCAATGTTGTTGCATTAAAAGAATAAATCATACTAAAATTTCACCATATATTTTATGAGAACTCACTCTCAAGTTAATAAGCCATTGATTATCGCCAATTTCCCAGTCTTCAAAGCCTTTAGATGTTGCACTTACTAATGTAGTTTTATCACCTGTTACTACACTGTAAGGTACATATCTTTCGACTATTGTTATGGCATATAGTTTACCAACGGTAAAGTTACCATCCCAAGAATTTATTAATTTTGAACTGTTATATGTGTTTTTCATATAATATATCTCATTACCATCTATAATTTCACCGGTATCATTAACAGAATTTTGAGAATTATCTACATAAAGCCATTTAGTCATCAAATATGTACCATCCATATTATCTGATAGTTCGGCAATTCCACAGATTGGATTGTATAAGTTAGCTATTATACTTTTACCCTGAATACCTGACCACGAATGAGTAACTGTAGGTGTATAAAAAATGAATCCCGTGCATCTACTATTAGTTTGAGTTTCAGTGGAAAACTCTCTAGCCCATATATCTCGGTCTAACAATGTAGGTTCTAGGCTTGTACCTTCGTCAGACCAAACCATTTTTGTCCCAAAAAAGATTTGATTGACCTTTTTATTACCAAAAAACATAGATACTAATTCTTTATTTTTGAAAAATACAGTATCATTCATATAACTATATATTTGCTAAAATGATTTCATTTTCTACTATAGATTTCTTTACATCGATAATTCGCTGATTCGAACTACCTCTGAAACGTAAACTTAAATCTTTTAACTCTTCGATAAATGCCCCGTCGACAAGAAAATCGGTTTCGAATAATAATTCAGATTTAATAGGATCACGAATAAGTTCTTCATAAGTATAACCCGAATAGATCATGATATTATATTTGGGGCTTAGTTTTTTAACTAGATCCAACAATTCTTCGGATTGTTCGAAAGGTTCACCTCCACTTAGTGTTACACCTGTAATAATGCTATCCTTAATTATACGTGAATAAAGATCGTCTGTTTTCACTAATTCTTTAGTTTCGAACGACCAAGTTTTAGGATTTTGACAACCCGGGCAGTGTCTTTTACAACCTTGAACGAAAATAGTTGAACGCATACCAGGACCATCGACTATACTTTCTTGAATAAAACCAGCTAAATTAATCATATTTGATAATATATATTTTTCACGAATATGTTTTTTCTTGAATAACTTATATTTCGATTATGGATTATTTAATCGTAGATTTTTCTAATATAGCTTCTCAGATTTTGTATTCTATTCCAACTTTAGAACTTAAAGATGATGATTATGCTTTGTTCAAATATAAATTGGTTAATACATTCACTAGATTTATTAAAAAATTCGAAGGTCGAACTATTTTTGCATTAGAAGGTGGTGATAATTGGCGTAAGAAGATCTTTGACGGTTATAAAGCTGACAGAGCCAATAAAAGAGATAAATCCGGCATAGATTTCAAAGATTATTATAAAATGTTAGATGATTTAGTAAAGAATCTCAAAAAAATCATGTATAAAGCTAAATTCATAGAAGTTACCGGTGCAGAAGCCGATGATGTCATTGGAGTTTTAGTCAAACATATTAAAGGCAATGTAACTGTTATAAGTACAGACACTGATTTTTATCAGTTGTATAAATATCCTGGTTATAAACAATTCAATCCCCGTACGAATTATTTTATAGAAGTTACAAATTCAACTAATTTTCTTCTGGCTAAAGTATTGAAAGGGGATAAAAGCGACAATATCCCGAATGTACGACCGAAAATAGGTTTAAAGACAGCAAATGCTATAGTAGAACATGCTGATCTGAATGCTTGGCTTAAAAAAGAAGGTCTTACTGAAAGATTCGATCTTAATTATAAACTGATTAGTTTCGATGCTATACCTAAAGAAATAGAAGATGAAATAATTAATGCCTATAACTCTTATAAACATGAAAAAACTAACATTATGTCATATTTAATGGCTGCGGGTTTAACTAACATTTTATCAGAAATACCCGACTTAACAAAATCAATAGAATTTGACAATACGGAGTTAAAATGAATATCAAAATAAAATATCTCGAAAATGCTACCAAGATAGTTAAAGTAGAAGGAAATAAATCGGATTGGTATGATTTATACACTTATTCCGATGTAAATCTCTTGAAAAATGATTTCAAGTTGATAAATTTGGGTGTAGCTATGAAATTGCCGGAAGGTTATGAAGCTCATATAGTTCCTAGAAGTTCTACTTTTTCTAATTATGGAATAATACAAACTAATGGTGTTGGTATTATAGACAATTCATATTGTGGACCCGATGATCTATGGCGTTTTCCAGCATTAGCTACACGAACTGTATTTATACCTAAAAATACACGTATTTGTCAGTTCAGATTATATAAAAAACAAGAAAATATAGATTTTATAGAAGATTCTTTATCCAATGAGAAAAATCGATCCGGTTTTGGTTCTACCGGTATTTAATTTTCCGAGAATATAATTTTTTAGATTTAATGACTCTAGTCTTTAACAAACTAGAGTTGTTTGTTAGATATATTCTCAGTTTTCTTTGATTTTTGTTTTCTTTATTAGGCATACTTTAAATATAAGAAAATCATTCAAGCTTTTCGATAAAATCGTGAGCTAAAATTCCCGTATTTTTCTTAGAACCCAAGAAAATAGCTTTATCGACATCACTAGTAATAGTTTTAATCTTAGCTCGGTATTGTAGTTCGGTTAAAAGCATCATTACTATAGCAAAACTATCTACTATATCGGATATTGTTTTCGAACCATGACCATTAGTTACTGGTTTAAATTGCGAAATGTC
>Ga0172381_10000969_pt1 | contig 35598 bp, 43 predicted proteins | sample Leawel6488metaG_FD_119754 | JGI IMG/M metagenome (GOLD analysis project Ga0172381, IMG submission 119754) | Leachate microbial communities from a municipal landfill in Southern Ontario, Canada - Leachate well 64-88 metaG | ecosystem: Engineered > Solid waste > Landfill > Unclassified | place... | reverse complement strand
TCTTCTCTTGCTTCTTGCAGAAGTGCTTGTCCATCTAATTGAATCCCGCCACCTGGGCCTGGGGCTGTTTGGAATTTGCTTCTAATTCTTCCCAACATTTCCTTGGCATAGGTAAGTGCGAGTTCTTGCATGGATTGTGTAACTTCGCCCCAGTCTTTCATTTTTTGTAAATACTGGACAATTACTTTTTGGGCCGCATAGGGGGTTGGATATAATTTGACGGCTCTCATATCATTAATAAATTCCCAACCACCAATATTAGAACTAATTCTAGAATAGGTTTGTTCGTATTGTTTATACAATGTCCACTCTCCCATTCTCCCCCAAATGGGTTGAATGGGGTCAATTAAACCTCCCTGAATGCTGGCATAGCTTCCGCCTGGGTAGAAATATTCTATAGGAATGGCTCCATCTAAGTCTGATGCTTGGAAGGCAAAAGTTCCATGTTTTTTATAATATACATTTCTAATAATGCCAACTTCGGGCGGCATTTCATAAACACTTTTACCTGGGGTGGCTATGAATGTGTAGTAATTGAAGTATTCCCTTGGGGCATAATCTTCAATAATTTTTAATGATTGATCTACGCAGAAGTCTAAATTTTGTTGATCCAATTCTATTTTATTTACAGGGGCTCCTAGCATTAGCAGAACGTAGTCTTTGATTTGCTCTCGGACTTGCTCTCTTTTTTTGCGTGGTCCCAATTGATTTTTGTATAGTGGGTCTGTTGGGCCGAGGTCGCTACAAGACGCATTACATGTAACGGATGCCATTGAAGTTTTGCTTGGCGTGGAAATGGCTAATGTGTTGTTCATACGGATATATAGAGCACGGAGGTGCAAATATGAAATTTTCTGAATGGATAAAAATGAGAGAAGCAGGTGCTGGTGTGCCTTATGTGGGGCAAGACCCTGGGGGAGCGTCTGGCGGTTGGCAGGGGGCTCCATCCGGTGGAAAACTCCGGTCAGTAGGAGATGTTAAGTTGAAGAAAAAAGAGAAAAAACAAAATGGCAAATGAAAATTGGGTCAATGCTCTTAGTCATCCACAACTTGTGATGATAAGAAAATATGTAAGTCAGATTTTGAAAGACAGATATGGGCAACACGATGAGCTAATGCAACGTATCTGTGGCGTGTTAGTTACGCAAAAGGATTTGGAGGATTTCGGTAGATTTGTAGTAGACATCTATGAGGTGGCTTATTTGAAATGTGTAGAAGACCATCATCAAGCATTAGAGTCGGCTGGTCATAAAGCAATTATTAAATCTGGGGAACTTACAAATCCAAAGCCTATATTTCAGGAAAAATCTGGTTGCAGTTCAGAGGGTGTGGATGTTACTAAATAACCTCCTGACTTTTCTTCCATTTCTACCACTTTCCACCAACGATAGTCGCCAAACTTTATTTCTCCCTTGACAAATACAGATGGGTAAATAATTGATTGTGTTGGTAAAATTTTGCGTGTCCATATTTTTATATACAAATCAGTTCGTTCCACCATAATAGCTTCAAAAGAGAATTTTTCCCCATATTTTACAACTTCTCTTTCTTCATCATATAGCTCATCTTTTTCCGTTTCAATTTTTGCTGGCAGACAATATACACTTACAATATTTTTAAGCACTCGTTCTGGAATTTCGCTTTTATCAAGTTCGGGCAAGGGCTGAACAGGCTCTGGTTTGGATAAGGGTTCCATTTCCTTTGCAGCAATTTTAGGTAACTCAAATTTCTTGGGGGGAAGTTTTACAGTTGTGTCGGGGACTGTTTCGCCTTCCCAATAACAATTGTAAAAAACCATATCCCGCCAAACCTGCCCATCGGTCAATGGATTTGGCTTATTAAGCTGATAAATACTGCCATCTTTGTTTTTAATTGCCATTACTCTATTAATGGAGTAAAGAAATCATTTTTGGTGCTTAAATATTTAAAAAGAGCGAGGTTAAATTATGGCTATAGTATGTCCTGATGTTGGTGAAGTTCTTTTACTTCAATATATTTTGAATATGTCCCCAGCCCCAGCGGACGACAAAGTAATGGTTCTCTATAAAAGTGATACTACTCCTGCTCATGGAGATACTTTGGGCACATTCACACCTGCAACTGATAATAATGGTCCCATTACACTAGATTCTGCACAGTGGACCGTTCAATCAGTTGGCGGTACAACTACTGGATTATATTCTCAGCAAACTTTTACTTTTACAACAGGGGCAACAGTGTACGGCTATTATGTAACTGATATTACTGGGCTTGAGTTATTATGGGCCGAGCGTTTTGCTGGTGCTCCATTTAATTTACCTGCTGGTGGTGGAACAATTGCTGTGAGTCCGAGAATTGAATTAGCAGGCGGTGGCTAAAAATATAACTTGTGGGGATAAATACCCATATGACTATCAGAAGAAGTGATGGGTTGCCCTATAACGTAGTTGGCTCTGCTCAACAATTTGATCCTAACAATCCTGAAATTAATACCTTTAATCTCTGGGATCAAGAACTTATCCAACGTACCGGGGCTCCTATTATCTATTATGAAGTTTATATTCAGACCAGCAATACAGTTGATGAGTTGTATTGGGAAGATAGGGGAAAATTATTTTCAAACGTTCCTATACAATTGTGGGCTCTGTATGAGCCAGTAACTCAACAAAATTATCAATCCTCATATGGAATTGATTCTAATGATGAGATGACCTTTGAATTAAATTATAGAGCGGTTCTTGATACTGTTGGACATCCTCCCAAGGTCGGGTCTAGAATTTACACTCCTCATAAGGGTGAAAACTGGGAAATTGTGCAAAGAAAATTAAGTGAATACAAAATGTGGGCAGAGATTCGCTTGCAATTAGTTTGTGTCAGATTCCAAGAAAGCACCACCACGGGCGAGGGAACAGTTACTCAAAAAAAACCAGACTTTAAAATAAACTGAGGTATTATGAAAACAACACCAATCGATCATGGGTTTCTTCAAATAAGCCAACAAGACGCTCTGGCACTTGCGAAAGGCAAACTACCAAGACATGGATACGAAACTTTGGTCAACCATGAAGGAGAAGAATATTGGCTTGCGAGAACCCCTTTAAGTGGCAAGCTTGTTTGGTCAATTCGACCATCCAAAAGAAACTTGCCACCAACCGCCCTGACCAGAGGATCAGCAACTCCTTACAGTCCTGATGTTACGCAACTAAGGGCAATGGCTGCTGCTTCGGGTGATCGTTCAGAACTTCCATACAGACACGAAGGAAACATTATGAAATTTGGCAAATGGGTAGAGTTAAGAGAGTGTGATGGTCGTCCTACTGCACCTCATGGCATGAAGAAATGTGCTTGTGATGAAAAGAAATCCAAAGGCACTCGTGATTTAACAAAAGATTTAAGTGCTGATTATAAAGGACATGTGGCTCAAAACGGAACAGTTGAACCATTTAAGGTTTTAGGAAACAAAGGTAAGTCCGTTGCCCCGGTCGGCAAGTGATGTGATTTTTGGAGTGTTTCTAAACCATCGTAAAGGTAATTGTGGTTTGGATAAATACTTCTGAGAAACAACCACTGAATAAGTTGGAATACGTTTTGTGGATTTTTGAATATTGAAGTATTTCATTTAGGAGTTTTTGTGGCAAATGTAAACCCTGGTAATCCCGATCAGCAATCCTTGAATCCTTGCAATGATATTGGTTTGCAAGGAGACATGAATAACGATATCACACCAAAATACTGTGAAGATGATCGAGATAGTTTAAATAGAGTAAAAACAGGGATAGATTATGGCTGGCTTGATGCTAATTGTGAAAATTCTCCACTTGGCAAGCATCGCAATTGCGATCCAATGCAAACAGGCCAAATTATCAATGATTTAGAGCACCCTACCAGAGAATATGTTTATCGATACACAAAAGCTAAAAGAGGGTGTGATGAAGCGGTAAGAGATTTGTTTACAGGACTTGTGACTATTGATACTCATGGAAAAGCACATCCGGTGCCTATTATTTGGGGAAGTCAAGAAAGGGCTGTGGCTGTTATTCTCCAGCATAATGTTCGCAAAGATAATTCTTTGGTAACAGATCGTCCTAAATTGCCAATGCTGGCTATCCGTGATACTAGTTTTGAATTATTTAGAGATCGATATATTTATCACAAGGCTGTAAATTACCTGAAGTATCGTCCCGATAATAAGCCTACTTTTACTGTAAAAGAACGCAAAGAAAGAGATACAGTTTTTGGCGTGGCATGGGGACTTCCCGTAAAAATTGGCTATACTTTATATGCTTGGACGCTTTATGTGGAAGATATGAACCAAATAGTGGAACAAATCCAATTAAAATTTAGCCCCATTGCATACATAGCTGTTAGGGGTGTGCAATGGGAATCAATTGTCACCTTGGACAGTGTGGCCAATAATTTAGATGTAGAACCGGGAGAAAAAAAAAGAGTAATAAAATACGAATTTAATTTAACAGCAGAAACATATATACCACAGCCAATCATTCGTAGAAAAGCTGTGTTGGATATGAAAACAGATGTTTACAATTCGGTGAAAGAAGAAGACATCACTGAAGTATTCAACAGAATAGAAGTTGCTGTAAATGATTTGGACAAATAGTGGAAAAAGACAATGATTGAAATTACCAACAAACAAAGAAGCCCCATACAACTGGTTATCAAGAATAGGAAACAGCCACACTCAATGACTTGTTTAAACATACCTGGATTGGGTAGTGGTCACAACGTTTATTATTTAGCCGATGAACTTACTACCGAATATGTTCAAAGGGCTGAAAAACAACTTAAACTTATAACCACGAAGTATATACCAAATAAAGAACTTAATAAGGGAGAATAACTATGCCGATTTTAAGGGGATTTCCGCCAAGCAATACAATTTCGCCAAGCGTGCGAATTACAGAGCAAGACCTTAGTTTTATCGCTACCGAGCAGACGTTTCATAGGGCTGCTTTGATAGGATTTGCTAGCAAAGGTCCAATCAACCAACCCACATTGGTAACAGACTACAATACGCTTCATAGAACTTTTGGTTACCCACATCCTGATGTGGGCGATCCTTACTTGATCTATGCTGCCGAACAATATTTAACCGTTGCTAACGAGCTTTATATTGTGCGTGTAGGAGATCAAGACCAAGTGAGTGATGAATATGCAGCAACCGCCGAAATAGGAGTTGATGCAGCAGGTACTCAGATTGTTATACAATCTAACACCGCTGGTGACTATGTTTTTGCTGGTCCGAATGACTATTTTTTCAAATGGTCGCTCAATGGTGTTGATGCATCCAAAACATTGTTTGTGTTGCACGGCACTTATACATGCACTGAATTGGTTGCATTGCTCAACGAACAATTAGATGCCACATATGATGGCATTGAATTCTTTGTCGGCACTGGCGACAAAATTGGACTAAGAACTATTTGGGCTTATGGTCCAGACTCTAGTTTAGAATTGTTATCTGTTCTGAATGATGCGTATACTGTGATGGGTATCGGCACAGATATGGTCGAAGCAACGCTAACAGGTTTGTTGGCCAAATATCCAGATGATGGATACACTGCTGCTGGCACATGGAATCTTACTGGCGTAACTAATCTTAATTTGCAAGTTGTCATCGATGGCACAGATAGTGTGCTAATTGATAATGTGGTGCAAACAATAGATTTATCGGCCTTAGAACTATTGTCACAGCCTATTACTACTGCTGACGTTGTAACTGAAATCAACGATCAAATTACAGCCGGTACAATTCCTGGCGGATTTGAAGCGTCTGCAAGCGGAAGCAATTTAACTTTAACTACTTTGCACAAAGGCATTGATGCCCGCTTGTTGGTCAAATCCGACAGCACTGCATCCATGTTTGGACTAGACAACAGCACCCATCGTGGTTGCTATGCAGTTGGCAATTGCGAACCAGAGGGTGTGAGTGGTGATGCCGCTGTTTATACCTATGGCAAGGTTGTTGGTGGAACAGCAACACCTGGAACTTATACTTTCACATTACAAGCCGATTCGCCGGGTATCGAAGGCAACGAAACCACAGTTGAAATTGTAAACGATATTCGAGAAGGCGTGTTCTCCATGATGGTTTACAACAATGGCGTCGAAGTAGAGGCATGGGGTAATCTTACCAAAGATCAAACCAGTCGTTTTTATGTAGAAAGCTATTTGTCACTGGTTTCAGATTTCGTTAGGGTTACAGATGACGCAACAAATCATGCATCGCCTTTAGATGGTGTGTATACCTTGTCTGGTGGCTCGGATGGTATTCCTGCCGATCCAGTAGATCAAGACACACTGTTGATTGGTAGTGCTTTGGGATACACGGGAATGTTCGCCGTATCCGAACCAGAACAAATTGACATTGATATGGTCGCTGTTCCTGGTCGTAGTTCCACAGATATCGTTGAAGCAATGATTGATTTGTGCCAAAACTATCGAATGGACTGCATGGGAATTGTAGACCCGCCATTTGGTCTCACTGTCAATGAAATCATTGCTTGGCAAAATGGTACACATCCATTGAACGGCACTCGTTTCAATTCAGACTTCTTGGCACTTTACTGGCCGTGGTTGAAACTGCGTGATACTTACAATCACGTAGACGTATGGATACCGCCATCTGGAAGCATCATGGCAGTTTATGCCAGGAACGATTTCTTGACAGAGCCGTGGTTTGCTCCCGCTGGTGCGACTCGTGGTATCGTTCCCAATATCACTGACGTATTCAGTCGTCCGACATTGGCGGAAAGAGATGCAATGTATGGAAACAGAAACTGCATCAATCCTGTCGTTCAATTCAACGACTTGCAGAACTTTGTGGTATGGGGACAAAAAACGATGCAACGTTCCCCAACAGCATTGGATCGGGTTAATGTTCGCCGCCTGATGTTTGTTATTGAAAAACAAATCAGATCACAGTCCAAACTTATGTTGTTCGATCCCCATGATGATGAATTCCACAAGAAATTCATCACCTTAGCTTCGGGTATCTTGGAACAAATTAAAATTGGCAGAGGTCTATATGATTATATCATAGAATGCGGCTGGGACATCAACACCCCAGATGTAGTTGACCGCAATGAATTCCGTGCGAAGATCGGTGTACAGCCGGTTAAGGCAGTCGAATTTATGTTTATTGAATTCAGCATCCATCGTACTGGTAGCTGGACCGAAAATACCGAACAACCCTATACATAATAGGGCCACACAAAATAAGCCTGTGGCGGTCTTTTAGACCGCCACCGGCTCTTGTTTAATAAATAAAAGGAGAAGATACTATGGGTATACCAATGGGTTTAGGTCCAATTGGCCTTGATACTAGAGTGTTTAAAAGGAAGTTTCGATGGACTTTTAAGCTAAAAACAGAGTGCGGCGATATCGACTATCACTTTGTTAAGACAGCAGCTAGACCTAATTTAGACATTGAAGAAACAGAAGTGAACTTCCTCAATGCTAAAACATGGATTCCTGGCAAGGGCACTTGGCAACCATTAGAAGTAACGTATTATGATTGCAACAGTACGGAAATTGGAACTTTGTTCCGATGGCTTACTGCAACTTACGACTTTACGAAACCAGTTGAGTTGCAACAAAACTCCAAGCTCCAAAAATACAAGGGTGTTGCTACACTAGTCTTGTATGATGGTTGCGGAAACGACATGGAAACATGGACACTGGATGCCGTTTGGCCCAAAGCTATCGATTTCGGGGATTTGGCAATGGATAGTAATGACATTTGCGAAGTGAAACTTACGCTTCGATATACAAACGTCAAATACGAAAGCCGTTGCCCAGTTCAACAGGGTAGCTGCGGTTGCTTGGATTGCCAAGAATAAAATCGCATGGTTATTGACTATTATACAATGGTACGTGAAAAATATGTTCACGTACCATTGTTTTTTGGAGAACAATAAATATGGGTTTAATGGGTCTTCAGTTTGGTCTTGAAAAGCCAACAACTTGTTATAAACAAAAATTCAGATGGCTTCTGAAAATTGAAAACATATCTGCTTCCGGCACTAATTGTTTGCCGCCATCTAAGGCATCACGTCCTGGTCTTAGTTTTAAGACAATGGAAATACAACATCTGAATGAGATAATTTATCGACCCACCAAACCAGACTGGAAGCCGATTACTCTAACATTATTTGATCTCAAAAAAAACAAACATCCAGTTTTCGAATGGCTTAAAAAACAATATGATCCACAAAATGATGCAACTTGGAAAGACCCATCAACTGCATTTGTAATTCCCAGAGTTACTTTAGAAATGTTAGATGGGTGCGGAAGCGTTGTAGAAGAATGGATACTAGAGAATGTATGGCCAGAATCTATAGAATTCGGAGATTTAGATATGGGTACATCAGAATATTGTACCTGCGATCTGTCGCTTCGATATGACAGGGCCTATATCAATAACTAATCAAATTCGTTGTGCAGTATTTGTTTACAGGCTGCAAGGGCATCTTCAAGTTGTTTGCTTTTCCAGTCCAAAACTCGGCAAGCACCTGATTTGTTCAATCTGCCCTTTTTAGTATAGACCTCTGCATCTTCTAAGAGAACTTTTATTAAGTCCCCATAACCCCAACTTTTTAACTTTTCTATTAACTCGGCTGTTTCTAATTGTTCTAATGGATTATACTTCATAACATTATTATATTACTTTTGCAACACCTTTTCTACTAAATTATGTAAAAAATGGTATTTCTTTTCCGTTTTTTATGATTGTTCGTTGTTCGCAGGTCTGTTTGAAGGTAAAAAACTTCTTTTTTAGCTCATTGTAATTCTTTGATGTCCTGTGTAGCTGTCGAAAATGGTTGGCACAGCAGGTGGTCATATAGTTGAAAGCTTTGCCCTTAATAGGATTAAATCTATCTATTTTCTCAAAGCAAATCATTACACCTTCTTGGATTGCGTCATCTGGTTCTATTAAGTGAAACTTAAAGTAACGAGTTAGATTTTCAGCCAAGAGAAAAAAATCAGAGGCCAGCTTTATTTCAGCATCTTTATAGTCATTTTCAGCAGATTGATAGGTCAACTGATATGATTTTAATACTTTTCGCTCGGAGGCACATATGACCTTCCTGATGCCTTTCCTTTTAATGGTATCTCTTAAATCTTCAATAACCAACAAACACCTTGCTTTCTTTTTCTTTGCATTCTGATACTGTGCTATATTTCGTTCAAATTGTTGATTGTTGATATATTCGCTGGCCATGAAACTCCTTTAATATAAAGTATTAAATATGTCTGCTTAATAAAATTAAATGTCAAATCCAATTAATCTCATTTTATCTATAATAGAGCAACCAACTGCTAAAAAACCATATGAGGATTTTGCAAAATACCTAAAATCTATAAATCGCACAGAAGAAGCAGATGCTATGTTGTTATTAGCGGAGAGGCGGGCAAAACATGAACCTGACAGTTCATCTTCTGGTTAGAAACAATGAACAGGATATTGAGCAATCGTTGCAATCACTTGTTGTTTTAGATTGCCCAATTCTAATAGGCGATCAGGGCTCAACAGATAATTCTCTCGCAATCTGTCGCAAGTTTAAAGCAAAAATTATCCCAGTTACAAACAACTGTTCGGTTGCCCGCAATGTTTTGATAGAAAACACCAAAACTCCCTGGGCTTTTTACATTCAGCCTTGGGAAGTGTTAGCACAAGGGCACAGACATTTAGAAAACCTACAAAGCAATTCTTGGTTATGTCAAATATTTCAAGAAAATATTGTTTCTAAGGAAATAAGATTGTGGAGCATGTCTAGTGGATTTAGATTTGTAAATCCAATATTTGAAACTTTATATGATCCAAACGCAAAACTACTTAAAGAAGTGATAATTTATAGTAAAAAACAACCACCCCTTCAAGGACAACTGGATGTTATAAGAAGTTGGAAAAAAGAACAACCTACGTCACCTAATCCGTATTATTACGAAGCTTGTATTTTGCTGCAACAAGCTAAGTATCGAGAATTTGTGGCTATATCAAATCATTACCTTTTTCTGGAAAAAGAAGGCATATCAGCCGTAATGCTCAAATATTATCTTGCTATGGTTTACTGCTATCAATTTAAAGATTTACACTCTGCTTTTAAACACATATTGCCTTGTCTGGCCGTTCGCCCCATCATGTCCGAATTTTGGTGCTTATTGGGAGATATTTACTACCAACAAGACAATTTCCAAAAGGCCATGATATTCTATGAAAATGCTTTGATTTTGGGGGGCCGTAGGGATTTGTCTGATGAGTGGCCAATAGAAATCAGTAAGTATAAATCATATCCTCAGAAAATGATAAACAGTTGTTCCAATATCAAAAAATCAAAACATTATTGTCATGAAAGCAAATCTATTTAATCCATGCTATTTGATATTCTTTGAAAAAAGGAATTATGCCAAGTTTGTTCATAAACTGTTCGACCATAATATGTTTGCCCATTGTCTCTGAGTGTCGATCATCTACAACAATAAGACATCCCTTTGGTAAGCTTGTCCAAACACATGCCAATTCGCACAGATGATGCAAGCTGGATTCGAGGGCTGCTTTTTCACTCCAATCCATGCTGTCTAAATACAAAAGTATTGTATCCTTTGTTATTGAACCACTCATTGTGTTCAGTGCATTCACAGAATCATCACAGACATATTCAACATGCTTGGTTTGCGATTTTGCGATATTGATACAGGACTGATCTTTGTCTATTGATATGATTTTAATGTCTGGCAATAGCGTCTTGACCCAATCCCAAATCAACGTGCTTTGTCCCTCGCTATACCAACCGCCTACCCCTCTTGTTGTTCCTGTTTCTATAATATACCCATGAGGATTGTTTTCAAGATGTTCTACAATTTTGTAGAATCCTTGAGCACGATGCCCAAGGAATGGATATATGTTCGTTTGCAAAAACAATTCTTTTACCATCAATAAATATAATCAATTTCGTTGACTACTACAGTGATTTGATCTTCCCAGCGAGCCATAGCAATTTGTTTTCTGCCCTTGGGCAAAGCTCGTAATTTACCTTCCAAATCATTGATGTGACAAGAAAACACAGACCAATGATTGGCGGCCAGTGTCTCTATTTCTTTTTCTTCATCAAAAAACTCTCTGCCCGGATAATAATCGCTGAGTTGCTTTTTGCAAGTTTTTAGAACGTTCCTGAAAAAATTTACATTAGAGGCACAACTGGGGCAATGTAGATATTTGGCGACATCATCCCTGATTTCTAAGGGCAACGCATCTCTAAAGCGTCCGTCTGCCAGGGCTTGTTTCACTTCCATCAGCCCCACGTTGTTTTTTAAGCTGTTCTCTCTCAAGTTGTTTCACCTTTTCTTTCTCGTCATTTTCCAATCGTTTCTGTATGCGTCTTTGCATATCCATGTTTTGTTCTACATTTTCTTGTGGGTTTTCTATTTTGCGAGGAATTATAACAAACCCACAATTTGGACATTTATACTTCTTGTTGCGTTTAAGCGGTTTGGGGATTATCATATCTCCGTTTACTGGGTCTATATGAGGAATGCCCTTGGGAACGTCAGTGGTTTTTACCTCGGTTAAATCCTTGGCTTCTAGATTTTCACTAATTCTTTTCCAGCAACAGTTATTACAAAATAATTGATATATTTCGCCCATTATTTAACCAAGGAGTTTGCTTCTAAATAAGTCAGTAAGATAGCCACTAGATTAGAAATAATACTGGCGGCAAAGCCCGCTGGTATTATTACTGCCAGATTTGTAAACAAGTTGTATATTATGGAGACATCAACATTCCAACTGGTCAAAATAAAACCAGCCATAATCCAGCCAGACCATACGCCACTACATTGGTAACAACCCAGTATATATGAAGTTTTGCCACACAACCACTTAAAGGATAGTGGCTTTGGACAAGGGTCGCCTTCTTTGGGAGACCTATCTTTAAACCATGTTCTCAAAGGATCACATATGGTGCTTTCCACCAAGATGTGAGAAAGCCCAACAGAAGCTAAGAGAAATAAAATTAAATTTGCCATAATTATCTCCAAGAAGATACATATAAATGATTATTTTTTCTGAACAATACTATATTAGAGAAAGCATCTTGCAAAACCTCGGTAGTATCAACGCTGTACTCTGAATTTTTAACTATATGATAATCAATCCTATCGATTTGTATTTTGTCCCCAAAGTATTTAGTCAAAACCTCGATATTATCCTCTGTTAAGTGATTGAGAAAATCGGCTATAGATCGTTTGCCAAGGCTTCGAAAAGATGGATTTTTTACAGCAAATTTCCAAGAATTAAATAAATGTATGAATTCAGGAAGTAACGCCTGAACCTTTTCGTTGTAAAAAACTAAATTTTCAACATTGTTAAAATTTATTATCAGCATTTATTTACTATCATAGTTAGAAAGCAATAATTAAACAGGAGCAAATATGCCAGAAGAAGCTTTTAGACCACAACGTAAACCAATAAGTCCAGATGAGATCAAATCAGATCAAAATGCACTGAATGAAATTTCCCAGGTGCGTAGAGCAGTTGAAGAAGAGTTGGAAACATCGCCAGCCAGTCCAGCACAATTGCCGATTACGGGGAAAATCCCTCCCTTTGCCCAGAAAATTCTGGACCAGCAACTAAAGGGTCCGCAAAGAAGGCCAGAAGCCATGTCTGAAGAGCCTCTTGATGGTGGTGACGCCTTTCAACAAATGCGGGCCAGAATCAAGCAATCCAAAGCAACCTTTGAAGAAATCGAACTTCCTTCAAAAGGCAAATTCTACGATGGTACAGATGGCCCAAGAAATGGAAAACTACACATTAGACCCATGACAGGACAAGAAGAAGAAATTCTGGCCACAAGCCGATTTGTCAAAAAGGGCAAAGCCATGAACATGATCTTCAATCACTGTATACAAGAGGATTATGATGCCGAGAAATTTTTGACTGAAGACCGCACCTATTTGCTCATTTACCTGCGTGGTATCTCTTATACGCCGCAATATGACGTAGAAGTAAAATGCCCCGGTTGTGATCGACGTTTTGGACATGTTATCGATCTAAATGGTTTGTACGTAGATGCCTGTCCAGCCGATTTTGATGCAAATTCACTCAAGGATCAAACGCCGCAAACAAGCATTCCTTTCACATATCGTTTGTCTAGAGGAGAAGATGAACAAAGAGTGCAGGACTACAGGGAACGCAAAGGAAAAAATACCACGGGCACAGACGATACATTGCTTTATCGTAGCTCTTTGTTGGTAGAGAATTTGGGCGGCTGCACAGAGAAAAGAGAAATCTTGCAGTTGTTAAAGGAAATGCATATCAATGATGTGGCTCATATCCGCAATACTATTGCCGAGCCGCCATTTGGTGTGGATACCAGTGTAGATATTTACTGTCCTGGGTGTTTGGAAGAATTCACCATTGATTTGCCACTTGAAGCAGATTTTTTCTTCCCACGCAAACGGAAGAAGGGGAACAAGATGGAGAACGAGGAGGAGTAAAACCCCCACCGTCCCTGCAATTGTGGGAAATGCTAATGGAGGAGAAGTTCTTTTTCATGTATCATTTACGTCAAAAACCAGAAGTGGCAATGTCATTTCCGATCTTTGAAAGAAAATGGTTTATTGAACGATTTATTCAAGAAAAAGAAAAAGAAAATGAAGCAATAGAAGCTGCAAAACAAAAATCAAAAAGACACTAAATAAATCAGAGGAAAACAACTAATGGCTAAAGAAAGATATCAAAATCCAGTTATAGGCGATACTCTTGATTTAAGGTTCTTTACATATAATTCTAATAACAGAATGGATGTACATGAAGTACAAAAAGTAGAAATATGGTTTTTAGACCCTAGTGAAAAAACGACTGATAATCCCGATGGCAGACGATTGGTAGAAACAATCACCAATGTCACAAATACAGAAACAGGACAATATGTTGCGTCAACCACTGTGGCTGGAAATTTGTATGTTATTGGCGAATATCTAGATTTGTGGTATGTAGTTTTTCGAGAAGATGATGAGCCCATTGTCGAAGAAAAACAATTCCAAATATACCCCGATTTGTGGTATACTGGCACTACCCCGATTGTATATGATTTCAATTTTAGGTTTCAACCGAATCGTATTCGACAAGGTGGCAAACAATATTTAATAATTCAGGTCAAACCTAATGTAAGACAAATGTCCGAACTAGAGGAATATTATACAAACCTTGCAATAGCCGCTCCTCTTAGGATATACATCGAGCAGGAATGTGTTGAGTGTATGCCAGAAGAGCAAGACCTGCGTATGGTTGTAGAGGGTGAAGACATACAATATAGGGAAAAATGCCTCGGATATTATCTCTTAGATACATCAGAAAATGGATTGGATTTGGCAGTCGGAATCTATAATGTGTGGATCGAAATGGATTTTGGCGATTGTACTTATGTTTCTGAGAAAATGCAACTTCAAATATTTTAAGCTAAGTTCTTGGGGGGTTAATGGTATGATTTCTTGGCGGAAATCCCCGGCAACCCCTTTTTTTATACCCCCCTTTTGCAGCATGCAATGCAAGTGCAATACAAGTGCAATGCAAGTGCAGTGAGGATGCCTAAGGGCATCTGATCTTTTTCCAAAAATTTTCAAGTTGTAAGTCGTTACAAAACAAAGACTTGCAGCAAAGGTCTTCCTTTTTTTGAGCAAAAGCACTTTACAAGCTTAAAGCCTGGAGTATAATGCTTCACAGGTGTCCAAGATATTCCATCACACGGAGAACAAATGATGTCAGACGACGCAGCCATTCCGACACTTGGAAGCACTGTAGTGGAGCATTTTTATGACCGTCTCGCTCAAATAGGGGTGCTTGCTAAAACACCTCTTGTTGTTCCTGCTACACCGCTAAAGGTTCCTTTTCCCGTAAGAAACACAGGTCGGACACTGCCAGAGGAACTTCTGGCTCGTAATCGACATATGGATCGGGAAACTTTGCAGGAAGCTTTCGACAACCAGCGATACTACTTGGAGCAAGCCAAATTAACTGGCAAGCCGTGGTGTCACTGCCCCAAAAAGCCGCACCAATACTCAGAATATGTGCTGTTGAATCGTGCAATGTGTGAAGTGTTGGAAACCTTCAACCATGCAAATCGACCCCGTGACGGAGCATGGATTGAGTCCCTTTCAAGAGACATGCGTAACGGTAGTTATTTGCAAACAGAGGAAAGCCTTGGAATCGATATCAATGGCGACTTGTACCAAGGACAACATCGCATTGCGGCTGTTCGTGTGGCGGATATAGATGTGCCGTTGTACGTCACCTTCCAAGTGCCAGTAATTGCTCGATTTGTTGTCGATTCTGGCATGAAGCGTCCCACAGGGCAAAAACTAGCACTGCTTCTCGGCAAAGATGTTGTCAAAGACAAAGCAACATCCATTTGCAAATCCATGATGCTGGGCGTCAATCGGGGCAAAAAGATTACAGACTCTGAAATTGCTGACTTTTTGCTCAAGTACAACGAAGTCATCAAATGGGTAGGACACTATCTCAAAAAAGAGCGATCCGATGTACAGGCAGCAATCGCCAAAGCTGCTCTATGGTACGGAATGGACAAAATAGCTCCCTTCTGTGAGCGTTTCCAGAAAGTTGAAGGCTTTCAAGCCGAAGACCCTGTTCGAGCTACCTATAAATGGGTCAACAGCATCAAAGGCAGACGCACAGCCCCGCCAGTCAAAATCTATCGAAGAGTTCTACACGGCGTGATTTGTTTTGTTTACAACAGACCGTGCATCAATCTCATCGAGCGTAAAAAGGACGTGTTTGAATGGGGGCCGAACTATACGGTTCCCACCAAGCCCACTTTTGCTGACGAAGAGTAATCCAGGGGAGGATTATTATGTCTAAGAAACCGCCCCCTCTGGTTGTGAGGGTTATTCACACTATCTTGCGAAAGGATCGGCTCGTTGAAGATAGTGTCAAAATTGTAGAGCAAGTTCTTACGGCTTTACAATACCACGGCACATGGGATTTGGCTTTTTTCAAACAAAGCGGAAAGCGTTCTGATTTCCGCTTTATGTTTGCAAGAGAAGCCTCCAATGGGCCACAATCACTTTTGATTCGTACAATGCCGGGAGGACCAGAAACTTGTTGGGATTCTGTTCTTACTTGCCCGAAAATGTATGATAGAAAAAATGTAATTTCTGCTTTCAGGCGAGTGCATCCAAAGAAACTAACTGTTGAGCCCCTTACCAAACAGATGGTGGAGAAAGCAACACAATCGCCTCTGCTAACTTCGCCATTTCCGCCGAAACCACGGTTGCCAACGTCAGCAGATATCAAAAATGCCCTCTTGAGTCCTGATCCTGCCAAATCGGTTGGTATCGTCCAAAAAGCGGAGCAAATTGCCAAAAAGGAAGCAGAAATCAATGCCTTGGCAGAAGTGGACCAAGAAGTTCAACAACGATTGGCACAGCCCGATCCCAAGCTAGTCAATGAAGCCATTAGATGGATTGAAGTCAAGCTGGCGATGTATACCGAGAAGGGATTGAGCATATCAGAATTCATTGGTCATCAATGGCCATTTGAAGAAAAAGTTATGCTTGCGGCAAGAGATCAAATGGGTATCGAAGTGCTTGATTTCCATTCAAAAATCTTTTGGAAATTGCCCAGTAATTATTTTAACTGCGGCAAGCGAGCACGGTTTTGTTTAAGCCATCGTGATATATCGGCAAATGCTCCGGTACATCACAGTCCAGTTGCCTGTTTAAACACCCTGGCTGCGTTTGTGGCAGTATCGGGAAGGAATGGGTATCTAAGTCTGGAATTGACGCTCAATGCATTAAAATTTGAATTAGGCATCGATCAATTCCTTCGGCAACAAGACTATTACACGGATGGCACCAAAATCATATCTTTCCTTCTGAAAGCTTTGTGCGAGGAAAGATGGCTGCGTCGTGAGTATCGGTCTGTAAAAGACCAGAGAACAAAGGGATTTTGGTTAACTTGTGATGGGATGGAAGAGTTCAAAAAACATCCCAAATTGGTGCAACAACTCACTGCCGAAGAATCAAATAAAGCCCTGGCCAAACCTCTGTCGGCAATTGCTCTGGCACCTGATACATCGCTCCCCGAGCCAATTCATTCGTCAGAACCCATTCTTGCTGTTCCGCTTTCAAAGGTAGCAAGTGAAATGTCAAATCTAGAACCTTTGGCCAAACAAATTGACACAGTTCAAGAATCTGTCAATACTTATGGTGAAATTATAGAACAGGCACAAAAAGACCTGCAAACCACTCATGATGCTATGTCGGGCTTGCAAATGCGATTGGATGCATTAAAAAAGGACTTGAATGAAGCGGAAAACAGAATGCAAGACTATGTGGTGCAAGAAACAAGGTTGTTGAGCGACGTTCAAGAGGCTCAAAATAGCCAACAAGAGGAACTGGGCCGTATTGAAAAAATTAAAGATCAAATGAGAAGTATTTTGGGAGCAGCATAAATGAATGAATTCATCGAGCGAGTTTGCAATCAAATGCTGAAAGGCATTGGCAATAGAGGCAAGGCAGAAGTTCAGCTTCCTGCTGAAAAACGTGCGGAATTCTATGATCGTTTCGAGGCATTGGCAGCAGAAATCACCAAGTGCTTGCCTGGGAGCCCGGACGGTACTTATAGTGCTGCATTGGGGGCAGTAGCTTGCAAATGTGCTATCAAATACGGGGCAGATAAGGCAAAAGAATTTCTGTCTGTCATGAAGGAATGTAAATTTCAGGGACAGGATGATCCAGCCCATCTTTTGTGGAAATTTCTCAACCATCCTGGTCCGTCTTTCCCAACTTTCTACAACAAAGCCGTTTGTGCTGCTCGGGCTCATTGTGAAGGACGACGAACTCTCAGCGAATTGAGAAATGTAAAACAAGATGTGTTTGACTGGAATGATGATTATACTGGACCAGCCGTGAGCATGAGGGCTCAAAGAAAGGCTGCCAAAGAGGCTGGTTTGCCTCAACCTTGGGCAGCCAAAAAAAATAAAGAAGTGCAAAAAGTAGCAACACTGGCGGCAAAAATAGACACGCACTTCAAACCCAATGATGAAATAGAAAATCTAAAAAAGAATGATGCTCAGATTATGGCAGATTTTCTCACATCTGATCTACAAGATGATGAATGGTGTTTAATGGCAGTGGCTGCCGCTCATCACTGGAAAGCCTTACACAAGAAGCCTCATGTTGAAAACCAAAACGTATCTGGGGTTGAAGTCAACAATTCCGTAAATGGCAATGCCGACCAACCGCCAACGCCTGTGTAAAACATATCCGCTGTTGCTTGAAATTCTTCCGGCCAATTGGGGCCAGCCCATGTCATAGGCTCTCGTATAAATGCAATGGCTGGCTTGCGATCCTTCTTCCAAATCAACAAGGGTTTACGATTCACTCTCAAGGAATCATCTAACACCTGTTGCAAAAAGGTATCCAAGCCTGGACATTTGCCACTAAAGCAAGTGCATAAATCGATCTCATTGTAGCCTTTTTTGCTCTCAATCACGAACAAAAAATGCTCGGGGCAACAAATATCAGAAGCATAAACATTCTTTGCCTGCTCTGATAACATCACTCCCTGTCCCCAACGATTGCCAGAACCCACGCTTCTGGAAAACGTTCCCCAAGATGGGTGTGCTAACAGAATGTTGGCAAAACGTTTATTAAGAATGTGACAGATATCTCTTTCTGCCGCCTTGCCTTTGGCCCCAGATTTTATTTTTTTGGGCTTTTCTTTTAATACATCTTCAACATCTAAATCATCATTAAATTCACTCATTCACTAATATAGTAAATGAATTATCGTTTACCATCTTCTAACAATCGCAAAGTCCCTTGCAACTCCATATCGACATTAGATAAAGACGTAAATAATTCTAAAAAATCATCCCCATCTATCGTATTTTCCCACACAAGGTTTTCCGTGGCAGTTGAAACATCATTAAGTAATAGCTCAATTGCTTTAATTTGTTCGCTAAGCTTTTCTAGGTTTTTCTTATTGTCAGATGTGTCGGTAAAGAGCCCCTCTTCATCTTGATAAGCATGAGAGAATGGTGCAACTACCACAGGCTTTTGTTTCTCGGGCAATTCGTCTTTTTCATTTAATCCAGTTATGATTTCAACCTTCGAGTCTGGGCCTTTGAGCCTAATTTCAAGTTTTTCTTTTTTTGTTTGCCAAGGAGTGTTATCTTTAACACAAATTTTAAACTTCTGTAAATTTATTTGACCTTTGGCGTCTGAATTAAAACACCATATCATCTCTGTTGTCAAATTAAATAATTTTATTTTTCCTAAGTAATTCCAAACATTTTTGCAAGCGGCTGTTGCTTCATCCCAAATGTCGGGATCGGAGAAGAAAAATATTTGTCCCAATGTACTTCGCATATCTGTCAGCCAAAGTGGCCGATGAGTGTTGCGGAAAAGCCACAATCTACGGCTTTGTGCTATTCGTTCGCCAATAGCAATGGCCATATGACTACGATGCATATAGGACCATATATCTTGAATGCCATGTGCCATTCCTGATCCATGTTCAAATACCCGCAAAAACATCTCTGAATCGCAATCAGATTCTACAGCATATTGTTTCTTTAATTGTCCATATTCCACATCTGGTATTCTTCCATTGTGAATGAGTGCCGTTGTGCAATCTTTGCTAACGAATGGATGGTTGTTTTTGTTGACTTTGGGGCTGCCAACACCTGAAGAAGCGGCCCTGGCATGCATCAATAGCAAATCAGGGTTTAGTTTTCTGACCCTTTTCCACATATCACCAGTAACAAATTCTTTTACTTTTACCGGCTCTTTATGGTAAATAATTTTACCATTCCCAGGTTCAGTTCCCCAAATACCAGTGGCATCCTCGCCACGACTCTCTGTTTTAAGAAACAATTGAGTTGCTAAATCGTAGGACGCTGTTGGGTCTTTGCTCTTGCCTATAAATCCCACTATGCCACAAATGATAAAATCTCCTTATATTTCCATCATCTTAGCAAAAACAAACAATAAAGTAAATAGATTATTGAGGTTGCCCAGGCATTTGGGGTGACGGCTGTTGAGGCTGCGGTGGTCCTGCTGGTGGCGGTCCTGGCTGTTGAGTTTGCTGAGGCTGAGGCTGTGGCGTTTCTTCTTGTTCTTTGGCTTCTTTGCCGCCTTCTGGCTTGCCTAGTTCCCCAATTGGCTGCCCTAAATCACCCACTAATTCCTCAAGCTCTCCCTTAACCGATGTAATCGTGTTTAAGAGATCATCTTTTTCTTCGATAGCTCTGGCTAAAGCTACTGCTGCCTTTTGCAACTTTTTGAGGGACTCTTCTTCCTGCTTATCCCAATGGGTGTGTAACACTCTGCGAATTTGATTTACAATGCCCTCAGCATTACTGACAAGTTGACGAGAGCCCATACTTTTGGCATTTTGCTCTAAATCCTGAGTTGCATTGAGAATGTCCCCCAAACGTATGCCCAGATAAGCCCTGCCTTCATTTAAAATAAAATATTTAAATTCCATAAATTGTCCTATTCAAATCCGTATTTATATTGCCATTCCCAAGGGTCTTCTGCAACCCTCTTTCTAAGAGTATCTAATTTGACTTTTTTCCAATTATTCCCCATTCTTAGATATACAGCTTCGATGAAATTGGCTGGGATACGACCTTTGTATCCGACAACTCCTTGATGTTTACTAGCTTTCATTGGACTAACCGAAGAATATGTATTCGGTTTGCCGCCAACAAAATCTGGATAGGTGGGTGTGGATGTTGATTTATCAGCATCATAATCAGGCAACAATCGGGCTCTATCGGGTATTTTGACTTGAATTACAACCGGATAGTTTTTAGTGCGACCACCTGTATGCGTAGCATGTGATTCTGCTTCTGAGAACTTGAATGCCAAAAATATCTTATCCTCATGCATAATGTCCCCATAATTAGACTCAGCTTGTCCAGGCATTAGCCCCCATTTCAGAATATCAGGCAAATATTTGGTAGAAGTGCCATGAAATGCAGTTTCTGGAATTTGTCCTAAGATATCTTTGCGACGATAAATTTCAGTGCGATCCCAATAGCTTGTGTTGTCCTGTCTTTGATAAGATGGCACATCTTGTTCTTTTGAGAACGATTGATTGGTTTCAAATTGTACAGATTTGGCTTTCAGTGCAGCTACAACCTTTTTGACTAATGGAGAAGTCACTGGACTGATCGAATCTTCGCCAGTCCAAATAATTTTTGTTTTAGCATCCCAACTTCCCACAAAAGCATCTTGGATATTTTCTCTTACCCAATCCTGAATATCAAATGAATACTTGCCGAATTTCCTGTGCTTTTCTTTTAATTCTTTGTGTTGAGGATGTTCTTTGAGAATAATGCGGTTAATGGCTTTGGCTTCTTTTTGTGTTGGCTCATCATCAAATAGCCATAGATGCCCTCGAAAAGCAATAAAATTTCTATATGGCTCTCCCCCAAGGCGATGAACCATCATTTCGCTCAGTAAAAAGCCCTTAAAATCCATACCCTATTTAGGGTGCTTACCATTTTTTATAGCCAATTTTACTGCTTTTAAGGAAATGGCTACTTCGGCTTTTGTGAACCCAAACCGCATCATTTCCTCAGCGGTATGCAGTTCTTGATCCTCATAATCATAATGTTTCCACATCACACCTTCGTCAAAACGACAGGTGCAAGGAGCAGAAAAACATATGTGGCAAATGTTTTCATAACATCGACCATCCACAAAAGGGTGCCGCTGAAACCCAGAACAGATTACTTCCATATATTGCCCACAGATGGGGCAATGATCTGGCGATTTGTTTTTCTTCATTTAGCTACACTTGCTATGCCCACACTTAACACAGGTTGCACAACCTTCAATTCTAATAAATTCATTACACCCACAGGATGGACAAGTCATGCCAGTAATCTTAGTGTTGTCAGGAACATACTTCTTCAAAATGCGATAAATGGCTTTTGAAAAAGCAAACAAATCACCTTGAGACTTTTCGAGTTGCTGCACTATGAAATGAATATCCGCACCATGTCTCAAACTCGTGCTCACCATGCGTGTCAAAACATCTTCTGATTCTGTGGCGTCTTTGGCAATGTTCTCTATAACTATTTTGCCTTCTATTTCCAAAGCATAAACACCCCTTGCCTTTTTGATAAGTACGCCACGCTTGTATTTCTTATCGAGGATGCCATTTTCAGCCACAAAGATTTCGTAAGGATCATTGGGCGGCATAATGCCTACCAAAACAATATAATCAAATGTGCGAATTTTATCAAGCTTTTTTGTAACCTTGGTGTGGTGAATATCACAAGGCAATCTCTGGGGGCGGATTGGAGCTTTAGTTTTTTGAATCTGATATTCATTGGGCGACAAATAAGTAGTGCCATACAATTCTTCCAACTCTTCTTTGCAGAAGTTTTGTTCATGAATAACGACGCCTTCTGAGATCAATTTCTTCGCCAAATCCTTAAATGGAATTATGGAAATAATTCCATACATTTTCTTGTCTGGAAAAGCGGCAATTGATTTGACTTCTTTTTCATGTGCTAACAAAATGAAGTCATATACAGTCTTCCAGTCGCTACCTTCTGGCAATAGGTAGGTTACAGAAATAGAAGAATCTACCCATGTCATGACTTGTGCCATTAAGTCTAATTTTTCATTGGGATGAATTTCTGTAGCACAGCGGAATTTAATGCCAATTTCATTTTTGTGAGCTTCGATGAATTCAGCAATTGGCTTGCCAATCTTCCCATCCCAAGTATCCTTGATCGTATCTTTGTCCATTGGCAACGGACAGCCTTTTTGGGCGAAGAATTCTCGCACAACAGATGGCACACAGAAATAGAATTCATATTGGCCATTCATGCGGGTGCGTTTCCACCAATACAAATAAGTTGATGGCTCAATGCCATAAGACATGGCATTGTCCCTAAATTGCGTGGTGAGTGTGCCAGTAGGGGCAATACTGGTGAGTGTGCTATTTCTCATCGTTTTAAACTTCAGTCCCAGTTTCATCAACCGTTTGATAAATGGCGATTGACAATATTTTTCTTCGTCAAATAGTTCAAAACTACCTTTCTCTTTGCCTAGTGCAATAGAAGATTCGTAGAGATAGAAATTATACCATTTCATAAAATTGGCAACTGCTTTATTGCCATCTTCTGTGCCGTATTCTAGGTTTTGTTTAAAGAGCCAAGCACACATATTGGTAAAGCCAGCCCCTGTGCGTCGTAGCTTCTCAATTGCCAATTTTTGATGAGGAGTGGCATAAGTGCCGTTTCTCAATTCTGCCTCGTTCACATTATCTAAGAATCGATTCATAGAATAAGCAATCTTTGCCAACTCTTTTTTACAATTGTCATCATGAATAGAAAATTTACCCGCATTTAGTGATGCCAAAACACACAAACTTTCACGGGAAAGATATTGTTCTGAGCAGGCATTTGTGCTAACAATCCTCGAATCATACTCATCCTCGGGATTATACACATAGTCAGAATTAGAATATTTGCGAGCTACATCTATGTTTTGAATACCCGGCTCTGCATGAGTGTGCATATTCTGTGCAATGAGTTCCAGCAACTTACGGGCTTTGACGGTTCTTTCGATTGTCTCGCCTTTGCGATCTCGCAATGCCGTTGTATACCACTTCTTCTTTTCTTTGTCGAAGTGAGCATCCATACATTTGCTCTGAGAATCCAAATAAATACGATCTCCTTTCTTCACCTCAGGAATATTAAAAGAAAGACGCCAATCAGCGTCTTTTCTTACCGCAGCGTAAAATGCGTCTGAGCATTGCACGGAAATATTGGCATTTTGAATTTTGGTATGGTCAGACTTTACCTTGATAAAATCTTCAATATCGGGATGGTCACATGCAAGGCTGAACAACATAGCTGGAATACGGCCCTGCTGTCCAACGTAGTAGCCAATAGAATCAAGAAACTTCATCCAATGAATTGCACCCGAGGATTCATTGGCAGAATTCATGACTTTTGTGCCCACAGGACGCAGACGAGAAAACTCTAGTCCCAAGCCTTGTCGATAGGCAGCCGTTTTCGCAATAGTGAACCCTGCATTACGAATAATACTCTCTAGATTATCCCATTCCTCTTCGGGAAGTCCTGCACCCAAACTCAATGTGGTGCAATTCGCCAAACTAATTTTTCTGCCCGATGCGGCACCTTGCATAATACTTCCAGCGGGATGCCACCAATCATTATAAATTTCATCAAACCATCGCTCGGACCAATATTCTCTCAACTCTTTCGTAGCTTCAACCGAAGCAATATAATCACACACACGTTTCACAGCTTGTACGTATGTTTCGCCTTTTTGTATTGTGTATTTTTTATTGAATGCATCGATACTAAATTCATTTCCATTAAAATATTCCTCTGTTGTCTGCCCCTTCACGTCTTCAAACTTTACCATATTTTCACTCTTTCTCATTAGATTAACTTTCATACCTATGGTTATGAACTAGAAAAATAATAGACTAATTTTTATTAATTACAGTTGTGAATCCGTCCTTTTTCCTAAGATACAATGTCTCACAACCTTGCAGCAATTCTTGCAATCCTTGATCGTGTGTTGTAACAAAAACTTGCTTATCTTTTGCCAATTCTATAATCATATTGTATACACCAACAACGCCCATTGGGTCAATATTAGTTGTAACTTCATCCAGAAAAACAACTGAAGGAGATGCTTTAGAACTATGCGACATAATATAAGCAAACGCCTGTGAAACTGCTAAATTTAGCCGTCTTTTTTCTCCTCCTGACATCTGATAATACACAAAAGGATCACCATCAGATGGATTGCGTTCAATAGATTCTTCTAACTCATTATTAAACAACAATTTAATCTTACCATTGATTAAAAACTCTAGCCAATGTGCAATTTGAGTGTTTAACGGAGAAATGATGTGGTTAATAGCAAACTTCGGAATGCCTTTTGGTCCAAAGCCATCGGCCCACCATTCGTAATAAGGCAAAAGCGACTCTACCTTTTGTAATTCTGCCTTCTTTACTTCGCTTTCTGTCTCTTTTTTCTTGGCATCTTCCTCCGCAGATGTATGCAGACTTACATAAGGCGAGGGTCCATTTATTTGCTGCGTTTTGTCAACAATCTGTTTATCGATTTCTGTAATCTCGGTTAATAAAACTTGCTCTTGATCGTTGGCTGTCGGTTTTTGAATTGCTGTAAGCTTTTGAATTTCTTTTCGGGAATTATCTATCGAAGAGGATAATTGTCTTTCTTGAGCTTGCTTAGTAGCAATAAGATTGGTGCCCTTGGTGATCTTTTCTTTGATTTCAGCCAATTCTTTATTCAATTGCTCTAATACAACATTGTTTTCTGCAATTAATTTTTCATTTTCATCAACACTTTTTTGAGCATTGTCCACAAAAGTTAAATAATTAGCTTCATCCACAACGCTAAAACATTCGCTGCAAACTTGCCCTTTGCGATCTTTGACCTTGAGAATTTTTTCTTTGCTTTTAATTTCATTATTGGCAGTAATGATTTTGTTTCGCAATACAAGAATTTGTTGATCTAATTGACCTCGCTCCTGTTTCCTTGAGTTTACCTTTTCTTCCACTTGGGGCAGTTGTGTGCGAATTTCGGCAATTTTTGCATCTAAATCAACGATTTTATCATTTGTCTCTTGGATTGTTTTTTGAGCATTTTCGTATTTGGCTAATGCTGCTCCGATATCGGAAGACTCCAACAGTGATTGCTTCGATGAACGCACATTTTGAAGAGCAATTAATTCTTTGTTTCTGCCATCCCGCCAGGATTTTTCCTCTTGGTTAATTTCATCAATACGTTCCCGAGCAGACTTTAACTCATATATGCTGTGCTCGTATTCTGATGCTAGTAGCTTTATTTTATTCTTTAAGTTGTTTTTCTCTTCTTTAGCGACATCTGAATAAATGCGAAAAACTTGCAAAGCCATTAAATCCTCAACAACCGTTCGTTTTTGAGGATTGGTGCATTCCAAGAAAGTGCAATGCCCTTGGTCGGCAAATACCATAAGATTTAGGAATGTCTCATAATTTAATCCCAAATGTTGCTCAATCAAATTCTGTGTATCTGGCATGCCGCCCAAAGTTAGTTCCGTATCTTTGTTCCAATCTTCATTGCTGCTTTGCCAAAAACGCAGCTTATTTGGGCTTCGTTGTCTAACTACTCTGTAGTCATCCCAACGAACTTCTATTCGCATATCTTTACGAATGCGATTATTGATTACATCCTCATGCTTGATCTTAGAGGGATGTTTGAGAGGTTTGCCGAAGAGGCCATAGACAAGAATATCGGGGATGGTGCTTTTGCCTATGCCATTAGAAGCAACTCGCTCGTCACCTTCCTTCTCTTCTTCATCTATAACATCCAGATTTTCTCCACGAACAAGGATAACATTCCCCTTTTTCGTGAGATCAATTTCAATACCTTCTGGACCGAAGCAAACGAAATTTTTAGCTGAGAAATATTTAAATTTTAGGTTTTTCATTGATTGATTTGATTAGTTGCCGTTTCAATAATTTTATTGCCTATTGATAATAATTCGACTTTATCAAGTCCATTTAATTCATCAAATTCATCCTTGTATTCCACGTATTTTTCTATTACCAAGTCATTTTGCAATACTGCTGCCAAGGCCACATCTACAGCTTCTCCATCTTCCTCTTTCTTGGGTTTTTGTCGGATGTCTAAACTGCCAACATTCTTGGATAGTACATCGTTGCGAAATTCTATTAACTCAGCGGACGAAATATCATCCACAATAATTCTTACAAAATTATTTGTCAAATCGAATTTGCCGATATCCTCTTGAGAGATAATAAAATGTTTGGGACTAAAATCATTTATCACATATTCCTTCTCATGCGTGTCCAGATCATATATGATTAGATGCTTGTCCTGTTTGGTCTCTCCAAAGCTCAATTGAAGTGGCGATCCAACATATTCAACATTTGCCCTTACTTTTTGTTCGCCATGATAATGTCCTAAAAACACTTGTTTCCAATCTTTGAAAACATCAGCATCCACCACAGTCATGTCGCCATCATGTTCAACCACAACTTCTGAATGTGTTTGATGCAGCGAATTTAAAATAGCCCCGTCTAAAGCAATGTGCCCTAGTAACAAATCCTTGGGAGCATCTTTCAAAATTCCCAAGGATTCAAGAGGATTTTCCGTATAAGGTAAAAAAGCAACGGAATGTTCGTCAATTTGAAGCACAACGGGTTTGTCTACAACAACAACACCATCAATAACATTTAATGGCTTAATGCTGCAAACGTCTGTTGTGAATTTATGCACCATATCATGGTTGCCAACCAACAAATAAACATTCGGCCAACTCTTTTTATTTTGCATCCATTTGCTGAAAACTTCAAAAGTCCATTGATAGACACTGACACCGATTTTTTGGCGACTATGAAATAAATCTCCCAAAAAACAGATATTATCTATGTTGTGGGCATGTGCGGTTTCAAATACCCAGTCTAGAGCCTTGATGCAGTCTTTCAACCGCTCGTCGGAATTTTTGTGTGGATGGATATGGGCGTCGGCAACCAATAATATTTTACTCACAAATACCTCATATAAAAAAGAAAGACAGGGACATATGATGAATATGAATGGAAATGAATGTTCGTCCCTGTCTCCTAATTTATACACAATTACCGAAAAACAGTCAAGCCTAGTACCAAGGAAATGTTAATGAATTGCAAGCTCTCAAAAGCAAATACATTAAAAAGATAGTTATTATAATGGTTAAACAGCCGTTGACGGGATATTTTTCTATTGGTTTATCCATTACATTCCTGGCACGCCTTTTAAGAAACTCAATTGAGGTCTTGGGTTTTGCTGTTGTTGCTGTTGTTGAACCACGGGTTGATTTGGAGTTTTCTGCAAAAGTGATTCCATCGCTTCCCAGACTGTTTTTGGCTTAGCAGTCAATGCAGCGGGCTGACTTGGTGGAGGCTGCTGTTGTGGACCACCCATACCGCCGCCCATTGGGTCCATTCCAGGTGGACCACCCATACCGCCGCCCATTGGTGGTGGACCACCCATACCGCCGCCCATTCCTGGGTCCATTCCCGGTGGACCACCCATGCCGCCACCTGGAGGCATTCCCGGCATTCCACCAGGGGCACCACCCATGCCGCCCATCGGGTCTTGCTCAAGCAATATTACATAATCTTTAAACGTTTTCATCATTAATATATAGATGTCTGATATTTATTTTGATCCATCTAAATAAGATACAGGGGCAAATTATGAATAAACTAATTGGTATTCTTGTGGTCGTTGTGGCTGTATTATTGCTGTGCGGTGTTGGTGTATATTTTTATTTGCAACCAGCCAATATTCATGTAGAGCCAGTGCCGCCGAAGCCAGAACCAATAGTAGAAATAACGCCAAAATGGGTAGAATATCCCCCAGTCAGGCAAGTCACCAATCGTGAGGGTAAATTGAATGATCTTGAGAGCCACTTGCCTAAAGGACACCCCTACGGCGATTCTGATCGTGTCACCAATGCCCATGAAGATACCCACGGAATTAATTCATATGTTAGAATGAAGTACTCCAGCCAGGGCAAAATAAATGCATTTTATTGTTTTGACAACAAAGCTGTAGTTCTGCCTGAGCCGAGTACCACCTTGTCCGAAATAGCCAAAGTAGTGCCAAAATCACTACGTGGATTGATGTACAAGAACTACGTTATCAACATGCAGTCCAAAAAAGTTGCAATGATGAAGCCAGACCCCAAGCTTGGCGTCTGCAAAACCTTGTGTAGCAAAATGTTGCGTGGTGGCGGCTGGAATAATGAACCACTTTACTTAATAGATGAATTTGTAGCATACACTAATGGATCAGAAACAGGAATAGATTTAGCGGCTACTGGTAAGTGGAATTGGGGACGGAGAGCAGACACTGTGCAGTTTATGATGGAATTTAACAATTTGGCACTCTGTCTCATTTACAAGGTGGACTCCAAGGATGTTGATTTTAAAGCATTTATGCAGTGGCAAATTGCAAGAGCCGTCAAGTTGTGCGAAGAGTCCAAGAAATACCCTGATTTCACGAGTGGCAGTAATGATGAGCCACTGAAAACCTTGCAAACAGCAAATGATGCTGCCGAGCTTAGGTTGTATATAAAAAAATATTTTGGCGACAAGTGGACACTTTCGACATTGGGATTTTAAGTTTTCTCTAATACAGCCAAATATGAAGAGGGAGCTTCTTCAACTACTTTGTAGCCTTGTGCCAATATTTCTTGATATAATTCCCACAAACCAGTTATATGCCCTCTTGGCACCACATCATGAAGGCAAAGATATCCACCTTTTTTCATAAGTGGTCGCACAATCTCCCATCCCACGGTCATAGAAGCAATTAAATCCATATCAAGCAAGGCATAGTGCAAATACGGAACATTCGCTAAACTCTGCGAATTGATAAGCCCTTTTATCAGGATTACATTCGATAAATTTTGCTCATCTAAAGTTTTTCTTTGATAGTCATATTCTAGGGCCTCTATCCCGTAATTTTGATACCATCCGTCCATACACGTTGCTTCAAAATTGTCTGGTGAGCTTGATAATTGTTTCGGATGTCCAGAAAAAGTATCTAAACCATAAATGGTGCCGCCGCAATCTTTCCACATCTTCCCAATTGCTTCTACTCCACCTCCATAGGCGATTCCTAGCTCAGCACCAATTAAAGGAATATCCTTTATTTTTTCTGTCAAAAATTGAGCATATTTCAACAAAAGAGCATCAGCACCGTTTACTACATTTAAATTTATCATAATTCATTTCTTTTAAATTGACTATATAATATTTATGAGTTCCACTTCAAATATAATTGTCTTAGATTATAACAAAAATTTTAAAGAAGAAGATGTTAAAAAATTTGTTGATTCTGGGGTTGATACGATTTTAGCCTTTGATTGGTGGTGGAAAACAGAACCTTCTCCTGGCGTTTACGATTTTGATGATTGGTTGCATTATGAAGATATGTTAAAAAGGAATGGGGTAAAACTACTTATTCAAACACCAATGGGAACTCCATTTTGGGCTAATGATCCTGCTTGGTATTTATCAAATTATTATAACCAAAAAAATGATTTTGCTCAATGGACAAAATTATACAATATTAAAGACCCTATGCCCTTTTGCCATTTTTTTATATTGTGCGGAAGGATATTCAGTTACTGGAATCCTGAAGCTGAAGATTATGTTAGGAAATATATTAGGAAAATAAGAGAAACATTAAAATATTCCACTTGTATTCCTTCTATAGGAGAGTGTGGAGAATTTTTATTTCCTCCAATTGCTGGCATGATGGGGGCATGCGTATATCCAACGCCTTGGTGGTTTGATTCTTTTGCTCAACAAAAATGCCAAGAATCTGGCAAAGTAGCAGAAGAATGGATTGTGGGAGAACTTTCGAGAATTTCAAAAGAAAGAATAAATTTATACCAAGAAAAATGGTTGCAATATGTGCCCTATTATAACAATGGTAGTTTCGGACCAGCTATGAATTGGGGCAATGTTGGGTGCGAAAATGTAATATTAGAAAACAAAGAAGATTTGACCACAATTTTATTTTCGGCCTTCTACGATATGCCTAATTGGCTAAGCATGGCTACTGCTCAGGCAAGAATTTGTCCCACATATGCAGGGGCGGAAGGGGCAGAAAATGTTGTAGAAAACGCACACAAGGCAAAAAATCTGGGCTTTCGTGGTTTAATTTGTGGCACTATGAATATTATGCATTGTGGTTTGGTCAATTCCGTTCACTTGGAAAATTGGGTATTTGATAATGTAAAAAAGGCAAACAAGATATGGTTACTATCATAGAATATGAAAACTACAAGGTTTAATCCCACCGCAAATGGTCGCCTTCATTTAGGCCATCTTTATTTAATACTAGTAAATTATCATACTGCCAAATCTACTGGTGGTAAATTTATTGTAAGGTTTGACGACGATCAATCCTATTGGATCAAAAACATTGGAATAGAAAAAATAGAAGAATATTGTCAACTTATCAAAGAAGATTTGGAATGGATGGGCATTGTTCCAGATTTATATTCCTATGAAAGCAAAGAAAAAAAAGAAAATGAGTCATATTTGCGGGGTATGCGAGGTATAGACCCAGATATTGGTGATGGGAATCCAGATTCGGCTCATTTTGCTCACTATGAACATCTTCATATCAAAAGCATAGATCGACCTTATCCATATGTTCCTTATCTCACAGCAATCAAAGTAGTTCAAGATTGCAGGGAAGGATGTAATACAATCATTCGTGGCGAGGATTTATTGTCTGAATATAGTTTGTATTGTCATTTTTGCACATTGTTAGACATTCCTATTCCCGCATTGTATTTTCTTCCTAAATTGATGCAACAAAAAAACAATGTCATAACAGATTTGTCAGATGTAAGTAAAACAGCAGGCAACTTCAAAATTGCTGATTGCAGAAATGATGGTTACACCCCCCAGGACATTGTGGAAATGCTTGCAAAATCATGTTTAATCAATATGGAAGATGGTTGGAAATATGATAACATTAAACAACGCCCCACCATAGGTTAAGCATCATGGATATTATGCTTTTGGATTATAATCGAAACTTCCAAGAAGAAGATATAAAGAAATTTGCTGATGCTGGAACAAAAACAATTGTGGCGTTTGATTGGTGGTGGCAAACTGAACCTTCCCCTGGTGTTTATGATTTTGGTGATTGGTTGGCTTATGAAGATATGTTAAACAGACATGGGGTAAAACTATTGATTCAAACGCCCATTGGAGTGCCATTTTGGGCTGACGATCCATCTTGGTATTTGTCGAATTGTTGTGGAGAAAAAAATAATTTTTCCAGTTATGCAAAATTGTATAATGCTAAAGATTCCATTTCATTCAGTCACATTCTTGTGCTGGCTGGGAGGATATTTAGCTATTGGAACCAAGTCGCAGAAAATTATGTTCAAACATATATCAAGAAACTACGAGAAGTTTTAAAGCATGCTGTTTGCATTTCATCAATAGGACAGTGTGGTGAATATTTATTTCCAGCAACTTGTTTTATGTCGTCGGATGGCCGGGAAAAGGTAAACATACATGATTCGCCTTGGTGGTTTGATTCTTTTGCTCAGCAAAAATGCCAAGAATCTGGCAAACCATCGGAAGAATGGATTGTGGGAGAACTTTCGAGAATTTCAAAAGAAAGAATAAATTTATACCAAGAAAAATGGTTGCAATATGTGCCCTATTATAATGATCCCAACAATAATGTATTTGGTAATGTTGGGTGTGAAAATGTAATATTAGAAAATAAAGATGGTTTAAAAACAATTCTTTTTTCTGCTTTTGGCAATGATTGGTGGACAAACATAGCTGCTGCTCAAGCAAAAATTTGCCCCACGTATACTGGAGCCGAGGGTCCAAAACATGTCATAGAAAATGCACATAAAGCAAAACAATTGGGGTTGGAAGGCTTGATTTGTGCCCCTGTTTCCGTATATGCCGATGTGGATGGCGTATGTTTTACTAATTTTCCCAAAATGGAAGATTGGATATTTAACAACATAAGGGAAGCGAACAGAATATTGTCTTAGTCATAATGCCCCATTAGTGGGGCTTCTTAGCTCCAAAAAAATTTTTTTGGAATCCACTTTACAAATCAATGTTCTGACACTATAATATGGGTAGCGGTTAGATGGTGGTGCCGCTGTCAAGACCACCATAGAAGAAAGCAGAGGTGTTTTATGTCGTATCAGGATCGTGTTGATGCTGCTGTTGTGCTTATTGAGAAGCACAATGAGGTTGTGGGAACTGGCAACCCTGGAACGGTTGACATTGGTAAGTTTGCCACATTTCTTAAGGCTCTTGGTGGAACAACCGAGGCAGCCCTTGGTTCCCTGAAGTGGGAACAAATTTCCATGTGTCTCGGCAATGCTCTCATTGTCGATTGCCCAGTGAAACCGGAACAATTGGCAAAAGATATTGCCGATATTTTCCGCAACAAATCGGATGAAGCTGACACATCCGACAAGCCCAGTTATGTGGGTCCGAAAAAAGTTCGTCAGATGACTGTTCGCCAATTGGTAGAACATTTCGACCCCGAAGAGCCCGAAAGCGAAGTGGGCAAACGACTTCAGGGAATTGTGGGGAGAAGTCCCTGCATTGTATTCGACAAGCCCGGCAGTCGAGTAGTAGATGTGGATGCCACATATTCTTTGGTGGATGAACTCAAGCGGAAATATCCGCCACGTCCACAAGCCAAGGGAGAAGTATGGGCCATTGTGGATGTGCGTGGAACCACGAAACCCGCTTATCCAATCGGCTATCTGCCGGAAAATTTTGCGGAAGAAAATCCGCTCTATCCGGGTCGTCCCCTCCGTCCTGATGGAACCTGCGACCAAACCAATCGTAGTTGGGCTGGTGTGCTTCTGGCAGTCCGTCAATTTCTCCGTGTCGGTTTGCAGGCGGGTGAAATTAAAATCACTCGCATCGAAGATGCTCATTCTTTCTTGGATATGGCTTTGTTGCCTGATGCCTGGGATAGATTGTGCAAACGCTACGGCACAACCAAGGTGAAGTTTGACGAATTGAAGAGCCACAACAAATTGCCCGATTTGCAGATTGCACTTGGACAACCGGCTCCACAGGGGAAAACTCCAAACCCTTTTGATGGAGGGGCACAGGTAGCTTGGCAACAGCCTGTGCCGTATGCCAATTATTATTCTCCAACTCCGCAAGGTACAGGCGTTTGGGGACATGCGGTGCGAGCCCGTCATTGGAACGGCTAAATCCGTAATCACAGGCCCCCGGTGTATTGCCGGGGTGCCTGCTTTTTTACAATTCACCAACAAGGAAAAATATAATGAAGACTACTCATGTCGTTTTTGTAATCGACCGCTCAGGGTCGATGTCGTCCACAGCCGAAGAAGCTGTAAATAATTACAACGATCAAGTTCGTTTGTTCAAGAAAATGGCAGAAGAAACAGCAGGCACCGCAGAAGTCAAAGTATCCCTGATTACTTTTGCCACAGAAGTTTTTGAACACCTGTGGGAAGTGCCAGCTTCCGATCTCCAAGAATGCAAACAAGGAGATTTTAATGCCGATGGTTGGACGGCTATGCTCGATGGCATCGGATACTCCATCGAAAAACTCCGTGAAACCACTAATTACAACGATCCTGACAATAACTATATTTTTGTGATTGTCACCGATGGCCAAGAAAATAAATCATCGCACTACAAATGGGTGCAGGAACATCTGACCGAGGCACAAATCAAGGCTGGACAAAAGCCTGATCCTCGACTTCCGTTGGATGAACTCATGAAGCCATTGGAAGCCAGTGGTCGCTGGACATTTAGTTTTATGGGTTGCGACCGACATTACCTCACTGAGGCTGCTGCCGCTTTGAATGTTCCAATGGCAAACGTGGCTCTTTGGGACAATAAAACTGTCAAGGGTGCAAGAACAGGTCACAGAAATAGCAGTAAACGAGTATATGCTGCTGCGTTGAATATGGTACGTGGCATCGGTGGCTCATCTTGCAAAAACATGTATTCTGATTCGGATGAATGCCTTGCAGATTATGCAAGTGCTGATTCCGCAGATTTGGATAAATCCATTGATGTCGATACCCCCGCTGTATCGTGTTCTACTGGTGGTGCTGCTGTTTTCAGCACAGGAGCTAAAGCTGCCTGGAAGTCGTAAACTCTTGGGATATAAGGGGAATTGTGCGTAAAGCCCAATTCCCCTTATTTTTTGGAGTTTACATCCTTCATTTCTGAAGTATAATGAGGCTAATGCTTTACGAAATTGTCTGCACATATCCAGCGAAAAGTGGCCCAACAACCCTTCTGTTGAAGGATTATTTGGAGTATTTTCTTCCCCGTGGCGAACGAAGGGATGTGATTGGGCTAGATAGAGCAAGATTAGAAATGACTCTTCAACGACTTAAAATGATTTCGCCAGAAGATTATGTGTTTGAAATAAAGGAAGTTGTACAATGCCCGTAAAAACCGTAGTCTGTTCGGTCTGTGGTGAAACGGTTACTCATCGCCAAACATTGCATTTGGGTGATGGCAAACGGGCATGCCGCAAACATTCTGAAACACAAGCTGCTGCTGAGGATATGCGGGCTGGTGAGAAGTTCGCCAAAGAAAAAGAAAAAGAAAAGTGGAAGAAAGCTACTTGGCGTAGAGAAGATTGGTATCCAGCAGAGCCAACACCTGTAGAACCTCTCAAGCCCCGTTGTTGGATTTGTCACCGGCAAGGAATGAAACAAGATGACTTTTTCTCTCGGCTTTTGATCGAACAAAAAAAATTCGAGATTGTTCATGGTCGTTCACACAACATGTTTGATCCCGAAGAAATAAAAGAATCTGCCGGGTCATTGATGGGTGAAACCGTTCTCTGGTATGCTAGATGGGATAAAGAAAACACAAAAATTACCGTTCCCAAGCGAGTGTATGAGCTAATTCAGATGGCGGGACAAATGCTTGGCGACAAAATATTTTTGGTGTGCGATCATTGCCGTCGAGAAAAAGG
>Ga0172381_10000968_pt1 | contig 35607 bp, 67 predicted proteins | sample Leawel6488metaG_FD_119754 | JGI IMG/M metagenome (GOLD analysis project Ga0172381, IMG submission 119754) | Leachate microbial communities from a municipal landfill in Southern Ontario, Canada - Leachate well 64-88 metaG | ecosystem: Engineered > Solid waste > Landfill > Unclassified | place... | reverse complement strand
GCATTTGCGGAAGATGGATACTTATATGCACACGGCTAGTAAAAGAATTATTCAATATTGTATTGAAAATGATATTGATACTTTAGTAGTTGGTCAAACAAAAGAATGGAAAAATGGTGTAAACTTAGGTCATGTCAATAACCAAAATTTTGTTTGTATTCCTTACGAAAAGTTTATCAATCAGTTAAAGTATAAGTGTGAGAATATTGGAATTAATTGTGTTACAATAGAAGAGAGTTATACTTCTGGTACAAGTTTTATAGATAATGAGTTGCCTACAAAAGAAAACTATAATATAAAAAGGAGAATTAAACGTGGTTTATTTAGATCAAATGATAAAATACTTATAAATTCAGATGTAAATGGAGCATATCAGATTATAAAGAAAGTATATCCAAATGCTTTTGCAGAAATGCAGGCAAGAGGAAGTAGAGGGTGCGATTTACACCCAGTTAGATTTGAGATTTAACGAATTGGGTTTGTTAAAAGACAATAAATCTAATATTTCATTGGTTTTGAATTAGAAAGGTAAAATATGTTGATGGAAAATTTGGCGTGGCGATGCCCTCTTTGTAATAAAGTGGTTTATGGGAGTCATAATTGTGAATATAAATTTACTGCAACTCAGAAAATTGACGCACAACAATGTGCTTTTGGAGATCAAGGGTTAAATGATTTTTCATTTTTTAATGAAGAAGATGCCTTAATGTATAAAAACAAAATAGATTCGGCATTGTCAAAGGCAGTAAAAGCAATATATTTTAACGATAGCGCCGACTATGAACATTATCTTTGGTTAATTATTGAAATTTTAGGTGGAGAAGAAGCAGGCAATTTGTTGGAAGACAATGCCGAAGAAGCGTATAATAAGTATTGTAAAAACAAATAAAACTAGAATTTTATGGGATTGGGAGAAAATATGAAAATTGATTCTGAATATATTGATATTGATATAACCATAGAAGACACAATTCAAGTAGGTATAATAAGAGACACTGGAATTGAAGTTGAGATTGATTATGATGGAAGTATATATTTATATAATAATGAAAAAGATCATAATAAGATAAAACTACAAATTGAAGAAGTATTAGAAATTGGTCGTATTTATAAATTATATAGAGATCGAAGAAAAGTTTATTTGTCGAACCAGAAGACTAGTTGGGGTGAACCTTATGAGTATTGAAACAGATAAACTTGTACGAGCGATAATGTTTATTGTAATTATAATTTTAGCAAATGCGGTTTTTAGTTTATTGAAAAAAGAATCTTGGCGTATTTATATTACAAGAACATCTTCTTTTATAATGATGTCTTTGATTACATGGTTTATTTGAAAAACATAATTTTAAAAAAAGGTAATTTATGAAAAATAAAAATGAAATTCTAGAAAGAATAAAAGTAAAAGAAAATAGAATTTGTTTAATAAATGATATGGCAGAAGGATACTGCTTTCATCCAGAAACAGATGGAGCATTTAGGTTGGCTATGTTAGAAATTGCGTTTACTAAAAAAGAAATTGAAACACTAAATTGGATAATTGATGGAGACGCAAAATGAACAAAGAAGGTGATTTAATTTTAGATTATATAAAAGAAAAAGAATGGGAATTAAATGCGGATTATTTCCCGAATCATAAACATTGGGAAATAGTTATTCATACTAATCCAAACGGAATGTATTCACAGGAAATCACTGGTGCTTATGGAGAAACATTAAACGAAGCGCTAAGAAAAGCTTTTGATAAGATTGCGACACGATAAAATGGGAGATTTATGATGTTTTGTCAATATTGCGAATCAAAAATTTTTGAAGAAGATCGGGTTTGTAATAGGTGTGGAGCACCAACGAAATATTCTTCTGAAGAATTTGAAGAAATTGAAGAAGCGGAAGAGTGTATTGAAGTTCCAGAACTTAATACTCCAATACATAGTATCGCCGTAATACCATCTGTTTTATTTGTTTCAAAATCTTGGCAACAACAATTACAGGTTTATGGGATAAGAGGTGGTGCTAGTCACAATGCAGTTATAACTTCTGCTTGTAATTATAATATAAATGGAGATAAAGATAATTGTTTTACTATTAATCATGTTGGACTAGTTAATACAACAAAAGATGCAAAAGTTGGCTCAAGGGCAAAAGCGATAGTGTCATTTAAAAATGATCAAAACGAAGTGTTATTAGACGAATGTATTTTGGAAGTAAGATAGGATTATTAAAAACACGATAAAATGTGTATTTCATTGGATTAAAGGATAAAAAAATGATTGAAACAACAAAAGAATTATTTCCATATTTGTCAAAGGTTCAAGCCAATTATATTGAAAAATATGTTCGCAATGATAAAGATTATGCAAATGATGTAGAAGAATTCTTAAACAAAACGAAAGTTCCTTTGGAAGTTAGACAATATCTTCTTTGGAAGACATGCTTAGATGCCTGTTTGAGATTGCCATATCTTAAAAATGATATTATAATTACTTTGGGTAGTAATGGAGCTCCTATGTATGAATGGGTAATAGATAATGTTGTTGAAAGACTGACTAATCCTAAAATTTTCGATTCATTGGAAGAATTGTTATATTTTGTAATTGGAAAAAATGAAATTAGAATAAAAGAATAATAAAATGCGCGTTTTATTGTGTTTTAGAAAAGGAAATTATAAATGAATGAGTGCCCAAAATGTAAACACGATTTAAATATAGCTATTGAAAGATATTTTTGGAATGAAATTCTTGGAAGCTATAATGCAAATGAATTTGAATATTCATGTCCAAATTGTAGTACAATTGTAAATGTTGAAGTAGATTCATGTCCTGTATTTACAGTACGAAAGATCGAGGAACAACAATGAATGATAAAATAGAAAAAGCTTATACTGAAATATTTGCTTTATGCAAAGGCAAGAAGTGGCGAATGAGTATTCCTGTGAATGAAGAAAAAGATTCTGACTGTATAATTATTGATGGAATAAAATCTGTGGAACAGGAACGAGACACGCTCGATTTAAAAAACCGTTCAATGTTGTCAGAACTTCGAAAATGGAATGATTGGCCGAAAGAATATGATGTTTTGGAAGAGTTACGATTGCAATCTAATCAAAATTCGTTATGTGCAAAACAAGCATATATCAATGGTCTTGAATTTGAGTTAAAACATACGCAAGTTGAGTTATCGGAGACATATAGGGCATTAGAGTTGGCTCTGCCTTTATTACAAGAAGATGTTTGTGAGTCTGATACTAATCTTGATATTTGCAATTATTGTCATCAAGAAATAATTATAGGTGACGAACATAAAGAAGATTGCCGTCAATTTGTTGCGTATCTTGTAGTTAGATCTTGCCTTGAACAGAAAATAAATAATAAAACCCGATGAAAGTATTATTTTATTGGTTTTTAGAAAGGGAATGAAGTGAGAGAAGATTGGTTTAAACATTGGTGGTATGAAACTTATGGAATAAGAATGAATTATGCCTTTAGTATATTCATAATTTATATAATAATAGCTCCTATTCTTGTTCAGTTTTTTCCATGGACTATAATTATTTATCCAATTTCTTCTGTGATTCTTCTTTTTACATTTGTGTTAATATGAGATATAAATATAATTTATATAACGTGTTTTATAAGTATGGTAGAATTGAAATGGAAACCATGGTAGAAGCACCAAATATTAAAGTTGCTTGGGATAGGGCAAAAGAAAATTTGTGTAGTGGAACATTTGCAACGACTGAAGATAAAGTCAATAAAGATACAACTAGGATTGTTAGAAAATATAAAAAGGATAGATTATGATTGAACCGAAGTTTTCAATTGGGCAACATGTAAAATCTGATGAATATGATATAAAAGATGCTGTTGTGATTGGTGTAAAATTATATAAAGAGGGGAATCATAATATTTTTGTTATAGATCGTCCTGTAAACGAATGTTTAGATAGTATAAACAATTGTGATTATATTCTTATGTGGGGAAAAGATAATAATACTTTTTCCGATTCTTTTACCGAATGTTATTTGAAGGAAATAAAATGACATCTGATCAATTTGAAATTGGAACAAAATTTAGATATAAGAATAAAGATTTAATGGTTTTAAATTATTGGTTTAATTGTGGTGGACATGTTATGATTGTTCAAGCAATTAAATATAAAATTAACGAGTGTTCAAGACTATTATGGGTTTATGATGTTTATGATCATAGTTTTGATAAATGTGAATTGATTGAAGAAGATGTAATTAAAAAATCATATGGATCATTAAAAGGGAAAGATTTAAATAAGTCATTGTTGGAAGACAGGGCAAAATATTAATAAATTAGTTTATCTGGTTAAGGAAAACAAATGTTAAATACTGGAATATTTTGCGATTATTGTCATTCGAAGATATTTGAAAAAGATAGATCGTGTCCTCATTGTGGCGCTCCCACAAAAAGTGCCATAGTAGTAAAAGAAAATAGTAAAAACAAATCAGACGATTATTCAATTTCTTTTATTGCAGGAACAAAACAAACTTTAAATTTTAATATTTTTGATGAAGACGGATTAATTGTAAAGAGTGGAAATATAATATGGGATTTATCACCATATGGAAGTTGTGAAAATATTTTATCAAAAACCTCTATTACAAATAAAGGAAAAGCCACAATTAATTTGGTAGAACAAGACACCCGTAACTTGAGTGGCAAGTTCATACAAAGCGTAAGATTTGAAAAGAATGGTACTAAATTTTTTGCAACACAAGGGGCCATTAATATTTATAATATAACTAGATAATAGTTTTATATAATTTGAAAGGATAGAAATTGAAAAAAATTAAATTATTTACTCATACGGATTCTGACGGAATTGGCTGTGCCATTGTTGGCAAACTTATATTTAAAAATATTGATATTTCTTATTGTAATTATGATAAAATTGATGAAGAAATTGTTAATTTTATTAGTAATAAAGAGTATTTAAATTATGATTTTGTTTATATTACGGATCTTTCTGTTAAAAAAGAAACAGAAAATTTAATTAATAACACACAAGCAGAAAATATGTTAAATGGTTTTATGTTAAATAAAATATTTCAGTTATTTGATCATCATCCTACAGCAGAAAATCTTAATAAAAATTTTTGGTGCGAAGTAGTAATTGATAAAAATAATGAAAAAACATGTGGAACGTCCTTATTTTATGATTCCATTATTTTTGACCATTATAAAATTGATAATAAAATTAATAAAGATAATTTATTTAAGTTTGTTGAACTGGTTCGTAAATACGATACTTGGTTGTGGTTTACAAAATATAATGATGTCGAGCCTAAGAAATGGAATGATTTTCTTTACATCTTAGGTAAAGAACGATTTGTTGAATATGTAATTAAAAAAATAAAATCTAAAAAAGAATTTGGTCTTGATAGTTTTGCTAAAAGTGTGTTAGGACTAGAACAAAATAAAATTGATGCCTATGTTGAGGCCAAAGACAAAAATATCATTATAAAAACAATTCTTGGATACAACGCTGGAATTGTGTTTGCAGAAACTTATAAAAGTGAATTAGGAAATAGGCTTGCAAAACTACATCCAGAGCTAGATTTTATTATTTTGATTGATATGGATAGATCAATTTCTTATCGAACAGTAAAAGAAAATATTGATGTTGGTAAGGATATTGCTAAAGTTTTTGGTGGTGGTGGTCATGTTAAAGCGGCCGGCAGTGAAATTGATAAGAACATTATAAAAGAATTTATTAACAAGTTATTTGATAAGGAATAAATGAAACCAAAATTAGAAATGACAAAAGAACCTATTCCAGATTATGGTGAGTTATTTACAATAGAAGAATTTAAAGAATATTGTGATGATGGTTCTTTTATAGATTATGATGAAACCGGACGATATTCAGATGGGAAGTTTATATATGGAGATCCATGGAATGATACAGCAAATCCATCTGATTTTGTTAAAGGAAATATAAATATGGAATTTACACATGTTATGTGGTTTAATAGATAGGACAAATATGGAAGAAAAGATGGTCACGATCACAGAAAAAGAATATAAAGAACTTATCGAAGACTCAAATTTCTTACGGGCATTACGTGAAGTAGGAATTGATAATTGGGAAGGATATTCTGAGGCCTTAAAGTTCGATGAAGCGATGGAAAATTATCAAGATTATTATGATGAGGAGGAAGAAGAAGAAGAAGAACGATAAAAAGTTATTTTATTGGGTTTTAAGAAAGGATAGATATGGGATTAAAAGCAGAATATGAATTATCATGCGATGGATGTAATGAGATAAAAAAAACAACAGTTGTTTTTGATAAAGATGAATGTGATGATTATTATGATATGATGCCAGATGATTTTTTATATGGTTGGATTCAAACAATGGAAGACGAAAAACATATGTTTTTTCATGACGATAAGTGTTTTGAAAAATATTTGCGCTCGAATGGTAGAATAGAAGAGGCAGATGAGTTTATAAATGGTGTTTGGGTAGCATAAAATGATTGTTTTATAGGAGATTACGTGGATAAAAAACTGAAAAAACTAGAAATTGTATATGAAAATTGTGAAACGTGTGCTATTCCAGTTAAAAATATTAGGAGTTTATACGTAAGTGATATAACAACATCTCTTTCTCTTATGGGAGGTGGGAATATTTATGAAAAAAAAACAACGGGGTCTTTTTGTGTCATTTTTGACAAAATAGAATATAAGACACATTTCGGGGATTATGAACAAAGCAATTTTCTTGATAGAACCAATGCGTTTAATGATATTACACACATTGCGCTAGTATATGAAGACGATTCAGAGGATTATTTAGGAATAGAATACAAGTCAAGAGATGAAACAAGAGAAAATGAAGCGTTTTATTGTGACAATGTTTATCAGAAACTAAAAGAAGAATCCTATGAGGACGATTCTTGGTTTATTTTATCTATTATGAAAAAAGAATAAAATTATCGTTTTATTGGGTTTTAATTATAGGAGAATAATAAATGTTAGAAGACATTTTGACAGATTTAGATTGTCCGATTTGTGGAGATAAATTATATTGGTATTTGGGTGGTACATTTTCAACATGTGTTGCATATTTTTCACCAGAAGGACATGACCATGATGACAACTGTAATGCCAGAGAATATTATTGCAAGAATCATCATAAATACTTTATATCAAAAATAAATATGTGTCCAAGTTGTGATTGGGTTGGCAAAGAAAAATGTTTTTGTCATCCAAATAAAAAATCAGAAAAGTGGTTTGAAGAGGGCGAGCCAATTCTATCATATTTAGTAAAATAATATTCTGATGAAGAATGTCGTAAAATTGTTATTGTTTTACAATGAAAGGATATATCATTGAAAGAGTTGCAACCAGCAATAAAGTGGTCTGGAAGCAAGAGACCTATAGCCACGGAAATTATTTCAACATTCCCTAAAGAAATAGATACTTATTATGAACCTTTTTGTGGTGGATGTTCTGTATTATTTTCATTACTTCATAATAAAGAAATTGTTATAAGTAAATATATTTGTTCAGATATAAATAATGATTTAATTTCTCTGTGGAATGAAGTCAAAAACAATCCAGAAGCAGTAATTCAAAGTTATACTAAAATGTGGCATGAGCTATCTGCTCTTTCTATAGGGGATAGAAAAAAATATTTTGGAATGGTCAGGGAAAGATTTAATAAAGAAAAATCTCCATATGATTTCATGTTTATTATGAGAACCACAACTAATGGTATGCCAAGATATAATCTTTCTGGGGATTTTAATAATTCTTTTCATGTAACTAGAAGAGGTATTAATCCCAAAGAATTTTCTAAAATAATAGAAAACTGGAACACGCTATTGGTTAAGAAGAATGTTGAATTTATTTCAAGGAATTATGAAGATATTTTTTCATCAGAAAATGATGTGCTTTACTTAGACCCGCCATACGCTGGAACTAAAGGAATGTATTACGGAGTGATTGATTATAACAAATTGTGGGAATGGATTTCTGAGCAAAATGGCTTTGTTACTTTAAGTTTTGATGGCAAAACTACCACAAAAGAATATGTCAACCTAGTTCCAGAAGGATTATTCAAAAATCATGTTTTAATAAAGTCTGGAAATTCTTCATTTAGACGAACCATTGGAACGTCAAATTCAGAGATTGTATATGAAAGTTTATATACCAAATAAAATCGTCATTCTATAGTGTTTTAAGAAAGGATTACAAAATGTCAAATGAAGAAATATATGAAAATGCAAAATTATTTAAAGAACGCTTTATAAAAGAAGAAGAATACAATGAATGGGTGGAAAAATGTGTAAAATATTATAGTAAAAAAATTGATATAAAAGATGGTGATTTTCAATGGAATATTATATTGAACAACAAAGAAGATAAATTTAAAAGAGAAGTAAATTTCTGGGGGAACTTAGAATGGGCATTGTTAGTCTTTGATGTTTTTTATCCACAAACAGATTTTGTTACATTGGAAAGATATGTACCTCCTGTAGTAATCAAAGAAAAATAACAAAACCACATAAAACCACCATTTCATGCCGTTTTAATTGAACCAAATCAGTTCAATTTACAATTTTGAACCATAATGGTTCAAAGAATAATAAAAATCAATTTGCAATTACCCTTGACAAATATTTGAAAGTGTGGTAGTATTAAGTATGGATAGGAATTGAATTGTATAAACAAAAACACTCCAAACCAGTAGCCGAACTGGGATAACGTAAATGGTCGTTGTGAAACAAAAGGTAGCGGGAGTTTAATTCGGTTCTTCCAGCGCATGAGATTCCTATCCATATTTTATTAAAACCAATAAAAGATTTGTTTTATTATGTTTTTGAAAGGATAATATGGAAGAATTTAAATATAATTTACGTTATGACATTTTGAAAACATTAATGGACAGTGACATTAGCTGTAGTTATGATAGAGAAGCAGATATTTTTATGGTTTTATTTGATAAAAATGCAACGACTAGAATACTTCACTACCTTCCTGACAGTGAATATTGTGGAGTTTTATTTGATGTTGATAACAATAACCAAGTCGTTGGGTTACACATAGAAAATTTTAGTTATTTTATAAAAGGACATGGAGAAGTATGAGAAACTATAGGCTTATAAAATATGACAAGAATACCTTAGAGGAATTAGGTTTTTATGAAACTTTTCCTACAATTATGGAAAAGAAATATCAATATAAAATTCCATATGGATCTATAGAGTTTGCGATAACAAAAGGCAAAGAACATGTTTACTTTTATTTAACTAGGTTCCTTCTTCCATGTGAATTAAAAGATGAGATTGGGGAAAAAGAAGAAAAAAGTTTATTGAAAGTTATGAAAAATGACTTGAAAATATTGAAAGAAAAGAATATTATAAAATAGGAATAACAATGCCTTATATTGAAAAAAGAAATTTATTTAAAAGATTGCGATTTGAGTTAGAGCAAATATTTGGGTCTTATTGGAAGGGAAGGTTTTATAAGTTTTCTTCAATTAGGGAAAATAAATATTTAATTGTTTATAAAAAAGAACCTGATAAACTAGGATCTGAAAGAGAACATCAATTCATTTCTAATGAAACAGACTTTATAGATAGAGCAAATAAAATTCTATCACTATATGGGAAAAATAGTATATTATATGCCGGAAGAATTTATTTCGCTTATGATTATGGAATTAAAAAAGATAAAACAGCTTGAAACAATAATTTTATTTTACTTTTAGGAGAAGTTATGGGAAAATATATTGGAACTAAAAGATATGATGAATTTGATGACGAAGAAACATTGCGATTTTCCCCATCTTGGACAGATAATCATGTTATAAATCAAAGTTTGGCAATTTGTCCCATTGAAAATAGAGAGGTTTCAATTATAACAAGTAAGCTATATGATGATCATAATCATCAGTTTATTCATTTATGTCTCACTGAACCAGAAGTTGAAATGTTGATTGATTCATTATTAGAAGCAAAAAAGCGATGGAAGGAAAAATAATATTATGGAGTATGAGTTTAAATGCAAAGAATGTGATAAAGAATTTTCTGTAAGTGGTAGATTTGAAGCACTTATTGGAATGCGTCCAGAATGTCCAAATTGTAAAAGTTCAAATGTTATTAAAAAGCTTTTTTCAACACCATCTATTTTTAAAGGAGATGATTTTTATTCTACTAGAAATAGAAAAAAATCAAAGGAATAAGTGAATATTATAGATGGGGTTATAATTAAGGATAGATCTCCTATACATGATGAACGTGGTTATATTCAACATTTTATGAGAATTGATAATCCAGAATATACTAAGTTTGGTGAGGTATATTTTTCTACAATATATAAAGATGTTATAAAAGCTTGGCATTTACATACAGAAATGACGTTAAATTATTTATGTGTTTATGGTATGATAAAATTGGTATTATTTGATGATAGAAATAATTCTCCAACAAAAGGAGTTTTTAATGAATTTTTTATTGGTGAAAAAAATCATAAAATGATTACTATCCCAAACGGTATTTGGAATGGATTTAAGGGTTATGGTGAAAAAGAATTTTCTATAGTAGCCAATTTTACAGATATTCCTCATCGAAAAGATGAAATTATTAGAGAGTTTCCTCATGAAAATCCTATTATAAACAAATATAATTGGGATAAAAAAGATTGCTAAATGGGAGATAAATATGACAAAAGTAGTTCTCTTGGCAGGAGGTAAAGGATCTAGATTGAATGATAAAAATCCAAAACCGCTTGTTAGAATAGGAAAAATTCCATTAATTCAACATGTTATGAATAGTTATTATTCTTATGGATATAATGAGTTTATTTTAGCAACAGGATATCGACATGAAGAATTTGAAAATTATTTTGGAATACTTCCATTGCCATATTCTGTAAAGTTAGTAGATACTGGAGAAAATACAGAAACAGGGGAAAGAATTAAAAAAATAGAATCATATGTTCATAATGAAGTTTTTTGTTTAAGTTATGGAGATGGATTAAGTGATGTAAATCTAAAGGATGTGGAGAATTCATTTTATTTAGATTTAAATAATCCTGATTTATTATTAACGACAATACATCCACCAGAGAGATATGGGCTTATTTTATTAGAAGACAATATTAATAAAACAGCGTTGGTTGAAAAATTTAATGAAAAACCACAAAGAAGTGATTGGATTAACGGTGGTTTTATGGTTTGTAGTCCAAACATATTTCAATATATTGAAGATAATGATATTTTTGAACAAAAAAGTATTCCTAGAATTGTAGAAAAACAAAAACTTATTGCTTATAAGCATTTTGGAAATTGGGCAAGTGTTGATACACAAAAAGATTTAAATTTATTGATAGATTTATGGGATAATAATAAAGCTTTTTGGAGAAAATAGGAATAATAAATGAATAATGTTTTAGTCACTGGTGCATTTGGATTTGTAGGGCAATGGTTGGTAGAAGAATTATTGAATAGAGGCGATAAAGTAATTGCGATAAGTCATGAAAATATTACTCTTACTCGCAATTGGAAACTAGAAGATATAGAACTAGAACATGGTGATATTCGAGATTATAACTTTATAAAAAATATATTTGATAAATACAATATAAATTATATTTTTCATTTGGCTGCACAAGCATTAGTATCAGAAGCATTAGAAAATCCATATGATACAATGCAAACAAATATAGATGGCACTGTCAATTTATTGGAATGTGTTAGAAATTATAAAAAATTAGATCGTATCGTTATTGCATCAAGCGACAAAGCATATGGCAATGAAAAAGCCCCATATAATGAAAACACTCCTTTGAATGGAAGATTTCCGTATGACTGCTCAAAATCATGTGAAGATTTAGTTTCACAGTCTTATAGAGACACATATAATCTTCCAATATCTATTTTAAGATGTGGCAATATTTTTGGGGGAGGAGATTTTAATTGGGATAGAGTTTTTCCAGAGTCAATAAAATCATGTTATGAAAAAAGACCTATGGATATTCGCAGTGATGGAAAATCTATGTTGAGAGATTATATTTATATCGAGGATGTAATTTCGGCATATTTATTTATATCACAATTAAATTCAAATGAAGTTGTGAATGTTTCTTATGGAAAAACAAAAAATGTATTATCTATTTTAGAGAATGTTCAAAAAACAACAAATGTTTTTATTTCTCCAAAAATAAATAACACTGCAAAATGTGAAATAAATATTCAATGTCTTGATAATAATTATATCAAATCATTGGGATGGAAACCAAAATTTGATTTTGAAAAAGGTTTAGAAAAAACAGTAGAATGGTATTATAATTATTTTGAAAGGAATTTATAATATTGATGAATCTAAAAAACACAATTCCTGATTTAATTCCGGGGAAAGATTATCTTCCCGCTTCTAGAAAATTTATTACGCAAGAAGACTTGGATGCTATTGTTGATTCTGTCAAAGATATGAATTTTACAGAAGGGCGACATAATCATTCTTTTCAAAAATTATTGGCAGAAATTTGTAATAGACGATATGCGGTTAGTTGTAATTCTGGATCTTCGGCTAATTGGTTGGCAATTACAGCATTGCGTAAAGTATACACAGAAATTAAAGATGGTGATGAAGTTATTACTGTGGCATGTGGATTTCCAACAACAGTAAATCCTATCATCCAAAATAATCTTATTCCTGTTTTTGTTGATATGGATTATGAATCTTTGAGTATTGATGTTTCATTAATTGAAAATGCCATTAGCGAAAAAACTGTGGTTATTTTTGTGGCACATACTCTTGGGAATCCAGTTAATATTAAAGAAATTGAAAAGATTGCAAAAAAACATAATTTACATTTATTATTTGATTGTTGCGATGCATTAGGAAGCAATTACGATGGTGCTCCAATTGGCAAATATGGAGAAATGTCTACATTTAGTTTTTATCCGGCACATCAAATTACGGCTGGAGAAGCAGGAGCGGTTGTAACTGATAATCCTAAACTGTATATGATGTTGAATAGTTTAAAATCGTGGGGTAAAAACTGCTTTTGCTCTACCGGACAAGATAATGCTTGTGGACATAGATTTGATCAACAATGGGGAACATTGCCATTAGGATATGATCATAAATACGTTTATTCAGAAATCGGAATGAATTTAAAAATTACCGATATGCAATCGGCATTAGGATTTAGTCAACTTAAAAAATTACCTAGTTTTAAAATAGCAAGACAAGAAAACTATAATTTTTTAGCAAAGAAAATGGTTACGCTAAAAGATATTTTTATCCCCATGGAAGTGCTAGAAGAATCAAGTCCTTGTTGGTTTGGTTATCCATTGCTTTTTAAATCAGACGAGAATAATATAAATAGTTTTATTAATTATTTGGAAAACGATTGTAAAATAGGAACACGTAGATTATTTGCTGGTAATTTATTGAGGCATCCTGCTTATATTAAATTATCAAAAGAAGCATATAAAGTTAAAGGTGTATTAAATAATACAGATAGAATTATGAATAATGTTATTTGGGTTGGTGTTCATCCTAGTTTGAATGAAGATTGTATGAATTATATTTTTGAATCCATTTATAAATTCTTAACACCATAAGGATAATATGAAAATTCTTGTATTAGGTAATGGATTGCTTGGAACCGAAATTGTAAAACAAACGGGATGGGATTTTATAAGCCGAAAAAGCCATGGAATGGATTTTAATGATTTAGATAGTTATGAAAGATATTTACATTATTATGATCAAATCTTTAATTGTGTGGCGTATACAAAAACCTATGACCACAATAAAGACTTGCATATAAAAACAAATTTTAAATCTGTTATCGATTTAGTTGAATATTGTAATCAAACAAATAAGAAAATTTTACATGTATCTACAGATTATATTTACTCTAATTCTATTAAAAACGCATCTGAAGAAGATGTTCCATCTAATTGCAACAATTGGTACACATATAGTAAGTTACTTGGTGACGCTTATGTCCAATTTATGGCAAAAGATTATTTGTTGTTACGATGTTTATTTAAGCCTCGCCCATATCCATATCCAAAAGCAACAATTCAGACCGGAAATTTTGATTATGTTGATGTTTTATCTAAATTAATAATATCTTTGATAGAAAATAATGCTTCTGGGGTTTATAATGTTGGTACTGAAAGAAAAACAATGCAAGAATTAGCATTGCGAACAAGGGATGTAGGCTTATGGTACAAAAATCCAGAAGAAACAATGCCGTTAGACATTAGTGTGAATGTAGACAAGATGAACAATTTTTTAAAGGAGCATAATGCCACGAATATCAATCGCAATCCCAACCTATAGTGCAAATGGCACTGGTGCATTAATGTTAGAAGAGTCTTTTATAAAAATAAAAGAACAATCTTTTAAAGATTTTAATGTTATAATTTCTGATAATTCAGAAAGTTCATATAGTGATATTCGACTTGTTTGTAATAAATGGCAATCAAAACTTCCTATAAAATATTATGAGCATATGGGAAGAAAAGATTCTCCTTCTGAGAATACTAACAACGCAATAAGAATGAGTGATGGAGAATTAATAAAAATTTTATGTGGCGATGACTTGTTGTATGATAAAAATTCTTTACAAATTATTGCAGATAATTTTGATGATGATATCAATTGGTTATTTACATCATATGTTCATAGTAAAAATAAGGTGGAATATTATAGATATTACACACCATATATGAATGAAAATATTTTTATTGTTAATACGTTAGGAACTCCAAGTGCATTGACAATTAGAAATAAAAAGGATATAATTGATATTAATAATTTGTTTGACAGAAATCTAAGGTTCTGTTACGATTGTGATGGATATTACAGAATGTATAAGGTTTATGGAAATCCAAAAGTTATTGATGATATTGGTATGATAAATTATGTACATGAAAACTCTGTTACAAGTCACACGACAGAAGAAATGATAAGGATGGAAGAAAATTATATTTTGAAGAAATATGGGCTTATTAAATGAAGAAATTTTTAAAAGATGTTACACTTATTGCTTATAGTTCTAATGATGTAAAAGAAAATATTGAATCACTACAAAAGTGTATGGAATATTTTGATTTTGGCGCTGTAAAAGTTATTTCTCATAAACAACCTGACTATTTACCAGAAGGAATTGTGTATGAACAGGGTAGAGAAATAAAAGAAATTAATGATTTTAATGAGTATATGTTTTTATATTTTGGGAATCATATCTTAACAAGTCATTGTTTATATGTTCAACATCATTCTTGGATTCTTCACCCAGAACTATGGAAAGACGAATGGCTGCAATATGACTTTGCCGGAGCAGTATGGCCTGTTGTTCCAAATTCATATTTGACTGATGATGGAGAAAGAGTTAGGGTCGGAAATGATGGGTTTGCGCTTAAGTCTCGCCGTTTACTTTTAGCTCCGTCTATATTAGGATTAAAATTAGAGCAAAGACAATCGTTCTTTAATGTTGATGGGAACACGGCAATTTATCACAGGGCATCAATGCTAAAACATGGAATAAAATATATGCCAATTGAAGAAGCAACCATGTTTTCCTATGAAAACCCTGTACCAGAAAATAATTACGGAAATATGAAGACATTTGGTTTCCATCGTAATAGGAGAGAAAATGAATAAATACGATATCAAAAATATAATAAATAAAACAAAAGACATAACAATATTCGAAGCCGGATGTGCTCGTGGCGAAGACACTATTGAATTTTTAATGGCATTTTCAGATACGGAAAATTTAAACATATTCTGTATGGAACCCGATAGTAGAAATATTCCTGTTTTTAAATCAACAATAAATGATTCAAGAGTGCATTTCTTTGAAGGAGTGGTAGGCGATGTTGATGGAGAAGTAGAGTTTAATATTTCTACAAAAAGTTTTATTACTGGACAAGAATTAATTTTATCAAGTTCTCTTCGTAAACCCGGTAAAGATATTTATAAATTATGGCCTAGTTTATTTCAGAACGAAAATAATTTTTCTCCTACTATCGTAAAATCAGTGCGATTTGATACTTTTGTCAAAGAAAATAATATTGACCACATAGATTGGATTCACCTTGACATTCAAGGAGCGGAAGATTTATTTATAAATGGTGGATTAGAAACCTTAAATACAAAAGTAAAATATTTTTATACAGAATATAATAATGAAGAAGTTTATCAAGGTAATCCAAATTTAGACAAAATTGTTTCTATGCTTCCTAATTTTTCCATTCTTCACGATTTTAAAACAGATGTTTTATTGGTAAACAATTCAATATAGAGGAGATAATAAATATGTTTTTATATAATAAATCAATGATGAAAGACTTTAAATTTCCGTTTAATGGGTTAGAGACGATTGAGCGAAATTATAGTCAGGCATTTCAGGACATGTTTGTACTCGCTGTTTTAGATGGTAAACGTTGGGGAACATTTTTGGAAATTGGTTCATCTGAACCAATCAACATTTCGAATACATATCTCCTTGAAAAAGAATTTGGATATACAGGCATTTCAATTGATATGATACCAAATGAGAAAGAAATTTTTGAAGGGGCAGGACGTACAGCAAAAGTTATTGTTGGCGATGCAGTAAGTCTAGATTATAATGTTATTTTGTCTGAGTTTGATTCTCCTAGAATTGATTATTTGCAAATTGATATTGATCCAAGTATTCAATCTTTGAATTGTTTGAAGAATTTGCCACTAGATAATTTTAGGTTTTCTATTATATCTTTCGAAGATGACGTATATGATCCTGCAAATTCGGTTGAATATAATCAAAATATTAAACAAAAATCACAAGAAATTTTAAAATCCCATGGTTATATTTTAGTAAATGATAATATCGCAAATATAGGTAACGATCCCTTTGAACAATGGTGGTTGGATGGTACATATTTTGACAAATCAATTATTGATAAATTCATGCGAGAAGATGATTCTGTATTAATGGCACGACATTATATGTTGAGAAATATTGAATGATTGCAACAGAACTTCATGCTGATTCTGGGTTTGGCAACCAGATTTGGAACTATATTGTAACCCGAACCATGGCTACAGATAGAAATTTAGATTTCGGTATTATTGGTAAGGAAAATTGGAAAGGTCGTGAATTTATTAATGTAGATTTTGGTAAGCCTGTTGAAAATATCACAAACTTCTATGAAGAAAAAAGAATTATAAAAAATGGTGTTCTTGTTACTCCTGCCGATATTGATATGATTCATGTTCCTGATAATACTCAAATTAAAGGGATTATGCAATCAGTAAAATATATTCAACATAGAAAAAATGATATTTGTGAATGGTTGAAGCCAAATTCTACATATGATAGCCAATATTCATCTAAGGACTATTGTGCAATTGCGTTTCGTGGTGGAGATTATAGAGGTGCGGGAAAAAACATTGTTACCACAATCTTATTATTTCAATGCCATGAAACACATGAAGAGTATAAATAAAGATATTAGATTTGTTGTAGTTACAGATGATATAGAATTGGCAAATCATTATTTTAATGGTATTGCTCAAATTATAGGTAGTACAATTACTGGTATTCCAGACCCATACAAATCTGATTATCATTATGGTGGGAGTATTGCTATAGATTATAATATTATAAATAATGCCAAATATATTATTCTTAGTAATAGTACCTTTGGATGGTGGGCGGCTTGGACAAATCTGCAATCCAAATGCATTATTGCTCCGCTTTATTGGTTTGCATATAATTATACAGAAAATTTTTGGGCAGGATCTGAAATGAGAGTAGAAGAAGATAATTGGATATATATTGATAGAGATGGGAATGTTGGATAATGATAACTTCTGGATTGAAGTCCGGTATGGGAAACCAGCTATGGAGCTATGCAATCACAAGAGCAGTAGCAGAACATAATGGATATGATTTTGGATTTAATCCTATTCCAGAATACGACTACCATGGTTATGAGGGCATTTCTCCTCTTTCATTTTTTGATTTAGATTATGGAGTTCAACATAATTTCAAGTATGATGAAACACCTGATTTTATAAAAAATATATGGGTAGAAAGAGTTGAAGATTATCATTATCCAAATGGAGATTATGTAAGATATTTTCCATATCAACCAGAGATATTTGATATACTCGATTCCACAAAAATTTATGTACAATGTTGCCAAAATGCTTTATATTTAAACCCAATAAAAAATAAAATTAAAAATTGGTTAAAGATAAAAGATGAAAAAGTAGAAGAATATGAAGAACAAATAAAAAAATTAGGAATAACTCTTGATGAAAATTTAACCATAATTCATATGAGAGGTGGAGATTATCGTTTTGAATCTAATATTCTTTTGCCTCGGAAATATTATCAAGATGCTATGGATATAATGAGGGCAAAAAACCCATATATGCAATTTATATGTGTTACAGAAGATGAAAAATATGCAGAAGAAATGACATATAATGAAGTACCAATTGTTCATAATTCTATTGGTTGTGATTATTATATTTTGAACAATGCAAAAAATCTTATTCTTAGTAACTCTTCATTTGTTTTATTTCCTACATATTTGAATGAAAATAATCCTTACACTATTGCCCCTCGTTATTGGTGGAAACATAATTCTTCTAATGGGTATTGGCAATCATCAGATATTTTTGAATTTGGTTATAATTTTTTAGACAGGGACGGAACACTACATGACAAATAATCTATATGTTTTTTATAGGTACTCAGACAAGGGGAACCCCCTCGGTCGTACTGAATTAGGAGGAACATTCTTATCTACATTAAATAGAAGAAAATGTTTTAATAACTTTATTGATAGTTTTGGGATTGAAAATCTAACTGTTTTTGCCGATAATGCAAATGACGATACGGTTGAATTTATAAATTCTAAAGGTGTTACAAATATTATAAAAACTAATTTAGGAAATACTAATAGTTTTGTATATTTAATAAACACTGCATTATCACAATTGAATAATGATGATATACTTTTAATTCAGGAAGATGATTATATTTTTACAAAAGATGCTCGACAATTTATTTTTGAAGGAATTGAAATTGGAGATTATGTATCTCTGTACGACAGCGAAGATAAATACAAAGACACTGACAAAGGTGGTTATAATCCTTTAATTACTAATGGTGGCGAAGATTGTAAGGTTTTGCTTGGTAAAACGAGCCATTTTAAAACAACCAATGCGACCACAGGCACTTTTGCGGTAAAAATAAAAACATTGAAAGAAGATTATGGTATAATTATGGAATATTGTCAACCACATTTCCCTCACCCATACGATTTTGCCTTATTCCGCACGTTGATTACTCAAAAAAATCGTAGAATTGTTGTTCCAATTCCGGGGAAATCTTCACACGTAGGTTTAGAATTAAGTCCATTTGTAAATTGGGAATCAATAGTAAAAAATTTAAAGGATGATTAATAAATATGAAAGTATATAATAGTTGTAATTTTTTCAATGAATTAGATTTATTAGAAGTACGTTTGGAGATGTTAAACAACCTAACAGATTATTTTATTATTTGTGAGAGCACAAAAACCCATTCTGGATTATCTAAACCATTATATTATCAAGAGAACAAAGATAGATATAAGAAATTTGAAGATAAAATTATCCATGTGGTTATTGATGATAGCCCCGACACATATCAAGATCTTTTTAATATAAAGCCTAAAAATGAACGTCATGCAAAAATTATTAATTATATTGGAAATATGAATTGGTCTAATCCTGATGTAGAAATAAGTTTTATTAGAGATGGTTATGAAAAAGAATGTCAGGCATTTGGTTTAGAAAATGCTAGTCCTGATGATATAATTGTAATAGGTGATTTGGATGAGTTTCCAAAGCCAGAAACATTAAAAAATGTTTTAGATAATTTTGATAAAAATGAAAACTATTTATTTAAACAGGGAAGTTATCACTTTTTTGTAAATCTTGAAAAGACCAATGAAGAATGGGTTGGAACGAATGTTTTAACAGTTGGAAATTTATTAAGTAATTCTATTGAAAGTTTCAAAGGACATCAAAATGTAATTGGTAAAAAGGTAGAGAATGGCGGTTGGCATTTTTCATATATGAATGGGGTTTCCGCAGTAATCAAAAAATTAGAATCTTTTAGTCATCAAGAATTGAATAATGATTATATGAAAAATAATGTAAACTATATTATTAATAATTGTACTAATTTGGGAATTGACCTTTTAGGTCGTCCAAGCAAATGGTCTGTCAGAGATATTAATGATGGAACTTTTCCAGAATATCTTGTAAAAAATCAAGAAAAGTTTTCTAATTATATCTTGAGATAGCATGAATATAGCATTAGTATTTCCAAAATCAATTTTTCTTATTGATCCACTTGTATACCCGCCACTCGGACTTTTCTATCTTGCATCACAACTTGAAGCGAAAGGACATAAAACAGAATTCTTTGATTTATCAGTAGACGAACTTCCTAAAGATGGAGATTTTGATCAATTATGGGTTAGTGCCACAAGTCCCCAAATGCAAGAAGTTAGAAGAATTGGAAATATAGTTCGTAATTGGAAGAAAACAAAAACTATATTGGGTGGAGCATGTGTTTGGGCAAGACCTGAAAGTGGAATTGGTTTGGGATATACTACTATTGTAGAAGGCGAAGCAGATTTCCCTGAAGCGATTGATGTATTGACAAAAGATAATTTACCAAGTCATTATAAACCAGTTCCCCCAAAAGATTTAAATCATGTATTACCTCCTGTTAGGAGATGGACAAATCGTTACCATGCTTATTTAGAAGATAGAAATGGGAATAAACATAAAACGTCTACTATGTTTAATTCTAGAGGTTGCATAATGAGTTGCTCCTTCTGTGAATCAAGCAGACTAGGTGTCATCTGGGGCAACAGGGTTCGTTATGAGCCATTAGAATTAGTTGTACGACAATTAGATGATATAAAAGATGGTGGGTTCACAGGAGTTATGTTTTATGATGATATTCTTCCTTTGAATAAACCAAGAACATTGAAAATATTAGATGAATTGTCTAAAAGAAATTTTATTTGGAGATGTTTTCTTAGAACAGATATCATTGCAAAACAAGGTGGTTACGAGTATCTTAAGTTGATGAAAGATGCAGGTCTTGTTGAAGTATTAGCAGGAGTTGAATCTGGCGACAATCAAATAAAGAAAAATATTTTTAAAGGTACTACAATTGAACAAGATACTCAGGCTCTTGAATGGTGTAAAGATTTAGGGATAAAGTTTAAAGCAAGTCTTATTCTTGGTCTTCCCGGCGAAACAATGGAAAGTATGAATAAGACACGAGAATGGATATTAAAAAACAAACCAGATAGAGCAGACTTAAATACTTTAATCCCACTTCCCGGTACTCCCATAATGGAAAAAAATAAAGGTTATGATATTTATTGGAGCGAAGAAACTCCAGAAGGATTCTGGTATAAAGGGAAAAGAGAACATTTAGATGTTATTGTGGGAACTTCACATCTTACCCCACAGCAAATAAGCGATTTTCATGATAAGACTATTCAAGAAATGAAAGAACTTAATATCCCATTTTAGGAGGTATATGAAATTAGATAATGTATTTGAGATGTCTTATGTTATAAACTTAGATAGGCGTACTGATAGATTAGAAGCTTGCGAAGATGCGTGGTATAAATTAAATTTTTATCCAGAAAGATTTTCTGCTATTGAAAACAAAAATCCTGCACTTGGATGTTATTTGTCTCATTTAGAAATATTACGTAGGGCAAGAGATGCGAATAAAAACGTATTAATATTTGAAGACGATATTGAAATTATAAATTTTGAAGACCATTTGGCAGAAAAGGTTATGGATGAATTATATAATTTGGATTGGTGTATTTGGTATGGTGCAGGAAATATTTTAAAGCCTTTTTATCAAATAACGGATCATTTAGCAAAATTAAATCATTGTCAGTCAACGGTGTTCTATGGTATTAATAAAAAATATTTATCATGGATAATAAATTTTATTGAAAGAAATAATACTTTTATAGACGTAATTTATGCAGATGGTATTATACCTCAAACAAATTGTTATATTAGTGTCCCAATGATGGGCATACAAAGAAAAGATTATAGTGATATAGAGAGAAAGATAATGAATTATGATATTCCCGTTGAAAGATATAAAAAAAATTTAGTTGTAAAGGAATATAAAAATATTTAATATGACAGACAATAAAAAAACGACAACAGTTATCTTCAGTAAAAATCGTGCAATGCAATTAGATCTTCTACTACGAACATTATTTTTTTGTTGTGATGATATTTTGAAATTATCAGATATCAACGTATTATATTTAGCAGAAGGAGACCACAAAGAATCATATGAAATATTGAAAAAAGATTATCCACAGGTGAATTTTACCGAAGAAAAGTCATTTAAAGATGATTTATTATCATTTTTACATGATAAAACCAGCATTTTATTCCTTTGTGATGATAGTGTTTTTACAGAAAAATTTTATTTAGAAGAAGTATTAGAAATTTTAAATTCTAGTGATGATAATATTGGGTTTAGTTTGCGTCTGGGAAACAACACCACAAAATGCTTCCCGTATGGAGACTTAAATCAAAATATCCCAGAAATGACATTAGTTAAAAATAATATTTATACTTATCAATGGAAACCGGCAGAATTTGATTTTTCGTATCCTGCCGAAGTTAGTTCTAGTATCTATAATTTAGACATAATTTTGGAATTATTGAATGATCTAGATTATAAAAATCCTAATACACTTGAAGCCGCTTTAGTTACTAATACGCCTTATTTTGTTATAGACAAATCATTATTATTATGTTTTAATAAATCTGTTTGTTTCAGCGTACCGTCTAACAGAGTTCAGGTTTATAATCAAAATCGTGCTGGAGACGTAAACGCAGATGATTTATTAAAATCTTTTATGGAAGGTAAGAGAATGGATTCGTCTATCTTTTATCATTATGAAAATCATGGTGCTCATGAATTGGTAGATGTTCCGTTGGTTGAGAGGTGTAATGAGTAGAAGCAATAGTAGCAGGTATAACTCTGAGCCATTAGTTTCAATATTAGTTCCAACTCATAATAGGAAATGGTTACTTCCAAGAACACTTAATTCATTATTAAATCAATCTTATAAAAATATAGAAATTGTTTTGGTAAATGATTTTGGCGAAGATGTTCAAGATATCGTAAACAATTTTAATGATTTAAGAATTAATTATATCCAGAATTCATCTAATTTGGGTTTAGCTGGAACTCGCAATATTGCCTTAAAACATGCTAAAGGAAATTATATTTGTTTATGTGATGATGATGACATATATCTTCCATATGCCATTGAATTTAGAATGTATATGATGAAGAAACTTAATGCGGAAATAGTATATACAAGATCATTACAAGACATTTGGGAAAAAAGAGGCGAAGAATATATAAGCACACATAAACAATTATACTGGGATAGTCCATTTGATAGGGATCTTATTTTAATTCAAAATATCGCTCCATGTTGTAATCCTTTGTTCAGTAGAAAATCTTGGGAAGAAAGCAATTATTGGTTTGACGAAACTCTTACTACGACCGAAGATCACGACATGTGGATAGCATTGTCACGAAAATTTAATTTTGAAGAATTGAAATTAGTAGATACAGAATGTAGTTATAGAACAGATGTTTCTCAAATGACAGGCTCATTAGATTTTTCAAAAAACTGGATTAAAGTATTTAAAAAATGGAGAAATACCGCTAAAGATTTAAATTATGTTGCAGAATCACAAAATAGAATTTTAAAACAAGTTGGAATTAATCCTAAAGATCACGGATTATAATATAGGAGGAATCATTGAATTTAGTTTTTGTTGAAGCTGATAAACCGGGAGAAAGAAATTGTAGTACGCATAATGTAGAAAGACCTGCCAGAGCAATAAATAAATTAGAAAATCATCATGCGGAGGTTATAGATATAGATACGTTTACTATAAATAGTCCAGAAACGCAAAATATTATATCTGGAGCAGATGCAATTATTATTGAGAGAAATTATTTTAATGATACTCTTGCCGTAATGCAAATGTGGAAAGGAAGGAACAAAACTTTAATAGATATATTTGATGATGCATATGATATAATGCATAGAAGAAATGTAGCATATCCATTTTGGAAACATGGAGAATTAACAGCAACAACTGAAAATGGTAAAATCAAAAGAATTTATGCGAATCCAAAACCTTTAGACATGTTTGCTTGGGGTTGCCAAATGGCAAAAGCAATTCAAGTTCCTTCAGAATATTTACAAAAAGATTGGAGTCGTTTTAATGATACATATTTGATTCATAATTATATTGAATCGGAAAAATATGTAGACATAAAACCTCTTTATCCACATAATAATATCATTATAGGGTGGGGTGGTAGCTTATCACATCTTGCAAGTTTTACTGATAGTGGTGCAATTAAAGCTTTAAAACGAGTTGTTCATAAATATAATAATGTAAAAGTTATGATTTCTGGTGATAAAAGAGTGTTTGATGAAGTAGATCTTCCTATAGGTAAAAAATTATATCAACAATTTGTACCAGAAGATTTATTTTTTTCATTGATAAAAACATTTGATATTGCTATCGCTCCTCTTTGTGGTGAATATGATAAACGTAGAAGCAGAATAAAAGCTTTGGAATATTGTGCTCTTCAGATTCCATTTGTCGCCAGTGACTATCCACCGTACAGTCAAATGAAAGAATACGGTACATACGTCAATAACACCGCAGAAGAGTGGGAAGAGGCATTATGCCACATGGTAGAAGATATTGAAGAACGAAGAGAATTTGCCAAAGGTATTCCTTTTGAGTGGGCGATGTCGCAGTCGTATGATTTGAATATAGGCAAAACACTAGAATTATATCAAAAAATCATAGACACGCCATATAAAGGTTATGATTATGTAATTAATAAATGGAAGGAAAATAATGCAAATATTACTGAGTGAATTAAAACAAATGTATGTTGATGAATTTGATCAGGCTATTGCCCAAAATGGTGATATAATGGTAGAATGTGGCAAGATATATGGGTTTAAAGCTAAAGAAAGAAAAGAAGAAGATAAGCCTGTCAAACTTATTCTTGAAGAAAAAGAAATAAAATCAGAAGAACCCTTGACAGAATAATAAAAGTATGATAGTATTATAAAGTAATTCGAAAATATGGGGTCACAGCCTATTTTCGATATGGAGAAATAAATGGCTGAAACACAACTAACAAAAGATTTAAAAAGAAGTATTTGGTTTGCAACTAAAAAGATGGGCGTATTTGGATGTTTCGAAGTAACAATTGGATTTTACGGTAAAGAAAGAGTTGATTATATGACTCTTGACACAAAAGGAACTTGGCGTTGTTATGAAATAAAAATATCAAAATCAGATTTTCGTAGCAAAGCTAAAAATACTTTTGTGGGGCATTATAATTATTATCTTATGCCCAAAGAATTATATGAAGAAGTAAAAGATGAAATACCAAAACATATTGGTGTTTTTATAGGCAATGAAAACTATTGTTTTTGTGCAAAAAATGCCAAGAAACAAGAACTGAGTGTGAAAGAAGATATTTTAAAAATATCAATAATTAGAAGTATGAATAGGGATGTTGAGAAAAATATAAAAAGTGGTGATAGCAATATTATAAATAAATATAAAAAGAAAATAGATAGTTTACAAAAAGAAATAATTAAAGGAAATGAGTCTTTAACAAAAACAAGACTTGAAAATTTTAAGTTGCAAGAAAAGATATCGGAATTAGAACATCAAATTATAAACCAATAAAAGAATGATTTTATTGGTTTGCCTGAAATGAAAGGAGATAATGACTACAAAACATTTAAAAATACTTTTAGTAGATGTGGATAGTAAAATTCCAAATTTGGCATTGATGAAAATCTCTACATATCATAAAGGGTTTAATAATGATGTAGACATTATCAAATTGGGTTTTGATGGTTATCCAACACACAAAAAAGAAAAAATAGTTGATGCGACCGACTATGACAGAGTTTATGCATCTTGTATTTTTACTGTCAATAAAGATTATTTTAAAATTATAAATTGTGATTATATTAAAATTGGTGGAACTGGTGTTGATCTAAATTATAATCTTCCAGATTTTGTTGATTCTTTGGAAGAAGATTATAGTTTATATCCTGAAAATAACGATTCTTATGGCTTTATAACAAGAGGATGTATCAGAAATTGTTATTTTTGTTTTGTTCCAAAAAAAGAAGGCAAGTTAGTTGAATATAGAAATTGGCAAAATATTACAAAACACAAAAATACTTATTTCCTTGACAACAACTTTCTTGCTTATAATAATCATAAAAAAGTTTTACAAGAATTGGTTGATAATAAAATCCATTTTCAATTTAATCAAGGATTAGACATTAGATTAATTGATGAAGAAAATGCAAAATTATTTTCAGAAACAAAATATATTGGAGAATTTATTTTTGCATTTGATGATATAAAATATGAAAAAATGGTAGAAAAAGGATTGAATATTTTTAAAAAATATAATGAAAGAGACTGGAATACAAAATTTTTTGTTTATTGTCATCCTGATATGCCATTACATGATATTATTTATAGGATAGAATGGTTGAGAAACCACAAAGCATTACCTTATATCATGCGTGATAAAGCTTGTTGGGAAAGTGAAAATAATGAATTTTATGTAGATTTGGCAGCCTATTGTAACCAACCAAATATTTTTAAGAAAATGGATTGGAAAGAATTTTTAAATAAGAGACACACTAAACAAGATAGAATTAATTTAAGTTTAGATTTATGGAATCGAGCATTAATTGTCTAATAAAACTATGTATAACGAAATAGAATGTATGTTTTGTCACACAAAAACCGACGATATTATTGTAACAGATCCCACTTCTAAATATAGCATACACTTTGGATGTTTAGAAGAGGCAGGTCTTTGTGATATTATAGAAGCGGAAGATATATTTGAAAAATTATATGGTAAAAAGTTTTGGTGTTAATATTAACTCTTGACAAATTTGTAATTATATGATAGTATTAATGAAATGAAAGGATATAAAATGATAAAAGAATTTTTGAATCTATTCAAAGTTTATACTATAAAAACAGATAAACAATATGATTATGACATTAAAACTTCTGATTTATATGTTGTTAAACCTTTGAATTTTGAAAATAAAAAAGAAAGCACAAACGCTAATGTTGTTTCTTTAGGACGCCACAATTTTGCATTTCTATATCCTTCCGAAGAGCAACAAGAAGATTTAGTTAATTTTGTTTGGGATGTTCAACCAGTAACTAGTGTTTATTTTTATCGCCCCATAGATAAAATAATTTATAACTTTATTCAAAAGTTAAAAATAATTATTGGGAATATATGGTTTTTAAAATGGTATAATAGAAAAAAATATTATCAAAAATATGTTAATTATAGTAATGTTGAAAAATTAGGTATGGGAAGGTTTTTATTATCAATTGATTGTATCAAAGAAATTATTGAAAAAGATATTATAAATGCTTTTAGGGTAGCATAAAATCGTTGTTTTATTTGCTCTTAGAAAGGATAGCAAATGTCACTTACAAAAGAATATCTTAGATGTGTAGTAGAGTTCGAACAAAATCCACAATATCGTGAAATGGCTAAAGAATTATTGGCATTTATAGATTTAAAAGAATTAGAAGAACATATTGCTAAAAAAGAAAAAGAAGAAGAGCTTGATACAAGTCTTTGTGACGATTGTGACATGACATATCCATGTTGTAAGAAATGCATAGGAGCATAAAATGTTAAGAATAACAATTGATTTGATTCCTTATGGAGATGAAAAACTAAGACGAACTATTGGAACAGCAACAATTGTTAATGATTTAACAGGCAATATTAATGATGGAAATTATGAATATACCATACAAAGTGATAGTAATTGTTTTAGTGGAGAAATAAATAAATTTAAACGAGAAAAGGGTGCGTGGAGTTTATTAAAAGAAGTTCTTAAACATGCCCCTATAGACGATCTAAAACCACAAGAATATAGGATGAGGGAGTAAATTATGTACTGGTATAAGAGCGTTAATAACAAAAAAGTTAAATTTGTTGGAGATGAATTGGTAGGAGATAATCCTATTGAATATTTTAAAAGCCCTAATATTGAATCGTGGGGACATAAAGACGAAACGGGAACAATTGATTTGTGTTTTCCTGAAATTTGGGATGTATGGGATCAAGAGGATTTAGATGGAGAATAAGAAATTTAATATCATTTACGCTGATCCGCCATGGACATTCAAAACCTATTCAGAAAAAGGCAAAGAAAAGAAATCAGCAGAATTACATTATGATTGTATGAAAATTGAAGATATTTATAATCTTCCAATACAAAATATTTCTGCCGAAGATTGTGTTTTATTTTTATGGGTTACAAATCCAATGTTGGAACAGGGTTTACAAACAATTAAAGAGTGGGGCTTTACCTATAAAACAGTTGCATTTAATTGGTTTAAGAAAAACAAAATTGCAGATAGTTGGTTTTGGGGATTAGGATATTGGACACGCCAAAATACAGAAATGTGTTTACTTGCAACCAAAGGTCATCCTCAAAGAATAAACAAAGGTATTCATCAAGTTATAGATTTTGAACAATTTGATACAGAACCAATTTTTACAAAACTTCGTGAACATAGCCGTAAGCCAGATGAAGTAAGAAATAGAATTGTTGAATTGTGTGGTGATGTTCCTAGAATCGAGTTGTTCAGTAGGAATCAATACGATGGATGGTCGGTCTGGGGAAACGAAGTAGAAAGTGATATTGAATTATGAAACAAAAACTTAAAAACTGGTGGGACGATTTACCACAAATATTTAAAATTATAATTTGTTTTTTTATTGGACATCAAAGAACTATTGGTGATTGGGATTTAGATTTATGCACAAGATGTTATGAATTTATTCCAAAGAAAAAAAATATTAATACCGAACCAGATTATCATGGTCTAGGATTGGTTATTATGGCCTTTTTAATCAGATTATCAGCATTTTGGGTTATATCTGGAATATTAGCATTAATTATAATTGGATTTATGGTTGATTTTGGTTTGTGGAGATAATATGATTGAAAATGAAGTAAAAAATGAACTGCTTTCGACAAATGAAGAAACAGAAACAATTGAATTAATAAATTGGGGTACGATACGAGATATTTTTTATGCCTTGAAAAGATGGTATGGATTTAAATTTTTAGGATGGTTTCAACCTAAAGGATATGATTATGGATATTTTATAAATCCATTTACGGTTATCTGCAAGTATAGAGATGAAGATAGAATTATTCATACCTTTATGCAAGAATTTTCTAAAAAAGATGGAGTAGATATTTTAAAATGAAGTCGTTGTTGGAAAGATATTTTGATTTATTGCAATATGATAAAAATGGAAAGAAAATTGAATCTCCATGGTTTTTAGACGCAAAAAAAGAAAGAAGAAAAAGGGCAATGGATAAAATTAAAATTTCTATTACATACAATATTACATATTGGAATAATGGATGTCGCAAAGGGGCATATAAAGAAATGACAAATAAAAATGCTGTAAATGCCTTGTTTACCAATCTTATTGATATATATGATAATGTGTTATTAGAAGAGGTTCAAGAGCGTAGAACAATTCAACAATATCAATTATCAGAATAATCATGAAATCTGGATTTTATTATGTTTTACCCTTGACAAAAGTGAAGTTTTATAGTATTATCAAGCAACATTAAACATAAGGAAAAAATATGGAAGTAAGAATATATGACGAAAATGCCAAAGGAAAGTCTATTTCACTTAATGACTTTTTAAAAGAAATGGAAATAGAAGATTCTAAAAAGAATTTTAGAAATTGGTTTAATAAAATTTTTCCAAAAAATGGAACCAGTTATAATTCATACTATGTTCTTCAGCATCCATGGGAATTATTGTTTGAGTATGGTCGTCAAATTAAATATGCCTATCAGAGAGTGTTTAATGGATATGATGAAACCGTAACATGGGACATTTCATCTTATTTGGCAGAAATGTTGCCCAAATGGATGAAGACATTAAAAGAAAATAAACATGGAACGCCGAATAGTGCGTTCGAAGGATTGCCATTTGAAAATGAAGACGAAGGATCATATTCAGACGAATCATGGGAAATTGCAAAGAAACGATGGGAAAGCGTTTTAGATGAAATTATTGTTGGATTTGAAACCTATCGAGACGATCAATGGCTGTCAGAAGAAGGAAGTAGAGGAAAATTCGATAAAGCTATGAAATTATTTGTAGAGAATTTTGAATCATTTTGGGATTAACCCTTGACAAATTTGAGATATTATGATAGAATCTTATCATAATCAAACAAGGAGAATAAAATGACTTACGAAAAAATTCCAGAAATAGTTGATTTCATTCATGCAAAAGAAATGGACAAATCAAAACATACAATTACTTCATATAAAGAAAGCATTAATAAATTTTTAGATTTTACTAGATTCTCTTCTTTAAAAGAAATCGAAAATTGTGAGTCAAAAGTTATTAGGGATTTTCAAAAACATCTACAAGAAAGTGGACTACAGAATTCTTCTATCAATACCGCTATGCGTCCATTAAAGGTCATGATGTACTGGATGCTTTCTGAAGAAAATCAATATGCCAAACGAAATCCTTTTCTTGGAATTAAAGCGTTAAGTTGTGTCAAAAAAATCAAACCATATATGACAGAAGAGGAAGTTTTAAAACTACTTTCATCTGATATTGGTTTTGAAAACAAGGCAATTTTTGCACTATATATTACAACAGGACTTCGGCGTAACGAATTAGTAACTTTGAAACTAGAAGATTTTGATGGTTCAAGAATTAAAGTTCTAGGTAAAGAAAATCGTTGGGACTACATCCCTGTTATGCCAGAAGTTTCTGATATGTTGTATATGTATATTGATTGGCGAAACAGGAAGTATGGTAATGCACAAGAAGCATTATTCTTGTCAAAATATAATAAACAATATTCTGATGGAGCAATGTGGTATAAGTTTAAAACATCTCTTGCTTACGCTGGATTTACAGAAGAACGTATCAAAGAATTACATACTCATTCAATGAGACATACATTTTGTGCTAATGTAGGGGAGTTCACAGATATTTATACTCTTCAAAAAGCAATGCGACATGCATCAATGTCTTCAACACAGATTTATGCTCATATGAAAGATCGTAAATTAGATCAAGCAATTTTGAGTCAAAAACCAATTTTTTAAAAATAAGAAAGGGAAATAAAGTAATAATGGAAGATTATTTAATAGAATATGGAAATGAATTTCGTAAGGCCGTATTAAATAATGTAAAAAATACTGCTCACAATAGTTTTTCTGGAGAAATTAGCAACGCTTATATATTTCCACACGTCTGTACAATAGCACTAAAAAATAATACTACTCCCAAAGTAAAGAATATTTTCTTTAATGTTGAAAAGAAAACCACAACTGTTCTTTGGGAAGATGGAACAAAGAATATTGTAAAATGCACCGACAACGAAGAGTTTCTTACAGAGAATGGCGTTGCTATGGCTTTTATGAACAAAATTTTTGGAAGTAGAAATGCTTTTAAAAAGGTTGTTAGTAGGGGTAAGTTTCAAGGGGAAATTAAAGATAAAAAGAAAGAAAAATGTCCTTTTGACTTATATGTAGAAGATGTATTGAAACAATGGAAAGAAAATACTATAGACATTACGGGCACGCAAAACAATATTGATATGCAAAATGATTACGAATAACCCTTGACAAAAATTGAATAATGTGGTAGAATAAATAAAATCAAAAATCTTAATTCAGAAGAAGGAGAGCAATAAAATGAGTGTCGTAAAAATGTCAGTACATCGGGGTTTGTCAGAACTAAAGTTATATAGTAATAAGATTGATTCGGTAATGGGTAGTACTTTTGTTGTGGCGAACAAACAATCAAATAAGATTATCGGTGGTCGTTCGGCGGATGAAGTTGAAAAACTTATTGGGAGTAATTTTGATAGTGTAAAGGCATTAATTGAAAATCGTAAACGTATCAAGAACGCAATTGTAAAATCTAATGCCGAAACCATGGTAACTGTTAGTGGGGTTGAAATGACGGTTGCAGAAGCAATTGAACGCAAAGCATCAATTGAATTTGAACGTAATTTCTTATCATCTCTACAAAATCAATTTACACAGCAAAATCGAATTGTTGAAACGCAGAATGAACAATTGCCAACCAAGCTTGAATCATTCTTGCAGGCAACTCTTGGTGAGAAACGAGATGTGGCACAAGTCAAAGAATTGACAAAGACATTCGAAGATAATAACAAGTTTGTTCTTATTGATCCAAAACACATTCAAAATCATATTGAGAAATTATCAAAGGATATTGAAGAGTTTTCTTCTCAGGTAGATTATGTTTTGTCTGAAAGCAATGCGACAACGTTTTTCAATGTAGATCTTTCAGATTAAATTTTAAATAATATGCTGGCCGTATGAAAACCATAAAGATTATTGCCGTTCGGTCTTTACGTTAAAAGACCATCATACCTTCTTATGGCGAAGAATATAATAATCAGATTATTATGTACACAGTTACATATAAATATTGATAAAAAATTCAGAAGTTCAAAATTAAAAGGTCAATGATCAACATACAAAAATCATTTTGTCAAAACTGAAATTTGAAAGCATAAATTACAAATTCCTTTCAAATCTTTGAGAAATGGTTATGAGTGTTGCGATAATGTAACTCTTGGTTCTCCACAAAGCTGTACGATCAGCATAAATGCCGAAATGGTGGAATTGGTTTACACGTATGCCTAAGAAGCATATGCGAGAGCATGAGAGTTCAAATCTCTCTTTCGGCACTGTTATACAAATTAAAAAATTATATAGGAGATGTTATTGATAGAATATAATAAAAAAATAAAATTATCCGACAAACTTATTAATGGATATCAATATTTTTGTGATAGTCATCACCCACTGTCTTATGGAAGATCATTTGTGTTTTATCATCGGCATGTGGCATCTGTAAAACTTGGAAGATGGATAACCTCTGATGAACACGTTCATCATATTGATGGCAATAAAATAAACAACGATCCAGAGAATTTAATGATTTTGTCTAGAGCAGAACATACTAAATTGGAACAAAACATGAAAGGGAATTTTCTTGAAGAAACATTTTGCTCAATGTGTGGTAAAGAATTAAAATATGGATCTCTTATTTGTGAAAAATGTTATTATATAAGTAAAAGAAAATTTGATCCCACAAAAGAAGAGTTGGAAAAAATTGTTTGGGAAATGCCATCTACTAAAGTTGCTGAAATTTATGGGGTTTCTGATAGAGCCATAGGAAAAAGATGCAGTGCTTTAGGAATAAGCAAACCACCAAGAGGATATTGGACAAAATTATATTATAATAAATAATATATATCTCCCCATGTATCTCACCCGTCTTATACGCGGTCATTAAATGAGTAACTGGTGTATGGGTGTTCGACTCACCCCGTGAGGACTAGAAAGAACGACGAGACAAAACTTTATTTCTTTTATTTTATTTCAATATATTTTAGGAGGTTTAAATTTATGTTTCCTTATTCTGATTTTGAAGAACTTTATTTTGGTGATATCAATTATTGGTTTCATCGGCCTATGCTAGAGAGAAAGGGATGGTATAGTCTAGAAAAAGACGGCAAACTATTTATTTTATTGAATGCATTAGGTGTGGCAAAAGAAGATATCAGTATTGATGTGAAATCTGCTAGTGAAAATAAAGAACTTATTTGTATTAGCGGAACAACAAAGAATGAAGTTTTCAATAAAGATTTTAGTATTAAGATGGAGTTTACGGTTTTTAAACCTATGGATAAATTGACATGGGATGTTGAGAATGGCTTCCTTACAATGGAAATTACTTTCAAAGAACCAGTAACGCCATCTGTAAATATCGTTCGTAAGTAGTAAGTAAGTTTTAAATTGTCTCGTCGTTCGTTTAATTATGCCCTTGTAATGGCACTCGGTTCTAACGAGAACGTGCATAAAGGATGAAAATGGGATTTCGAAATTCCCCAAGGGTACTAAATATTATGATACTTCATTATCATAATGTTTTCCTTTCTTTCAAAGCTGACGCTTTGGCTTCCTGTCTGAATGAGTTAAAAGCCAACTCGTATAAAGTGAACGAGAAAAACATAATAAAAGACAAAATTTATGCGATTCTTGAAAGGGTCATAATGGAAATAACAAACAAAAATTTATTAGATCAATATGGGAGCGTTAAAATGGTAAACCCAATAATGAAATATTTTGAATATAAACATTTGCCAGAGAAATTAGGTGAAGTTAGTAGTAAGTTTTATGACGTAGCAAATTGGATAGAAGGTTTTATTCCTGATAGTGCAGAGAAGTCTGCCGGACTTAGAAAATTATTGGAAGCAAAAGATTGTATCGTTAGAGCGTCATTAGATAAAGTATCATAAAATTGTAGTTTTATGCGATTAATAGAAAGGAATAAAGTGTCATATTGTAATAAAACGCCAGTTATGATGTATAATTTTTCAAATGAAGATTATTTAGAACTATTAAGAGAAATTATTTTGTTTTTCGAAAAAATTGAATATTTTGGTTTTGATGATACTGTTATTAGATTCGATGATGATATTAATATGTATGTGGCAACCGTATATGTTTTAGACGATGAAGAATATTTATTACAATAGCCACAAATGCTTGGTAGAGGGACATCTTATAATTTTTAGTAGGAGATGGGATTTCTACGGTAGGGATTGCCGGGTAGATAATATTATAGTAATAGATGGTTTAGCGCAAGCATTGCCCAAAATAAATCTACGAATATGGGCAAAATAAATTATAAGGAGAATATATGAGCGATTTTAGAGACATGATGACCAATATGAAATTAAAATGGATTCCCGAAGATGAACTTCCAGAAATGCCACAAGAAGTATATAATGCTATGTTTGAAACAAGCGCATTAAATGGAATAAGATATTTTCCATACATGGAAGGAATTGATGGAACTAAATTTTATTTAATTGATTTAAAACAATAAAATCAGGCTTTTATTATGTTTCAAGAAAGGAAATGATAAATGAAAAATAAATTATATCCAGTAACAGAAGAAATAATCGACTTGTTTATAGAATCAATTTCTGCATATGAATGTAGAGAAAAATCAATTAATAGTATATGGGGAACAAAAAGAGCAATTGATTATGGAAAAGTTTATCATAAAAAAGAAGATGAGGCATGGGAACTTATTCATAAATTATATCCAGAATTAGAAGGTAAATATTTGAGATATCTTAGAAAAGAAAAAAGTATTATTATAGAGAATGAAGATATTAAAACAAAATGAAATCAGAATTTTATGGTAAATTATGAAAATATCAGAAGTTGTAAAAATTTTATTAGAAATAAAAGACAGACGCCAAAAATAAATAACATTGGGAAAAGAGCTGTCAT
>Ga0172381_10000967_pt1 | contig 35634 bp, 36 predicted proteins | sample Leawel6488metaG_FD_119754 | JGI IMG/M metagenome (GOLD analysis project Ga0172381, IMG submission 119754) | Leachate microbial communities from a municipal landfill in Southern Ontario, Canada - Leachate well 64-88 metaG | ecosystem: Engineered > Solid waste > Landfill > Unclassified | place... | reverse complement strand
GTAAAAGCGAGATATAACGAAGATACCGGGTCGGGGCCCGGCATGACACATAAAAATTTCAGTATAGGTGAAAATTATACGGTGTTTTGTCAGTGGGTTGTCTAACTTATGCAGGAGTGACAAAGATTTTTTTAGGTTTTAAAAACAAACAAGTATTTCTATTAAGGTGCCGGCGAATTATCTGAATTGTGCAGAGATGACCGCTCGAAAAAAAACGGGGGTATGATAAATTTAAGCCAAAAACAAATAGAATAAAATGCAGGCGGGTCGGGAAAAATAGCCATTGACACGCTTCTGTCTTTGCGATATGATAAGAGACAAGAAAACAATCAGCTACGATTCGAAATATGATGAAAATGAAAATGGAAAAAATGCTTTACGCAGTCGTCCCAGCCCACCACAAGGCATCTTTTCTTTTTCCATTTTCCGAAAAATAGTCTCCAATAAGGAGCTATTTTTTTGTGGCTGGAAAATGGAAATAAAAATAAATAAAAGAGGAGTTTTTCTCAATGATGGAAATGGATTTGTCAAAGTACCTCCCCCAACCCCCTCTAGGAGGCACAAAGACCTTGCCAGGAACCTCTTCTCAGAAGAAAGAAGAACCAGAAAAAAAATGGACAGTATCGATTTGTGCACTTGTCAAAGATAGACCTATCAGATTAGAAGATATTTTTTTTATTGATTCTTCTAGATTAGAAGAAGAACTCTTAACAGAAGACGGGATTCTGATAGCGATTATGTCAAAAGAGTGTATGCGAGCAACAAAAAATGGAGCTGAAGTCGCCCTTTGCTGCTGTCTTGGCAGCTTAAATAATCTTCCGAAAATGAAAATTACAAAAAAGGTTTTGGACAAATATGGCACTAAAGCGTTAACATGCGAGTAGACGGTTGTTGGGAATAAATAATTCCCAACAACCACAATATTTTAAGATAGATATAATAAATTTTAGATATGTCAAAGATGCAAAAAGAAAAGATGTTTTATTCAGGTGCGATTCTCAAGACATTTTTTCTTTTTTCATTCTTTAAAAAACAGCTCCTCGAAGAGGAGTTATTTTTTTGGCGCTTTACGCTGCCTAAAAAACGGAGAATAAAAATTATAGATCCAATCAAAACAAAAAACCCAAGAAAAACATAAAAAGGAGGAAGAATAAAGATGTGTTTGTTATGGGGACCTTGGTATAAATTAATTCTTTTACCAGGAAGTGCTTTTCTTTGTCAGCACAAATTACATTATCGCGCTAGGGTTATTTGCGCAAAAGAATGTAACGGATGTAAAATGTATGAATTCAAAAAAAGAAAATGCAGAACAAGAACACATTTGTTTATAAAAAATCTTTTAGGGCTTACTTTACTAAAGTAAGCCGATTTTTTTTCTTACTTCTTTCATCGTTTCTTGCGCTTTTGCTTCGGCTCTTGCTGCTCCAGTTTTTAATATCTCTCGGACATACTGTGGGTCTTTTTCCAACTCAGCGCGTTTTTCTCGGAAAGGCTTGAAATATTCTGCGATGTCCTCTGCGAGGGCTTTCTTAAGCTCAGAGAATTTGATATCTTTTTCCTTGAATTGTGTGGTGAAATATTTTCGATTTTCTTCTGAGCCGAATTCTTCGAGCAATGTGGCGTAGAAATCATAGACAGCTTTATCATATTCGGTGGTGGAAACCGCCTTTTTCATTTTGTTTGCAATCGTTTCCGGCGAGTCGTTGATGGCAATATAAGACTTTGGCCCATGCGACTTGCTCATCTTCTTGGTCGGGTCGGCAAGGCTCATAATTTTAGGCGTGTTGGTAATTACTTCTTTGGGCTCTTCGAAAATTTGGCCGAATCTGTTATTGAAATATCGTGCGATTTTTCTTGTGAGTTCAACATGCTGGAACTGGTCTTGTCCGACGGGAATGACATTGCCACGGTTGATGAGTATGTCTGCCGCCATAAGCACGGGATAATCCAGAAGCCCCACATTGATGTTTTGTGTATGTTTTTGTGCCTTATCCTTAAATTGTGTCATTCTTTCCAATTCAGCAACGGGCGTTACTGTATTAAAAATCCAAGCCAACTCTGTACAAACGGGGACTTGTGATTGGATATAGATTGTTGATTTCTCGGGATCAAGTCCTGCCGCCAGATAATCCAATACCAAATCCATTGTCTGTTTGGCTTTTTCTTTCGGGTCATAGTCTATGGTCATAGAATGCAGATCGGCAATAAAAAAAGTGCATTCATAATCTTCTGCTTGCAATTTTACGAAATTCTTGAGCGCACCCAGATAATTCCCGATATGCAGCTCTCCCGATGGCTGAATGCCGCTCACGATGATGTTTCTCTTGTTCATATTCGGATAGTTAATAATGTTGATTTAGATGTCTATCTTTGAAAATTTCTTCGGTTTTATTTTTGGCTTGTATATTCCGTGCGGCGATAGGGGAATATTTCTTATTATGCGTTCGAATATTTCGTAAGACATGGAAATAATAAGCTCCGATTCTTTCCATATAGATTTTTTGCCCTGTAATCCCTGATAATATCTGTCGTAGTAGTCTATGAAATTGATGTGAAGGTTATGTGTTTCGAGCGGCGCGTATATACTGGCGCAAGTGGAGATTGCGGGCATTATGATAGGAGAAGAAAAACCATCATATGTCGCTAACCCCAGTATGCGTCCGGCTTGAGCCGGGTTCGCCAGGAAAATTGCCACTTCCGGACACTCTCCCTCTTTGGCAAATGGAGTTATGGTTATATATCTCTTTTTTGCTGTGTTCGGATATTCCGGCAGATTTTTTATAAAAGTGTCGCAAACGGAATTATTCTCAAAAACCTTCTCTTCTTTAACATAGGTATTTCGCAGCTCTTCAAGAGAGCAATCTGATTTATTTAAAAAGTAGTTTCCTCCAGGGCATAATTGTTCTTGCCTGTCTAGGTAGGTGCCGGTCTTTCCGCGTAAACCGCGTGCCAGCGCCGTGCAGGCTGTGTCTTTGTATCGCTCACAATCCTGAGGCTTTGAATTAGAAAAGCGAATAGAGACGATGTCTTTGATTCCCAGGTTTTTTCTAAATATGTTAGATTGTTTTTTATATATTGAAATCATAATTGTATTATTTCACATTCTTAGAGATAAATAAAGGTAGTAAGGGGGTTGTCTTTTTTTTACAACACCCTTACTGGGATTTCTTTTTTATTTTTTATTTTTCCACATGCAGGATCTCCTTCTAGGGGACAGCCGCTACAGTCGGAAGGGGCCATTATTTTAGGGTCGTTTCGTTTTTCTTTTGGAATGTGCCAGCATGCTGGGCAGGAAGCTCTTGGACAATTGAATACCTGATATGCCTGTCCTCTACATCCGCCCCGGCAATATGAATAATACTCACATTCTTTACAAGGTCCAAAAATCCATGAGTCTTGTTCTTTGAATACTTTCATCGATGGGTCGCTCAGGACTTCTCTCAGTGACTGTATTCGTAGATCTCCATGCCATATGCTTTGGGCACAACATGACGATACCATTCCGAACTCTTCTCCGAAATTTTTCACATGAAGTCCGGTTATTGACATAGTGCACGGCTCTCCATATGCGGGAGGTACAAGTATTTTTTGGGGATTTTGGTCTAGGATGCGTAGTTCCCTAAAGGTGTCATGTACTTCCTCTGGAAGTGCTGATCCTTCATATGCTTGTCCAAAGTCGTTATTCCGATTAAACTCTATGAATGGTTCTATCTTTTTTTTTCTGCACCATGCAAGCATATCTGGTATGTAGGGCGCGAATTCTTTTATAACAACTACTTCGGCAACAATTCTTACTGGATTTTTTTCTTGTCCTTGTCTAATGTTTAATAGGTTATTAAATGCCTCTTTCAGTTTTTTGCTATACCCCTTGAGTTGGACTTCCTCATCCTGGACATCTTCTGGAAGTGGTGCATGCATTACAAGAGATACCCCCGGTAATGATATTTTTTTAGCATAGAGCTCATTTGCCAATTTGTATCCATTTGTTACCACAATCGGATTAAGCCCCAGACCCAAAGCCCTTTCAATGAGATATGGCAGATCTGAGTGTAAAGTAGGTTCTCCGCCGATGAAGACTATTGAGCGGAAACCGCATTCCTTTGCCTGTAAAATTACTCTTTCTGCAAATTCTGTCGGCATTTTCTTATGTTTTCCTCGTTTCTTTTTTCCATCTTTGTAGCAGTTTTTACATGACAACTGGCATGCATCTGGCGGCATTATTTCTAATGCAAGGCATTGTAGTCCTCCTTCTAATTCTCGAAAACTCATGCTTAACGCTCCTTTTTTTGTTTTTGTAATTTTTATAAAAAATTAATAAAATAAAAGTAAGCAACCTTTTAGGCTGCCATGGTTTTTTTCAAATTTTTTTAAGAAAAAGCAAAACAGCCTAAAATATTTTAGTTTAAGTGCCACCAGGGGTGACCAGTGCTGCTTCGCCTTATGCTTATCATATTTTCTTTCTTAAAATTTATTTCCCAAAGGGGATAAGATTTTTGTTTTTTTACACTTTGGGCAGGTTAGATTGCCGTAGATGTCCGGCTCCTCTAGTTTTCCATCGCATATTGCGCATCTTTTGAAATAGATTACGGTTATGTCTTGCGGGGATTTGAATATCCCTGTTATTTCTTGTGTCACTTTTTGTCGCCTTCCTGTTTCTATTAACACTAAAAAACAGCCCTTCAGGCCGTTATGGATTTTCTTATCTGGAAGGTTTGTGACCTTATAAGAAAACAACAAAACAGCCTGATGGTGTCTGCCACTTCCAGAAATACATTTTGCTGTTGTTTATTATTTTCATAAATGTGAATACTAATCGTAATTCCATTATAAACGAATAATAGGGGAGGTCAAGGGGAATAAATTTGAGGTGGGTAGGGATTATGTTTGACCCACCATTCCATTTCCTTTGCATTCTCGACATTGAAGGAAATACTTTTCCGTCTTATATCCTCCTTTTCCATCGGGGATTCGCTTTCTATCCTTTGTCAATGCAAGTCTATATTGAATTTTTTTCCCTAATCCTTTGCATTCACCACAGACATCGGATTGTTCCTTTATGTTTTTTTTAATCTTTGTAGGGTATAATTCCCCGGCCCCTTGGGGCGAGTGTAGAATAGAATTCGATTGATACCCCGTCCGCTTGCGGCGGGGAGATTCATTTTTCGTAATGCATTTTTCTTGTCCGTTCTGTCTTCCTCCTATTTTTTCTTCCTCCTTCTTTTTAAAATTTTCTATAACATATTAAGATATACAACTAGAATTGTTTTTAGTTAATACATTGAGATTTCTGCGTGTCATTCCGAGCTTGTCGAGGAATCGCTTCATTACAATCGTCCATGTTGTTTGCTGTTGTAACAATGTTTATGTTTTGATAAAGGGATCCTTCGGCTCCGCTCTGCTACACTCAGGATGACACAAATCCAATTTCCTATTATCTTATCGGACCACTCCTCTGCGATTTAAAAAAGACTGCCTTCTAGAAAAGCAGTCTTTTTATAAACCGTAAAGTTTTTACACCTCAATCACCACCGGCAATACCATCGGCCTTCTCTGTGTCTTGTCGAACAGGAATTGTCCGATCTGGTCGCGGATATTATCTTTGACATAAGTCCAGTTTATATCGTTCTCTGGAGCTGCGGTCTTGTTGGCAATCTCAATCACTCTGCGTTTAGTTTCGCGGATAAGTTCCGGCGAACCCTTCATATAGATGAATCCGCGCGATATGATATCTGGCTGGCCCAAAACTTTTCCGGTCTTGCCGTCGATGATGACGATGACCGTGAACATCCCATCTTCGCTCATCTGTTGGCGGTCTCTGAGTACCACATTGCCGACATCTCCAACTCCGAGCCCGTCCACCATGACATGGTTGGCAGGAACTTTTTCTTTGGTAAGTGTCGCTGAATCAGTGGTAAGTTCGATGACTTGTCCATTGCTTCCGACTAGGGAATTCGATTGTGGCACTCCGACTGTTTCAGCAATATCGGCGTGCATCTTGAGCATATAATAATTTCCGTGAACCGGAATAAAATATTTAGGCTTGATGAGATTGATCATCATTTTCAAATCTTCGACCTGTCCGTGACCTCCGGCGTGAACATCCATCATCTTGTAATGGACGACATGCGCTTGTTGTCTATAGAGCTGGTCTTTGAGGCTCTGTACGGTTCTTTCATTTCCCGGTACGACCGAGGAAGAGAAAACTACCGAGTCTCCTTTTTTGATATTGACGAACCTGTGCTCTTTGTTGACGATTCGCATCAGAACGGCTTTCTCTTCTCCTTGAGCACCGGTACACATCAGTGAAACCTTGTTATCCGGGAAATTCTTGATCTGGTCCGTCTTGATAAGCGTGCCTTTTTTTACCTTCAGATATCCCAACTCACTAGCTATCTCCACATTGTTTCGCATACTATATCCGTCAATAGCAACCTTTCTTCCGTATTTCTCGGAGAGGGTGATTATCTGTTGGATGCGGCTGATGAGCGAGGAGAAAGTTGCGACGATTATGCGTCCTTCGGCTCTGACGAAGATATCGTCGAGCACCTTTTGGATGTCGCTTTCACTGACGGAATAACCCGGTACTTCGGCATCGGTACTGTCTGACATTAATGCCAGGACTCCTTTTCCTCCGATTTGCGCAATGCGTCCGATGTCAGCCGGTTTGTCGGCGACCGGGCTGTGGTCGAATTTGAAGTCTCCTGTGTGCACTACAATGCCTTCCGGTGTATGGATTACTAGCCCCAAAACGCCTGGAATATTGTGGTTGACATGGAAAAATTCTACCTTGAAAGTTCCTAAATTTATCTTGCTGTCATAATTGACGACATTGATGTTGATAGTTTTGTTGGGATAATCTTCCTGTCTTTTTTTGATGATTCCGGCTGAGAGCGCGGAAGCGAACATAGGCGGATTGCCCAGTTTCGGCATCAAGTGGGGGATTGCCCCTATGTGGTCATAGTGTCCGTGGGTGATAAAAACACCTTTGATGTTTTTCTCTTTACCCCGGAGATATTCTATGTTGGGAATGATATAATCGATTCCCGGCATATCTTCTTCAGGGAATTGCAGACCCATGTCCACAATGATAATGTCTTGACCATATTCGAATAAGGTCATGTTTTTTCCGATTTCCCCGAGTCCTCCCAGGGGAATAATGCGGAGTTTTTTCTTTTGTTCCATAATTTTTTATAAATTAAAACTGTGCCATGACGCGGAAATGATCCGGTGCAATACTTCCTCCGAAGAGAAAGACAAATCAGCTCAAAACAAAACCGATCAGGCAAACCCATAATTTGCTCATTTGGTGTTTTGTTGCGCTTTTGGCTTGATTGATTAAATTTAGGATTCAATGACTCAAGATCAATCCTAAAAAGTTTTTTAAACTATGTGCCGATGGTGGGAGTTGAACCCACATGCTGTAAAGCACACGAACCTGAATCGTGCGTGTCTGCCAATTTCACCACATCGGCTTATTATTTTTTTGAATGCCTATTCTATGAACTTAAACCTTGGAATTCTTTCTCGTTGACGATTAGTTCTTCTAGAAAAATTTTCTTAGGTCTTGCCCATAAAGCATTATCTCCTAATTCTTTGGAATCGTAAAGCGCTCTGTAAATCACTATTTCTTCTAGTGTTTCGCCATTGCGCGCAATTCCAATAACTTCGTATCGTTTGCCTCTATAATGCTCGTATTTCCCGAGTTTTATTTTTGGCATATATTCGCTATTTTTCTTCTACTAATTTGAAAATGTACTCCTTGCTTTTTTCTACTCCGGGCTGATCGAAGGGGTTCACATCGCGCAACACTGCACTGTAATAAGTAGCATATTGAAAGAAAGCAGTCAACCTCCCAGCGTTTTTCGGGGTAACTTCATCTGTACTTATCCTTATCACTGGGATTTCTTGTTCGGTTGTATCCTGCCAGGTGCCTTCAAATTCGGTGTGAATAATATCTTGCATAGACAATTTCCCGAGTTTCCCGAGTTTTACGCCCCGACATTCTATATCTTTAATATCATTAGGAACCTTGATCTCCATATTATCTCTGAAATTTTCTACTGTCATGAAAATTCCTGCTGAGTTTTTCCTTCCCGAATTGAATCTCTGCAGCGTGTGATGCTGGTTCTCCGGGGCGTCTCCGCCATAGAAAGTTTGTCCTTTACCGTCTTTACAGACGCTCTCATGAAAAAGCTGAACGATGAGTTCGAAAAATCCATACAGTTTTTTTGAGTAGATGGACAAGAAAAGCTCAGTATATCCTAATTTTTCTAGCTTGTCAAGAGTAAGCGCGAATTGCAATGCTGGATTTTCTGAAAAAGGCTTGTTCGGGGCGCATTTTTCATACATTTCTCTGGCACCTTCTGAAATCTCTTTGATATTTATCCCGGTGATTGCGGCTGGAATGAGAGAGAATTCGGTATTGCCCGAAAATCGACCTGCCATCTGCGGATTTTCAATTGTCGTGTTATATAGTGGTATACTGTGTTTTAATCCGATTTTATAAAGCGCGCTATCGTTTGCAGTCACGAAAATCGTTTCATAATCCCGCAGTGTCAGATATCCCGAGACGGTTTGAATATTATTACCTGAACGATTCACGACGATAAGCAGCGTGTCATCCTTTTGGCATCTGCTTTTTATGTTTGCGATGAAGTCTGGGTCGTCGGTGTCCAGCAGAAAAACATTTCTGCCAGTGTCGTTACCGCAGCAGCCCCAAAAAGCTCGCATGGTTGAAATTGATCCGCCGTTACCTTCAACTATAATATTCTTTTTGTCTTGATATTTCTTCGCGACTTCGGATATAGCTTCGAAATCAGGTGCGTATTTAGCGAAGAAGGGGACTTCCGGTCCGCTGACCTTCTCTTCTGCTTTTGTAATCTCTTCCGCGCTCAAACCTGTTCGCGAAAAATCCAAGTCCAAGAGAATTTCTTTTTCCATAAGCTGTAATTATTTTTCTATTTAAAAACCCGCTTTGTCCTTATGTACCAGTTCTCGATATCGTTGAAGCGATCGGAAGGTATGATCAGATTATTTATTTCTGATCCCTGTACGGAATCGTTCTGAATATAAATATAGTTGGGACTGTAGAGGAATATCGCCGGTGCGTCCTCAATGACCAGATTTTGGAATTCCTGATATTTTTGTGTCCTTATCTCCAGGTCGGTTTCCTGTCTCGCCGCTTCCAGGATTTCATCTACTGCGGTGTTGTCATAGAGCGCAAGATTGAGCCCCGGGTCTTTTTTCTGTGACGAGTGCCAGAAAGAGAACGGGTCCGGATCATAGCTTAGGATTTCTCCAAAGAGGACCGCTTCGTATGATCTAGTTTTTATGTAATCGTTCTGTATGTCTTCCGCAGTCTCAATTTTTACACTAGCGCCGACCTCTTTCCACATTATTTGCAAAAGTTCGGCCGTTTTCGGTAAATCTGACCATTCCGTGGTAACTAGAGTAAACTCAAGTTTCTGCTCATTTTTTTCTCTTATCCCGTCTCCGTCACTGTCTATCCAGCCGGCTTCTTCCAAAATATTCCTGGCATGTTCAACTGCATACTCGTAGATTTTTGTCTCCGGATTGTATCCGATGAGTTGCTTCGGGATAGGGGAATCGACGGCGCTTCCTTGTCCATTCAGGATTTCATCTACCATATATCCTTTATCTACCGCATAGGAAAGTGCCAGTCGCACGGTTTTGTCGGAAAGGACTTTACTCTGAGTCTGATTGAAGAATACTGCATAATATCGCGGAATATTTAAGATATGGGTTTTTCCTTCCATATCCACTATTTTATCTATATTACCGGGAGAGATATAGTTTATTCCTTTAACCTCTTTTCTATTAAAAGCGGATATGGCTTCTTCTTCGCTCTGATAGAGTTTGAACGCCAAGGTGTTTATGTAGGGAACCTTTCCGTAGTAATCCTTGTGGACAGCGAGTTTGATTGATATTATTTTACCACTCTTGTCTTTGGTATAGCTCTCAAATTTGTAAGGCCCGCTTCCAATCGGTTGGAAGTTGAGCTCATTGAGGGGAAATTTAGTCGAGTCGATTGTTTCCCAGAGGTGCTTCGGCAATATCCCGAAAGTTAAATTATTGAGAAAAGGCGAGTAAGCGTTCTTGAGTATGAAATTGATGGTGTAATCGTCTACTTTTTCGGCTCTTACTCCTGCCCAATTTGCAATCAATGGACTATAATAACTCTCATTCTGTACGGTTTTTATGGTATATATTATGTCATCAACAGTCAGGCTTTCTCCATCGTGCCATTTTACCCCTTGTTTTATCTGAAAAGTATAGGTGAGCTTGTCTTCGCTTATTGTGTAGCTCTCCGTCAAATCGTTCTCAAGCTTGCCATCACTATTTGTTCGCATCAGACTGGAGAATATGAGTGATGAAAGGTCGGCATCGACATCGTTGGTTTGTGATAGAATCGGATTGATAAATCGTGTCTGTCCGACTAGCGCCTCCGTGTATTCGCCTCCGCTTGCCGGCACTTCTTTGGTGTTATCTGTATAGTATTTTGCCGACAGATAAAAACTGCTTGAGATTAACAGAAAAAGCAGAACAGAAACAATCCTGCGCTCTTTTTTGCTCAAAACCGAAAATGTCGCCCTTATTTTTCTTTTTAGACCTATCTTGATATATTTTCCTTACGGATTATCCAGAAAGATGACTTTAAGCGATCTTTGTCAGATTGAAAACAGCAATTCCTATAAATGCGATCGCTAGCACTATGGTTGCTCTGAAGAGAAATTTGTCGAAACCTCTCTTGGTCTGGTAAGAATTTCCACCTCCTATGTCGCCGCCGCCGAAGGTTTCCCCGAGCCCTGTACCGCGATTTTGTAGTAGGATTGAAACTATGAGTAAAACTGATATGATTGCCTGAACTGTTCCTATGTTTATGTCCATGTTTTTGGTTCCTTTAGTTATTTCTTAGAGAAAAGTCCTATGAATATATTTACTGCACTAATTACTATCATCGCCCAGAATGCCGCCCAAAAGCCATTTATCTGGATGGCGTCCACGCAGTAATCCAGCAGGAACAGCATACCAATGTTTATGATAATTGTAAAGAGTCCGAGGCTGAGGAGCATCAGCGGTACGGAAATGAGTTTCACTATCGGTTTTATGAAAAAGTTTATAACTCCGAAAATCAGACCCACAGAAAGGATCACCGCAAAACTGTCTTCTTTGAGCGTGAATCCCGAGACGACTTCCGAGGCGATATAAATCGCGATGGCGTTGGTTAGAATCCTGACAATCAATCTATCGATCATATCAATTGCTTTAAGTTGTATTTTCTTATAGATAAAAAGTAACATATTCTGCTCTTTCTGTCTATGTGCGACCGTTGCCACGATACCGTCTGGCATATCTGGTATATATTATACAAAGTTCCGCCTTTTTTTGCAGGCGTAATTCTCATCGGGGAAGCGTTTGGATTTTTATATCGCATTCCGCCCCTTGATTTTTTCCGGAAAAAGTGATAGAATTTTCGCAGTTTATGACATTAATTTTTTTCCATAGTTTTTATCAACTTGTCTATAAATAAAATGGACACGAAAAAAATCTCCATCAAAGGAGCGAGGGTGCATAATCTCAAAAATGTGAGTGTGGATATTCCAAGAAACAAACTGGTGGTTGCCACCGGTCCTTCGGGGAGCGGAAAATCATCGCTGTTTTTTGACACGATTTATGCGGAAGGCCAGAGGAGGTATCTGGAAAACATCTCTGACTATCCCAAGCAGTTTTTGAATATGCTCAGCAAGCCTGATGTCGATCAGTTAGAAGGATTGTCACCGACCATCTCTATCTGTGAAAAGGGGTCGATGAAGAGTCCTCGTTCTACTGTGGGCACGATGACGGAAATATATGATTATATGCGTGTATTTTTTTCGGCCGAGGGGAGAGCTTATTGCCCGGGATGTTTTGGCGATCTTCAGAAGTATTCCTCGGGGCAGGTTGTTGATTTTGTAATGAATCTTCCTAAAGATTCTCGGGTTTTTATCATGGCACCGATTGCAATCGGGGAGGATGGCATCGGAGAGGTCGCTAAAAAATATGCGAAGATGGGTTATCAGAGAATCAGGGTCGGTGATGATATCTTTGAGCTCAAGAACTTTTCTTCATCGGACATAAAAAAGGAGAATGTGGAAAATGTCGATGTGGTTATTGATAAATTCAAGTTCGGAGAAAAGGAAATCACTTACGAAGGCGTTTTGGATTCTGTTGAAACGGCGTTTTCTCTTTCTGATGGTTTTGTTGCCTTGAATCATTTTTCTCTAGCCGAAGACCAGGAGGGTGATTGTTTTTTTTCCAACCATCTTTTTTGTCAGAAGTGTGGCAGGAGTTTTCCTGAAGTGGAGCCGAAACTTTTCTCTTTCAATAATCCTTTCGGAGCTTGTCCTGTCTGCACGGGGTTGGGAATGAAACTGGAGATAGATCAGAATTTGGTAATCCCCAATAAGAACCTGACTTTGGCGGAAGGGGCTTTGCGGCCGTGGGCGAATCTCCTTAACAAGTGGGACGAATATATCGATGCACTGAAATTTGTTGAAAGAAAATATAAGATTCCGATCGATATACCTGTCAGTAGGATGAAACAGGAAGATATCCTATTTGTGCTTTTCGGGGAGAAACGGAAACGGGAAGCAGCCTGTTGCTGCAAGGGGTCGGAATGCTCGGGTTTTGCTGGCGCTATCAATATATTGGAACAGAAATATTATGAAACCAATTCCGAATATATAAGGAGCGAATTGGAAAAATATATGATTAAGAAAATCTGCCCCGCTTGCGAGGGCGATCGCCTCAATAAGAGCTCTCTCTCTGTGAAGATTGCGGGCAAGTCCATCAGCGATGTCACCAAGATGAACATCAAACAGGAAATTGCTTTTATGGCGGAGTTGCGCAAGGAAATTTCTCCGAAGATGGTACCGATGGTGGATGAAATCGTGAAGAGACTCGGTTTTCTGGAGGAAATCGGGCTTGCTTATCTCTCCTTGATGCGATCTTCAGAAACCTTGTCTGCGGGCGAGGCGAGGCGCATCAAGTTGGCAACACAATTAAGTTCTTCCCTGCAGGGCATCACCTATATCCTCGATGAGCCGTCAATCGGACTTCATCGCAAGGATGACGACAAGTTGCTTTCCTCGATGAAGAAGTTGCGCGATCTGGGAAATTCGGTACTGGTGGTAGAGCACGATGACTATTTTATCAGGAATGCCGATTGGATAATCGATATGGGTCCGAAGTCAGGTGAAGCGGGAGGGGAAATCATCGCTGAAGGGACGCCGGAGCAGATAATGAAATCAAATTGTATCACCGGGCAGTATCTTTCGGGGGCGAAGAAGATTGAGCCTCTGAAGAATCTCCGCAAGGGGAATGGAAAATTCATAACGATGGAGAATGCCAGCGAGCATAATCTTAAAGATATAAGCGTGAAAATTCCTTTGGGCAAGCTGGTGTGCGTGACGGGAGTTTCTGGCAGCGGTAAATCGACTTTGGTGAACGATATTCTGGCAAAGGCGCTTGCCAAGAAATTGCATCGCGCCCAGACGGAGCCGGGTAAGTGCAAAAAAATAGATGGTATAAAAAACCTGAGCAAGGTGATTTGCATCGATCAATCACCGATCGGCAGGACGCCGCGCAGTAATCCGGCGACTTATACGGGGATATTTACTCATATCCGTGAACTGTTCGCCGACACGGTGCAGTCGAAGGCGAAGAAATTCCGGGCGGGGCATTTCAGTTTCAATGTTAAAGGCGGCAGGTGCGAGAATTGTAAAGGTGATGGAGCGACTAAACTGGAGATGTATTTTTTGCCTGATGCTTATGTTGAATGTGAGCAGTGTCACGGCAAGCGATATAACGGAGAAACTTTGGAGATCGAATATAAGGGCGTGAATATTTCGCAGGTGTTGGATATGAGCGTTGATCAGGCGATGAAATTTTTTTCTGATGTGCCGGCGCTTGCACACAAACTTTCCGTTTTGAGTGATGTCGGTCTGGGTTATATGCGATTGGGGCAGAGTGCGATTACGCTATCCGGAGGAGAGGCGCAGCGCATCAAGCTTGCTACCGAACTGGCTCGACCTGTGAAGGAAGGCAAGACGATGTATATTCTCGACGAGCCGACGGTCGGGCTCCATTTTGACGACACCAAAAAACTCTTGGGAGTATTGCATAAGCTCGCCGATCGCGACAACACAGTTCTTATAATCGAGCATAATATGGAAGTAATCAAATGCGCCGATTGGATCATTGATCTCGGTCCGGATGGAGGAGACCAGGGAGGAGAGATTATTTTCGAGGGCACGCCGAAAGATATAATAAAATGTTCAAGGAGCTATACGGGGCAATATCTGAAAGAGGTTTTATAAGATTTGTGCTTTTGTTTCGTGACAGTTTTTACAAATTGCGTGCGGTGTTAAGAGGAGGATCTATGATTAGATTCTCTTTTTTGATTTTTATTTCTTCCATCTAGCTGGATATTCTAGTCGGTTTTCTGTTCTTTTTCCTGCTTTTTTAGAATTTCAGTACTTTAAAATATCTAAATATGCTATTCCTTGCTAAAAATCGTATTTTGTACTTATGGATCACGACCGAAAGGTCGTGAGGAGCGCGCACCAGAACGATATTCTGTCGATTACATTTTCTCCCGCATTCACACACCCTCTCAGATGTGATCCAGAATACCGGATGCAAGAACGGGTGGAGTGGCAGGTTTCAACCTGCGCAGTTGTCCAACGCGGAAATACCGTTCCCATAAATGCGCGCAGACTGAAGTCTGCTACTTTGTGTATGCGGGAGCTGGTCTCCAGACCGGTTCCCTTATAGTTCAACTTTAGGATAAAAACCTGCCATAGTAAAAATGATATTGTTATGGGATTTTTTGTTTTGTGAGATTTAAAATTATCAGGACCGGGTCTTGAGACCACGCTCCCGCGCATATGAAAAAGGACCGGGTCTTAAGACCACGCTCTTGCGGTCAGGTCTCGGTTTGATAATGCAAAATGGATAATATATGTTAAAATGAGAATATGAAAAAATATTAATCATTGCGATGACGCCTCTTGAAAAATCCATTTTAGCCACGGTTTCTTATTATGACATTTTTGACTATCCTTTGACCGGATTTGAGATTTGGCGTTATTTGGTTTTGTCGGAAGAGTCTAAAAATAATAAATTTACTGCGGGGGAATTGTTTGAGGTGATAACTGGTGGCGGAGGGTTGAAAAATAAGATTTCGCAAAAGCACGGTTTTTATTTTCTTGTTGGTCGTGAGGGAATCGTGGAAAAAAGGCTGTGGCGCAAGAAGCTGGCGGATGAGAAATGGAAGAAGATGAAAAAAGTCTTTGAGCTTGTCGTCTTAGTTCCTTTCGTGCGCGGTATTTTCATATCCGGCTCTCTTGCGATGGAAAACAGCAAAAACGATTCTGACATAGACATAATCGTTGTTGCTAAATATGGAAGAATCTGGACTGTCCGCACTTTGATGACTGCACTCACTACAGTTTTGGGAGTCCGTCGTCATGGAAATAAAACTGAAGACCGGATATGCCTCAACCATTACATCACTGACGAATCGCTCCAGATTCCTTTCGAGAGTCTTTATAACGCCGAGAGCTATGTTCATCTTACAAATCTCTATAAGGAAGATAAAAATATCTTCCATCTTTTTCAGGAACAAAATGGATGGATTAGAAACTATCTCACAAATTATAAAATCTCCGAGTTGGGCAGTGTGAGGTCGATTGATAAGAACAGATTTTTTGTTTTCACCTCTAAAATTTTTGAGGTAATTTTGTCAGGTTTCTTGGGAAATAAAATCGAAAAGATATTTACCTCTGTCGAGAGCAGAAGGATTGAGCGAGACGCTTTGTATAAAAAAAGCGGCGGTCGGATCACCATTGATGATAGCCAGTTGGAATTTCATCCCGATTCACACGAGAATTTCATCATTCCGGAGTTCAATCGCCGGATGAAGGGAGCGGGGATTATGGAACTTGCAAATCAGAAAGATTCAGGGTTGAACGAATAGGGTGCTTTTGTAAGAAACGGTTGATAGCCGTTTTTTTGTTTTTGAGCTCGGAATTTATACTACTTCGGATTGTTGACAATCTCTGGCACAAATATATAATGAGATTAGCACTCTTTATTTATGAGTGCCAATCCAATTTAATAATTCATTATTTAAAATAAGCTTCTCCTGATAGTAAGAGAAGCTTAAGGAAAGGAATCTACTATGAAGCTGAAACCTCTTAGTAACAAAGTCATTCTCGAATCGGTTTCTCCGGAAGAGAAGACAAAAGGCGGAATCATCATTCCAGACACAATCAACAAGGAAAAGCCGGAGCAGGGCAAGGTGCTTGCGGTCGGACCAGGAAAACTTTTGGAAAATGGACAGCGTAGTAAGATGGATATGAAAGTGGGAGACACTGTTATTTTTTCCAAATATTCTCCAAGCGAAATCAAGCTCGACGGCAAGGAATATCTAGTCGTTTCTGACGAAGATATCCTGGCAATCGTGGGGTAGGTATTCTAGGTTGTCATTCTGAGCTTTGCGAAGAATCTTGCGAGAAGATGTAAGGAGTTGAATAATGGGATTGTCACATCGCTTTACTCCTCGCAATGACAGCCCTATAGATAATATTTTAATAAACTCATTATAAAATCAATATGGCAAAAGATGTAAAATTCAGTGAAGATGCCAGGCAGTCGATCAAGCGTGGAATCGACAAGGTCGCCGATGCGGTCAAAGTCACGATAGGGCCTAAAGGAAGAAACGCGATTTTGGACAAAGGCTATGGCGCTCCTACTATTACCAATGACGGTGTGAGTATCGTTAAGGAAATCGAGTTGGAGGATAAATTCGAAAATATGGGCGCGCAGCTTCTTAAGGAAGTCGCTTCCAAAACTAATGATATTGCAGGTGATGGAACTACGACATCTACGATTTTGACTCAGTCTATTATCGGTGAGGGGCTCAAATATGTTGCGATGGGGGTGAACCCGGTGGGGATCCGTTACGGAATCGAGGCTGCCAGCAAAGAAGTTATTGCGGAGCTGAAAAATAGTGCTAAGAAAATAAAGAGCAGGGAAGAAATTGCGCAGGTCGCAACCATCTCTGCCGAGGACGCGGAAATCGGAAGTATAATTGCCGAGGTTATGGAGAAAGTCGGTAAGGACGGAGTGATTACCGTTGAGGATTCACAGACTTTCGGACTCTCCAGCGAAGTTGTGGAAGGTATGGATTTTGATAAGGGATATGTTTCCCCTTATATGGTCACCGATACTGAGAAGATGAAATCGGAAATGAACGATCCTTTCGTTTTGATAACCGATAAAAAGATTTCATCGCTTAATGAAATTTTGCCGATTCTGGAAGCGGTTAACGCTGCCGGTAAGAAAGATATCGTTTTGATTGCCGAAGATATCGAGGGCGAAGCACTCACTACTCTTATCATCAACAAATTGCGTGGGACGATCAATGCTCTCGCAATCAAGGCGCCGGGATTCGGGGATCGTAGGAAAGAGATGTTGCAGGACATCGCGGTGGTGACTGGAGGAAAGGTCATTTCTGAGGAAACGGGAACTAAACTTGAGAATGCCACTTTGGACATGCTTGGAACCGCCAAGAAAGTGATTGCCACTAAAGACAACACGACTATTGTCGACGGCAAAGGATCTAAAAAGGAAATCCAATCAAGGGTCGAACAGATTCGTAAGCAGATTGATGCTACGACCTCCAGTTTTGATAAGGAAAAACTTCAGGAGAGACTGGCGAAATTGTCCGGTGGAGTCGCGGTCTTGAAAGTCGGAGCTGCCACCGAGTCAGAGCTCACTTACAAAAAACACAAAGTGGAAGACGCTCTTGCTGCCACTAAAGCTGCCGTAGAGGAAGGTATTGTCGCCGGAGGAGGAACCGCCTTGGTTAAGGCCGGAGTTGTGGTGCGAAAACAATTTGAAGAAGGAAAGCTTGATATCGGAAGTCATGGTTTTTCTGATGAAATCGGTGCTGGTGTTAAGATTTTGCTTCGAGCTCTCGAAGAGCCGCTGAGACAGATCGTACAGAATGCCGGCAAAGAGGAAGGTGCTGTTATTGCCAATTTCGTGAAAAATGATAAATCAAAAAATTCCGGATACAATGCCGTTACCAATCAGACGGAAATCGATATGGTCGCTGCTGGAATCATCGATCCGGTCAAGGTTACCCGTACTGCACTGGAAAATGCTGTTTCTGTTTCTGCGATGCTTCTGACTACCGAGGTTGCTGTTACCGATCTTCCAGAGAAGAAGGAACAGGAACATGGACACGGAGGAATGGGTGGAGGAATGGGGATGGGGATGTAATCCATCCTAGCTGTAGAACATTTTAAAACCCCGATTCGCTTCGGGGTTTTAATTGTCCAAAAAGTTTTTTTGTGATATCATATGCTTAAAGTTCATAAGGTGCGTGTTTTTTAACTATTAAAAAAACGAAAATGGAAACTGCATTTTTGATTGTTTTGGCGGTCGTTGCCGTCATAGCAATATGGTTTGTTATGGTTTACAACGGACTTGTGAGGCTAAAGGTCAGAACCGATGAAGCCTGGAGTGACATCGATGTCCAGCTCAAGCGAAGATATGACCTTATTCCTAATCTGGTAAACACGGTCAAGGGGTATGCTTCTCACGAGAGCGGGGTTTTTGAAAGAGTGACTGAAGCCAGAAGCCGGGCGATGAGCGCTGGGACTGCTGGAGAAAAGGGTCAGGCGGAAAATGCACTCTCGGGAACATTAAAGAGCCTTTTTGCTGTCGCGGAAAATTATCCTGAGCTGAAAGCGAATTCTAACTTCTTGGAACTTCAGAGGGAACTTTCTGATACTGAAAACAAGATCCAGGCAGCTCGCAGGTTTTATAATGGCAATGTGCGTGATTTGAACACTAAGATTATGGTTTTCCCTGATAACATCGTAGCCGGAATGCTCAAGATTGAGAAGCGCGAATTCTTTGAAATCGAGGAAGCGGCTCAGAAAGAGACTCCGAAAGTGGAATTCTAAATAGCGGCTCCTGGGGGCTGATAAACGGACATATTTTGCGCGAATAATTGAAATATCATGGCGACTCTTTATACACAATCCGATAGCAATGCCAGAAAGACCTATGTCCTCATAGCCTTCTTCCTGGTGTTCGTGATTTCTGTAGGGTGGGTTTTTTCTGAAGCGATGCAATCTAGTGCAATCCTGTATGTCGCAGTGATTTTTTCTACTCTTATGAGCGTCGGGAGTTATTGGTATTCCGATAAGATGGTACTCGCCATGAGTAATGCTCGTTTGGTGGAATTTGAAGATAATAAGGAACTCTATCGTTTGGTGGAAAACCTTTGTATCACTGCCGGACTCCCGCTTCCTAAAATTTATATAATTGATGACTCTGCTCCCAATGCCTTTGCAACCGGTCGTGATCCGGAGCATGCGGTGGTTGCTGTGACTTACGGTCTTTTGGAAAAGCTGGATCGTAGCGAGCTGGAGGGCGTGATTGCGCATGAGCTTTCGCATATAGGGAATAGGGATATTTTGCTTTCCACTGTTGTTGTGGTTTTGGTCGGAGTCGTTGCGCTTTTGGCAGATTATTTTAGAAATTTTCTTTTTTGGGGCGGAGGCAGAAACAGCGATAATGATAATAAAAATTCTTATGTTATGATTGCTGCGATTTTACTTTCAATTCTAGCGCCGCTCTTTGCCATGCTTATCCAGTTGGCAATTTCTCGCAAACGGGAATTTCTTGCCGATGTCGATGGTGCGCTTTTGACGCGATATCCAGAAGGGCTTGCCAGTGCGCTGGAGAAGATATCAGCCGACCAGGAGCCTTTGGAAGTCGCTAATCGCGCGACCGCCCATCTTTATATCGCCAATCCTTTCAAAGGTAAAAAAGTAAGCAAACTGTTAATGACCCATCCTCCCGTAGAAGAGAGAATAGCTTTATTGCGCGGTATGGATGTTTAATTTTAAATATTGCCTTCGGGCAAGTTTTTGTTTTTATAAAATTATAATTTTTTATGGATCAATTTGAGGAAATGAATCGTAAAAATAGTAGGATTATAAAAGTCATAATCGCTATCCCTTTGTTTTTCGCCGTGGCAGTCGTGGCGTTTTTTTTGTATCAGCTGCCTGATTTTTTAAAGCTTAATGCCGCTTATGAGGCGCAAAAGCAGGTTTTTATGGATGAAGACATTACTGAAGACGAACTTGAGGGTTATATCGTTCAGATGGAAGGGGACGGGGGTATAATAGATTCCGATGCGATACTTTCTGATTATGGATATAATGCTAATCTCGTATCTTTATATATTGAAAATGGGGATTATGAAAAGGCTCGAGAGAGGCTTCTAAAAGTGATCGAATATGATGATTGTATCCTCTATCATTATTATCTGGGAATTATATATTTTGAGTCCGGAGAACTAGATATCGCAAAAACTGAGATAGAAAAATTTTTAGAATATGACATGGATGATCTGTATAAAGAGGGCGACCCTTATTATGTCTTTACAGTAACGGGAGAGATGGTTGGGGCGGCGGATATGCTTGGCCTCGTCAATTCTCGTATTGACTTGAGTGAGATGGTATCATACGGGATAATAAGCGAACGAGAGTCCAGGGAATATGCGGATATGATTAATGAAGGCGATATTGCATATTCGGAAAACATAGATATCGATTTGGCATTCATCAAATTATATACGAAGAGGGGGGAATATGGGAAAGTTGTTGATAGGGCGCGATCCGCTATAAAAAAAGGCGATTATTTTGAATATCATTACTATATAGCAGTTGCTTACTCTCAGCAGAACAAAAGAGGACTTGCTGCTTCCGAGATGCGGGAATATCTGGAGGGAAATCGTGAGATTTATCACGAAGTGGTTTCAGAGTACGGCAGCATTGTCGATAATAAACAGCCGTATGCTTCATATAATCCGGATGCAGACGAGGACGGTTTAAGTGATGTGCTCGAGATTTTGCTTTCGCTTGATCCTGACAGTAAAGACTCTGATTCTGACGGTTATGAAGACGGGCAGGAATTCTTGTCCGGGTATAATCCTCTTAAAGCTTCTCCTGGGGGCGAAATGACAGAACAGGATTATCAAGATTTTAATACACTGGTCATTTTTAGTCTTTCAACCAAATAACATAAACAGAAAAATATGACTACCAAGCTTGCAAGTCTGCTCACTCTAGGGATGTTGGGGATGATGGTTTTTTCCGTTGTTCTTATCGTTGCATATTATTTCGGGGTGATCGACATCTCTGCCGTTCTTGCTCTGACCATTATTATCAATGTTTTTTTCTGGTTGTTCGCTCCGACTATAAATGATTTCATCTATAGGTTCCTGTACAAAATAAAATTCTACAAGAAAAATGAATTTGCAGATTTGAGTCCGGAACTTTATGTGTTCATCTCTAGAGTCTGCGAAGGGAATAGTATCAAATTCCCTAAGAAAATAGGAATCATAGAAGATGACAATCCCACTGCCTTCACCTATGGTTCTCTGCCTTCTAACGCTCGCCTGGTATTTTCTAAGGGAATATTTACTTATCTTAATAAGGAAGAAGTCGAGGCGGTGGTCGCACATGAGATGGGCCATATTGTCCATTATGATTTTCTAGTTATGACGATTGCCAACACGATGGTTCAGCTCCTTTATGAGATTTATTACTTCCTGACGAACAGCAGGAGTAAAAACAATAATGACAATAACAAAAGCCCACTGGCCCTCATAGGGCTCATCTCTTACATTTTCTACATCATCGGGACTTACGCCCTTCTCTTTCTTTCGCGCAAGAGGGAATATTATGCCGATGAGTTTTCTGCTCGCACGACCGGAAGACCGAATGACCTTTCTACCGCGCTCATAAAAATCGCTTATGGGATGGTGACCCTTTCTTCCGATAAAAAGAGCCGTAGACTTTTAGAGAGCACTCGCTCTATCGGGATTATGGACTCTCATTCTGCCAAGGGTGTCGGAGTAGTTTCGCAGATTTCCGGGCAAGATTCCGGGCAGATCGGCAAGGTGCTTGCTTATGATTTTGTGAACCCCTGGGCGACAATTATGGAATTCGGGTCGACTCATCCTTTGACCGGAAAGAGGATCCAGAAACTCGATAATATGTCAGAAGAAATGGGACAGAAGAAATCATATGACATCAGGACCATAATTAATAATCTGACGATTGACAGAAGAAGGCTTTACTCCGGTTTTTATGTCGGGGCTATCATACATTTTCTTCCGAACTTGGCAATTGTTGCGGGGCTCATTTTCATGGTTACATTCGGAGGCATTTCTTTCTTGTTGATATTTTTCGGTCTGGCGCTGATCATCAAGACGCTATATAAATTTTCTAATTCTTCTTCTGAGCAGACAACCCTGCTTGACCTTATGACTGATATTTATGCTTCACCTATCAAGGGGAAGAGAGTCGCCCTTGAAGGCAAAATAATCGGCAGGGGAGATGCCGGTGCCTATCTTGCTGAAGATATGATGTTTCAAGATAGTACCGGGCTTATCTATCTCGATTATACCTCGCAATACGGCACATTCGGCAATTGGTTCTTTGCTCTTAAAAAAGTGATGAAATTGATTAATCAGGAAATCAGTATCGATGGTTGGTTCTTTCGTGGCAACTATCAGATGATTTCGGTTGGCAGAATAAAGACCGTCTCGGAGACGATTAAGAGTCATCCGAAACTATGGTCCGTGCTCATAGGGTTTGTCCTTATGTTTTTGGGTGTTCTAATTTTTTAGCTAGTATGTTATTTTTTCTCGTATTCTGCTAGAATTATATTATCAGGAGCAGACGAGAATTTCCTGTTCGGTCTGTATGTTTAATTTTTGTTTTCCTATCGCAATTTTTAACATAAAAAGCTCGGGGACAGTGTTTTTAAAAAGCTAAGCATAAATAAAAAATATGACAAAAAAGAAACTAAAATTGATAATCGCATCCCTGTTTGTTCTGGTGTTGCTGGTTCTTGTTTATTTTGCATTCTGGAGTGTCAGTAAAAACAGGAATGATGGAGGAATGGAGGAAAAAGGCAACGATGTTGTGAAAGTGGAGGTGGAGAGCGGTCTTCTGGAAGAATACGAGAAGACTCCAGATAAATTGGATAGTGACAGAGATGGACTTCCAGACAAATTTGAAATCATTTTGGGAACTGACAAGAACTCTGAAGATACCGATGGTGACGGTTATAAAGATGGCGAGGAAATCAAAGGAGGCTATAGCCCGTTCTCTTCATCGGGAGATAAATTTGAGGAAGATTTCGTCTTTAACTCCGATGCCGATTTGGATGAACTTTTTATAATCAAACAGAAGCTTTTTGACAATGCTTCTGAGATTCTGTGTAAAGATGACAGCCTATTTGACTATGATATGCTCCCTGATAATGATAAATTGGCGTTGGCGATTGAAAATACCGCTCCCTGTCCTTGTTCTATGATAGGCAATTCTTTTTATAGGAATGAATGCCTTGCGAACATAGGCGCTACGCTTGGTGACCTGTCTTTTTGTAACTATATGACCTATGGTGATAACTATACACTTGAAAAGGATGGCTGTATCTTTATGGTGGCAAATGGCAGTAAGGATGCTGATCTTTGCATGGAGATAACCGACTCGATCGACGAATCCAATTGTCTTCTTAATATTGCTTATGAAAAAAAGTCTCATGAGATATGCGCAGATATAACGGAAACAGATATCAAAGATTATTGTTTTTATCAAATGTCCATCCTTATGACGGACAAGAGTTTTTGTGAAATGATGGTAGACCGTGGTGAGAATTATAACATTTGCATCTCCGAATCTGTCACTCCTTAGTGCTGATTGCTGGATTTTTAATACGATAATATGACATTGAGATATGACAGATATGTATAAAAAAATTTCTACACTATTATTACTATTTTTTATCACAATTTCTTTTTCGGGATGCTCCATTAGGAAGGCTGAAGATGGGGGCGCGACAAAGGAAAATAAGGAAATCATTGAAGATATAAAAAATCTTGATACCGACGGCGATGGACTCAGTGACGAGGAAGAAAGAAAAATAGGAACGAATCTCAACAAGGCAGATACCGACGGCGATGGACTTAGTGATTTTGAGGAGGAGGCTGAATGGGGAACGGATCCGCTCGAAGTCGATACTGATAATGACGGCTATGAAGATGGCAGCGAAATCGAGGCGGGCTATGACCCTCTCAACTCCGGTCAACTTGATAGCGACAAAGATGGACTTGGTAACGCCGATGAGATAAAACTCGGCACCGATCCGAAAAAATTCGATACTGACAAAGATGGTCTTTCTGATAAGGAAGAAATCGATAGGGGGCGGGATCCGTTGGTGGCAGGGGTATAAACTGTAAAAATAAGAAAATTCTAGATGAATCAACAATATAGAATTGTGTCGAATATTATTTCGCAGAATAAGTTTGCCTTCTTTATTTTTTTTCTCATAAGCGTGATCCAGTCAGGGATGGCGCTTTTGGTTCCATATCTGAGCAAATTTCAGATCGATCAGCTCGAAAGCCAACATCGAAATTTTTTCGGCGTTTTTCATTCTGGCCCCGTGGTCATCTTCACTTTTATAATAATTATTACGGTAGCCGTAAATCTATTGAATAAGATATTCTCAACGGCATCGAATATTTTTAAGGAGAAGATCGATTATGGATGTTCGATAAAACTAGAGAAGGAAATATATGATCGTATAGAGAGATTCGATGCCGGCTTCATGCAGAATCCGCGCAATCGGAGGATAGTGAACGGTTCCATTTTTCTATCGCCAGAGTATTGATGTAAGACAGACCCATAATCATTTTTGACGAAGGAACTAATCAGCTGGATGCGGAACATGAAACGAAAATTATGGATGCTTTGCGAAAGGTAAAAAAAGATAAGACGATTGTGATGATCACTCACTGGATGACGACCGCGCGTAAGGCCGACAGGATATATGTGATGGATTCAGGAAAAATCGTGGAAAGCGGAAAACATTCGGAACTTATTAAAAACAAGGACGGACTTTACAAAAAATTATGGGACTTGCAGGTTAAGGGACCTTCTGCGAAGAAGCGGGAAAATTCATCAGAAGTTTTTCTCGACGCAGTATAAAATTTTTATAAAATATAATAATATGGAAAATCAAAACGAACCGATAGAAACCGTCCGTTGGGAGATAGGCGAAGGTTATTTTTTTCGTGCAGCGCAGAATAAAAAGTTCTTGCTTTCTGTCGCGGTTATTTTTTTCCTTTCGCAGATTCTGGCGATTTGGATATATAGTGGAGCCTTCTTTCTTTTGGCACTGTCTGCCCTTGTCGTGAGATTCAGCTTGTCTTACAATAAACTGAAAAGCACGGATCCTTCTCCGGTTGAAACTTATAAAATTGATAATTTCGGTATTAAAATAAATAAACTGAAAGAAGGTATCAGCGAGTCTTATCCCTGGTCGGAGTTAAAGAGCTATTATTATATAGATGGGGCAGTAAAGATCGTTGAAGGTTTCTATAATCTTTTGGGCAGACGGATAGCCATCGTTAACAGAGAGAATCGTACGATCACGCTCAGATTAGAAAAAGATCGCGAGGCAGAAATATTAGGAGAAATCAAGAAAAGGTTAACACGATATGACACCTATAACGGCAGAGCGAAGATCAGATAATATTTTTGTATCCCCTAATAATCCATAATTGTCTTATTAAAAATATGGAAAATCAAGAAGAATCGATAAAACCTTTGCGTTGGGAGATTGATGAAGGGCATATAATATGTGAGAAAGGCACTTTCTCATACTCTGGGGATATTTTTGTTGTGCTCATAGCGGCGTTTTTTCTGATGTATCTTGTAAACAGTACTTTGATTCTTGTACTCGTTTTGCTATTTTTATTTTTAAAAAAGTTTGATGCGCTTAAAAAAATAAAGAACCAGAAAGGTAATATAATCGAAACTTATCGCTTAGACGAGCGTGGTGTCGCTATAAATAATATAAAAACAGGAAATAGTGCGCTATATCCTTGGGATGAACTTGGTCCTTTCTTTGTCGATATTAACAATAAAAAGAGGGATAGCCCATTTTGGGACTTGGCTTTCGGTCTCCCCGCCGTCGAGAGGATATTTATTTTCCCCAAGCAAGGGGGAGACATAAAACTCCGAATCAACAAAGGGCAATCGGAGGAAATTGCCAGAGAGCTGTCTAAGAGATTGGAAAGAAAGAAGGTCTAGGATGGGCGGGAAATCGACTTCATTTTCTGATTGAGATACGACCTCTTCATTATCAGCTTTACTTATCTTATGCCAGCAAATTTAAAGGCAAAATTAGAAGACAATATCAAAAAAATTCATTTTATAAGTTTTTTAGATGGGTTGTGGCTTCCACTCCCGATTTATTTGCTATATCTTTTGGATAATAATATCACACTTACTCAAATGGGGGTTCTTTTTGGTGCGGGTACCTTGATGTCTTTTTTGCTTGAGATCCCTTCCAGTATTTGGGCAGATAAATATTCACGCAAGACTGTTCTCTTTTTTATGGGAATTTTTAGTTTTTTTTCTCAACTGGTTTTTTTCTTTTCCCATTCTTTTCTTTTTTTCTTGTTGGGTACTTGTTTGAACGGTATCGCTATCGCACTCAACTCCGGGACTTTCAATGCTCTTTTTTATGATACCTTGCTTTCGTTGGGGAGGGAGAAAGAATATGAAAAAATACAGTCTCTAGTTATGCGCAATTTTTATGCAGGAAGGTTATTAGCCTCTTTATTGGGAGCATACATCTATTTTCAGAGCCCGAGACTAGTTTTTCTATTAGCGGCTTTAATCAATCTGGCTTATCTTGCGGTTTTATCTTCTGTGACCGAACCTTCTCGAGAGAAAAGTATCAGTACTCCTTGGAGGCAGGTAAGGGAAGGGTTAAATTTCTTGCGTGATACTCGTATGGCTTGGAAGCTGATTATTATTTTTTCATTAATGAGTGCGACATCAGATATTATCTTCACCTATTATCAGCCGGCCCTTCGTTTGGTTGGCGTATCGATTCTTTCTATAGGAGCGGTTTATTTTTTGGTAAATATTTTAGGCTGGATCGGTGCCAATTGGTATATGCAGATTCGTTCTAAAGTCAATTGGAAGATGATGATGATATTATTTTTACTTGTGGATATAATCGCTTCTTTACTTTTAGGATCACAATTTCTGCTGCTTATTTTGTTGGCAATCGTTCTTTTGTCGCTATCTTTTAGTCTGCACACCACTTATATCAGTAATATTATCCATACGAGCGTTCCGTCTTCGCATCGCGCTACTTCTCTCAGCATTCAGAGTCAGCTCTATTTGATATTTTACGCCGTGCTTATTAATTTTGTGAGTTTTTCTGTTGATCAAAGTTCTCTCTTTTGGGGGTTATTCGTTAACGCCCTAATCGTTTTAATTGCGTTGTTGGTGTTTTGGAAGATATCTTCCAGCGCAGATTTAGAAAAACAATAATGTTTAAAAAATGTTTTCTATTACTATGGGCTGTCATTCCGGAATTTTGCCTTTTGCAAAATATCCGGAATCTAAGAATTATAACGATTGATTATTATAGCAAGGGAAAAGGAAATATAACACAGATTCCGGGTCGGGGCCCGGCATGATACATAAGAATTTCAGTATAGGTGAAATTTACGGAGTGTTTTGTCAGCGAATCGTTTAAGGAACCTCTGAAAGACTTTAAAAAAGATAGTTCCTGTCATTCCTATATAAGTCGTCTAGTCCGCTGACAAAATAATATATTTATAAATTTTGCTCTCTTGTCTGTCATCCCGAAAGCTGAAATCGGCTGAGGGATCTGGGGAAAATATCAAGCTTGGAAAACATTATTTTTATAAACATATTTTTTCTACCAGTATCGCAATTTCCCAGATTCCGGGGTCGCAGTAGCTCATTTCGGGATTGTATAAGTTATCTAATTTGCTAACTCTTTTATATAAAAATTATCTATCGTTATCAAGCTATTTTTAAGGAATTTGCGGCAAGAACTCCCCGTGTTGTCTGTACTCAGACACACAGGGTTGATTCACAAATACTTTTTTGGATATCAACCTTACAGTATTTGTCATTCCAGAATTTCGTTACTGCGAAATATCTGGAATCCAAGAAGCATAATGTTTTAAATATCATAGTAAAGTAAAAAAAGGGGGGGGTGTAACGAAGATACCGGGTCGGGGCCCGGCATGACCAATAAAAATTTTAGTATAGGTGAAATTTATGGAGTTTTGTCAGCGAATTATCTAACTTGTACAAGAATGACAAAGATATCCTTGGTTTTTAAAAACAAACAAGCATAGTTGTTCATTGAAGTGTTAGCGAATTAAGTGGCTTGTATAATTCCCGCCCTTGCATTAGCGAGAATAGACTCTGGCGGGAATCTAAGGTTAGAGGGGAAAGATAAATTTTAAAATTAATATTTCTTCGTCTTTCATTTTTATGCTATAATGAATAAAACATTTTAAATAAATAAAAAAAATTTATGGCAAAAAGTAGAAACGAAAAACTTATTTTGTGGTTCGACGAGGTGACCAATAAAGATATCGGGCTTGTGGGAGGCAAGAACGCATCGCTTGGAGAGATGTATCAGAAGCTCAGTAAAAAAGGTGTGAGCATTCCGAACGGTTTCGCGACCAGCGCCTATGCCTACCGTTATTTTATGAAAGAGTCGGGGCTGATGGATAAGATCAAGGACATCTTGAAGGATTTGAATACACATGACATGAAGAATCTTTCGGATAGGGGAGAAAAAATCCGTCATGCGATTATGGCGGCAGAGTTCCCGGAAGATTTTAAAAATGAAATTACCGAGGCCTATCGCAAAATTGAAAAAGAATATGGAGAGAATGCGGATATGGCGGTTCGTTCCAGTGCGACAGCGGAGGATCTTCCCGACGCTTCTTTCGCCGGACAGCAGGAATCATATCTGAATATCAAAGGCGTGCACAACATACTCTATGCGACCAAGCAGTGCGTCTCTTCGCTTTTCACTAATCGCGCCATTTCTTATCGTGTGGACAGAGGGTTTGATCATTTTACGATTGCGCTTTCAGTAGGCGTGCAGAAAATGGTTCGTTCTGATAAGGCGGTGAGCGGAGTTATGTTTTCGATTGATACTGAATCGGGATTCCGTGACGCAGTGGTCATTAACGGTTCTTATGGACTCGGTGAGAATATTGTTAAGGGGCGTGTGAATCCGGATGAATTTTATGTTTTCCAACCGACTCTCGTGAAAGGCTTCAAACCGATTGTGGAAAAACGCTTGGGATTCAAGGAGGAGAAGTTGGTTTACTCGAGTGAGAGTAAGAACTCTACCAAAAATGTCAAAGTGTCGATTGAGGATCGCCGCAGATTCTGTGTGACGAATGAAGAAGTTTTGCAGTTGGCGCGTTGGGCGACGATTATCGAGGACCACTATAAGCGACCGATGGATATGGAATGGGCAAAAGATGGTTTCACTGGAAAGTTGTTTATCGTACAGGCTCGTCCGGAGACTGCTCAGAGCAATCGTGATGCTAATTTTTTGGAAGAATATATCGTTAAGGAAAAAGGGAAAATCCTATGTTCGGGAGCCTCGGTCGGATATAAAGTCGGTGCAGGTAAAGCGAATGTCATCAAGGATGTCAGCGATATCGGTACTTTCAAGAAAGGTGAAGTGTTAATAACAGAGATGACCGATCCGGATTGGGAGCCGATCATGAAGATTGCTTCTGCTATCGTTACTAACTCCGGGGGAAGGACTTGCCACGCCGCTATCATTTCGCGAGAGCTCGGCATTCCTTGTATCGTCGGAACGCGCAACGCTACTGAAAGAGTCAAGGAGGGGAAAGATGTGACGGTCAGTTGTGCTGAGGGAGAAGAGGGATATGTCTATGAAGGGATTATGAAATTTGAGGTGAAAAAGACGGATCTCAAAAATCTCAAGCGACCGAAGAATGTGAAGATTATGATGAACCTGGGAGAGCCGGAGCAGGCATTCACACAATCTCTTATCCCTAACGACGGGGTCGGGTTGGCACGAGAAGAATTCATAATCAACAATTTCATCAAAATACATCCGATGGCACTCTTGGCCATGGATGGAAAAGTTAGAGGCGTTCATATCGACAAACACACTGCAAAAATTATAGACAAAATTACTTATGGATATAAGGATAAGACTGAATTCTTTGTCGATAAATTGGCGCAAGGTATCGGAAAACTGGGTGCGGCTTTCTATCCTAAAGATGTGATTGTCCGTTTCTCAGATTTCAAGACTAATGAATATGCGAACTTGATCGGTGGACAATATTTCGAGCCGAAAGAAGAAAATCCGATGATCGGTTGGCGTGGCGCTTCCAGATATTATGACGAGAAATATGCTCCGGCCTTCGCTTTGGAGTGTGAGGCGATCAAAAGAGTTCGGGAGCAGTTCGGACTCACTAATGTTATTGTGATGATCCCTTTCTGCCGCACTCTCGACGAAGGCAAGAATGTCCTCTCCATTATGAAGAAGTTCGGACTCGAGCGGGGCAAGAACGGACTCAAAGTTTTCGTGATGGCAGAAATTCCGGCAAACATCATTTTGGTTGATGAATTTGCCAAGTTGTTTGATGGTTTCTCGATCGGAAGCAATGACCTCACTCAGCTCACTCTCGGTTTGGATCGCGACAACGGAACTCTCTCTCATATCGGAAACGAAAAGAACGAGGCAGTCAGGATCCTTATCAAACAGCTTATCGCCGGAGCACATAAGAGAAAAAGAAAAGTCGGTATATGCGGTCAGGCACCTTCAGATTTCCCGGACTATGCCGAGTGGCTTATGAAAGAGGGGATCGACAGTATCTCCGTCACTCCCGACACGGTTCTCAAGACCACGATGAACTTGAGTGGAATGAAAAAACCTGTGAAAGCTAAGAAAAAATAATCATTTGTTTTTAAAAAGCGGGGCATTTTGCTCCGCTTTTGGCATATTTTAATCTTATCTAAAATCATAAAATGGAAATGAAAAATAATGAATCAGGATATAAGGACTCGATAAGTTTTGAAGATTCTGAAAAACAGAAGAAGTCAGCGAAATTTCTATGAATGGCATTCTTTGCGGCCATATTTATTTGGAATGGTGTTGCAGTCGTTATGAAGACAAGCACCTCATACGCGGAAGCAGAAAATATAGATCCTACTATATACGGATATCTTTTTTATGTTTTTAATCTGATGACACTGGTACAATTTATTATTATTTGGAAAATTAATTCAGGAAGTAATCTTCTCCATTTTAACGAGAATGCCGATCCTGTAACAGGTAAAACTATAATAAAAACCGCGATGGCAGAAACTATGGCAATCTATGGGATGATATTATTTTTATTGGGTGGAAATTATTTACATCTTATCGGGTTTGCCCTTGCCGCAATCTTTTCTATGTTGATAATCTATAAGAAAGATTTTAGCTAGCCTGCAACAATCGCCTGCAAAAAACATTTTTCAGTCCAATTTTTTTAAGTTTGTTTTTGTGTATGAGATAAATACGGTAGACAGAGAAAGCTATATCCCGGAGTAGCAGACCTTCAGTCTGCGCTGCTATCCGAAGCAAGCAAAACCCCGCCTTAATAAATCTTTCTATCCCGCTTAGACAACCACACAGGTTGAAACCTGCTACTCCGCGAGAGTAATCATGCAGACTTAGGCCTGCTACTTCGCGAGGGTAATCACTACGGCAACTATGTAGGTTGAAAATTGCTACTCTGTTTATAATAATGTTTACTTAGAAGGATGAGTGTTGCGCACTGAATAAAATTTAAATAGCTCTATGGAAAACAAAACTGAAAATAAGATTAAAGTGTCTAGGATTATTAAAATCGTATACCTTACGCTTGCGGTTCTGCTTTTTGCTTTTTCTCTCTATCTTTATTCTTATTCAAAAAGTATGGAAGAGGAGAGTGGGCAGAGTTCTCAGGTTGAAGATAGCTCAACTCTTTCTGGCGAAGAAGCGGCATAATTTTGGGTATTCCTTCTCTTTTTTTATCTTTTTCCCTAAAAATGCTAAAATACAGATAGTTAAATTTAGCTGTATTTTTATGCAAAAAAGTCCACTTGCCGACAGGATGCGCCCCAGATCTTTTGAGGAGTTTTTTGGTCAGGAAAAAATTGTGGGGGAGGGGAAAATCCTTAAAAGTGCCATTTTGGGAGATAAAATTCCGTCAATGATTTTTTGGGGTCCGCCGGGGTCGGGGAAAACTACTTTGGCTCACATAATTGCTCAGAAAACTGGAAGTGAGTTTATTTCTTTGAGCGCTATAAATAGTGGTGTGAAAGATTTGCGGCGGGAGACCGAAAAGGCGGAAGATTTTGGCAAGATAGGCAAGCGCACGATTCTTTTTATCGACGAAATCCATCGTTTCAACAAATCGCAGCAGGATTTTCTTCTGCCGTATGTCGAGCGCGGAGTTGTGACTTTCATCGGGGCAACGACGGAGAATCCAGGCTTTGAAGTTAATAATGCGCTACTTTCCCGCTGTCGGGTTTTTGTTTTGAATAAATTGGAGACGGAAGATTTGGAAAAGATAATCGTGCGGGCGATAGAGAACAAAGAATATGGTTTGGGTAATGATGGTATCGTAATCGGTGAGAAGGAGATAAAATTCTTAGCAGAGATGTCCGACGGTGATGCGCGCGTGGCGCTTAGCGTTTTGGAGTTTGCAGCTTCTATAAACGAGATTATCACGAAACAGACGATTGAAGATGCTCTGCAGAAAACCGTCATGTATGACAAGAATGGCGAGGAGCATTATAATCTCATTTCCGCACTCCATAAATCGATGCGTGGATCCGATGCCGATGCGGCGCTTTATTATCTGGCGAGGATGGTCACAGGCGGGGAGGATCCTCTCTATATCGCACGACGATTGATCAGATTTGCTTCCGAGGATATCGGCATTGCCAACTCCAACGCCCTTACCCAAGCGGTTGCTACTTATCAGGCCGTTCATTTTATCGGTTATCCTGAGTGCTCCGTGAATCTCGCTCAAGCGGTGGTATATATGGCAAAATCCAAAAAAAGCAACAAACTTTATACGGCGTATAATGCGGCGCAAAAAGATGTTGAATCATTCGGTACGCTGCCAGTACCGCTACATCTGCGTAATGCAGAAACCAAACTGATGAAAGACCTCGATTATGGAAAAGGCTACAAATATTCCCCGGAGTTTGATTATGCCGAAAATCAGGAATATCTTCCTGATAAGCTCAAAGGAAAAAAATACCTTGATTTTTAAAAATGTGTTAAAATATATATAGCAGAATTAATCTTAGTAAGATAAACAAAATGATCAAAAATTCGATGGCCGAAGATCTTCGGGAAGTAAGAAGGAAAAACGGAGATTCGCCGGAAGGCGGAGACGCTTTAGGTTTTGGTGGCGCTGTTGCCGGAACGGATAAACTTGCGGAGAATGAAAATAAAATAGTGCTCAAGACGGAAGATTCTTTGGTGAATTTTAAAAAACCTGAAATATCTCCAGTCGTCCCTGATAGCGGCGAAGAAATTTCGGATGCGGAAAAATCGCAAGCTGATGTGGATGGCGCTGTGGAGGATAAATCGAAAGATATCTCTAAGAAGGAAGAAGGGCCGGATTTGATAACTCAAAAAAATTTAAAGAATCTGCAAAAAAGGGAAGGTGGCAGAAGTGGCAGCAAAAAAATCATCATTGTTGCGATAGTTTTGATTGTTTTGGGACTTTTGGGGTATATGGCTTATGTCGCGGATATCGGTGGTATCGCTTCCAAATCTGGAGATGAAGAAATCGTAGAGGAGGCTGATGAGCCGGATGTCGTTGAAGATGAGAAAGAGACAGAAGAAGAAAACGAAGATATGCCAAGTGATATGCTTGTGAGGGATGAAATGCGGAAGGATAACTTGAGTATCATTTTTGATGCGATTGATAATTCTTATGACGAGGCGGTGGGATTTTCCTCTAGTGATGTATATTCAAAACTCAATGAAGAAGGGGAGATATATGAGAAGATAAAAGAATTCGTTATACTTGCCGGCTTTAATGAAGAGGAGGCGGTTGAGCTGATGAAGGATCCTCAAGACCCTGATTTCTATTTTGCTTATAAATCTCTGAACCTTAACAGTTTTGAATTGACAGCCCGCCTCGAAAATCAGGAAGATGCAGATTGTGATGATGCGATTTTGGAAAGCGAAGGCATTTGTATATTCCGCGGAGTACTTGAAAAAAATGTTGAAATATATCAGGAAGATATTATCCCTGAAGAGGAAACTCAAGATACGGAAATGACGGAAGAAGATAATACCTGGGAATCTGAATATCCTGAAGAAATAGCCGAGCCCGATCCGTTGATTCCCGAAGAATAGGGATGCGGCGTGCATTGTCTAGTTTGAAAAAAGTTTAAAATCAAAAAATATGAAATGTCCTAAATGCGACAGGACTCTCGAGTCTATCGTTATAAATCATAATAAAGTTGATCGTTGTAATCTGTGTGGCGGCATCTGGTTCGATAAGGATGAACTTAAAAATGTTAAAGATGAACGCGACCATAATCTTAGCTGGCTGGATTTTGATTTGTGGAGCGATGAGGGCAAGCTGAAACCGAGTGGGACTTTTGTCGACTGTCCGCGCGATGGCAAGCCGCTCTTCAAAATAAAATATGGTCCTTCTGATGTGATGGTCGATATTTGTCTCGACTGCCATGGTGTGTGGCTGGATAAAGATGAGTTGGATAAAATCCTGAAAGAACTCAAAGAAAAAGTGAACAAGGAAACTCTTCCTGAATATATGAAAGACTTAGGGGAAGAAGTGAAAGATTTGATTTTCGAACCGGGAAATTCCAAAGAGGAACTCAGAAATATCGCAATCATTATGAAGCTTATCGAATACCGCTTGGCAGCTCAGCACCCGAAGATTTCTGAAATAACTTCTGTTTTGCCGGACTAAAGTTTCAGGTATGAAATGTTATTGTGAATGTAGAGATGTTGCATTGCAACATCTCTACTACTTTAAAAAAGGGGTGTGTTTACAAAATTCAACAAGTGCTATAGACTGATTTAGTGTTTGAGGATGTTATTTGTTTCTGATTACAATTTTTGAGTTATTTGGAAGGGTGGCTGAGCGGTCGAAAGCGCACGCTTGGAAAGCGTGTGAGCCAGCAATGGCTCCGCGGGTTCGAATCCCGCCCCTTCCGCATTTGGGTGGGATGAGAAGTTTATGCCCCGGAGGGGTAAATCCCGCCCCTTCCGCATTTGGGTGGGATGAGAAGTTTATGCCCCGGAACAGGGCTGTCTCGTTCTTTATAGCTCATATCTACTTTTTCAATACCAAAAAACTCCTTCTCTCGCGATGAAACCTACATTTTGTCATCCCGTAGGGATCCCTTAAACTATCTATCACTTATAAAAAGTAGATATATGATACTGTCAAGGGGACAAGGGATTCTTACCAGAATGACAAAAATGATTGTTTTATAGCGGAAATAATATTGGCTCTAGACTAGCAAAGACTATGATATAATATAGTTATTATGCTAAAGAAAGCCAAAATCAGTCATCATCAAATTAAAAAAATTATTAAGCATTTTTGCT
>Ga0172381_10000966_pt1 | contig 35640 bp, 82 predicted proteins | sample Leawel6488metaG_FD_119754 | JGI IMG/M metagenome (GOLD analysis project Ga0172381, IMG submission 119754) | Leachate microbial communities from a municipal landfill in Southern Ontario, Canada - Leachate well 64-88 metaG | ecosystem: Engineered > Solid waste > Landfill > Unclassified | place... | reverse complement strand
CCCCTATATCTTGTTTCTGTGTTGTATAAAACATTAATATACAGAATTAGTGGGATTTATTTATTTGTCATGAGATTTCAAAAAATTTGTCATGATAAAAAAAATAAGTTAGTGTGATTGAGAGAAGATGACAATGAAACTCTCAATCACACATTTTTGTGGTTGCTTAATCAATGTGCAAGTGTAGTTATGGAGTAATGGTTCACAGCATTTTTTCATTGTCCATGTAAAAATGAAGGACTGTATTACTCCATAACATACCATATATAACTTATAGATATATATAGGTTTCGGTATTAATCATCTTCAGTCCAATATGGTTTGTTAGTTCGCATAAATGTTTCTATTTCATTTTTGAGATTAATTTCATAGTTTGATAAGTTTGTCCATTTTGCTAATCGCCCTAAATAAAATTGAAGCATTCTTCTATTTGCATCAGTTGGTTCTTGTTTGTAATATTCATATGCTCTTTTTAAGTCCTTTGTCATTTTTGTTGTCTTTCTTTCAGTATATATTGCATTTTGTGTTTTATTATTCCATTTATAATAACTCATTTATATCACCTTTACTTCATTATTATATCCATTGCTTCTTTTCTTGTAGATGGCATTATACCAGAAATCTTATATGCCATCTTCTTCAAATATTCTGTTTTTTCATCTTCAGATAATAACATTACCATCTTCAAGTGATGGTCATATGCTTTTCTTGTTTTTGTTTTGTCCATAAATATCAACTCATATCATAGTGTTCAATACATTTTTCTTACTTTTATACAAATCATTTATATTGATTTTTTGATTAGAAATTAATTCTATCTGTGCGATTAATTCATCTCTACTCTTAATCAGCTTAATCTGTTTTGTGAAATATTTATTTAGTGGGCTATTATCATATCCTTCCATATGGTCATATCGCATATTGTCTAATTCATTTGTAATAATGATTAATTTATCAAATAGTTTTGAAACTTTTATTTTATTTGAGTTATTCGTATCTACCACCTAAATCCATATTTGCTTCCTTTAAATGATTGCATATCTTCTGTTGTTCTTATGAACTTGACATTCTTTACGCCATAATGTGATATTCTTTTGTTAGCCACTTTTAAGTGTTCTTCACATACAGGCATATAAGTATTCGTGTCTTTGTCATGTAAATATCCTATTGCTTTTCTACCACATTCACAACTTACCATATTATCACAACTCCAATATCTTTGATAATTCTTTGATTTTTTTTTCTCTTTCTTCTGGTGGCAATTCATTAATTATTTTAGCCATAATCTTTGCTATCTCTTTTCTCTTGTTTTTATCAGTAGGTTTTGGTTTCAAATATTCAACGTCAGCTCTATACATATAATCACCAACTCTTTGTCAAATTATTTACTAATCTTTCTGCTGTATCATAATTCTTTTTTGCTTCTTTGTATTGTTTGCTACTTGGATTACTCCTATTCATTATGCTTTTATAGTATCTTGCTTGTTCACTCCAAAATGATATTAGATTTACCATTATAAATTCACCCTTATAAATTCTTCAATTTTTAATACACTATTCATATTATTGTATATCATTGTTGCTTTTTGAACTGGGTATTCAACTGTAATTCTAAACTTGTCATCATTGCAAATAGCTGTAACAAAACCTTTGTTCTGTCTTATTGATAATATAACTTTGTAATTCTTTACATTTTTCATTTTCATTTTTTCACCCTGTTAACAAAGCAAGATATGTGTCCAACTACATTTCTATGTATCTTTTGTATATCTTCTGCTTGTTTCCTGTTTCTTACATTCTTTTGCATACCACATTCATAGCAATCCACAGTGTATGACATTTTGTTATCACCTGTTATTATTTAGTAATTCTTGTTTTCTTCTTTGAAGATACAATAATCTTTGTGTGTAAATATCCCCTGCCCTTTTTAATTGTCCTTCAACTAATTTGTTATTAATGGTTCCTATCAACTTTTTATTTTCTTTAAGTGAATTTTCTGTTCTTTGTATCTCTCTGTTTATACCTTCAATTAACTGCCATCTATTTCCACTTGTATCATTTCTCTTTCCAAATTCTTGATGCCAATATAAAGCCATTACATCACCCCATTAATTACAAACCTCTTTTCTTTGGATAATTTCTTTCTGCGTATAAGGAACCAAAATGGTCATATATAGATATGTAACCTTCACCATTACAAGCCATGCAACTGCCTTTATTGAACCTACCTTTCTCAGCATCATACTCTGATATAGTTGTAGATAAACAACTTGGACATTCTCTGAAATACTTATTACGCAAATGCTCTGGTCTTTTTGTCCAAAACCTTTTAACCAATTCTGGATGTTTTTGCCAAAATCCCATATTATCACCTTAACATCTTTTTTGTAAAGTAATCAATTTCTCTTTGAAGTAATTTAATTCTTTGTTGTATAAAATACTTTTCTAACTTATCATTTGATTTATCGCATTTCTTTTGTAGTCTTTCAACTTCTATTTTTCTGGTTTTAATTTCATCTTTATACATAGTATCACAGTGGGTATATTCTTGGCATGAAACCAAAGCCATATTTTTCAAATATATGTCTTTGATATGCACGTGCCTTTACTATATCTTCATATATTCTTTCTTCATTATCCATTGTTGTAACAAAAAACTTATCAGTTTTCATTTTAATCACGTAACCAACCATTTATTTCTGTTGTAAGTCTATTAATCAACATCTTCCTTCTTTCTAATTCTTGTGGTGTTAGCTTTACAATTGAATGACTTCTCTGTATTTTCTTTTCCAAAGGTTCTAACTGTTTTAGTAATGGTAGTATATACTTGTTGTAATAGTGTTCATCATCTTTTTTAATCCTACTTATTACACGAACATACATTTCTGGCATCAACATTTATTTCACCTTTTCTTTTTTAATTATCATTTTCATTCTTGTAATCAACGTATCACCTTTGTATCCCTGTTTCTTTAATTTTGATACAATTTTATCTGCACCTTTGTAACCATAAAAATCAGCCAAATATTCATATATATCTTCATATTCATCTTTATTCATTTTATCCTTTCCTTTTCATTGCATAAACTCTTTTCCTTCCTGCTAATGCTTTTGCCTGAAATTTAGGTTTTCCATATTTTCTAACACCTATGTGTTGTGCTATCTTTCTTGCTTCTTCTTCTGTATATCCACGTTCCATCAGGTTAGCCACAACAGGACTAATTTTAATTTTCTTTTTTGCCATTTGTTTCACCTTAATTTCTTCTTTTGCTTATTCATATATACTACTAAATTTGCCATACTAAATTTCTTTTTACAGTTCTTACAAGCAAGATACAAATTTCCATATTTATCTTCAGCATTATAAATTGATTTAGTCTTACAGTCTGGACATTCGTATTTTGTTGTAATGAATATATTTGGTTCATCAGTTTTTGCCATTTGTATCACCTACTTAATATCTTGGTAATCTTTTTGTATTATGAATACCAACTAATTTACCACTTGGTTTTCTCTTTACATAATCCATTAATGTTAGTGGAAATATTTTTTTACAATTGTAACACCGTAACATATAATCAGGGTAGTGAATATCCTTTCCAGTCATTTTATATAATTCTAACCCATCTTCTTGCCCACAATTTGGACATGGAAATCTATCTGCACCCATTGGTTTCACCCTTTCAATTCTTTTTGCAAGTTTTTCTTTTTAGTTGTCCAGTATTTTGTTTGGTATTTGATTTCATCTACATTATCTTTTGTTTCTTTTATTGATTTTATAGTGGCAAGAACTTTATCGCAATCTTTTATCTGTTCTTTTATCTTTGAAACTTTCATTCTTTCCCAATCACTTAACATTTAATTACCTTCCTGTTCTCTTTTTAAATTCAACATAAATTGCATTTACACACCATTGTAAATAATCAATCCTTTCGTCATATTTCTGTAAGTTTTCATTTCTATTATTCTCTAATTGCTCTTTTGTTTTCTCATAGTTTTTACTCATTGAATACAAAGAATTGTTATCTAATCCCTGTATCCAACTTATAAACTGTTGTCTTGTTTTTTCGCCGTAATCTGCTGTATCTAAAAATGGATTACTCATAATATCACCTAAATCCATAAACTGCTTTGGTTAATTTCTTTTCCAATTTTATGTGTTGACTTGAACACCATTTATCATTCTTATTAGTTTCAGACATTGACCACGCCTTTTCACATTCCCATAAATCTTTTAGAATTGGCAAAATCTCTTTATTGAAATAAGATTTATTCAACACTTCAATTGATAAAATCCCCTTTTGCAAATCTTGACTTATTCCAAGCATATTTAAATTTAATTTTGACATTGTAAACTCCACACTCCTAAACACGATTTCATTGCATAAGTTTGTTGTTGCATTAAGAAGTATTTTAATTCACTGTTTCCTTCTATGTATGTTCTTGCTAACCCTTTCTCTACTAATAAAACATTAACATTTTCACCATCAAGAAATACATAACCTAATCTTCTCTTGAATGTATCTGTCTTTCCTGCAACAATATCATACTGAATTGTAACTCTTTGTCCCAATAATGTTTCAGTAGTATAATTTGTTGCTAAATGACCAAAAGGTTTTAATTGTGCATCTGTTAATCCAAACCAGTCTTTTGTATCACTCTTTGAATAAGTTTCAGGTGTATCAATTCCAACTAATCTAACTTTGTCTGTTATACCATTGTCAAATGTAACTTCAATTGTATCACCGTCAATAACACGTTTTACAATTCCATCTTCATTTTCAAATGAGTTTTGAGATAGCGCATATCCTGCATCAAAATCACTCATAAAAGATGAACAGCCACAGCTAACAATAGTTAATATTGTTAAAAAAAGTAAAATATATTTTTTTATGTAAATCACCACATAGTATAGTCTTTACCATTTTGTTTTACATAACCTTCTTGTATCATATAATTTAATGCTGTTTTTCCATTATCAAAGTTTCTTGCCATTGTTGCATCAGGATACATTCTTTTTATATCATTTAAAGAAAGCATACCTTTCGTTTCTGTTAAAGTTGCAATTGGTATTCTATTCCTTAAACGAAATATAACATAATACATATATTCACCTATTGGTAAATCACATTTATTAGTTTGTATCCTTTCTCTTTCAATTTTCTTTCAATGTCTATTCTCTTTTCACCCTTTTTCTTTGTATAAGGAACATTATCAATTTTTCCTTCTTTGTTTTGTATTACTAATATTGCTTTGTCTGTATCACCAATTAATCTTTTCCATTGACCTTTTGCCATTTATTCAACTCCAATTAATTAATACCATGTGTAATATCATACAAAGTTTCTATATTCGTTCTGTTAACAAGACTTAAACAGAATATAACAACTATTATGATTATTACAATGTATCTCTTTTTCACCTAACTTCAACTCCAATCAGTATCATCTAACATATTGGTCTAATATTAATACAACTATATATGTATCTTCTGGAAAGTCTACACCAAAAGTTGAACCCTTTGGAAAAAATCTTGTATATGGTCTGTAACCTAATCTTTGTAAATCATTTACTAATGATTTACGTAGATAATCAGACGGAACTTTAATATGCACAGTATTTGGTTCATTTCCATAAAATACTGGTGCAAGTTTTACTATTTGACCTCTATTTTTCTTTATTGCTTCCATAGTCTTACTACTTAATGTTTTCATAATATCAACTCCAATCAATATATACCTTATCATTACCAACTTTTCTAATTTCCATATCACTAAACTTTTTCTGTAACTGAACAATTTTCATATTTCTATCGTATTCACTTGGGTATAATACCAATGCATATCTATTGCATGACGCAATTATCTTGCCATTTGTATTATATACAATTTCTTTTACACGACTGAACATTGAAGGCATTTTATTTCACCCTTCTTATCCACCCAGACATATAGCCCTGTCTATGACACACAAAACTTTCTGGTGTAGGTGCAAAACCCTGTCCAACTTGTAAAGACTTTAATTTTTTTCTATCATTTTCGTCTAACATTTCATACATCTGTTGATACTTAAAATACTTTTGACCTTTCCACGAAGATGGTATTGATAACTCAGTTTCAGTAAATATACCAGTGTATTCTCTTTTATCATAAGGAACACTATTACCAATTGTTACTGGATTTTTCATTTTTTCACCCCTTTAAACATTTTTATTAATGCCACCCATAATTTTTGATACTCCTCTCAAGAGCATTATACCTATTCAATAATCGTTCATACTCTTGTAATATCTGTCTTTCTTCACGTGATAGCTCACTGAATTTCCCATTAGCAACTGCTATTAACATACTATTTGTAACTTTCTGTGAAATTTCATTCAATTGTTTTCCTGTCTTTTTCAGTTTGTCTTGTAATAATTCTAAATCACCCATTTATTTCACCTTACTTAAATCTTCTTTGACTACTTGTTCACTTCCATCTTTATACGTTAACATATAGTATATAGCATTATCCATTATTGTTAATATTTTCTTCTTTATCACAACTCTTTTTTTCATTCTAACACATCTTGTTATCTTTCTTATTTAAATAAGTATCGGTGATATACATAAAAAATAAAATAAAATATCACCTTAACTTATCAAGTATTCCTAATGGTGCGTCTTTGCCATTTCTTAAATCTTCAAGTTCCTTTTCTTTTTTGGCAATAGCAATCCTTCTGTTTATTTCTCTTAAATGTTCTGCTTTTTCTTTTTCTAATTCTCTAACATCTTCCATTGTATCACCTTACTAATACTGTTGCTAATACTACTAACATGTATCCAACAAAAGCATACATGTATCTAAACATCATTAAAGGTAATAGTGTTGCATCTGTAACAGAGAAAGCAAATAAGTTAGCACATAACAATGCAATTGCAATACTCATCGTATATGAATTTGGTGATATTGTCATAAGATACCACTTACCTTTATTTAAACATATAGCCATTGCAAATGTAATTAGTATAGCAACGAACATTGGTAACACTTTGATTTCTTCTATTGGATTTACAATATAAATCATAGTTAAAAACCCAATCAAAGAGTATATGATACATGCTAAACGTGTTACATAAACTTCTGGTTCCATTATATCAACCCCATTATTAATATTACCCTTCCAAGACACATTCCAAGTGGCATTGTAATTAAATACAAATAATCCCAGTGTTCAGAAAACTCTGCGTGATAATACTTTCTAATGACAATTGCTATTGTGCATAACAAAAGCATTATACTCATTATGCTATCACCTTCTGTTATCTGAAACCCAAGAATATCAATTGGCTTTAAGAACAAACCAACTAATAATCCTGTTACTCCTGAAAATATATCCCCAATTTCATCTGAAAGTCCAGACATCTTATCACTTCCTTATGTAATATCCAACTAACATTCCAATACTTATCCATATTGGAAAGTAATACAATGGCATTCCAAGAACAGGTATAGGTATCCAAGTATTCAAAGTTGTTGTTATTAATCCTAAATCCTGTCCAGATGCAGTTGTATATATTCTATATGCAGAGAATATTGACAATCCTGTAAATACCCCCCAACATACAAGCCCTATTATTTTTTTCATATCTTCACCTTTGTTTCACAATCTTTACATACTTTCTTCTTCTTTTTTGTTATAATCAACTTGCCACACTTTGGACAATGAAATGCTTTGTATGACATTATCTACCACCTTTCATCTTTGTTATTATGTTTTCTTTGCCCATATATACAAAATATGCAGACATTAACAATACACCTACAAATCCACTCATTGCAGATAAAGTAGAGTTTGGTTCAAATTGTATTTTCATTTCTTCAATTATCAGAACTGAAAATATAATCGTAGCCAACATTGGAATGTCTTCAATAATATATTTTAGCCAACCATCTATATCTATTGGAATTACTGCTAAATACATAGTTACAATTATAACTGATAATACAATGTATCCATAAATTGGTTGCATACTTTTCCACATATTAAAAACTGCTTCTAACATAACAGTTAATAATAAAAATGTATAACCAGTTGCAATGGTTATACCAATACATATCTTATTATAATTCATTGTTTACCACCCAAATGGAGTTACATGAATTGGAATATTAGAACCCATAGCATAACTTGTAGCTATGCATATTATCCAGATTACAAAGAACCCTGATAATAATACAACTTTATGTAATATAGTGTTCTTTACTGCAAGTTCAAATGGTAAGCATATATACAAAGTTGCCATAGCACCAACTATTGGTGTAAGTCCAACTAATAAAGTTGTATTACTCATACTTGGAAACACACCAAAAAGTAATGTTATAGCCACCATAAGTATTGCAGTGAAATATATTCCTTCTTTGTTTGTCCACAATTTTGAACCACCATCTACAAAGTAGTTAATCAGTTCAACAATTAATACAACTGCAAAAGATGTTCTTGCAATTGCTTGAACTATACTACTCAACGAAACTCCACCCTGTGAAGTTAAAGTTACATACATAGCAATAGTTGATAATACTATTGCTAATATTAAATTTTTATTGTCGTCAGCCACTAAATCACCCCATTTAATATTGGTATATTTGGTTTTGCCTTCATGATTTCTGATAAGAACATTGTCTGATATTGCCACCAAGTATCAAATGGTATCCAACCATATAGTAATGTTGGAAATGCACATGCACACCATATTCCAACTAATACAAAGTCGTCTGAAGTTTCTGGTATCATTACATACACACCTATTATCAATGCAACTATCCAAGTTGCAGGACTTGATGGTAAATACATAAGACATAACACTGATACTGATATGAGTATTATTGCCCAAATCAAAACTACTTTTCCAATACGACCTGTTAATGTTGTATTATAAAAGTTGCGTATTCTATCTTTTGCGTAGAATAAGTCAAACAGTTCATATCCAAGTATTAACCACAAAGGTGCACGTGACATTGCCACCATAACTTGTCGCACTGTAATGTCGTAATTTACTTGACCTGCAATGCCCATAATTATTAGAAATCCAGCCATTGCAAATAAAGTAACAATCAGTGTTCTTATGAAAGTTCCAATAAGATACATTAAACCTTCATCGTTTTTAACTTGTGCCATTTTTACACCCCAATTATATTTAATATTCCTTTGATAAAATCCATTCCTTTGTCAATCCAACTTGGTAGTTTGCTAACAAAATTGGATATGACAGGAATTAATTTATCAATAGCATTATTTATTTGATTTATTATATTTGATATATCCATTTAACCACCTAATACATTTATTGTTATCTTAACAACCCATTCTTGGACTGCAGATACAAATTCAAAACCCAATCCCCAGAAGAATTCACCTATCAAATGGGAATTAAGTTTTGCGTATTCTAATATTCTTGTTACCATAGGAAAGTATTCTGGTATTGCATGAGCATACGCAGATATACAAAGTGTAACAACAAAGAATATTAAAACTGATATTCCAATTTCTTTGAACACTATAAATCACCTATGAAATCTTTTACATATTGATTTAATTCAGTTATTGTTTCACTTGGTGCTATCCAAAGAAATGCTACACCTATTACAAACACTAATACTCCTATGAGAACACCCGACCTTCCAACTACTAATGAGAGTAGAATTCCTGCTATTAAACTTACAATTGCAAGTATCAATATAGCATAGCCATTACTTTCCAAGAATGCAAGTATCTTTGCCCAGAAATCACCAGTTGCTCCACATGGAATTGTAATTATATATGCTTTTTCTTTAGTTGTTGCGTCAACTAAAGTTGGTGCACCCCAACTACTAATGAATTCGCCATTGTTAAAACTACCAGTCTTTTCATAGTCATCAATTCTAACTTTGTAATTTATTGTTCTATTTGGTAATCCAACATTGTAATAACGTAGATACACCGAACCACCCTGTTCATATTCATTATAAACAAAGTAATTTGCTATTGGCATTCCACTTATTATAATATGGTCTATCAATGTTGTTTCAGTTACTCTTTGACCTTTGTAATAAAACTGTCCATTTTTAAACAATGGTGCATGTATTGTTGCATTATTAACTGTCCACCACAAGTCAACTTCTGTTTCATGTGTTTGTAACTTTTCAATTGCACACTTATCACCAACTGAAATCTTTACCCAAGTTTCATAGTATTTTATTTCTTGAACAGGAACTACTGGTGGATTTGGGTCATCAGGGGGAACTTCTACACTACCACAACCTGCACCAGAACAACTAAATATACCTGTTCCATAATCATAATTGTATACTACATCATCTGAATATACATAGTTTATTACTACAGGTGCACTTTGTATCCATTGTGTTCCATCTTCTCTTGTTACACTAATTTGAACTCTAAAGCTATCATATATACATATACTTTGCTCAGGGATATACCATGTTATTTCACCATCTGCATTGAACACACCATTTTCTTTATCTGTTGTTAGTTTAAATTCTTTATCTTCAATATTTGCAACCCAAAATGAATAAGAATGTTTCATAGATTTTTCAGTATCAGTTTCTTTACTGTTATAAACATGTAATCCTATCTTTTGAATACATTTAGCAAAGTCAATTTCAATATAACCACGGTCAAAATCTTTCTCTGTAATTATATACCAAAACTTTTTGTTTACACCATTCAAAGTTATATCAAAATACCAGTAACCATCTTCAAGTATTATGTCATTCCAAGTAATTGAATTCAAATTATTAATTGCATAAAATGATGTTTCTGGTATGACTCTCAATTGACTACACTGTTCTGGATTTCCAATAGTATTACACGAATATTTAGTTGCTTTTGCTTTTACATTTGCACCAGTTGGAATTCCAGTATCTGAATTTTTAAGAATTATCCTCAAAGTTTTAAGATTACTATTATTAAAATCAAGATTTTTAAAATCGTAAGTAAATTCAGATTTTCCTTCACTATTTGGTTTTATAAACAAATATGTATTATACTTTTTAATCATATTCTGTCCATTTACTGGCTTTTCCCATACAAGTTCTACTCTATGATTACCAACTGGAATATTCTCAATATCAGCAACAGTAATACCATTTTGTGCATTACATGAACACACAGACTTTTGTTGATTTTGATTTTCAATTGGCGTGTCATAAACAATTGTAGTCAAAGAATATTTATTATCACAAGACCACAAGTTACCACAATGGACACCATCTATAATATTTAATCCATCTTTTGTATCAATACCAGTAACAGATAAAGTTCCTTTTTGCCCATAATATGGATTATCTGGATTAAATGGGTCAATAACGTCTGGATTAGTGATACGTGGGTCAGTAAATGGATTAGTATCAGGTTTATCTGGTGGAGTGTCAGGTTCATCTGGTGGATTAACATTTTGACATACAACGCAATTACCACACTCTGGACTTGATTTCACTATATCATCAACAGACTGATAAACATATCTTATTATTGATACTGTTCCTTCTTCTCTTTCATCTGATTTACACGGAACATATTTAGTCGTTACATTTATTTCAATTGGTAAGCTAATACCAGAAAAAGAAATATTTTCTTTAGTTTGTTTATCTGGATAAGTCCTTTTATACAAATCTTGACATTCTGGACAAGATAACTTCTTAACTGTAACAGGAACACATATTCCATTTTCACATACTGTCCCACTTGGACATGTTCCACATGAATTATCAACAAACTGATTATTTACTGAAACTACCCATTTATTATCCCCACATTTAACATCTTTTGTTTCCAATGTTGAAAAGTTTATCACATTTTTTTTATTAATTGAACTTGATATGCCATATAATCTTCCAGCAATAGAAACTTCACATGTTCCAGAATTAACATTTGGTATTTCTATCCAAGCAACATTCCACTTCATTTGTTTGTGTGCTTCTCTATCAAAGAATGACCATAACTTATCAACAAATGATTGCGTATACAAAACTGGGTCAACAGTTACTGTTCCGTTATGTCTTATACCCATACTATCCTTTACAGAAACAGACCACGCAACATAAGGATAGTCAGATATATCTTCAATATTACCATCTATTAAAAGTCCAATCCGTATATTACACTTTTTTCCATGTTCAACATAATCACTGGGATTTACACCTACATAAACATCAACAGGATATTCTATTTGTTCACCAGTAAAAGTATATTTTCCTTTTGAATATAATTGAAGTGTAGCTGTATATTTACTACCATCATGAACAAATGGTGCAAAAGCAATTCCTACTTCAGCATCATCTAATAATTGCTGAATTTTTGGAGTAACAGTTTCAGCTGAATATAATAATCCATTAGTTGTATGTTCAAGCATTAATACAACTGTTTGACCAACTTCAATCCTGTCTTTATCAGCAATTATTCTATACATATTACTTCCAGAAGACGAAGCAACATTTATTGCAAATGCTTGACCAGTATCAGAATATTCTGTTCCACCATAAGTTCCATAAACAATTATATCACCTGAAGTTGCTCCAGTTGGAACATTAAATTCATAAGAGTATGTATTTGCACCATCATCTGTAATATCTCCATCAGCAACGACTTCTACTCCATTTAGTTTTACTGATTTTGAAGTCAAAACTTCTTTTCCACTATCACAACTATCTTCTAAATAAAATGAACCTGTAATAGTATCTCCAACATATCCAGAAGTTTCATTTAAAGTATGGTTCATCGTATAAGTTGAAGTGCATAGTGGATTTCCATCTGCTCCAACCTTTTCATCTGCTTGCCAAATATAAACATTATCTATATAAGCATCATCAGTTTGACCCATAAATTGAATTCCGAAAATAGTAAAATTCATGGAGTCATAATCGCCAAGAGCGACAGGTTTATAAGTATTCCAAATTTCACTTAAGGTCATACCAGATAAACCCTCAACTGGAAAATTATATATGTTATAATCTGAATTTGTCCCATCACCCATATAAAATGCAGGATATGCATCAACTCCAGTTTTACAAAACCTTAAGAAAATATTTTTAACTCCCGAAGCATCATAATATAATGTTTGTGTGTTATCTGGGTTAATAGAAACCGAAAGAGTAGCATTATATTTTATAACGGAATAATGTGCCCCACCAGAATATTTTGCAGATTGTGTTCCACTGTCCCAAAACCAATTTGCAACAGGTGAATATAATCCCCAACCATTTATATTACTATCAAATGTGGAATTACTAATTAAATTAGTTGCACTTGCACTAACCTCATTAGTATTAAATCCTAAATCAATAACTCCAAATATTGAAAAGAATAATAATGCTATTAAAAAAATGTTTGTATAATTCTTCATAATTTTTCACACTCCATTAAAAAATAAAAAAATATTTATTTAAACAATTTAACCTGAAACAGTTCCAATTGTTACTGTATCAATTGTAGAACCAACTACAGACTTAAAAATATTTACATCAGCAATTGTTGGCTTATTGTATGTAATCAAAGTTACATTAACATCACCAGTTGCCATAGCACCAGCATTGTCCTGTATCTGAATTTCTGCAGTTCCACCAGAAAGTCCATTCTTAAAAGCAAAGAAGAAGTTATCTGTATCATTGTTTGCAAATTCTGCTCCATAGGTTACATTTTTGTAAATAACTTTTATAGCGTCAACTTCGTTTGAACCTGACAAATCTTCAATGTTCCAAACTGGATACCTGTTTCCTTCAGGCATTACAGAACCAATTATTGTTACATAAGACCTGTATGATGCATTTGCACTTATAGTTGCAAAGTCTAAATCAGTTTCAACAATCTTATATGTTGAAGTAACTGATAGTGGTATTTCTACAAGTGAACCGAAATCTGCAGCCTGTTGTCTACATTCAGAATATACATTATCTCTTAAGTCAATGTAGTATCCTTCAAAGCCACTTGGCTTTGTGTATAAAACTGGTATCTTTCCCTGATTAAGAATGTTCTTGAAATCAGTTCTATCACAAACTTCAGTTCCATTGGTTGATGCAACTGTTGTAGTCTTAACTGCTTGTGAGTTCTCATAATCATATGTGCCTAAAGCATTTGCATATGTTGCTGGAACTGCATGCAATTCAATACTATCACCAGTTCTTCTGCCACCGTAATAAGTAACAGCTAACCAATTTTCATTCATTATCTGCCCCTGCACACCACAGGTTCCGTTTACAGCACTAAAAGCAGAGCCAGTATTCTGGTTCTGATTATTCTGGTTCCAGTTATTGTTATTATTATTGTTGTTCTGCATGGTTGCTACATCTCTCCACGTATCAACTACATAGATTGCTGTAAAAACCACAGCTACTGCAACAATAACAGCAATAACCTGTTTTGAATTAAATCCCATATATATTCAACTCCTGATTACTGTATTTATGTGGTCTTAAACAGTAATTCAGACTTTGCTTGACCACAACAAGCAATAGTATATAAACTCCCTTCTTTATAAAGGTAGTGGATTTTAGTATCGTTAATTAACGAAGTCTAAAACATATAAAAAAAGAAAAATGTATTAGTTTGCAGATGGTAATCTTATAATAATAGAACCACCTTCATAACTAAATACATTATCATATCTATATCCTTTGTAATTCAAAGGAAAACACCCTTCAACAAATATATTTAAAGCACCGTCATAGCAATTGTTATGTCCAAGATAAAGAAATCGTGGATGCACAAATTCATAAGGTTGAATGACTTTGTAATAATACTTCCACATATCTGACCTTTCCATATAAAAGTCATTCATACCAACATTCAAATCTTTGCTATAAATAGGATAAAATTCATATCCTTTTATATCATAGGCAAAGACTGGCATACCAACTAAATCCATATCGTCAAGTTTCTCAAACTGTAAAGCAAACTTATCTTCTTTGTCATATAGTCTTATCCAATACTCTTTATATATTGGTTCTTCATGTGTATCTTGAATACTTTTTTGAGTTTGTGTCTCAAAACTTCTAAACCACACAAAGTATGCACCAACTGCAGCAACTGCCACTGCTACCAATAGCATTACTGCTATAACTGGTGATACAGCTTTTCTATGTTTTCTAAAAAATTTTATCATATCGTTTCACTCCAAAAAACCTACTCTTTTGATTTCATCTGTTTGTGGTTCTATATAAACATATTCATACCCTTTCCAAGTATTGCATATTGCACCACATACAGCATGTAAATCATCATAATCCATATCAGGTCTATCAAAATACTTATTCATTTCTTGACCTGTAATAACAATTACATTAACAATATAACCTTTTTTCATAGCATTATTTTGTAATGTAATAGCAAATTTTTCACAATCAAAATCCTTTGAATATTCCATTAAATCAGTATCATCTTCAATTATAAAATCTATGAGTTCATTTTTACTATCAAAATATTTGTAACCATTTGTAACTTCATATTTACCTGTTCCACAATATAACAAACTTAAGAATACAAAAATGAAAATTAAAAAAAATGTTATAAAAAATGCTTTGCCTTTCACATAATCACCATTTTATCTTCTGACCAACGTAAAACCACATAACAGATGAAAGTGTAATAGCAATTGGTATAATGATAAAGTCTTGGATATAATAATTGGAATTTGCATCTGTTAATAATTGAAGTATAGTTAATTTCCAACCACACGAATTACACTTTGGTGCAATTGATACTCCAAATATTCCAAGCATACCCATACCATTTACAAATAGCCCTACCATTACATACCTTAAATTCTGTATTATATTTGCATCTGTTAAAGTCCACTTCCATATTTTCATTATATCACCTTTTAGCATCAAGTGCAAGTGCTCCAAAAAGGACTAACACTAACGGAACAAGCATATTCATAAAATTATAAAACAATAAATCATTTACTCCATATTTCACGAATACAACACCAAGTCCAAAAGAACCTGCTACAACAAATCCAAATCCAATGACTGGATAGTTTTGTGGTATTATTCGTTTTATAACATCTGCTTCAATGTTATCCAATTTAATCAATTCGTTTAGTTTTCCAATATTTATTTTTAATGTTTCATCTTCCATTTCAATTCTTTTCATTATTCCACCTTCTTTGTTTTGTAAATGCCGTTATAGATAAATGCCGTTATAGACATTACCATCATCTTCTAACATTTCAAACTTCATTTGTGCAATTCTTGCATTTTCATGGATTACACAATGATTATATACAACTAACAAACCAAAACTCTTTCCAGAAAATCCCCTATCCCAATATGAATTCTTTACATCACAGAAACACCTTAACATTGTAGAACGTGGTTTACACTCTGCCATAATATTATTTGGCAAATTTAAAAATTCATTAAACTCAAATCCATATACACCTTCAGTTAGCCCTAAACAAGTATCCTTTTCACTCACTAACTCTCTCATCAACTTAGGCAACTTTCTATTTGAATTATCAAAATCAACTTCAGGAACAGGTGCAAAAAATCCAGTATTCATCTGTGTTAAAGAATGAATATTTATTGTTAAATCAAAACCATTTGGTTGCAACTGTATTTCTAAATTTCTAAAACCACAAATCATTGATTGTTCAACAATTAATTCTTTTATCATTTTAGAATTTAATATCATAATACTTCAACTCCATGTTCATATTTCAAAGATACTTTCAATTTAACAAGTTCCATTTGTAATATCTGCATATTCCTCTCTTGCTCATTGCATACATCAACAAGTTCACTTATCTTATCAATAAGACTTGTTAATGAAACTTCACCATGATTTAATCTAATTGTGCTTATAGGTCTTATCATACTTTCACCTCAATACTCTTCATCTCTTGATACTTTCTTCTTTTTTCCAAATTTCAAATATGCCAAAAACAAAACAATTGCCACTATTGCACCACCTACAAAAGTAAAAAGACTTCCTGACAAACCTTTCCAAAAGTTTAATGCCCTTACTGTCTTTCCTTCTTCTGAATAATCACTTGGTGAAAGTATATCAAATCTTATTGTTTCAACTTGTGCCACTGCTTCATCATGTGTCCCAACTAACTGAACGTTTATACCAACACCATTTTGGACTGTATTCATCTGAATAGGAATTGAAATCAATTTAGTTTCACTACCTGTTAAATTAATGATTTTCCTACTTTCACCACTTGCACTTTTATCCGATGGATAATTAACAACAATATAATTTGTTACTGCATAACTTTCTGAATTCTGAATTGACATAGTTAATGTTCCAGAAGTTCCAACTTGATAAAATGTTCTATCCATACGTGGACTAAATATCTTACTCCTTTGACCACTTGGATTTGTAACTGTTATAGTAACAGGATATTTTACTTCTGGAAAACTTCCAGATACAACAATATCTATTGGAATGTTCTGTTGTGCAACAAATACAGAACCTGTTACAACCCTTTTAACTTCAACCTTTTCAATACTACCACCAACTATTTCACTACCACTCAACCCAACAAGTGTATTGCTATTAGCAACTATTGTATAATCAACAGCTTCTGGATTTGCACCAGTATTCGTAATATCAAATACTAACTCAACACTTTCAGCAGTTGTAAAAGTATTAGACGGATTGAAACGAACATTAGAAACACCAACGTTCAAAGCACCACCCGGGAAAACATTGAAAGTCCCAACTTCTTTTTCTGAACCACGATTAATCCTAACCTTCATTCTATATGTTCCTTCAATACTTGGTTTGAAACGAACATTAAAAGTTTTACTTGAAGACAATGTTCCTTTCTTTGTCATTTTTAAATTATTTTCTTCATGATAATAAACAGGTCTACCAGTAGGATTTTCAATGTAAAACTCCAGATAATCAATAACTATATCCCTATCAAATTCTTTATTTGTATATACCAATTCAACATCTACATATTGATTAACTTCTGGTTTTTGAGTTAATAACAACATTGAACTTTCACTTGTAGGAACATTTTCCATAATTACTAATTGGTAACTTTCACTTGCACTAATAGGTGTTCCAATAATTCTTCCATATAATTGTAATGTATAAGTTCCTATTGGCAAATCTTTTTGAATACTTGCCATCTGTTGTAAATACATAGTAACTACTTGTTCTTTTGTAATACTATTAGTTGATTGAACTTGAATATTTTTCAAATCACCACTAACAATTGTTCCACCACTACCAACAGTTGAAAATATAGCAAATCCTAAATCAACATAAACTGGATTTGTTCCAGAATTAACAACTTTAGCATAAGCAAAAATTGGAGTGTTATACTTTGTTGCATCAGGTGGAATGAACATTAATGAATAACTTGCTAATTCAACTGTAAGAGTAATTTCCTTTTCAGCATAAGCAGTAGATTTTCCAACTGGAAATGCTTTTGCTTTAAACTTCCATTCACCTGCACTATCAGTTGATTTAATTTTATAACTTCTTGTAATTGTCTTTGTGGATACACTACCAATAGTAGAACTATTTGTTTCAGCATAAGCAGTTCCAGTGGGTGTAATTAAATATAATTCAATTGTATAATCAGAAGAATTAGAATTAAGATTTGTAACTGTAACATGCATTTCAACATTCTCATTTTCATATTGAGAAAAAGTTTGTTTATTAGTATCTATTGAAATATCAGTGGCATAAGCAGTTAAAGACTTTGTTATATGTTCTTCTTCTACACTACCTTTTTGTATCCACACTTCAATAAGATATGAACCAGAACTACCAATATTAAAAGATTTGTATTGAGTATTTGGCGATTGTGCACCTGCAACAGTTGTATATTTACTATCATTACCACTTGCAAGAGACACTTCATTGCCATTATTTGTAACTTTTATCTCAACTAAAACATTCTGAATATTATAATCTGTATTATTCCTAATGTTAAATTGGAAGTTACATTTATTACCATGATTATAATATGTTTTATCAGTAATCAAATCAGACAAAGATATATTATCTTCAGCATTTACCAAAGGTAACAACATTTGGCACACAAGTAACATAATAATAATTTTTCTCATTCTTTTTCACCCTTTCGTATCTTTTCATAATTCTTAACAACATTAGCTGTATCATAAAACAAGTTTCTGTAAATATCTATTTGATGACTTAAACTCTGATTTTCAGCAATTAAACCTTCTTCGTGTTTATCAAATATTAAATTCACAGTATCGTAACTTTCTTTGATACTTCTTGTTTTCCAATCTATATACTTGTATCTTTTTTCTTTGATGTATCCTTTACACCTTTTAACCACAATTCTTTTACTTGAAAAATCAAGAACAAATAATGGTATTTGAGTTAACATAACATTAGAAGTCATTGAAACGTTACCAATAGAAGATGGCTTAAAATATATGTCAACACAATCTTTATAATTCCACCCATTTTTTGCTATATTATTTGTTCTCTTAAAACATTTATACACACCCAATATAATTCCAATTTTTCCAATATCACAGTGTAAAGCATAACCCTTATAATTCTTTGCATTATCGTATATGCTAACTTCTGGTATATCAACAAAATGTTTAGTCTTTTGAGATTGTTCAAGTTCAACTACTTCTTCATTTACATTATCTAAATGTTTATCAATTAAAGTTATAGTATTCTTTGAACTTGTTTTCAAGTATTTCATTAAATCTTTCATTTTTTGCAATACCTTCACCTGCTATACTTATCAATGTATCTAATAATGAATATGAAACCCCACGAACTACACCAAGTAAATCCATACTTGCACGTAACCATTTCATATATTTATCATAAGCAGAAACACTTACACCGATAACACTCTGTAAGCTATTCTTATCAACATAATAAGAATATTTCTCATTGTAAAATTCTTTAAGTGTTCTGTAAAAAGTTTTATGTATATATGAATTTTCATCATTCATCATTTCAAATTCATAATCTATTAAACTTTCAAATACAATTGTAAATGGAACTTTAGGTTTGTCCAATAATATACAAAGATTATCATACTTGTGTTTTACTTCTATCGGCAAACCTATTTGTTTCTCAGCCATAACTAAACACCCCAATTCCTTAAATTTATAACATTTTTCTCAAGAGACAATCTTCTAACATTAATTGGACATGAAATACACTTTTCTTCTTCACAATCAGTATATAATATATAACCATCAACTAACAACAAACTTCTATTTTGTTTTATTTGCAAATTCATTTTCTTTCTTTTATCACACTCTTTATTACAGTCGTCTATTAAAAGCATTAGATTTTCAATAGAGTTAGAACCAAGTTTTGGCATTGATATATCCTTATGAAAATCTTTCTTCTTTTCTTCCATACAATCACACACATTATATAAGATTTATATATATAAGTATCGGTAAATTACATATATTATATCAACTTTCGTTTCTTGACATTTGCTAATCTTTTATAAAAAACATTTATATCAATTTTCTCACCAGTAATATGATTATACAAAGACAAGAATTTAACCAGTGGAATATCAGTAGAAAATCTACTATCAAAATGTAATTTTGCAAACCATACTTCAATAACTGCTTTTGTTTGAATAGGAGTTAATTCTGTAGTTAATCCTAATCCACTAATTTTAACATCATCAGTCATTTATTCACTTCCATTCATCATTATTTTCAAATCCTGTTGTATGTCTTTACACCTAAATATCCAATAATCATTTGCATCTAATTTTCCTTCAACTACCATTTGTTTTAATTCCATTGTAGCTAAAGTATCAACTTCTTCATCAGCACCAGATACCATTAAATCTTTTGGCATTATCTTTTTTATCAAAGACAATCGTTCTGCCTTTTTAACACATTTACTATATTGGTCAAAATATCTTTCATCATATATTAACTTCTTTGCATAATCTTCATATATATAATAAACACTTGAAGTATCTGAAATCATCATACTATCAAGATACTGCTCTTTCTTTCTTTCATATAAAATTACGTCTGAACATTTAGGTGGATTTATAATAGTATAACCAAAACATCTTTTTTTATCGTGAGAATAAACAATTACTTTATTGTATCTTTCTATTGCTTTCCAACAATGTTCTATCTCTTTCAATATTTCTGAAACATCATGAAACATATAAAAAATATTTTCCAAATCTTTTTCTAATGGTTTTTTACCATCTTTCATCAACCAATAACACTTTATCAAATTCTGAAAATACAAATCAACATTATATCTCAAACCTTTATCAAGTGCTAACTTCAACTGAAATTGTCTTCTATACTTTGCGTCAACATAAGCATATCTCCAACTATCAAAAACATAATTGTATTCACCTTTTTTATATGTTGGTGAACACGACAATAAGAACATACTTCTTTTTCTTGTAGTATCATAAATCATTTTCTTTCTTCTTCTCAATGCACCAGAACCTTTACCAGAACTATCAGAAGTTTCATCATTTATAATAGTTTGTTTATATGCTTCACCTGTATCTTTCCATTTATCCATCAACATAGACAACTTTTCATCACCATATACAACATTTGTTGGAGCATGAAATCTTATACCATATTTTCTCAAATCATTTGCTTCACCCATAGCATTATAAGATTTTCCTGAACCCCTAAAATGAAGACCACCATTATAGTGGTTAATCAAATTTGAACTTTCACGTGCCTTTTGTTTTCTTTCTTTTTTGTAAAACTTTGTATATGGTGTTCTAACAGCAATCCACAATTCAATGTCATTATCTAAAACACTATCTTGCATTTTTTTTACCATTGCAGGTGCAGTAAATATAAAAGCCATTTATGAACCACCATCAATTTTTTTATCCATGTCTTCTAATTCTTTTGCAATATCTACTTCATCTAATTCATATATATCTGAACTATCATCGTCATCATCATCAGATATAAAGTCTTCCATTTCTGTTCTATCCAAGAATTTAACTGCTTTTGATATAATTAAATGTCTAACACAAGCACATACATATTTATGCTGTTTAAGATTACTTCTTGTTAAAAGTTCAATTGGTTCTCTTATATCCATTGAACTCCCATCTTCAAAAGTATAAACACGATATTCAGGAACTGCACCATAACCATACCCTTTATCTTCATCTTGTAATATTTGCAAAAAGGAACTTATATCAATATCATTATTATTTGACATACTTGTTCCTTTATGGTTCATAAAAGCAAAGAACTGAATTGACTTCTGTAACATATCATAAGTATCATTAGCTTTAAATATATCTTGAACTAAATCAAAACCACCTAACATCATTGTCATATAACTATCATCTCCTGTTCTGTATTTCCAGTATTACCAACCTGTGCATCACAACTATCAAGATACTTTTCTGAACTCTCAATCATAAAAACAGATTTTTCTGATTTTGACAAATATTCATTTTCTAATACAAACCCACAATCTGTAATTCTATTAACATTAATATCTAAAAAGATACGTTTCAAATCAGTAACAGTTAAAACTCCTGTTAAAGTTTCCAACTTTTTTAAATCATGAGATATATATGTCTTACCAAAAGTAACATATATACAATCACCAATCAATGGTCTTTTTAACAAAGTATTAACAATTAAGTTGTAATGAACAACATTATTAATAGTTACTTGTCTTAATATGGGTAAATCAACATATTTTAAGTCTTTGCCAAATACAACATTTTCCCATATATTATTTATTTTTTCTTCATCAATATTTATAAACGTTCCTAAAAAATGTTTTGAATATTTTTTGAACCAATCATTCCATATATAATACCTATCTGTTCCATTAATATAAATTGAACCAATACCAATTATTTTAAAAGTTATATTCAATTTTACAAAGTTTTTAGAAATTGTGAATATATCTTTTTCATCAAATACAAAATTATCAGACATAACACAATAAACATTAGTCATACTCCTAATAACACAAGTTAATAATCTCATACAAGAAGTTGTTAATGTTCCAAAAGTTGGATTAAAATATCTACCAAGCTGATTATCAAATCTTTCAACAGCATTACCATATGCCATTATCATAAGAAATTTCAAAAACTTTTCATAATCTGGATTTGCTTTGACTAACTCAAAAAGATTATCCACAAAATGATGCTTACTCATAACAATACCAAAAAGATTAACTTTAATATCATCTTCCAATCCAACTGTCTGTATCTTTTTTACTTTCACAATTTCATACAAAGTATCTTCTTTCAAAAACAATTACATTGCTAATATGTCAGCAATGCAATACCACCCTTCCCCAGAGTAATAAGCCATATTCATGAGATATTTACCACTTGAAGGATACCTTAATGGTAGATAAGCATTCTTAAACTTCATATAACATATATAATTCAAACTTTTATACAATCTTGGATTAAATGCTTTCTCAGTTGTAAAAGTATCAACAATCTTATTTACAAATTCTAAATCTTCATAATCAATCAGTTCTTGACTTCCACATATATAAAAACGCCAAATGTCCTGTAATCTAATAACACTAAAATATGCATTATTCATATCTATTGAAACAATACCATCTTGTTGCCCTAACTGGTATGCTTCAAACACTGAACCATAATATGTTTCAAGAACAGAATTAATATCATTAAGACTTCCAAAAGTCTTGTAACTAATACCAAGTTTCCAAAAAACAAATTTTAACAATGACGAACATGAAGTAATATCTGAATATGGTATAGTCAAATTCCATTTCTTAAAATCATTATGTATCTTAAAGAACATATTATAAATCTCTTTAACATCTTTTGGATAACTCTTTAAATACAAAGCATTTATCAAAACCTTTAAATCAACTATAAAATCAATATCATCTGATAATTTTTTGTCTTTCATAAAATAACTATAAACAGAATAATTCTTAAAATATTTTGACAAAATAATTCGGAACTCATTTAACTTCAAAGTAATCTTATTATCTGCAAAAGAATAATGTTCAGTTAGACCACCAAATGTATATTCAACATCATAACAAACACAGAATTGACCATCTTTAAACTTATCTAAAACAACTGATACAAATTGTTCTTTATCAGTATAAACAATTATATCCTTACCATCATATATAACCCCATCTATAAAAACTCTTGGAACTAACTTTTCATAATTAACACTAATAGCAAAAAAAGAACAATCTCTGTTCTCAACATAATGTTTCTTCTTTGAGAACCTAACTAAATCAACGTGATATTTAACATTTTTCAGATTACCACCAATTCCTATGGAGTTTCATTTTCAAACTCAACTTTCTTAATCTTATCACTATCACTATACTTATTCAATGTCATTCTATTTAAATCCAAGACACCATGATAATTAAACTTCCACACATAATTATCTGTTTTCTTTCTTGCAATATTACTACCTAAATTCTGTTTATCATTCTTATCTTTTATTACAACATAACGATTATCAAGTTTAACATATTCCCAATTCGGGTGTTTATCCAATATTGCATTTTTGATACTTTCTGAAACTTTTTCTTCAGTGATTTTTAAACCAGCCATAATATCTTTTACCCAAGTATCTTCAACTCTTAAAGTTTCACTTGTTAAGTCTTTAAAAAATGTATCTTTGTCCATCTTATCTACAACAACATTCATAGTAGACAAGTCGTAACCAACTTCTTTTATTATTTCACGTTCACCAAGATAGTATGTATCACCTTTTATACCAACATCATACAACATATCTAATTCCTTTTCAGATTTGATTTTTAACTCAGACATATTTCCACCTTCACATTAATTTTCCACTTTTATATTTCTGTTTTAATTTCATTGCTTCAGCAACTTTTAAAGTATCAGAAGATATTTCATGTTTTCTTTTTTGAACATTTTCTTTATCATAATATGAAACATCTGTTACTTCATCTATTTCTTCAACTTCATCAGTATCATCTTCAACAATCATTTCAACTTCAACTTCTAATTCTTTTTGTATTTCATTAAACTCTTTTTCAAGTTCTTCAATTGTTTTTTTAGAAACAGCAGTTTCTTGTTTTACAAATTGTTTTTCTTCTACTGGTTCAACAACTTTATCTGTATAATCTATTTTTTCGTGAACTTCACAAGTTAATGCTTCTATCAATGTAGTTGATATTCCTTCATATAAAATCTCTTTTGCACAAACTTTTAAATCACATTTATTCAACTCTTTACCCAATAATACATCTAAAAACAAATATATTTTATTCCAACTTTCAAGATACCTACCCTGTAAATTCTCATAACTTTGAAAATTACCAACATCAATTTTATCTTGTATTAACTTTATCAAACCACGAAAAACAGGGTGTCTAATTGTTTTCTTATCCCAAACCATAGACTGCATAGGTTGACACTTTTTTATAACAGATACAATAGTTAATCTTCCATCAAAAGCAGTTGGTGATTTATCTTTACGTTCAGTTAAAAAATGTTTTAGTGCTTCTCTTGCATTTGACTTTATGAGTATATCTACATTACCATGAAAATTCACTGATACTTCATTTCTATACTGCATAATTGAACCATCTCGTGTTGACTTATCTCTTTTCCAAACTGAATTATACATACCTGTATAAAAACATTGAGAAACTTCATTCCATTCACCTGCTTTATATTTCTCAAACTCATCAAAATCAAGTATGTTAAATATCTTTGCATAACCATAAAATCCTGTTGCACAATTGCCAACTATCGCACTTATAGTAGGAACTTCATTTATATAATGTGCTTTTAACAAAGCAGTTTTCTTAAATATAAATGTTGATTTACCAGTTGAAGGACAAGTAAATTGTGCAACACATGGTCTGTTATTATCTAAACCAAATGGAAAAGTGAACATAGTAATAAAACGTGGTAACATAACAGCGATAGTATCTTTACAAATACCCATATGCAAAGCATAAAACAAAGATTTAAAAATACCTAATTCATCAATTAATTTTTGAGCAGGTTCTAATTCAATCTTATGTGCCATTGGTCTTATATTCCCAATATGATAAACAAAGTTACCAAACTTTCCTTCACCAACTTTTTGAGCACAATCTACTATATGTATAGTATTCATATTATCTACAAATTCATCTTCATTAATTCCCAAATGTTCTAAATCAGAAGTCTGGACTTTTGCACCATTGGGATAAGCACATTTCAATAAATGATTAATTTGATTATCCTTAACATATGGTTGTAAAGAAAATCCAACAGGTTTAGAAACAAATCTAACTATACCAGTCTTTGAAAATCTAAAACCTGCATCAAGTTCATTTTTAAAATGACCACATTTGTATTGTCTTCTAAATTTCATAAGTTCTTCATGACTTTTAACATTAGGAAAATTCTCACTGAAATAATTTGGAATATCAGAGTGATATAATATATCACCCAATTCAACATTATTAAACAATTCTTCACTTATCTTTGGATACTCAATTGTCATCTTGTCAATAGTTTCACTCATATAATTGCCTCACTACTTAAACCAATTACCTAAAGTATGTTCAACATAATCACAGTCTTGATTTGCACAAGTTAATATCATTCCATCTTCTGACTTCTCTAAAAAACCACAACCACACTTTGGACATTTCTTTTCAACAATTTGCATTAAAACCACTTACCCAAAGTAACTTTTGGTTTTTCAACTTGTGAAACAAGTTTAGCATCAGTTTCCTTTAAGTATTCAACAAATGTGCAACTATTAAGTAATTGCTTATTATTACACCAAGCAGATAATGCTTTTGTTAAAGGTGTTCCACCACCACTACTAACATTATAAACCATAACGTAAGGTTTATAACCAAGATTATGTAAAGTCATAACTCTATCTAAATCTTGTTCAATAGTTGTATTATAAGAAACAAGAACATAAACCATTATATTGGCAGGACTTAAATGTTCTCTTAAAAGTGTTAGCCCACGAACAACTTGGTCTTTGAATTCATATAAATCCCAAGCAGTAGATAACATATGTGAAGTAAATGTATAATTCCAGATATGTTTTTTAATACGACCAAGCCATTGACACATTTCTTCTGTTAGTATTCTCGCATCAATGCCCTGTGTAATACATAACTCCAATCTATTAATATAAATGTATTTTATATTTTCTAACCACTTTGGACTTGCAAAGAAATTATTATCCATTAATATAATCTTCTTATGTTCTGTATTATGAAACTCTGTAATATCAGACCATTGCCTAACAGGGTTACCCTCTTTCTTTGGAACAACACAAAATGGACATCTTCTTATACAACCACGACTTGTATATCCAATTGAATAATCATTCTTTGGATATAAAGAATAATCAGGTCTTATATGTTCAATCTCATCATTTAACCAGATACCAAAATCTGTTGAAGAACAAATATCAATAATTTGAGTTCCAGACAAATTAGTCTTTATCAAAGGTTTATTAAAAACACTACTCCTAATAATCAAACTGGGATTATCAACATGAACACTAATAGCATCAGGATTTATCTCTGAATAAAAACCAACTTCCCAACCTAATTGTTTAAAATAAGAACTCAACTTCATTAAAGGTAAATTTGATATGACACTATCATGGTCAATCAATTGTATTCTTTTATTATCTGTATTTAAATTTAATTCACAATTACCTATATCATTACTCAAATGAATTACATCACTCATCTTTTTTCAACTCCATTTCTGCTTTTAACATTTTAACATCTTCAGTTACATCTAAAGCATATCCATAAGAATAACCTCTTGTATATTGCTTATGTAAGTTAAGAATTTCTTTTGGTATATACTTTAACAACACTTCATCTGGCACATCATACTTTTCACTTGGCTCAATAACAACAGCAAAACACTTATAATGTTTTCCTTCAAACTCAACGATTTTATTTGGAACACCTAAATCAACAAGTATATTTCTAATTTGGTCGCCTTCTGCTCTTCTTAACAAATCTTCTTGTTCTCTGATAGTCCTATGATACATATATCTTTTAGCAACTAATCCCAAATTCTCATAAGAAGGTTTAACACCAATTGGATTTTCTGAAATTCCTTTCATTACATCTTCTATGAGCCCCACTTAAACACCACCTTAAAAAATAAAAAAAATGGATTTTTAATCCATCTTAAAATCTGGTTTTACCTTCAATACAACTTTTTCAATATGGTCATAAACTGCATTTCTTTTAGCAATTGTCAACTGTTTAAGTGCTAAAGAAATAACACCCATTACTTGACCAAAATCAGATTTATTGCACAAAGGTTTTATATCAGGAACCATTGCTTCCCAAATCTTCTTACCATCAAAAACCTCTTGCTTTTTAGGTTCTTTTGTATCGGTTACAGGTTTCTTACCAACAGTAGACACTGGTGGTTTCATTCCAAAATCTTTTCTTACTTGTTCTTGTGGTTGCATTTAAATCACCTAATTACTGTTCTAACATATCTGCGTCTTCATCAGATGTAATTACATTTTCAGATTTGGTTGGTGCTGATGGAAATAGACCTGCATCATCAAATGTTATTGGAGCACTTCCACGTGGTAATCTATCAATAATTGCTTTTGGAACACCCATTGACCTATTACCATTCCTATCTTCGTATTGACCAAAGTATAATACAGAGTAAGGAAATGTTCCTTTCTTTGGTCGTCTTGCTGTTTGTGTAAACACAAGATACGGATAGTCCTTTGCATATTTTTCCATAGCAAAGAAAATCTGTTTAACAATAGTTTCAGGTTGAGTAGATGGTGGTTTAGATATATCAACATAGTATCCCATCTTATAGTTCTGAACTTTGTTTTCATCATTCATTGCCCAACAATCAAATACTGCTTGGTAATGAACATACAACTGTTCATAGTCTTCTGAATTTGGACTTTTTACCATTACAGGTGCTCCACCAGAAGTAGCTTTTATCCATCGGTCTTTGTAATACTTTACGTCATTTAATCCAACGTTTCTTCTAATTTCAAGTTCCATAGCTAAATGGAAAATACCAGACTTTGAAGGTGCTTCCTTTGCACCATCTTTCAATGGTTTTGTAAAATGCTCTTTCTTCCATGGGAAGAAATCACGTCTTACCCCAAGTCCTTCAAATGCTGTTACTACATATTCTTTTCCACCTACAACATAGGTTTCCAAATCTAATTCATTTGTGGGAAAATTCCCATCATATCTTATTGCTTCTTTAGACATTTATTTCACCTTATTTAAATTTTTATTTCCACAATAGGTTGACACCAAATTGCAAAAATCCATTTTAAACACATTTAAAAATGTGCCAAATCCAAAATGGTAAATGATATGGCTTAGTGTTACATGAGAATATCCCAAAAGGTAACTCATTGTAATTTCACCCCATTATCACTATTATTTGAACATACTAAAACATTATGTCTTGTGCAGTAAAAATCTTTTTCATCTAAATCTAAATCTTTGTAATCATTAGAATAATGTTCACAAATGAAGTCATCATCTTCATACATACACCTATCACAAGTTTCCGTTTCTTTACCACATTTAGAACATTTCATATCTTTGCACCATAATCCTATAAATCGTATTTATATATATAGTTATCGGTAATTACTGTCTTTTGACTGTTTTTAATACAGTGTAACCTTCTCTATCTTTAACCATAACTATCATGTCATTCACTAAAGCACAAACCACAATAAGATGAAAACAATAAGGACAAATATAATGTGTAGCCCCAACAATATAACAACTTTCCTTTCCACAATGTTTACATTTCTTTCCTTTGATTTCTGTATCCCCACCTATTAAAAACAAAATTGAAAATAAATTAAAAATCACATAATCAACTCCATTGCATAATCTTTTGTAAAATAACCTGCTTTAAACATTGTCATTGGCAACTGCGTTCTAACTGATAACATGAACATATAACAGTATAACTGACTTTTAACATTGCCATTCAAATGATTTTTATAATCCCATACTTCAAACTTGTTATCTTTAAATCTAACAATATCTATATGCCCATACATAGACCAGTCATTAATAAAGACTGGAACTTCAACTGCAATAGTATTTACATCATATTCAATAAAATGTTTTTCTACTTTTGTATGTGGAGTATAATCATTTTCAGTGTTTAAAGCATTATTACAAAGTTTGACTATTTCGTTTTCAACTTCCACTATACATATAGTTTCTTCTACAAAAGGAAACTTACATCTACTTGCACCAGTGAATTCATTTTGATAAAACTGGTCATGCCAATCTTTACCATAATCCCAAACTTGTTGTAAATAATTATCCATTTGTTCAATAGTCGGTTCTTGATTATCTCTAAACCAATGGAAAGGACATTGAGTTCCAAAAGATTTTTGTCTCAATTAACCACCCATATCATATAAACATTCATCTTCATATTCATCTAATTCACAGTCTTTACAAATATGTTCTTTTCCCAAACAAACAATTTCTTCACCTTTTTCAAATGGTATATGACATATATCACACATATATACAACTTCTTTACACCTGCTACAAACGTTGTATATTATATCTATACCAACAAACTGTCCTTTGATTTCACATAAAACTTTTGCCATTTTATCACCTTTTACAAACTCTTTCTGAACCCCAATATTGTGCTATACCCAAGACTATTTGTGTAGTTGTTATACCACGTTCATTACCAACAAAATTACCTGTCATGAAATAAGGTTCATTTTCATTTATGAAATAGATATACCCATCTTTATATCCCATAGTTTCCAAAACTGCCAAAGAATTATATAAAGTTTGAATTCCAATTGGAAAACCTGTTACACCATCTATATACATATAGTCATGACAACCTTCTATCCACTTACCACCAAAATAAGTAATAACTTCTGACTTCATCTTTTTCAATGTCTTTTTAAAGTCTGCAATATTAAATGCCATACAATCTAATTGACTAACTTCTAATCCATTAGTTAAAATACAAAATCCAAATCTTGCATCAACTGACTGGAACAATCCTTTTAATTCAATTATTTTAGCAACCATATTTAACACCACACATTTTTAAAAAATAAAAATATTTTGTTTTACCTCTTGTTCTTATATTTATACATTGTTAAACCAAGAAATACCCCTTCTTCATAATGAACACATCTTGGCTTTCCAACAGTAGCAATGTTAATTGTTTCTGTTGAAGTTCCTTCCTTTTTTGGATATGTTTGATTTAAAGGTATTGTTAAATAACAAATACCATCTTTTATTTCACATTCAATCTTACTACCATTTCCACCTATATTTGATTTTTCTACATCTTTCATATTTTATACCCCCTATACAAAATTTTTATTGTTGCTTTACCACTACTACAACTTTCTTCATATATAGACAACTCATCATACATATTAGGATTATCTCTCATGCGACTTATGGTTCTTAATATAGTTCCACGTGAAATCCCACTCTCATCGGAAATCAATTTTGAAGTAACTGCTTCAGGATAATACTTCTTTGCTATATCAATGACATGAGAACTTGCCATATTACCAACCCTTTGTATGTTCAAGAAGTTCCTTCAATGTATCATTAACATTGGAAATAGACTTAACAATCAAAGCAGTATTTTTGTCTATCCTATCATGACCTACAACAATAGGACATCGTTCCTTATTACAAACATGATTAAAATTATTTGAATGTTGACACAATAAACTACCACTTTGCCAATAAGGACAAGATAAATTTTCAACTTCTATTAACCATACCATTATATCACACTCTGTATTTCTTCAACCTTCTGTAATATCTCAACTCCAAAAGGAGTATCAATATCTAAAACTTTTTTCTTTCTTGCATATCTAATTCTCTCAGCCATGACTTGACATTCATTACTCTTGCAATACTTCTGATTTTTAAAACGTGTCATAAATAAACTACCACACCAATCACAGTAGTTTTCATAAAAACCTTTCCTATTCTTCTTTGTCATCTATCCACCACCAATATAGCTTTAAATTTTTTACCACAACAATCCTGTTCTGTATTATAAAAACCAAATCTTAAAAAATCATTACATATAGATAATTCTTCAAGCATAGGTATTGGCAATTCTTTTGTATGTATCATGAAAATACCAATACCGTCTTTACTGATTTCAGTAGTTATATGTGTAAAATCAATACCATGATTTTTTAAGACTTCAAAACATTTCATAATTCCAACTCTTTGAACTCCTTTCCTTCAATTGTTACAATTCCATCTTTACATCTGTATTTTAAATCACATCTTGGGCAATGACAAAATCTGTCTATTGCTTTATTGTAGTATTCACATTTTTGTTTCATTAACAATTCAACTCCTTAAAAGTCAGACCTATATACCCCAAAGCAACAACCCAACCTTCATCAAGTTTTAAACCTTCATCAGAAAGGTATTCAATAATATCTTCAGCAGTCCCATACCATGGACTATATCCATTATCTTTTTTATCAAAGATTTTATATATCGGTTCTGTTTTCATTATTTCTCTCAACTTCATTCAATCACCCCATACAACATTTCGGTTCTTAATCAAAAATGATAATTCATCTTTTAACTGTTCTGGACTTCTTTCAGCACAATCAAGATATGCCCTTTGACATTCAAGTGGTGGAAAATATTCCACCTTTGGATGCAAACACAATTGATTTACCAAAGGACAAAATAAATTGTCATGTATTTGTCCTTTCTTCATTGCTTCCCAATATCGTTTGCACGGCATATCAAAATTCACCATTTTTATATTCTATCAAATCAAACTTTAACATTTTATTTAATACTAATTTCAATGACTCCAAATTATTTCTCTGTTCAAACAAAGTATTCTGAAAAGCAGTAAATGCGCAAATACGTGCTAAACAATCTGGACTAACATCATGAAATTCTTCTCTTATGATTACGTCAACTGATTTATTTGAACAGTAAGACCTAACCATTCTGAAATAGTATTTGTCATTTAGTTCTTCTGGAAATCCAAAAAGTTCATGTAGTTTCATTTTCTCTTCATTTTGTGGCACGTATTCAGAACAATGCTCAAAAGTTCCATCAGAGAATTTACACATATTTCCATCAATCATACATTGTTTTGTTTCTAAATCAAAAGCATTACAACTCATTTATCACAACTCCATCAAATACCATACTAAAACACCGTCTGAAAAGTGTTCCCTAAAATTACGACCAATGTAATGCTCCCCATTTTCACCATCAAACAAAGATAAAAATCTGAGCAAATCTTGGATACAACCAAACTTAATTTCACCAACTTGTTTTAAAGGTGTATCTGGTCTTTCATTCATACGGTCTAACTCAATAGAAGTCTTGAATACCAACCCTTCATCAAATATCATTTCTTGGAATTCTATCCACCAAACAACATTTGATGATACTTCACACCTTAATGAAACATAGTCTTCAAAAAGTGCCATCTCATATTCTTTACCATCAATTTCTATTTTATTTGTTTCCATCTTTTTCACCAACCACATAATCTTCTTTCAAAGATTTTGGAACAGTAAGAAATTTCTGGTCATCATACTTTAACTCCTGTTCTTTCAAAATCAAAAATTCAAAGACATTATATTTATTTTTCTTCCACCTTCTTTCAACTGACTTTTTAAGATTTCTCATTTTTTTTTTCATTCAAAGAACCTTATGGACATAAGTCATCTATTTCTTCTTCTATTGAACCACAGTATGGACAACCTTCAACTTGCACATCTGGAACTACCCAATATGGAAGTTTGCACCAACCACACCAACACCTAATTTGTTTTTCTTCTATAACAACACTCATCTATTTCACCCCCATCAAATAACAAAAATTCCATAACATAGTAATAGACCAATAAAAAAACCATATAAAATCCCAAAAACAAAATCTTGTTTATTTACCTCATTTAATTCATACTTTTTATCATTAACACCATCTAATTTTGTCAAAGTTAAATCAAGCTCTGCCCCACAGAATGGACAATGACAAAAAAATCTATCATTATCAATTGGGATATAAAAAGTCTGTCCACACTCACCATTTTTTGTTTCACCAACACAATATACTTCTCTCACACAAACCATTTTTTCACCATTCTATTATTGTCTTTAAAATATCATAAGAGTATTTTTTCAGAAACTTATTTATCATTGGTATATCTTTACAAACTTCTGACTTTTTAAAACTTGCACAGAAACCTGTAACATCTAACATATTAGTAATAGCAAAATATGCTACTTGAATACCATCTTTATACAAAACAATATATTCTTCTTGAACTCCTGCCCAACCTTCTTTTTCAAAACGAATTTCGTCAAACATTATCACGAGAGATGGACTTCCAAAAACCAAATGTTCATCTTCACCAAAGATATTCAAAGTGGCATATTTAAAACCATCTTTTGAATTATCCACTTCAACATTGTATTTCAATTTGTCTATCATCTTTTTTCACCAACCACTTTTTTGTAAAATGTATGTTAGTTTCGTGCCAAGATAAACTTGGACTTTTTTATTTCGTGGTGCACCACTTTTCAGATTTTTTGAACACAAAGTTTTTTATAGCAAAACTTTGAAAGCCATTTCTGTTTTAAACACATAAAGTTTTTTATGGCAAAACTTTGAAAGCCATTTCTATTTTAAACACATAAAGTTTTTTATGGCAAAACTTTGGAAGCCAAACTTATTCTTGATTGCACACCAACATACATTCCACCAACAACCTTTCATTGTTTTGGAACAAACAGAAATTCACCAACGGTTACTAATCCATTTGTCCTTTCAAAAAATGAAAAAGGATAAATTGAAATCCTATGACAATCAAAATCCACCAACACTTTCAGTGTTCTGATTTTCAACTTCAATCCACCCACCAACAAAGTTTTTATTAAACTGATTTCCAAGAAACTGTAACCATTCATCTTTTTGTTTATCTGTCATTGCAAATCACCAACACCAACACGATTATAAGGAAAGCAACCAACAAGTGTTTCACCAACACCATTATAAAAAAAAAATTGGGATTATAATCCCAAACTTAATTCTTTTATAAGTTGTTCTCTTTCTTCCTTACTGAATTGGTCTTTGTTCTTTTTGATATTTTCCATTATTTTTTCTTTGCTTACAATAGCTTTGGTTGTAGCTTTGGAAGTATATTTAATTTTACCCAAACTTAAAATCTTCTCAAAAGTTTCTCTGCCGTCTAATTGATAAAAGTCTTTTATATCAACCTTATAAAAGGTTGCAATTTCCGAAACATAACCCCCAATATCAACAACAAATCGGGTGTCTTTTATAGTTTCAACCTTTCCGTCTTTTCTTGTAACTTCCTTATCAAATACTTGTTTTATACAAGCCCGTTCAAATGTTCTTTTTTCTTGAATAGACATTTTTTCAAACTCCTAAATTCTTATTACCTTTTGGGATTTTAACCCTAATATCAATATATACTATTAGTATATAAAGTTTTCGGTTTTACTCAAAAATGAGTAATAACTTTAAAGCTACTCAAAAATGAGTTACCACTTTTATTATTAGTTATCGTTAAACGATAACGGATAATTCTTTTTATACTATTGTTAAGCAATAGAGAAGAAGTATATAGGGG
>Ga0172381_10000965_pt1 | contig 35641 bp, 37 predicted proteins | sample Leawel6488metaG_FD_119754 | JGI IMG/M metagenome (GOLD analysis project Ga0172381, IMG submission 119754) | Leachate microbial communities from a municipal landfill in Southern Ontario, Canada - Leachate well 64-88 metaG | ecosystem: Engineered > Solid waste > Landfill > Unclassified | place... | reverse complement strand
AGACTTTGCGTCTGAAGGATTTCTTTCCAAATAATCTGCCAAGCCTTCTGCTGTGGCTGCTTCAACCGCAGGCTTTGCTTCTGGGTTTCCCAATTTCGCTTTTGTCTGGCCTTCAAATTGCGGGTTTCTTATTTTTACTGAAATCACCGCGGTCAAACCCTCTCTTACGTCGTCTCCCGAAAAGTTTTCGTCTTTCTCTTTTAGAAAACCTTCGCGCCTTGCATAATCATTTAAAGACCTTGTCAAAGCAGTTCTAAAACCGGAAACATGAGTTCCACCCTCAACAGTATAAATGTTGTTTGCAAAAGATTCTTCGGTGCTTTCCATTTCTTGCGTGTACTGAAAAGCTGTTTCTACTGCAATGCCGTCTTTTTCTGCGTTATAAGAAAATATTGTTGAGTGTCTTGGAGTATTTCCCTGCACCAAATATTTTACATAAGAAGCAATTCCCCCTTCAAAATAAAAAGTATAACTGGCCTCTTCCCCTTTTTTTCTTTCATCGCGAAATACAATTTTTACTCCTTTTGTTAAATATGATTGCTGGCGTAAATAATTGAGAATTTTTTTAGAATCAAACTTGATTTCAGCAAATATTTGTGGGTCTGCGTCAAAAGTTTGCGTAGTACCTGTTTTCTTTGAGTCGCCAACTTTCTTAACCGCTCCTTTTGGAGCTCCTCTAAAATATTCTTGCTCATAAATACCTCCGTCTCTTTCAACGTGGGCCAACATGTAAGTTGAAAGCGCGCAAACAACTGAAATACCCACTCCGTGCAAACCGCCAGAAACCTTGTAAGCATCTCCGCCAAATTTTCCTCCGGCGTGCAGGGTTGTCAAAACAGTTTCCAAGGTTGATTTTTTTGTGTCAGGGTGTTTTTCTACCGGGATTCCCCTGCCATCGTCAGAAATGCTAACCCTGTTGTTTGGCATCAAAATAACCTCAATGTTTTTTGCGTATCCTGCAATTGCCTCGTCCAAACAGTTGTTTACAACCTCCCAAATTAAATGGTGCAAGCCATCAAGCCCAGTCCCTCCTATATACATACCAGGTCGCAACCTAACAGGCTCCAGCCCCTTCAAAACAGAAATATCCTTAGCAGTATACTCCCCCTCTTTCCTAACCTTCTTCGCCTCCGGCTTATATGATTCTTCTTTTTTTTCTTCTTTTGCCTCCGGCTTCTCTTTCTTCACCTCGGTTTTCCTAGTTTCTTCTTTTTCCGGTTTCTTTTCAGCCAAAACCTTAGCAGGCTTTTCCACCTTCTTTGGCTCAACCTTCTTCACCAAAGGTTTCACTATTGGCTTCTTCTCGACCTCCTCCTCCCTAGATTTTATATTTAGTTTCATATTATATTTAACGCAAAACTGCGTTTAAGTCTTGGACTGTTTTATTTCTTATTTGTTCTTGGATTTTGTTTACTTCTTCTGAAGTCAACGTTCTTTCAGGACTGCAGTAAGTAATTCTAAATGTATAACTCTTCTTGTCTTTGCCGAATTTTTCTTCGTTTTCAAACTCGTCAACCAGCTTTACTTCTTGAATTAAATTCTCTGCAAAGTCTCTTACTATCTCATAGTAGTTATTCAGGTTTATATTCTTGTCGATTATAAAAGAAATGTCGCGACTAGTCTCCGGATATCTGCTGACTTCTTTATATTTTGAATTTATATCTTTAAACTGGCTGGTAATTCTTGGGTCGTCAGACCATAATATTCTAATATCCGGAATACCCATTTTAATCATTGCCAGTCGCTCGCCAAAACCAAACGCCCAGCCGTTATATTTTTCAGGGTCAATGCCAAAGGTTTTCAAACAAATTGGGTTAACAAGCCCTGCACCATTTACCTCAAGCCAGTCGCCGTTGAACATAATATCCATCTCAAGGCTTTGCACCGTGTATGGGAAATCGTCGTCCAAAAATTTGTACTCTATGTCATCTCCGAAAATTCCCTTCGCCAAATCTGCCTGAACTTCTTTTAGGTCGTCTTGAGTAATAATCTTTTTGTCTTTTTTACAAATCAATAATCCGTCAATCTGGTGAAAAGCCGGAAAATGGTGCCGGTCTATTTCATCTTTTCTGTAAACAATACCAGGAGCCAATGCAGCAATTTGACCTTCGGCTTCTAATCTTTTTAAAACTTCCGGGTCTTTTAAATAAAAAGACCAGAAAGCTGTCATCTGCGTTCTCAAAAGATAATTATCATTTATATAATATGTATCGGTTTCACGCCTGCTTGGGTGGTCTTTTGGAGTATTTAGTAAATCAAAGTCTTGCTCAACTGTAATAATTTTGGGGAAGTCAACCACATCAAAGTCTTTAAATCTTGGCAATTTAATAATCTGGTCAAACAAAATCTTCACGGGAGAGTTGTCCTTTTTGGTTAGGTCGGGAAGCTTTAAAAGGCGCTTGATTCTTTCGGCTTTTATGTCTGTTCTGGCTTCCAGCTCCTTAATCAAAACAGCCTCATTTGAGTCGTTTATTACTATGTTTTTTGGCATATTATATAGGTCTCTATTCTCTTATTTTACTACTTTTTAGGAGCGGGCGCAAGAGCTAAAAGCAAGCAAAAAGCCGTCCTAAGACAGCCTTTTTCCCTTAGAAAACCAGCAAAGCCAACCCGGCTAATATCAAAATCATTGAAAAAGTTTTTCGCAGTACAATTCTTCCTGAAATTTTCTCTTTTAAAATTCTGGGGAAGAAATAAGAGATAAAGACCGTTATAACAAATAAAAATACATACTGCAATCCGCGCATAGAATTTGCGATGGGCAAAAACGCAATCGGCGCCAATGAAATTGCAAAGCTCTGCAAAATGCTAGCTGCTCCCCCGCAGGCCTGCGTTGCCAAAAATATTTTCTTCAGCTTTTCACGGCTGGCTTTAGAACCCTGTTTTTTAAATATCTCTTTTCTGTTCGATTTCCAAAGAAGCATAAACAAAACCGCGATAAAAATAAAGATACACCTCCAAATAAATCCGTGCGCGAAAGATATGTCTGTGTAAATTAATTTTGATAAAACATAATCGAAAGAATACAGCAACGAGGCAAAAAGTGTGAATTTAAAATATCTTCGGTCTAATTCTATTTTTTTGTCAAAAGAAATTATAACGCTTCCTAAAAAAAGCAGAGCAAAGGCCAAGAAACTTAAAAAACCCAGACCTTGATAGCCAAAAAATATCCAGGAAATAAAAAATATAAAAATTGGTTGAGTTGCTCCTATTGTTACTGCAACCTTTGAGACCTCAAAGTTCTCTACGGCCGAAAATCCAAAATATATGCCCAACGCAAACACTATAGCATCGAGCGCTATCCAAAAAAATAAACTACTGCTTGGCACGGCGAGCCCAACAAAAGGTATTGCCAAAACCGCTAATATGCCCAACAGCCCCACATAAAAAGTGTATGACTTTGGATTTGGCGGGCCAGCCAAAATTACCTTGTCTCCAAATGCAGAGAGTGCAAAAAAGAAATACGCTACAACTATTACCAAAAGCCAAGATATCATAATATTGGTGTATTATATCAAAAATACCTCAAAACAACAAAAATGGTTGTTTTTACCCCTTGCATATGGTATTATCATATAATAACAATTAAAATAATTAACTTTCGGCATAGCTATGGTTATTAGCTAAGTCGAACAATCAAAATGCCAGGAAAAGCAAATTCGGCTTTCATGAAGCCGCTAAAGCTCTCAGCTGATTTAGAAGCAGTTGTGGGCAAGGGTCCTCTTCCAAGATCTGAAGTTGTAAAAAAACTTTGGGCTTACATCAAGAAAAACAACTTGCAGGATCCAGCAAATAAGAGAAACATAAATGCAGACGCCAAATTAAAACCAGTTTTTGGCGGAAAAGCAGTAGTAAATATGTTTGAGATGACAAAATTGGTTTCAAAACACCTTTCATAATCAAACAAAACAAAAATCCCGCATATGCGGGATTTTTGTTTACTCTTAATAGCTATTCATATTTATATTGCAGACATAAGACCCTCCAGAAGATGCTGTTCCGCTACACTTGCTGGTTGACGTGCCGTTGTTTGATGATGAAGCTGTTACCGAATACGTGTCGCCACTATTCAGAGTTATTGGCGAAGTATACGCAAATTGTGCTCCCCCATTAATAGAAACATAGGCCATAACTCCTGCTGCATTAACCGTCAAAGTTGCCGTGCCCTGGCTGTTAATTTGATTGTTAGACTGAGTCTTCACCTGCTGTTGCAACAAAACAATAATTTGTTTGATAAGGCTTGCTATTTGCGCTTGCAATTGCGCAATCAAGGCCGAATTATCAATTGCAAGTGCCGGCTTGATATTAAAGCTAAACAAAATTACCGGGACCAGCAACAAGACTAAAATTATTCTGATTATTGTCTTCATGGTAATTCAATTTATACCATTAAGACATTAAAATTTTATTAAGTTTTATTTATTCAGACTGTCTGCTTTTATGGCCTCAAACGCTTCTTTCACCGTTGTCATCATCTGGGCCGGAAAAATAATCGTGGAGTTTTTTTCAACGCTTATTTCCGCCATTGTCTGCAATGTTCTTAGCTGTAAGGCAACCGGATGGGCAGCAATTAAATCAGCGGCCTGGCCCAATTTTTCTGCGGCCTGAAATTCTCCTTGCGCTGCAACAATTTTTGCCCTTCTTTCTCTTTCAGCCTCGGCCTCTTTTGCCATGGCTCTTTGCATGTTGTCTGGCAAAACAATATCTTTGATTTCTACTGCTGTGACCTGCACACCCCAAGGCTCGGTGTGGTTATCAATAACATTTTTTATCTGGTTGTTGATGTCGGAAGTTTGCGACAAAAGCTGGTCTAATTGAAACTGCCCCACAACGTTTCTGACAGTTGTCTGGCTTATCTGGTTTACCGCGCTAAAAACATCTTCAATAGCAATAACTGCTTTCTTTGGATCAACTATGTGATAATATGCCACAGCTGCGATATCAATGGACACATTGTCTTTTGTGATAATTTTTTGAGAAGGAATTCCCATGGTTATCGTCCTAAAACTGACTTTCACCATTTTCTCAAAAATAGGAACTAAATATATAAGACCGGGGCCCCTGATATCTTTTTGTTTTCCCAAAAAGAAAACAACCGCCCTTTCATACTCCTTGATAACCCGAATCCCCGAAACGAGTATAAGGAACAAAACGACTAAAACGTAAAATAATAAAGCGCTCATATTTTTGTTGATTAATACTATTACCTATTGTTACCGCTTTTCAAAAAATAATACAATATTTATAATAAAATAGTATTATATTATAATGAAGGAATAAAAATTATTAATTAATAAAAATACCATGAAAAGTCAAAAAATTATCTCTATAATTTGTTTGGTATTCCTGGTCTCGACCGGGATGGTTTCTTTTGTGAGCACTTCGGGCGCGCAAATGTATTATCTACCAAACTATCAGAATTATAACAACTATTTTCCGTCATCAATTTCTTTCAGCCAAAATACCGTAAGCCTTTCTTTGGGCCAGAGCACACTTGTAACTATTTACGGAGGCTATAATAACGGCTATTACCTCTTGTCCAATTCTTCTATAGTAGGAACTGGCATAAATGGAAATATGCTCAGCCTTTACGCCAACGCCAGCGGTGGCACAACACTAACCATTTGTTCATACGGCTCAAATTCCTGCGGGAATCTTTATGCAAATGTTTATGGCAATTACACATACCCATATCAATACCAAAATCAGTATCAATACCAATATCCTATTTCTTTGAGCAGAAATAATATTAATATGAATATCGGACAAAGTCAGTCAATAAATATAAATGGCATGGGCAACTATTACATGTCCAATATTTACAACAATTACGGCTCGTCTGTTGTATCGGCTTACGTTAACGGCAACGTTCTCAGCGTCTATGCTAATAATCCGGGCAGTTCGAATATAACAGTGTGCCAAAACATAAATTCGTGTGCAACTTTATACGTAAATGTTGTCAATAATAATCCTTACCCGGTCTACTTGCCTTATTATTATTGAGCGTTTTTCACTTGGGCTAACAGTTGAGCTATCGCCTGTTGAATCTGTAGAATTTGCTGTTCCTTTGTTAAGCTCGACGTAGTTGAACTTGAAGCCGATGCGCTTAAAATTTGGTTCAAAGCGGTTTTTGTTAATTGCCCCACATTTCCTGTTTGTTTGATGCTGTGAGCCTTCTGAAACTTTTGGACTGCCAGCTTGGTTGCCGAGCCAAAGTGCCCGTTTGGAGTTGCAGTTAAAAACCCTTCTTTAACAAGCAATTTTTGAAGCTGTAAAACATCTTCTCCATTATCTCCATAGCCTAAGTATCGCAGGAAGACATAAACCGGTTGGACAACGGACGGGGTCGTGGTGGTTGTAGTAGTCGTTGTAGTATTTGTTTGGGTTGTCGGGTTGCTAACGGTAATATACAAGGTTGTGCATTGCCCGCCACTTTGGCAAATAGAAACGTTTGAATTTCCCGCATTGCTCGCATAAACGGTCGCAGTGTTCCCGTTTATCATAACTGAAGCCACTGTCACACTCGTATTATTGGAAATGTAATAACTGCCGGTTCCTGAAATATTAACAGTTGTTTGCTGGCCTGCGTTTAGTAAAATATTGTTTTGGCTAAACGTTGGAGGATTAGCAGAAGTAGTCACGCTGTTAACGGTTATAGATAAATTTGTACAACCGATAGAAGCGCAAATATTTGCTATGCCGCTTCCCGGGTTTACACCGTAAATAGTTAAAATATTTCCACTAATATTTCCGTTGAAGATATTGGGTGAATTTGATGAAAGACTATATGGAGTCGAGCCTCCAGAAATTGTAACTGTCGTGCTCTGCCCGGCCAATATAGAAATTGAACTCTGGCTAAGAACTAATGACCCGCCGCTTGAAACAGCGCTGACATAAGCAGTCAAAGAGGCGCAACTGCCCGCATAAGCGCAGATGCTAATATTAGATGTACCACTCGCCCACCCTGACAATGTTAGAATGTTATTGCTTATGTTTGCTTGCAAAATGCTGGGGTTTGAGTTTGAAGACACATAAAAATTAGCACCCGAACCGCCGTAGATAGTAACTGTGGTACTTTGACCAATTGGCACAACGGGGCCCGTCTGGCTTAACGTAACAGCCGTAGAAGTCACGGTGGTTGCGCTCACGTTAATAATTCCGCAATAATTCATGCCCGTTGTGCAGACAGTTATTGATGCAGTTCCGCTTGTACCGGTTGCTGTAAGTGTAATCACTGCGCCGCTCAAACTTGTTTGTATTGAGCCGGTATTGGAATTATTCGACACAGTATATGGTGTCGAGCCTCCCGAAATTGTTACGGCAACGCTTTGCCCCGATACAATTGAAAAATTATTTTGGCTGAAAGTAAGCTGTTGCGCGCCAGAATTCTGCACAACCACAGAAAGGCTTGCGCAGTTTGTTGTGCTTCCAACAACACAAATATTAGCTGTTGTAGACCCGTAAGTATTGGCAGAAACTGTTATCTGGCTGGCATTTAAATTTATGTTGGCAATTGTAGCGTTTGAATTGTTCTGCAAATATAGGTAGCTTGCGCTAGCTGTTACTACAGAGGTTTGGCCGGCATTCAGCAACAATGCAGACTGGCTCAACGTAAGAGTGCTTGTTGTTGCTGTTGTATTTTGAATATATGGCCAGCTCACACTGGAAGATTGCGAACCGTTAATTCCGCCAACCTTTGCATAAACAGAAGCGTTAGATGTAATTTTATAAGTTGCAGAACTTATGACTGCAGAAAAATTTCCGCTTGAATTTGTAGTGCCAAGAAAGGCGTAACTCGAACTTGTATAAAAAAGTAAAACCCCGGCATTAGCGTCTCCGGTTACATTCACCTGGACGCTATCCCCAGCGCCAGTGCTTGCAACCGACAAAGTGGGCGTAGCGGCGCTGACGATTGGCGCAACAACCGCCATCACAAAAAATAAAACAGTTAATATAAAAATTTTATTAATTTTTTCCATATTTTGCTTATAAAATAATTATTATTTAATTGTATCACAAACCTGCGCTAAATGCCGTTTAATAAAATTTGGCGATCTTTTTTGAAGGCTTTGAGGCAGATGTGATAAATGCCGTATGCGATGAAAAATGCCGACAGAACATCTATAGAGTAGTGGTAATGGCCGAGTAATGCTACTGCGCTGAAAACAATTGAGATAAAAATAAACAAATATCTAAAATTTTTCTCGTGCCAGAAAATTAGCGCCAATAAAAAAGGAAACCCCACATGCCCCGAGAAAAACAAGTCCCCGCCCGATGTGATGCCTCTTAGAATGTATATGTTTGTTTCAATTGTACCGGGGTAAAGGCCTATGTGCGTTAAGCTAATAAAAACAGACCTGATTAAAATAAAAACTGATACGCTTTTTACTACAAAAGGAATTTTCTCCGGCCTGAATAAAATCAAAAAAAATACAAAAATAATAAATGCCACTATTCCATACACAAAAATACTGGCGACATTGTAAACCGGTATATTGCTTAAAATTATATCGGTAACTGCGCTACTCTGTCTTCCTGTGGCATATACCGAAGCCCAGTAATTAACAAACAAACTCAAAGCCAAAAAAATCACAGCCGAAAATGACGACCGCATAAAATACCTGTCTGTCAAATATTTTTTGTAATCTGCTATATCCATACATAAATTATAGCATATTTTATTTTAATGTTCCCAGGTCCAGAGTAGAGTCAACTCTTATTTTTTCTACAAAATCTTGTGCGTGGCTTACCAATATCATAGCCCCGTCAAATTCATTGATTGCCTTGGCAATTATTGGTATATGGCGGAAGTTGATATGGTTTGTGGGTTCGTCCAAAATAAGCAGCCCCGGTTTTTCCAAAGCTATTGTGGCAAAAGCCACCAAGCCTTTTTGGCCTTCGGAAAGCGAACCAATCTTCGCCTTCAGTATCTCGGCATCCAAAAGGAACCCTGCTGCATGCGACCTCAAACCCTGCTCTGTGCCATCACTGCCCATTGCTTTTGAAAGCGTTTGGTAAACCGTAGCATTAAAATCTAAGGTTGAAAAATCTTGCCTGTAATATCCAATTTTAACTCCTGATTTAATATGCTCGCCTTTTGCGTGGCCCGAAGCCAGTTTTTCTAAAAGCGTTGTTTTGCCAATTCCGTTTGGACCAACTAAAAGCAACCTGTCTCTTTTGTTTAAAGTTACATTAACCTTTTTGTTTACAAATTTATGGTTAATGGCAACCGCAACTGAGTCTAATTGCAAAATCACTCCGCCAATATCTTGTTGCACAGGAATAGAAAAATTTCTGATTGTTTTATCTTCTCTTCTCAATTCAACTACCTCGCCTTCCAGCTCTTCTATTTTCTTTTTCATTTTAGAAGAAACGTCTCTCAAGTGTCCTCCTTTTTGTGCAAAGAAATTGGCCTGCTCTTTTCTATGAGAAATATCTTTTTCCAATCTGGCATTTTTCATGCGCTCTCTTTCTAGTCGCAATTTAATTTCTTCGACCACAGTAAAATAATCTCCGGTATATTGCTCAACTTTTTTTGAAAAAATATCTAAATACAAAACTCCCTGCGTAAAAGTATTTAAAAAATCTGCGTCGTGAGAAATAACAATGCAGGTTTTAGGATAATTGAGAATGAAATTAGTCAGGTGCTCAATACCTGCTTTGTCTAAATTATTTGTAGGCTCGTCAAGTAAAAGCAAATCTGGGTCTTGCACCAAAGCTGAAGCCAAAAGAATTCTTGCCTGCTGTCCGCCAGAAAGACTTCCAACTTTTCTGTCGTGAGGCATAGAAAGATTTACTATTTCCAAAACGTCATCAATCTTTTTATCTATGTCGTACACTTTATCTGCAAAACATTTTGCAAAGAATTCTTTTATGGTAAACTCAAAATCCTCGCGCGGAAGCACTTGTTTTGCAGTTGCAATAGTCAAACCGCTGTTGACGTTTACTGCGCCGGAATCCGGCTTTGATTCGCCGGTTATCAACTGAAAAATTGTGCTTTTACCCGCTCCATTCTGCCCCATTAAAGTAATTTTTGACCCTCTGCGCACAGAAAAACTGGCCTCTTTTAAAATAGGCTTATTTGTCCCCCACTCAAAGGAAACATTGCTAAATTTTAGTACAACTTCGTCTGCTGGCATAATAGATACTCTACCACATTTTCCAGCAAACATCCAGAAATTAATCTAAATTTGCGACGGCTCTCATAAATTCGGCTGACCATCGGTAAACATTATAATTCTTTACTGCTTCGCGCATTTTCTTCATCCTTTGGCGTTGTTGCACTGCGGGCATGTTTAGAGCTTGGTTTATAGCTACGGCGGTTTCCTCGGCGTCATAGGGATTAATAACTATTGCGCCCTTGAGCTCCTTTGACGAGCCGGCAAATTGGCTTAAAACAAGAACTCCGGCCTCATCGTTCCTAGCGGCGACAAATTCTTTTGAAACCAAATTCATACCATCATGCAAAGATGTCACCAGACAAACATCAGCCTTTCTATATAATGGATAAAGCTCTTTGTGGCTTAAATGTTTTTTTACCAATACGATTGGCTTCCAGCCGTTTTCTGAAAATTTATCATTTATTCTTTGGGCTTCGGCCGTCACCTCTTCGTTAAATTGCCGATATTTTTCCACGACTTCTCTGCTTGGCTCGGCTATCTGTAAAAATACAAATTTTTCTTTGTACTGCGGATATAAATCCAAGAAAAATTCTATGCCTTTAAATCGCTCCATAATTCCTTTGGTATAATCCATTCTATCAACTCCCAATCCGACGTAATCTGCCCTTATGCCAAACTCATTCAGTAAATTTTCTGCTATCCGCAAATCGTCCTTTCCGCTGTGGCCGTTTGTAAACGCAATACTAATAGGAAAAGGCCTTACATGCGTTAAGTGATTTTTTAATGTAATAGAAAATTGTTCCAAATCAACTATTGACTCAATTCCCTTGCCAACGGTTCCCATAAAATTGTTGCAATATTGCTGTGTGTGAAAACCTAAAATGTCTGCCCCAAGCATTCCTTCTAAAATTTGCTTTTTAAACGGACAAATGTTAAAAATCTCCGGGCTTGGCCAAGGTACGTGCCAAAAAAGTCCTATTTTTGCATCGGGCCGGCTCTTTTTAATCATTTGCGGAAGCAAGGCAAAATGGAAATCCTGTACTAAAATTAAAGGGTTCTGTATGCCCTTTATTTCGTTCAACAAATTTTGAGCAAATTTTCCGTTAACCCGCTTATATTCTTTCCAATCCTCTTTTCTGAAAATTGGTCTCACATGAGCTGTGTGGCACAACGGCCAAATTGCCTCGTTGCAAAACCCGGCGTAAAATCCCTTTTGCTCTTTTTCAGTAAGCCAAATGCGCTTTAAGGTATATTTTGATTCCCCAATTGGAAGTTGCAGCTTTCCGTCCTTGTCAGCGGTTTCCCTGTCGGCATTCCCCATTGCCTGAGCAAGCCACATTCCCCCGCATGCTTCCATAACAGGCTCAATGGCCGTAACCATTCCACCCACCGAAATAGGCTCTTGAATTTCATTTTTAATTTTGTTGTGTACGTACGGCTCGCGATTGGAAACAGCAAAAATTTTTCTGTCTTTCAAATGCACTTTTACAAATTCTTTCAGCCTTTCTGCGGTCCATGGAGTGTCCAGCTTTTCCATTCTTAATCTGGCTTCTTCGCTTGCAGCCGACCTGGCCTTAGTCAGGCTGGCTGATATTTTTGATATTTCCTCGGCTAATGGGCCAAAAAATGAATTTTTTTCAAACTCGTCTAATTCTTGTTCTGGTTTTCCGGTACGAATTGATTTTATTGATTTAACAATTCTAAAAATAGGCCTGAAAATCAGCCATCGCAAAACAACAACCACCGCGGCCACAAAAACCAGCGCCTGCATCAATAAACGCAAAAGATTTGTAGTCCAAATTTGAGTTATTGCAGAGCCTATGTAGTCAGCATTTTGCACAACCATAATGGCGCCTATAACGGCATTGTCCTGATGCAGGGGGTCAATAAATTCATAAACTCTATTTTTCCCCGCAGTTACAAAACTTCCCGAGGCGTTATCTGCGTCCATAACCTGCGCAGGGCTTGATTCATTGACTATCTTCTCTGGCAGTCCGGCTGAGGAAGCAACAACAACGCCCTTGCTGTCGTAAACAACTATTCCCATCAACCTTTGCTTATCAGCAAATTTATTTAAAATCTTCTGCAAAGAAGTAACAGAATTAGCAATATATACGGGTTCTATTGATTCCTTAAAACTTTCTGCTAAAAGTTGAGTTCTGTATTCCAAATCTAAAATCAAAGACGCTCGCTGGTCATGCGCTTGAAAAAAGGTGAAGCCAAAGACTATTACGCTGGTTAAAACCAATACCGCGACAATAATTGACCAGAATTTATTCATTTAGTTATTATAGCAAAAAAAGAGCCTAATTTAAAGGCTCAACATCAAACCAATGTCCAGATTAATTCCGGGTTCGCTTAGGAGTTTTTTCCGAAATTTTAGAAGTTAAGCCTCGCTCTTTGCAATATTCAACGACAACATTCAAAAATGGTTTTCCGTATTTGGCCAGTTTAATGTTGCCAAAGCCGGAGATTTGCTTTATTTCTTGTTCGGTTTGAGGCAAATATGTGGCAAGTTCAAGGAGCGTAGCGTCAGAAAAAATAATATATGCGGGCACCTTCTCGCGCTTTGCCCAAAGCCCGCGAACTATTTTTAACTCTTCAAACAAACCTTTTTCGTGAGGCCTGTCCGAAACAGTTTTCTGTTTTTTTTCTTCCACAGAAGAATGAAAAATATTCTTTGCCAAAAATATACTGTCTTCGCCCTCCAAAAAGTTTTCGCCTTTCCCAGTCAAAGCAAGAATAGGATATTCGTTGCCCGTTTGTTGCAAATACCCCATTGAAATTAATTCTTTCAAATAATGAAACCAATCTTCTTTTGAAATATCTTTTCCAACTCCATAGCTCACCAATTCCTTATGAAGCTCTCTTATCTTTTCTGCTTTTGAGCCTCGCAAAAAATCAACTGTATAAGTAAGCCCAAATCTGTTTTGCAAATCAGAAACAGCTGAAAGAGCTTTTTGCGCAATTGCCGTGCCATCAATTTTTTCGCGGTCAGTCAAACATACGTCACAGCTTCCGCAAAATTCTCCTGTTTGCTCGCCAAAATAATTGAGTATTGTTTTGCGCCTGCAAGCGTTAACTTCGCAAAGCGTTGCCATTTGCGAAAGTTTGTTTAACATAATTCTTGATTGCTCGGGATTATTTTCCACCATTGCAAAACTTTTCAGCTTGGCAACATCGCCCGAACTGTAATATAAAATTGCATCGCTCTTTAGTCCGTCTCTGCCAGCTCTGCCGGTTTCCTGGTAATAACTTTCAATATTTTTGGGTAAATCAGCGTGCATAACAAATCTCACATTAGATTTGTTAATTCCCATTCCAAAAGCAATTGTAGCAACAATAATTTTTACATCGTCTCTGGCAAATAATTCTTGGCTTTCTTGGCGTAATTCTTTTGGCATACCGGCATGATAGGGCTTGGCAGAAAAACCATCGTCTTCAAGTTTTTCAGCCAGCCTCTCTGTTGAGTTGCGCGACAAAACATAAATAATCCCCGACTCATCTTTGTGCTTTGAAAGATAACTCACCATGCGTTCATACATTCCCTTTTTGGGTTCCACGAAATAATTTATGTTTGGCCGGTTAAAACTGGAAATAAAAGTCTTGCTGGTATTTAGCTGTAATCTGTCTAAAATATCTGCTCGGGTAAGTTCGTCGGCTGTTGCAGTCAAAGCAATAATTGGCACAATTGGAAAATTTTCTTTTAGAGAAGAAAGCATTCTGTACTCTGGCCTGAAGTCGTGGCCCCAATGCGAAATGCAATGCGCCTCATCAATTGCAAACAAAGACACGTTCAGACTTTTTAAAAAATCTATAAATTGACAGCTGTTGTTGAATAATCTTTCGGGAGCTATATATAAAAGCTTAATATCTCCGCAATTGAGCTGTCTATAAACACAAGAACATTCGTCAGCTGACAACGAAGAATTTAAAAAAGACGCCTTGATTCCATTCATTCGTAAAGCGTCCACTTGGTCTTTCATCAAAGATATCAAAGGCGAGATAACCACAGTAAGCCCCGACAGCATAAGCGCAGGTATTTGGTAGCACAAAGATTTTCCTCCGCCAGTTGGCATTAAAACAAAAGCGTCTCGCCCCTGCAAAACGTTGTTTATAATTTCCTCCTGGTTAAACCTAAACTCCTCATATCCAAACCTCTCCTTTAAAATTTGCGCGGGCGTAATCATGGCTCGTATTTCTTTAGATCTTTTTTGGCGGTTTTGAGGAATTTTCCGAAACTTTTTTCTTTTTCTCTTTGTTCAAGTTCGCTCATTTGATAGTGTTCGGTTTCTTTTTTCAGGCTTATATAATTGTTATACTTATCCTTTTCAAGCTCACCAGATTCTATCGCAGACAAAACTTGGCACCCCGCCTCATGCGTATGGGTGCAATCCTTAAATTTGCATTTTTCGGCCATAGCAGTTATTTCATCAAACAAAATATCTATGCCCTCGCCCGTATCGGTCATTCCCACTTCGCGCATTCCCGGGTTGTCTATTACGACCCCTCCATTTTGCAAAAAATACATCTGCCTGCCTGTAGTAATATGTTTTCCCCTGTCTGCATACAAACTGATATCTTCTGTTCTTATCAAATCTTTGCCGAGCAACTTATTTATTAAAGAAGACTTCCCAACGCCCGAAGACCCAAGAAAACAATATGTCTTATCCTTTTCTATATATTTTTTTAGTTCATCAAGCCCATTATTTTCAGTTATGCTTGTGGCAACAACATCAACTTCTGGAAACCTATTTTTAATTTCTGCCAACTTTTCAGCCAGCTCTTCTTTAGAAATTAAATCTATTTTATTTATTATAATTGCCGGCCTTACACCGCCATCGCGCGCAATGGCAAAATATCTTTCAAACCTGTTTAAGTTATAATCTCTGCCAATTGACTCCACAGCAAAAGCCACATCAATGTTTGTTGCTATGATTTGTGTTGCTGTTTTACCGATATATTTTCTTTTTATTATAGTTTGCCTTGGCAAAATTTCTCTTATCACCGCCTGCTCTTCGGGCAGTTCGTCAATCAACACCCAATCTCCCACCGCAGGAAAATCCTCGCGCGACAAAGCATCAAACATACGCTTGCCCGTGACCCTAGCCAAAAACTCCCCATTTTCATTTTTGACTTTATACGCCCCTTTATGTTCCGAAGTAACTCGCGCCCTTCGACCCTGTTCATAGTAAACTTTGTTTTCCATATCTCCACTCTACCAAAAAACCGCCCCGTCCGCCAGTTGGCAGAAAAAAGCGGTTTAACAGTGCGAATGTGATGGCTACTCTCCAATAAATTTTGCTACGTACATTATGAATATACCCAGCAAAAAAATTGCAAATAATCCCGCTGATTTTTTCACGTTTGATTCTTTTCTTAATTCTGGTATAAGGTCAGAACTTGCTATATAAATAAACCCTCCGGCGGCAAATGGCAAAAGATACCTGATAATATTTTCCGAATAAAAAGAAATAAAATAACCCGTGATTCCGCCAAAAACAACTGTGGTGGCAACCGCATAATTGATTGCCAATGCTTTTGCTTTATCAAATCCTGCATGTATAAGAACCCCAAAATCTCCTATCTCTTGCGGAATTTCATGCAAAGCAATGGCAAAAGTTGTAACTATCCCCAGTCTTATATCCACAAGAAAAGCTCCTGCAATAACCAGTCCGTCAATAAAATTATGTATACTGTCGCCAAACAAATTCATGTGCCCAAAAGTGTGCACTTCGCAATTGTCTTTATGGCAATGCCTCCAATGGAGTATTTTTTCCACCAAAAAAAATATCACAAAAGACAGAAGAGCAATCATAAACAATCCCTCGGGCTCTATTTTTTCGGAAGCCTCCGGTAACAGGTGCAAAAAAGCTCCGCCCATAAGCGTTCCGGCAGAAAGCGAAACTAAAAACATTGTAATTTTTGCCAATAAATCTTTTTTAACCAACAAAAAAAGCGCAGCTACCCACACGCATAAAGTTATTGCAAACGTTCCGGCAATTATTCCAAGAATAATCATATTTTTAAACTATCTCGCCTGGCACTTTGGACAAAGCCCGTAAAACTCAAGCGAGTGGCTAATTATTTTAAATTTATTATTTTTTTCTATTTGTCTCTCTTGGCTTTTTAATTCTTGCTCTAGTTCTACGCAATCAATTTTTCTGCATTTTACGCAAACCGCATGATGATGATGCTTTGACAATATTTCATATCTCTTTACCCCGTCGTCTAATAAAAATTCCTCAATTATTTTTTGCTCCTTTAAAAAATCCAATTCGCGATATATTGTAGTCTTATTCACAGAAAACTTTTTCGCTTCAAACTCTTTTTGCAAATCAAAAACAGAAAGTGGTTGCTTGCTCTTTTTCAACAAAGACAAAATAAAATTGCGCGAAGCGCTAAATCTGCTTTTCTTTTCCATTAGCTTATCATAACGCAACCCAGTTGCATCTGTCAATACAAACAAAAAGCCGATTTTGAATCGGCTTCCGAAAAATGCGCGGGCAGGGGGATTTGAACCCCCGATCTCCTCCGTGACAGGGAGGCGTCTTAAACCAGGCTGGACTATGCCCGCATTTTAAAAATTTCAAACCAACTATGTGCCGACGGCAGGAATTGGACCTGCGACCTAACGCTTATGAAGCGCTCGCTCTAACCACTGAGCTACGCCGGCTCTCGATTACGATAACCCAATGATTAAGCCCTTCACTAACCCCATCATCATATTATACAAACCTATGGATTTTTCAACATTAATTCTAAGCATGCCATAATAGTTTCTAAAATTACTATAATTCTTTTTATTCCTTGTTTTAGTAAAAATTGTTTTCCTAAATCTTTCTGGCGATATTCCCGTAACTTTTGACCAATATTCTTTTAATTCTTCGTCTCTGCCTTTATGAATAATATTAATTCCAACCCCAACAATAAATTTATTCTTTTCGATACCAAATATTTTTTCCAAAGCCTTCATTATGAATTTAACCATTTCTGGATCTGAATTAACTATAAAAAATTCTCTTTTTCTTTTAGACCCTTCTCCCCAATATAATGCAGTTAAAGCTATCAATAAATCTCTTTCAGATAATTTTCCAATTTTAATTATTCCAGCAATCTCTGCGTCTTTTTCTCTTTTAATCCTTTTTTCGTGTTGCATCTTAGCGCCAATCATTCTTCCGGAATAACTTCCTTTAACCATGCTTTCATGCAACCCTTTCATTTGCTTCAATGTTAGCCTGACATCTTGGCACCACAGGCTCGCGCTACTTCTAGAAACACCTAATTCTTTAGCTATAAATTTTATACTTTTTCCATCTTTCCTTAAGATTATAGCTTTTTCTCTCTCAATTATCTTTGACATAAAACCCACGATAATTATATACTGCTTAATTATACTGTGGGTTCGATAATATTACAATTACTTAGTTTTATGGCTGATTTTCTATGAATTTTATCTTTTCGTCGTGCGTCCAATCTTTAATCTCCCTTTCTCTTTTTAACGCTTCTATTTTATTATCATATTTTTCAGAAAATACAATCTTTTCGGGCTTATGTGATCTGACATATTTGCTCCCCTTTCCCTCTTTGTGCTTTGCAAACCGCTTCTCCAAATCATTGGTGAACCCAGTATACAAAGAGCCATCCATACACTTGATTATATAAACAAACCACATTTTTACGTTTTCAATAATCCCTCAACCCAGCCATTTATTTTTCTTCTTAATTTAGTTCCTTGTCTTACTTTCAATCTTATCGTTCCGTAGTAAACATTATCTTTCGGATAAACTTTTTTTGATTTGCTATCTATCAAAATCGTTTTAGTGAATTGGTTTAAGGGCACACCTGTAATTTTTGACCAATAGTTTTCTGCGTCTCTTACTTTGTTTCTATGCGCTTTATTAATTCTGATTTGAATAATAAATCTATCTTCTGATATTCCGCAGATATCCATAAACCATTTCTTCATAAAAAGGATAGTTCTGAAATCCGAATTAGTAAAGCTGACTTCTTCGTTGCTTTCCGATGTTGACCCCTCACTCAAATACATTGCTATTCCAGATACAAATAAATCTCTTCTTTTTATACTACTAACCTCCTTTAAACCCTCTTCTTTAAGCTTTCGTGTTTCAAATAATCTTTCGCTCCTTATTTTTTCTAAGAACCTCATTCTGCCCTTATAACTACCCGACTCTTGCCTTTTAGCCAATCTATCTATTTGTTTTTTGCCTAGCTTAAAATTTCTACACCATACCCCGACTGTACTCTTGGGTACATCTAATCTTTCAGAGATTTCGGTTATACTCCTACCTCTGCGCCGCAAAACCAATGCCTTATTCTTCTTTAATGTGTTTGCCATTGGACTAACGAATACAATAATTATTTTATTATACCGTTAGTCCAAAGCAATTACAATGTTGCGCTGCCCCGAATTGCACGGGGGCCTGCAGCTTCTTCTTATACCTTTTATTTCTAAAAGGAATGGACTATACCACTTACCAATTCGTACGAATTGGTAATTCCTATTATAGTCTCTGAACCTCCCCTGCCTTGCAAGGTTTGGCTGCTGATTGCCAAATTTCTTTTCTTTTCGAGCATTCACACTTATCTTTTCAGATTATGTTGTAGCGAAAAGAACTTTATGGGTTTCCAGCAATTTAAGGAATTTTCCTCTATGCGTTACCGCATAGGGTCACAACTTTCGTTATGAGACTGCCGAGGTACTACTCCTCCACAGCGCGATGCCATATCACCTTTGTGATATACTATGTACTCTAACACAAAATTTTAATGTAATCAAGATACCTAGTTTAAGCCCTGAATACCTCCAAGAAGGCTTTGGTCGGCACGGTTACGCTGCCTTTGTCCTTCATTAGTTTTTTGCCTTTTTTCTGTTTATCGCGCAACTTGTTTTTTCGGGTTATGTCGCCTCCGTATAAATAGCCGGCAACATCTTTCATATAGGCCTTGATTGTTTCTCTGGCAATAATTTTACCGCCAATTACCGCCTGCAAGGCAACGCTAAACATTTGGGGAGGCAAAACATCTTTCAGTTTTTCAACAACTCTTTTGCCTTCGCCATAAGCCTCGTCTTCAGCCACAATCTTTGAAAAAGCTTCTTCTCTTTTTCCTGCAATCAAAATTTCCAGCTTCACCAATTTGGCAGGCCTGTAGCCCAGCATTTTATAATTCATAGAAGCATAACCTTGGCTGGCGGTTTTTATTTTGTCATACAAGTTTGCAATAATTCCGCGCAAAGGAGTTTCAAAAACAATAATTGCTCTTTCAGGGCTCAAATAATTTGTTTCTACATAATTTCCCTTCAAGCTTTTTAAAATTTCCATTAACTTGCCCATTTGGTTAGACGGCGCAATAACTTCCAGCGACACCCAAGGCTCTTCGCAGTTCTTTATTTTAGACTGGTCGGGCCAATCACTGGCCGAGTGAATTGTAATTTCCTTTCCCCGGTCTCCGCCCGAGGCGGACCCGCCTTGGGCGGGAAACACTTTATAAACAACCGAAGGCGTTGAAATGACTAAGCTTAGCCCATATTCCCTTTCCAGCCTTTCAGAAATAATTTCAATATGCAAAGTGCCCAAAAACCCGCAGTTAAAACCCCTGCCCAAAGCCTCTTTCATTTCCTGCTCAAACACCAAGGCAGGGTCATTTAATTTCAATTTTCCCAAAGCAACTTTCAAGTTCTCAAAGTCTTCAGGGTTTTCCGGGTAAAGCGAAGCAAAAACCATTGGCTTTGGCTCTTGATACCCCGGCAAAGCCTGCACGGTTCCCTTTGTTGCCAATGTCTGCAATTTTATAATAGTATCACCAGCCGTAACTTTTCCAGGCTCTTTAATTCCAGTTGCAATATATCCAATATCACCCGCCTTAATTTTATCCTTAGCCGAAAACGTCGGGTTCAAATACCCCAGCTCTTTCACTTCAGCCTTGGTATCGGTCGCCATCAACTCAATTTTTTCCCCATTAGAAATTTCTCCATCCACAACTCTCACAAACGCAATCACGCCCTTGAAAGAATCGAATTCGCTATCAAATATAAGCGCGCGAAAATTATTGCTCACGCTTTCTGCCGGAGGCGGCACGTCTCGTATCACAGTTTCCAAAACCTGCAAAACATTTGTTCCATCTTTTGCAGAAATTTTTATAATCTCGTCGGGCATCACATTCAACAAATTTGAAAGCTCTTCAAGCGTCTCTTCCACTTTTGCAATTGGCGAATCAATTTTATTTATCACCGGAATAATTTTCAAGTTCTGCTTTTTCGCCAATTCCAAATTTGCCAAAGTCTGCGCCTGAATCCCCTGAGTAGCATCCACCAAAAGCACGCACCCTTCCACAGCCTCCAAACTTCGCGAAACCTCATAAGAAAAATCCACGTGACCGGGTGTGTCCACAAGATTTAAAATATAATCCTTCCCCTCAAAATTATAATTCATCCTAATAGCCTTCAGCTTTATAGTAATTCCCTTTTCCCTTTCCAAATCCATGCTATCCAAAAACTGCGGCATCATCTTCTTCGGGTCAATAGTCCCCGTCAACTCCAAAAGCCTATCGGCCAAAGTACTCTTGCCGTGGTCCACGTGAGCTATGATGGAGAAATTACGGACATATTCTTGACTCATTTTATTGTTCCTTTTAATTTTCTCTGTTCAATATTCTTTACGACCTTGCTCATGTCACTTACCCTTTTCCCGTGTTTCAAAAATGGATTAATTGTTTCTACGAATTTTAACAAATCACCTACTCCATTCACATTAATTCTCCAAACATCTTTGTTCATACGATAACCGCTTAAAAAATCGCCCTGAAGCTGAACTCTGAAAAATTTATTATTAATTTTATTTCTATCCAGCCAATTATGAATTTGTGAAAGTATTCCCTTATCGTAGGAATCCATCTTAAATCTGCCTCGATTTTGATATACGCCAAAGGTCCCTTCCGCATCGATATATCCTGCAGCAAAAGCCCTAAAACATTTTTCATCATCTATTATCCACTTCTCAACAAAATCTGCCTTTGGTAATAGGAAATCAAAAGTTTTATTAAGATAACAATTTACATCTGTGCCTCCGTCCTTTCTTGTGTTTGCCGTAACATGCCCGTATCTTTCAAAAATATCTTTCATTAATACAATTTGCGGCAAGCAGGTGGTATGGCATCTAACGATAATAGTTTCGGCATTTTCTTTTGTTTTATAAACATTCAAATCTCCCAATCTGAAACCAATCATATATGCTTTTTCGGCAACGTCTCCAGAAAAATTATATTTAGCGTAATGCGTTTGTGCTAGTGACTTAGACTTAACAGGTATTGCATACTTCTTCAAGCGGTTTCTTATTGTACCAAAAGTGCATCCATATAATTTACTTATAAACTCAGGCGATTTGTTTTCCTCAACATACAATTTTAACAGCTCCTCTTTTGGTATCTCGTACTTAGACCTCATTGGAATATCAAACTCACGAAGCCTATTAGAAATTGTATCGTGATTGCAATTATAAATCTTAGCAATAAAAACCGTTGACCTCTTCTCAACGCAGTATAATCTGTATAAATCCTTTTTTGTGATTACGAATTTCGGCTTGTACATTAAGCCATTATATCATAAAGTGCGAAATCATACAAAAATTTCGTACGATTTTTTGGACCAACTTATACGTTTTTTAGGATTCAGCCTGTTCCAAAATGGAACATACTGCTTTCTTACTAATGTTATTTTTCTAAAACCATTTTAATTCTTGGTTCGCCATCGCCAAAATAATTTTCCATCGGCTCGCCAATTTGTTTAAACCCAAGCTCTTTATATAGCCCAATCGCCTTTTCATTTTCCGGGTGGGTTACAAGCCCAATATGTTCTATATCTTTTAATATTTCCAAAAGCATTTTCATCGCCTCTCTTGCTATACCCCGTCTTTGAAATTCCTTTCCCACAGCCAGCCCGCTAACATAGGCTGTATTTTCATCTTTCATTTCATAAGCTACGTCTCCGACAACTTTCCCATCTTTCAAAATCAAATAAAAAACATTCTCCGTAATTTCTTTTACTGTATCGTCCCTGCCTGCCAGCCCAGAATAAATCTTCGTCCCAATCACACTCTTCTCCACCTCCAAAATACTCCCAATATCCTCCACCGTCGCCCGTCTTAAATTTATACTTCCTTGACTCATATGCTCATATCTTATCAAAAAATCCCCCTTAAATCAACAAAAAAGCTTTGGTTGCCGGTGGACAACCAAAGCCATTAATACATCGACATTGCGCTACTGCAGGCTCATCGCCATGCAAAGACCATAACGGAAGACTCCGTGATGCTTTTTCTTTCCTTTCCCCTTTCTGCCCATCTGCACAAAACCCATCTTGTGGTAAAGACTGCGAGCCCGGTGATTGGCGGCGAAGACACCGAGGAAAATTCTCCGCACCTTCAAGACATTCTTCGCCTCATCTATCACGGCCTGCATCAACTTTTTGCCAATTCCTCTGCCCTGCGCACTACTGGCGAGAAAGATGCCCAGCCAGTACTCAGCGATCCTTACCCTCCTATGGTAACTGGCTTTTGGCTCTTTATAGATCCTAGACTTTGGCACCTTCGAAACCGAAGCCTTGCCAACGACTCTGCCGTCAATTTCCACGACAAGGACAACCGACGTCTTCTCCTTGATGTTTCTAAGACTTGAAAGCATGTGCCCTCTTGCCTCATTCAGGGTGACCTTACGCTGGCCAATGAATGCCTTTTGTTTCACCAAGGAGTTGCGCATTACCATCAGCGCCTCGTGGTCGGCGTATCGAGGATAGCGGAAAGTAACAACGTCGCCATTACTCTCGAACACTTTCACCACTTTTGCCTTCTTCACGTTTATGCTCCTTTCAAAGGGCGGGCTAGTTGGTTTTATATTTTATAATATAACATATACAAGATTATGTCAATACCACCTCGCTTTAAATAAAAACCGCCCAACCGGCGGCTTTTTAGATGACTTGCCAGTGTTTAGTTGCTCAGCGCCTTTGCTTTGCGGGTTTTGAAAAATCCGACAAGCAATGGCAGAACGAATGTAGTTATGTAATAGAAATAAACATCCAGCTTGTAATAGCCATCGGCGGGGTTAAACAACTTCACCAAGAAAAAATAATCAAACACAACCGCAATCAAAGTCCAAGCCACCGCAATTTTCAAATAATACTTTAAATCTTCTGATTTAATTTTCTTAATCAAAACCCAAACCGTAATCAAAATCCCAATTGGCGAAACAACCCACCCAATCAACCCAGCCGGCACCACCATAAACGCCACAATCCCCAACACCCACCCAATCAGCCACAAAATAAATCCCCACCCCAAACCATCTTTTAAAAATTGTTTATTCATGTTTTTTATAATTTAAGAATATTTACGCCGAAATTTTTTAGTTCTCTGATTATAGGCAACATAGGAAGCCCCACTATGTTGAAATAATCGCCTTCAATTTTTTCTACAAATATTCCTCCCCGGTGTTGCATGGCGTAGGCTCCAGCTTTTTCCAAAGGTTCGCCCAAAGCAATGTAGTCATCAATATCTTTTTCTGAAGCATCCGCAAAGAAAACTTTGCTTTCCACCGATTTAGAAACTTGTTTGCCGCTTTCAGTGTCAATTATAGTAAACCCGGTTATAACCAAATGCACTTTTCCGCTTAGTTTTTGCAACATTATCTTAGCGTTTTCTTTTGTGTGGGGTTTGCCCAAAATTTCTTTGCCCAGCACGCAAAAAGTATCAGCCGCAATAATAATCGCATCTTTGTGCCTCCCCGCCACTTCTTTTGCCTTGCCCAAAGACAAAAACTTTGCCAATTCATTTGGCTCCATATCCAAAGTCATATCCTCTTCAAAACTACTCGGGTCAACCTCAAACTCCAACCCAATCTGCGTCAACAACCCCTTCCTCCCCGGCGACCCCGAAGCCAACACAATCTTCTTCATAATTATTTTTTAATTTTACTTAACCAAACTTTTTTGAAAAATGGCAGAGTCAACGTTGAAAGCAAAAACCCAACCGACGGAACAATGGCGTTTAACCAAGCGCGCGGAATATTAATTGCCTGCAAATAAAACCCAATCGCCAAATACGTAAAAAGCACCAGCAACCCCCTCCTCGTAAAACTCCCCTCCCACTTCTTATCCAACTCCACCCGCCCATTCCTCTCCTTTATCAAACCAACCTCCCTTTTTAACTCCTCAACATCCTCCATAACTTTATTTTTCGAATTGAATTATATTAAGGCCCTTCTCTTCAATCTCCTTTTTCTGCCCAAAATCATCCAGCTTAAAATTCAAAACAAAATCCACCTTCTTCTCAATCTTCCTGCCCGTATACTCCCCAGTCCCCGGATCCCACTCCTCCAAAACCAAAACATCCCCAACCCCAACATCAAAATCCGCCACCCTCACCTCAAACCTCTTCTCCCCCGCCAACACTTTCTCAAAATACTCCGGCCAAATTTTCTTCTTGATCTCCATATTTTTATTTTCAATTAATTTTTATAAATCATCTATTAGTTCAGCACATCACACTTTTAAGATTTTAGGAGCCTGTATGTCTACAATAATTCCGCTATTATATTCAGATGTTATTGGTAAATACTTACTTGGACTCATTCCTGAAGCAAGAATCACTCTCTTATTACGAGACACCAAATCATCTATTACATTATGGAACATTTCTTGCGTATAGTTTTTTCCTTTCAAATAATCGATGTCATCTATTATAATCGTGTCGTAATGACAACAATATTTTATAAAATCCTCTAGATATGTCGGATAGGCTTTCCTCATGGTGTTTATTAGTTTTGATATAAATTTCTTCCCAGTAGTATATAGAATTTTAGACTTCTTGTGTTTTCTCTCAATCGCAATTTTAGTCGCCCGCAATAAATGAGTTTTCCCAGAATCTAATTTTCCAAAAACTATAAAAGGATTATATTCCATGGAACCATCGATAGCAAGCATCGCTGCTGCATGAGCTAATTCATTCCCGTCATCTATTACAAAATTTTGGAAACTATATTTATTTAAGATCATATTTTTTTGTTTTACCCTTTTTTACCTGCAAAGGAAGAAAACGAACCAGTTAAAAATTGAAATGGCTCATCAATCTTTTTATTTCTAAATATACAGGCATACTCAAGCTGCAATCTTTCAGCGAGCCGCAGAGCATCAAAAATATAATTTACGCTGTCGTCTTTCTCGACATAAACGATATTCATTTGTTCCTTGATTGCCTCACTGATTTTATTTTCAATCTCTGAAAATGGTATCGTTGGGAGTTTTGTAAATTCTGAGTTATATCCTGCTTTCATGGCATCATACTCGTATGGATGAATTATTCGGAAATGTGCAGTTGCATACATTTGAACCAATAACTTAAATCGGTCATCTCGCAGAACATTATCTATAATAAAGAAAATAAAAACGCCCTTTTGCTGGGCTTCATAAAAAAACTTATACAGGACGAACCCGTAGTAACCATTCAAGTACATGTCGTTTATTTCAGTTCTCATAAGCTGACAATAAATATCATCGGCTGATTTAGCAACACATCTTTTTAACTCGGGCAGGTTGAACTCATTTTTTTTGAAATAATCTGTGACAAAATTAGCCATATCATCCAAAAAAATCATCACATCGTCTTTACTCATTTTTCTCATTGCCGAAATATATTCTTCGCTACGAGAAATAATATCTTCAATTTTTTTAGGTTTTAATGATTCTTCAATCATGTTTCGATTTTTTATTTATTAGTAATTTTCCAACCCTCTCCAGGTTTTAACATCTTCCGCCTTTTTTCACGAGATCTTTGGCGTTTTTCGTCCACAACATCTACTACACCACATTTAGGGCACTTTTCTAAACAAACAGCACAATAGCCCTCTCCACAATTTTTACAAGTTATTAATTCGTCTGCGTGAGGCATAATTTTATTTATTATTTAATTTTATTAAATAAATGCGCATATTTTTCTCCGTAGTGGCGATACTCGCACCATTTGCAATCTTTATTTTCCGGCGGAACAGGGCCTTCAAGCAAATCGTTTATGCCTTTTATAAATTTCAGAAAATTTTCTCTTTTAACTTCTATCTCAAGCCATTTGGGCGGAAAGCTAAGAAATGCTTCGCCCTTTGCAAATTTTACTCTGTCCGGATACATAACAATCAAACCCAATTTTGTAACCTCTATTGGTGTTCCTTTTGAAGGATGTTCAAATGCATAATGATAAGCCTGGAGCTGTGTTTGATATTTAGCGATTTTTTCCTCGTCGGGAGTAGTAATTTTAAAATCAACAACCATATAAGTTCCGTCAGCCTGCTTTACTAAAATATCGTACTTCCCTTTAATATACGCGCTGGTACCCGGTATAATCTGGGACTCCACAAAACCTTCCTGGCTTTCAGCAACACCCTCCGGCAACAACGGCGACAATTCCTTCAAATTTTTCCCTATAAGCGTTCCCTGAAGCCTAGTATTCAACGCAGAAAAAACACCCGGAAACGGCATCTGCGGCCGCTGAACCCCATGCTTTTATCTTAAGATAAAAGCAACACTTACATTCCTCATACAAATAAGCAAAGTCCGACGGTGACAATTTATATTTTTTCTCTTCCATAAAATTATTTATTTTATAGCTTCGAACAATTTTTCTTTAAAATTGTTTTCATCTTCGCTGTTGTAGAAAGGAACTCCCAGTATTTTATATTTATGTGATTTAGAAAATTCCAAAATTTTATCCTTAAATCTATCCTTTATTTCATCTAAAAAGTTATTCTTCCACTTTTCTCCTTCAGCTAAATACTTTCCTTTTGGCTCCAAAAATAATTGATAGGTAATACCTTTGCCATCTTTGTTAACTAAAAATAAGAGATAATCCGGTTCAAATGCTTGTCCATCTTTAAAATTATAAATTTTTAATTGCCTTTCATTTCTAATTAAATAAACTTTTTCAAATTTTTGCTTTAATTCGTTAATCTGTCTATCAATCAATTCCACTAATTCTTTTTCCTCGCTCGTGCCATAATTAGCATTAAAAACATACCAATCCTTGTCTTCCAAAAATTCTTCTTGGCCATTCTCTCTCTCGGAATCTTTTTGTACCTTAATCTTTTTATCAACAAACCTTTCCTTGATTTGATGGGGAATAAAATTTTCAGTTCCGACATATTCTGTTAAATTTTCTTTAATTTGCTTTTCTATTTCGTTTAAAAGTTTTAAAACAGCTCTAAATTTATCTTCGGTAGTGATTATCGGTAAATACTCATCTATTTGAAAGTTTATTTTAAATCCGCCGAGATACTTCTTTTTCTCAATAAATTCCCGAACAGACCTAATTTCGGGTACGTATTTTTTTAATGATTCAAAATTAAAAAATTCATTTTTGTTCAGCGCATTCCTAACAATATGATAATCCATCTCACTAATACTAATCTCTTTTCCAGTTCTTCTTACTCCTTCTCTTATCTGATTTTCATCCGCTTCAAAAACTCTGGTTTCCACTCCAGCGCCAGACAAAACCTTATATTCAATATTTTTATTTCTGACGCCTAAATCTTCAATCGACTTAACATTGTCAAAAGTTGTGAGTTTCTTCTCGTTGGCATAAACAATTCCATATTTATAGAATAAAGATTTTTTAAAATTTTCTTTTAGCTTCAGCTCGACTTCCACCTGATTTTCATCCATCAATCCTTCCTCTATTAGCGCGATTTTAATTTCGGTAATATATCTATGCTCATTGTGGCTATGGTAATGCAATTCCTCTAAAATTCTCAACTCATTATCCAAGCTTTTATCAAATTTCCTTTTAAACTTATCATCCGCATCATTTATTTTAAATGGGAAATATCTTGCTCCCCTGCCGATAAGTTGCGCCTCGGAAATCGTTGTTTTTCCCGGCCTATTATTTTTACCGTCTCTTGTTTCATAAAGACGGACAATATCAAATAAATTAAGCACGTCCCAACCCTCATTCAATTTCTGCACGGCAAAAATAGCCCTGATCTGATTATTTTTTTCTTCCAAAGAGTTTATCAACAATTGATATTTCTCCTTTTCGCCCTCTTCATTTACACTTAATGTTTTATTCTCTGAAAATTCGTCTTTTAGTTTTTTGATTAAAATTGTGTCCGTAATTTTATCATTTTCAAAAAAGATAAATGCTTTCTTCAAAACAGGTACAGTTGTTTTCCTAACGTTCTCAATATCTTTCACGGACAAATTATCAATTATTTTGTGAAATAACTTTTTATTATCTTCCGATTGAGCAATCGTTTTTTGCGCTTTGAAAAGAACAACTGGTTTAAAATTATTTATTCCATTTTTTCTAGCGACTTCCTGTCGATATTGGCTCAAAATCAGTGCTTGGATTATCCTATCCTTCCTATTCGTGTCTGTGTGCAATAATTCAATTTCTTTTGAAAATCCGCCATTTCTAAATTCCCTTAAATCGTATTTATAAATAATTTTATTTTTGTATTTTTCATTTACCTCCGTCTGTGTTAAATCCATTGTCGCGGTAAACTCCAAAAGCAGGTTTGCGCTGTTTTTCTTGAAAATATTTTCAACTGTATTCTCCCAATTTGGTTTTTCAAACATTTGCCCGTTTCTTGTTTGAACCTGTCCATGGTGAGCTTCGTCCGAAATAAAAACAATTTTTTTGTTTTTAAAATCTTCCGGGGTTATCGAGTTCTCTTTTTCGTTGTACAAATCGCTGTGCAATTTTTGAATGGTAGTAAAACAAATGTTTATATCTTTATTGTTCACTCCTTCAAAATTATCAACTTGTTTTACATAAACCTGCTTATCGTTAAAAAATATTTTGCTATTAAATAAATACTTGCTTGATAAGTTATTTAAAAAATTATCTTCAGTTTTTTTGATTATATTTGTAGAGTTCACAAAAAAAAGAAAATTGCGATATCCCTGTTCGTATAAATATAGAATCAGTCCTGCCATTATTAATGTCTTACCAGAACCCGTGGCCATGTTAAATAAAAAGTGCAAAGGGTATTCCTTGCCTGAAAATTGATTATTGTAACACTGAAAAAATCTGCCGAAGGCTTCTTTCTGATATTCGCGCAATTCAAAATTATTGTTCAAATTTTCTTTAACAAAAATCGGCACTTCGGGAAACTTCATCCCGATTTTTACTGCACCATCTAATTCTTCGTATAAAAATTGCTGTGGCATAATTATTTAGGCAAAATTGTTCCAATTGTTCCCCATTGGTCGAGCGGTTGAAAATAATTTTCAATATTCATAGATCCAACACTAAATGAGGTGCCGTACTGCACAAGATAATAATATAAAAATCCCAGAGCAGAAGCATTGCCCTTGATTACAAAATTTTGTTCTATCGGTTGATTATTATTTTGTTTATCAAATACGTGTAACAATCTGCCCTTTGAGATAATAACTCCTTTATCGAGCACACAGACTAAATCAAAAATATCAAAAGCATTTTCTTCTGAAAGATTTCCAAATAATGTATCTATTTCCGATCCAGAATAAGCAAAGACTATTCTCAACGGTCGCCCAATATGAAATCCCCCCATCATAATAGATGACGGATTGATCGATAATATTGAAACTTTTTCTAAAGTTTTTTTTGCTTCAAGCAGTTTCGTCTTGTCTAAGTTAGATTTAATTTCAATGACTGCAAATACGCCTTCCGCCAGATAACTATTTGACCCGCCATAATCTATACAAGGCGCATCGTCACGAATGATTAACAAATCAAGCTGACCGGTTTTTTTACCATCTTTATCTATAATTTCCCCGTCATAAATGTTCTTTAGCCTTGGGGGCAAAACTATTTTTAAAAAATCTTTAACAAAATTTTCTCTATTTTTCCCCAAATTCGATGATGCGTTTTGTTGTCTAGACAATTCAAAATTGGACAAAAGAGTCTTACTTTTTTGTTCAAAATAATCTAATAATGTCGGTTTATTTTCCATAGAATTCTTTGCTTAGTTCTTTGTCTTCTTTGGCGACCTTAAATTCCGCATCATTTATTTCTGACAGATTTACATAAAGCTGATTTTTGTTCAGCATTTCAAACAAAATTTCTTTCTGTTTTTTGATCGACAATTTTTCAAATTCGTCGATCGTTTCGTCAAATTTTTTAATATCAACATTATAATTCAAAAACCCCCTTTTCTTGATTTCCTCCCAAATTTTCAAAAGTGCTACCATGTTTTTTGCTTTCTGAATTTTCTCCAAAAATTCTTCGTTGTATTTTGTCAACTCGCAGTAGACAAAATCCCCTCCGCCCTTCCAGTTTACAATTTCTGAAATTCCTGTTTGGTCGCCGTTAATAACATTTTTTAGCCTAATAACACCATCGTCTTTTCCATAATCAAGTTGCTCAATCCCAATATATTGCCGTCCGCTTTTGTGACATACAGCACAGGTTCCCCCAGTACCCATAAAAAAATCCATCACAATATCACCTTCTTTAGATCCAATATCTAGAAGGGTTTTTAGCCATATTTCTGGCTTTTTTCCACTTCTTAATTCTACCCCTCCTTCATGGCGGCAGTTGCCAAAAGCGTCGGACATATCATAAAAATTATTGATAACTAATTCTTTGGTTGCGTCGCCACTAGACAATGCTTCGATGATATCAGCTGGCATTCCCGAATAGTATTTACCTTTTGTGGCACTTTCCCTTTGCGGACCCGTAAAATATCTATAACCCAATCCATCTTCTCCAATTCCGGGCACTTTATATAAAACACCCAAACCATCAGTTTTTTTTCTTTCCATTAAATAATTACGAAAAAACTTAGCCGTAGTTCTTAATAAAGTTCCAGTTGCCCATACTTCTTTTAATCCCTTAGGAGTTGGTTTAACCCTTTCAATTTTATATTCCTCGGACTTAAAAACCTCGACTTCTTTGCCTCCCAATTCAACGATTTTCCCTTTCTTAAGTTCAGTAATTTTCCAACAAAATTTTCCTATGTCGTAATCGATTTTAGATTTGATCGGTTTAAAGCCCTGTTTTGAATAGCACAATACATGTTCAATTAATTTCTGATAATTACTATTTTCTGCTAAGGTTTTTTGTGCGTATCTAACTTGAACATAATAAGTTAATTCATATTTTGAATCGTTTATTTCATCCATCAATACTTTTAGATATGGATATTCATTATCATCACACTGAATAAATATCACCCCATCATCTTGGAGCATATCAACAGCAACTTCTATTCTATTTTTCATAAAGGTCAACCAAGACGAATGCTTAAAGTTATCATTATAAAATCCGTCGATCTCCCTATTATAAGGAGGATCAATATAGATGAGCTTTACTTTCCCTTGAAATTCTTGCTTTAATGAATGCAGGGCTAATAAATTATTGCCTTTTATAATTAAATTTTCTTGAATTGTGCCATCTTTATCGCGCCTTAATTCTTTTACTTTTTCTTCGCCTTTTTTTGTATATCTTTTCCAGTTTGTTAAAACCTTTGGAGCAAATAATTTATCAATTTCGTCTTGGGCTAAAATTTCGTTAAAGAATATCTCTTTTCTTTTTTCGTCTTCTTTGGTCATTCCACCCTCCAAAACGCAATCTTTAAATGGCCAGACAAGCGCAACCTCGTCACGTTCGTTTAGAAATTTACCATTGATATTCAGCCCAATTTTATTTTTATATTTTGTATAAGAATCAGCCAGAAAATTTTTATCCTGAACATATTTTACAAAATCGTTGATATTAAAAACCGAAACATCTTTAATTTTGCTAAAAAATTTATCCTTTAAATCTTTATCTGAAAGCAACAGCTCAACCAATTTTTCATCAGCTTTATACGCGGCGTCAATAACGCTATTTTTTAATAATTCCCCCTCCTTATCAACAAACCGACTGTCTTTTTTGAGCAGGCCTTCTAATTTTAAATAAAATTTTTGTTCCATGTTTTTGTGTTATTTTTCTCAAACTTTAATCGTATGAAACGTTGCCGCGGCGGGCGGTTTCTAGGATTTCAATACTATTTTGTTTTTGGTTCATTGTGTAAATAATTCTATAAGGATGAATCCTGATTTTTCTGCAATAATATTTTTCTCCTGTCATTTTTATTCCTAAAAATGGGTTAGTTTCCAATGCCGTCAAAATATATAAAATTTTGCTCTGCCACGGTTGTGGAATTTTTTTTATAGATTTTTTTACTGAATTAGAAACATATACGAAATACTTTCCTGACATTATTTTTTACCGTGATTATTTACTTTTTTAATTTTAGCGCCATACGGCTTTTTAGGTTTTTCGGCAACAAACGCAGGCTGTAGATTATTTTTATAGCCAAGCTCCTCTTTTAATTCGTCCAAAGTAACGTATTCGCCCCTCTCAATTTCCTCTTCTGCTTGTTTTATATTTGCCATTGTTTTGGGATTGCTCAAAATTTCTATATCTTCCATTAGAGAGTCGAACTCTTCGGCCGACATTGCAACCATTTTTGCCTTACCATTTTCGGTAAAAATATAATGCACTCCAGGCTTCTGGATTTTCTTTGAAATTTCAAATATCTTTTTGCGCGCCTCTGAAATAGACAAAATTGTTTTGCTTATTTTTTTCATTTTTTAAATTATTTATCTTATATGTACATAATAGCGTACACCATACACCCATGTCAATAGCAAGCGGCTATATTAGTTTATTTTCCTTAAAACTGTACGGCGATTTGCCTTTGGCGATTATGACGTGGTCTAAAACGTCTATTCCCATTAGTTTACCGGCTTCAGTTATTCTTTTTGTTATTTCTATGTCGTCTTCCGATGGCTCGTTGTCCCCCGAGGGGTGGTTGTGGGCTAAAATTACCGAGCAGGCATTTTGAGCTAATGCTTCCTGAAAAATTTCTCGGGGATGTATTAGACTTGCATTAAGTGTACCAACAAACATTGGTTTTTTAGAGATCAATTCGTTTCTCGCGTTCAAATATAATGTCATTAAGTGCTCTCTAGTTTTATCTCGCATATACACAACTTGAGCCAAAACATCTTCAACCGAACTTATTTTTGGCAAGCTCTCGTCTCTAACTTCCAGCGCCCGCTTCACTAACTCTTGGCTGGCTAAAATTGTGCAAGCTTTGGCTGAACCTATTCCATTTATTTTTGCCAAATCTTCGTATTTTAGTTGCAAAAAGTTTTTTATTGGATATTTTTGTAAAATTTGCTCTGCCACTTCAATCACATTCTTTCCCTCCACGCCCGTGCCCAGCAAAATCGCCAAAAGCTCTTTATCTTTCAAATTTTCTGGGCCCTTCGCAACCAATTTTTCCCTTGGCCGTTCAACTTTTGGTAAATCTTTTATCTTCATATTTTTCTTAATTAAATCACTTTTGGAGGGGGTTTGCAAGGTGGACTTCAGTGGGTGAAACAAACAAAAAACCCTTCGGCGGGCTTAGGGCGGGCAGCCCTTTGGGGGCGGGGGAACACTTCAGACCTGATTGAAGTGTTTGGATTAGGGTTATTTGGGGGAGTAGAGGAATTTGCGGGAGAGGGTGGTTAGGATGGTTTTGGATTCGGGGCTCTTTAAGTAGTGCGTGGCTAGGGCGTAGGTGGTGACGCCGACGACGCCAGAGGCGACGAGTTGGAAGAAGATGCCCCAGAAGGTTTGGAGGCTGACTACGTTGCCTAGGAATTGGCGGACGGCTAGGGTTACGATGACCATTATTGTGCTGGCGATTATTATTTTGTAGAGGGAGTCTAAGATTTCGTTGGTTTTTACTTTTGGAAATTTTTTGTAAAACATAAAAAGAAGGGCGGCGCCTTGTAGGGTGCCGGTAATTGAATAAGCCATAGCAAGGCCGATTACGCCGATGTTGGCGACTCCGCCAAGGCGAAGGGCGTTTACTAAGAATAGATAAAAGCCGGGGGAGAATTTTATAAGCCAGACAAAGAAAAGGCTCAAGATAATATTTAAAATTACTGTAATTATGCTAATAATAGCGGGTATGCGAGTATTATGGGCTGCGTAGAAAGTTTTGGATAAAAACAAAACCAGTTGCGGGGCAATTAGGTTTAACGCCAGTATTCCAAGGCAGGCGGTGGTGAGCCTTGTGTCGCCCCAGTCAAACTTTCCTGCGCCCAAAAACACCCTGATTATTTGGGCTCTCAAAAATAAAATCAAAAGGCTTAGGGGAATTGTTAAATAAAGTATTTGTCTAAAAATGCTGGAAAATTTTTGCAAAAATTCATCTTTCTCGTCTTTCAAAAAGGCTGCCGACATTGCGGGGAAAGATGCGGTAGAAACAGAAACCGCAATTGCGTTGACCAAAATCATAGACAGGTTGTTTGCCAAATTGAAAACCGCAATACTGCCTGCCACCAAGGTTGAGGCTATTGAGGTGATTGCCATGGTGTTTAACTGCCCTGCTCCCAAGCCAAGTGACCGTGGCACCATCATTCTTATTGTACGCACTACTCCCGGGTCTCTAAAATTAAAGTCGGGCCTGTATTTAAACCCCGAATGAAAAAACGCCGGCAACTGTATCAGCAAATGCATAATGCCTCCCAGCACAACGCCCCATGCCAAACCCGGCAACCCAAAATATGGCACAAAAAACACAATGCCTATTATAATGCCCAGGTTGTAAAGCAACGGGGCAAAGGCTGTTACCAAAAACCTGTTGAACACCTGCAAAATTCCGCTTATCATGTTTGAGGCTCCCAAAATAATTGGGCTCAAAAACATAATGCGCATCATCATAATTGCCAGCTCTCTTTTGTGGCCCTCAAACCCGGGCGCAATCATAGAAACAATAAAAGGCGTTGCAACCATCAAAATCACGCAGACAATAATCAAAAATCCCAAAAATACATTTAGCAAAGTGCTGACATATTTCCACGCCTCTTCTTTGTCCCTTACCAAGTAAGAAGTAAAAATAGGAATTACCGCAGCCGCAATTGCTCCAAAAATCAAAATCAAAGCAATAAAGTCGGGCACTGTAAAAGCTGTGTAATAAACATCAAGCTCGTTGCCCGCGCCAAAAGTTCCTGCCAGCAACCTGTCCCTTGCCAACCCCAAAACAGCGCTCCCCAAATAAGAAATCGCCAAAATCAAAGATGCCGAGCTAATACTCTTCGTCTGCGAATTAAGAAATTTTTGAATCATTTAATTACTCATATCTTACTATTTTTTTGGCTTTTTTACAAATGCGCTAAAAACATGATTTACCTTGACAAAGAGGTAAAATTTGGTACTATAAATATGTCTTAGCAAGGTGAGTGATTGCTCTAAGCGCAAGCTTGGGGAGGAAAGTCCGAACACCCTCTGCTCGAAAGGGTAGATAAAATTATAGCGGTTAACGACCGTCCACGGCAACGTGCGAGGTGCGAACAGAAACGGCAAAGCTGAAAGGCGATGCATTCCGGCAACGGAATATCTCTGTAGTAATGCAGGGCTGAAACGGCTAAATCCTTATAGGGCGCAAGAACAAAGCCTTAATCATTGTTTCATCAGTGAAAGAGGTTAAAAGTAGTT
>Ga0172381_10000964_pt1 | contig 35665 bp, 31 predicted proteins | sample Leawel6488metaG_FD_119754 | JGI IMG/M metagenome (GOLD analysis project Ga0172381, IMG submission 119754) | Leachate microbial communities from a municipal landfill in Southern Ontario, Canada - Leachate well 64-88 metaG | ecosystem: Engineered > Solid waste > Landfill > Unclassified | place... | reverse complement strand
GGCACGAAACCAATACTTTGTATCCGCTAGAATTGGACGCTAACTCGTTTTATGCCGTCAGCACCGAATGTTTTGGTCTTACCCTTACATTTTACTAATAAAACGTATATTTATAAATATGTAAGGGTATGAATATGGTATGGCCTTCGTAAAGAAAAAAGTCGTAAACGGCAAGACCTACTATTACCTCCAGCACACCGTACGGACTGAAAAAGGCGTCCAGACAAAGGAAAAATACCTGGGAACAAAGCTCCCGGCAAAGATTGAGCAAGTCAAGGCCGAATTCCTTGCTGAAATCTACAAGGAAAAGTGGCACTCCACGCTGGACAAGATTCGGCAGAACAGCGACAGGGAAGAGCGCAGGATGCCGAAGACCGCGCTGCAGAAGCAGATTCGCGGCTTCTCGGTCAAGTTCACTTATGACACGAACCGCATAGAGGGCTCGAAGCTTACCTACCGCGAGACCGCAGACCTCCTCGAACGAGGTTTGTCCCCGCGTTCAAAGCCGCTTGAGGACATCAAGGAAGCCGAGGCGCACGAAAAGGTGTTCTACGAAATCCTCGACTACAAAAAAGACCTAAACCTGAACATAGTGCTTTACTGGCACAAGAAGCTGTTCGAAGCAACTAAGCCGGACATTGCAGGCCAAGTGCGGAACCACCAAGTCGCAATCTCAGGCAGCAGGTTCATGCCGCCAAGCCCGATAGAAGTTCCAGCTGCCTTGGACGAGTTCTTCCACTGGTACAACAAAGTCAAGGCGAAGACGCACCCGGTAGAGCTTGCGGCCTTGGTGCACCTTAAGTTGGTGACAATACACCCGTTCGGTGACGGGAACGGTCGCATGAGCCGCCTATTAATGAATTTCGTGCTGTACAAGAACGGTTTCCCGCTTTTGAACATCCCTTACGAGAACAGGAGCAGTTACTACAATGCCCTTGAGCGTTCGCAAGTAAAAAAAACGGACGTCGTCTTCGTTTTGTGGTTCTTCAAAAGATACGTCAAGGAATACAAAGCGTTCGCAAAATAGTTGTCCGTTGTTCCGCTGTAAATCGATTTGAGCCTGCTCATGCTCTACAACCTCTGGATATCGGCTGATAATTAGTTTCGTGCGAAATCCAGCACGAGTCAACCAGACCCGATTGCGGTCAAAGCCCCGCCTCCGATGGCGTTTGGAGCATTTTCCCATAGACTCAGTTCGCAGAAGGTTTTCCTGCACGACTTTTTATTGCAGTACCGGCAGTTGCGGTATTTCGTCCAAGCTCCTTATGGTGAAGTCCGGCTGCTCTACCGCTGATTCTGGCAGGATGTTTGCAAACTTTCCCTTGCAGAACCAGACCGTCACGCATCCAGCTTGCTTGGCAAGTGCGACGTCTTTTTTTGCCTGGTCGCCTATGGCGAGCACTTCGGAAGGTTGCACGCCAAGCCCCTGAATGCACTCTGCAAACGAGTCAACGGACTTTTCGTCGACAATCACCACCGACTTGAAGAACTGCCTTGTGCCGAGGGTTTCGAACAGGTCGTCGCGGTTGCCGTCGCCTTTCTTGCTGAGAAGGCCAACCGGATACTTCTTTGAGAGGGCTTCAAGCACTTCCAGCGCGCCAGGTTCAAGACTCTTGGTGTCCGGGTCGTAGAGCGTTCGGCTGAAGTCGAACAAAATCGCCTTTATCATATGCGTATTTTGCCGCTTTCGTGTTTTTCAAGCCGTATTATTAGCCCCGGCGTGCACAAATTTGGTATGGACATCCAACTCGACGCCCGCATCACAGCGTCGCTTCGCAAACTCGGCTATTCGCCCCTTACTACTGTTCAGGAACGCACCATCCCGCTCGGGGTGGCGGGGACGGACTTTTACGCGCTTTCGCAAACAGGCACGGGCAAGACCGCTGCATTCATTATCCCCATTTTGCAGCAGATACTCCAGAAGCCCGGCACCCGCGCGGTTATCCTTGAGCCTACACGCGAGCTTGTCATCCAGGCAGCAAACGAGTGCCGCAAGATATGCGAGGGACTGGGAATCCTCACGGTCGCAGTCTACGGCGGCACGCCTCCGGGGAAGCAGAACGAGCTCATCCGCAAGGGCGCGCAAATCGTGATTGGCAACCCGACCCGCCTGCACGAGACTTTGCAGAAGGGTGTGCTCAAGCCAAGCGACTACTCAATACTCGTCTTAGACGAGGCCGACCGGCTCCTTTCAAAGCAGTTCGTCGACGAGACCATGCACATCGCCTCGCGGTTTTCAAGCCGCAAGCAGACCATGATGTTCTCGGTGCAGATGCCGAGCGAGGCATATGCGTATGCGAAGACCCTGATGCGCCCCGGTTTTGCGGAGATAAAAGTAGGGAAGGTCGCCGCAAACACAATCACCCATTTCTACACGATTACCGAGGACAAGACGCAGGCGCTTGCAAGCCTGCTCAAGGCAAACCCGGTGAAGTCGATGGTCTTCTGCGCCACCAACGACGAGGTCGAGGAGCTCACGAACACCCTCAACAAGTTCAAGATCCCGGTCATCCAGCTCAATTCGCAAATCAAGACCGCGCGCAGGCACTCGGCGATGCGCAGGTTCATCTCGGGCGAGGAGCAAATCCTCATCTGCACCGACGTGGCTGCGCGCGGAATCCACTTCCCGGACGTGGAGAAGATATACAGCATCGGCCTGCCTTCGGCCCCGGAGTTCTACATCCACCGCGCCGGACGCACGGGCAGGATGAACGAGACTGGCGAGTGCATAAGCATAATCGCAGCAGACGAGGAGAAGAGGCTCAGCCACATCTACCATTCCTGTGGAGTGACTGCAGCGAAAAGATAGGCATTTAATCCCCGGACGGGTTGTAGGTTTTATGGCAAAGAGAAAGGCTGCAAGGAAAACGGCGAAAAAAGCCGCGCCCAAACCCGCGGCAGTGACCTGCCCGTGCGAGAGCCCGTCCAATAGTTGGGCGTACGGCCTGATTATCGGCACCGCGTTCGGGGTGCTTGTCGGGACGATTACCGGTAATTTTGTCCTGTGGCTCCCGGTTGGCGTCGCCCTCGGCTTGGTGTTCGGCCAGTTCTTCAAGTGCTGAGAAAAAGTCTCAAGATTTTTTCTTGCCTTCAGCATCCTGTTTTCTTTTCCGGGCTTTTTCCAGCCGTCTTTTAGCCTTTGGGTTTTGCCTTCTTACCCGGTTTTTTCTCCCGCTTTGCTGCTTCATCCGCCTCGCCTTCATCCTCGGATTCCTCTTCCGGTTCCTCCTTGGAGTCTTCTTTTTCGGCCTTGTCCTGCCCCTTGTCCTTCATCTTGAACGAGTATATTACCATCCCCGCCCCGATGAGGCAGACTATTATCCCGGGTATGAGAACGGTGTTGAAGTAGCCCCAGACTATTCTCGCCGCAACGTCCATCAACACGCCTGCAGCCTGCGCAAACTCGCCTCCGACAACTCCCTGCGCCACCGTGTCAAGGATTATCTTCGGCGCGATGAGCGCAAGAAGCGTGGCAATAAGGCCCGCAAGGAAGAGCGGCCAGCCGACGTGCCTGGTTGCGCCGCGCACTCTGAACGCGACTAGGGATATCAGGAGCGCGAACGCTATTGCAACCCCTATGAGCAGGTTGCAGGCAAGCATCGCGGTGCCAAGCGTTGGGCGCACCTGGCCGAGGCCCGTTGACAGCTGGTGTTGCATCTGCTCGTCCAGGTCGATGACGTCCGGAAGCGCGTCAATCTGCTGTTCTATCATTTGGCCCATCGCTTCGCTGGAAGCTTGCTCTGATTGCTGTCCGGCTACTGCGCCAAGCAAGTCGGCTTGGGCTGCTGAGTAATCTGCGTTGACCCTGCCGCACTCGTCCTTCACTTCCCCGGTGTCGTTCGAGATGTCGCCCCTGCAGTATTCGATGCAGGCCTGCGGGGTCGAGCAGAACGCGCCGAGAATGGTCATGTTTGCGGCCACGGTTATCGTGTAGTTCGCGTCCGCGCACTCGTCCTGGTGCAAGGCGCAGTATTGCAGGCAACCCGTCTTGTTCCTGCACCCGCCGGGGCCGGTCAGTTCGTATTGCGGCACCCCGCTTGGAGCGGACGAAGTGCTGGGCGCTGCCGAAGGGCTGGGCGTTGCAGTCGGCTGCTTTTGCAGCACTGATTGTGGGACTGGCTGCCCGGGCGCGGTCGCGTCGATGAACTGCAGCATCCGCGAGCAGTTGCCCTCCACCCCGCCAGCGTTGGGGTTCAGGCTTGTGCCGACGAGGTCGCGGCAGTAAGGCACGCACCCGTCGGTGCCGCCGCATTTCGACTTGAGGAAAGTCCAGTTCATCCGCAGGTCGTAGGGCGTGTCGTCGAATATGCTGCACTCGCCGCGGTGGTCTTCGCAGAACGCCATGCAGCCCTCGACTGAGTTGCAGTTTCCAGGCCATTCGATTGACGGCATCCGGGTGTCGGTTGCCGCCCCGACGTCAAACTGCCCTGCAGGGTAGGCGGCGGAGCTTGCCTGCGTCAGGTTGGCGAGCTTTGGCAGGACGTCCTTGAACGCCGCCTTGAGCCCGGGCTTTATCTCGGCAATCGAAACCTTCAGGTCAAGCTGGTACGTCTCGCCCTTCGCGTAGGCGAACGTGTTCGTGAGTATCTTCCGCGTGCTGTTGCGGAACCAGGCCGTCGGAACCGCGTTTTCAAGTCCCGAGCGGAACTCGGAAATGACTTTTTCCTTTTGCGGCGAGTCGGGGTACTGCCCGGTAATGCTGGTTGCTACAAATTCAAGTGCAACGGTCTTGACCGAGTCGTAGGCGTTTGCGGAGTCAAGGTTGTTCAGGTAAAAGTTAGGGTCCAACAGCGTGAACCTTGCGCTGTTTGCCAGGATTGCAAGCAAGACCGACACCATGAGGAGCAGGCCGAGCGAAAGAAGCAGCGACGTCCGTACGGCTGCGATGATGAAGTTTAGGACTTTTGAAAGGAAGCCGGTTATGCCCTCGACAAGCCCCATAAGGCAGACAATAGCTTTGGCTGTATGCCGCTATAAAAAAGAAGGCGTCTGCGCGTTTTGCAGCGTTTATCCGGTACCCTTCTCATTCAAGGTAGGCGTTCACGATGTACTGCTGCGCCATCCTGTAGGTGTTGAAGAAGCTCGCGTTGATTGCGATGCAGTGCCGCATTATCTCGCCCCACTTCTGCCTGTTGCCGTAGAACGTGGGTATTATCGTGCCCTCGAGCTTGCCGTAAAGGTCATCTGCGTCGAATGCAATGTTGGTGTCCTGGGCCCCTTTTGCTTCCTGCGGGTGCTCGCCTATGCTCCAGCCGGTCACGTTCTCGATGTGGCCCTCGAGCCACCAGCCGTCGAGGGTCGAGAAGTGCGGCACGCCGTTCACCGCAGCCTTCATCCCCGAGGTGCCGGACGCCTCGAAAGGCCGCTGGGGCGTGTTGAGCCACACGTCGCAGCCCGCTACCATCTTCTTTGCGAGCAGCATGTCGTAATCTGGAAGGAACACCATCTTCAGCGGCGTGTTCCTCGCGTTTACCGCCCTGCAGGTCTGGAAGACTTCCCTTATGAGCTCCTTTCCGCGGTAGTCAGCAGGGTGCGCCTTTCCCGCAAAGACCACCTGTATGTCCCCTACCTTGCGGCTCACGGCAATGAGGCGCTCGATGTCGTAAAGAAGGAGGTCGGGCCGCTTGTACTCGGTGAACCTGCGGCCGTAGCCTATGGTGAACCGGCCGGGGTGGAACCCGGCTCCGGTGCTTGAGTTTACGTAGTCAACAAGCTCCTGCTTCGCCTTCCCGTGCGCCTCCCATAGCTTGTCGCGGTGGATGTAGAGCGCGTTGCGCAGCGAGAACGGGTCAAGCTCCCACCCCGATAGGTTGGAGTCGAAAAGCTCGCGGAAAGCCGGCGAGACCCAGCTTGGCAGGTGCACGCCGTTGGTTATCGTTTTTATGGAGTATTCCGGGAACATCGCCCTTGCGACCGTGCCGTGGCTTTTGGCAACCCCGTTGATGTAATTGCTAATCTCAAGCCCCAGCAGGGTCATGTTGACCTGGTTGTCCTGCACCGCGTGGTCAAGAAGGATTTTCGGCACGTACGAGTCCGTCAGGCGCGTGAACAGCTCCAGGTCGAACTTGTCGTGTCCGGCCGCGACCGGGGTGTGCGAGGTGAAGACGCACTTTTCCTTCACCGCCTCCAGGTCGTAGGACTTCTCGGGCGTCCCCGCGTCGCGGTAGGTCCGCTTGAGGAGCTCGACTGCAAGCAGCGAGGCGTGGCCCTCGTTCATATGGTACTTCTTGATGTTGTGGTAGCCCAGCGAGTCGAGCATCCGCACGCCTCCGATTCCGAGGACGATTTCCTGGGCGAGTCTGTAGCCGCGGTCCCCGCCGTAAAGGTGCGAGGTGAGCGTGCGGTCGTAGTCCGAGTTGCCTTCAACATTCGTGTCGAGGAAGTAAACCGCGAGCTGGTTTCCCGCCAGGCCGTGCACCATGTGCCTCCAGGCGCGCACCAGCACCTTGCGGCCCTCGATCGTCACCGCGACCTGGTTCTGCGCAAGCACCATGTACTCGTGCGGGTCCCAGTGCACCGGCGTCTCCACCTGGTTGCCCTGCGCGTCCAGCGACTGCGAGAAATAGCCGTTCTCGTTGAGCAGGGTGATGCCCACAACCGGGATGTTCATGTCCGCATACGACTTCAGCACGTCGCCTGCAAGGACGCCGAGGCCGCCCGAGTAGGTCGGGATGGTATGGCTTATGCCTACCTCCATCGAGAAGTAGGCTATGTGCTCGTGGTCAGTGGGGCAGGTGACGCCGTCGCAGCCTGAAATCATTACAGCATCAGGGAATGGACGTATAAAACCGTTCAGGGGTTTTTATTGCGGGCCAGCTGCCGGGGGGCATTAAAAAATCGAGGATTCCCTAAACACTTACCATGAAGAAACGCGCATCGCCCGAAAGCCTCGCAAGGAAGGAAGTGCAGGCCACGCTGGACAGGATACCCGAAAGGTACCGCGAGCCTATGCTCAAGCAGGCCAACAGGGAGCAAAGCGGCCGCAATTACGACAGGCACCTCGCCAAGGGGGCGCAGGAGATATTCGAGTCCGAGGACAAGCTGAATGCCCTCAGGCGACTTGTGCTCTCGGGCAAGCCCGAAAAACCGCTTTTTGCACTGCGCCCAAGGCCGGTCAACCCGCAACGCCGTGACGAGGCCTCGTTGAACTATTTCTTCTGGATGGCAAGGCGTAAGCACCCGGAATTCGGCAAGAGGATAACTTACGCAGTGTCGGACGTCAACAGTTTTCGCGTGAGGATGGACGGAGAAAACCGCTCGCGGTTTGATGACGCGTTGAGGAAGCTGATGGGACAAAACGGCCACCACGAAAAGCAGTTCGAAATCCACTTCCCGCAGGTGCGACCGTATGAGACGAAATATCCCGTGCTGCCGCAAAATTACGGCGCAAGAAAGAAAAAACGCTCCGACATCCCGCGCATAACCGACTGATTCCTTGCTAGTTCGGGCTTCCTTCCACTTCCTTGCCCATCACTTTCAGCGACTTCCAGTAGAACCATCCTACCACCGCGAAGGTGACTATTGGCGAGACCCATTCGGGTATGTGGCCGCCGAACGCGTCGTAAATCATTATCACTCCTAGGAAGAAGATGGAGTACATCGCGCCGTTCTTGAGGTACTTGTAGTTTGCCACCTTGGTCACGTTCTTGATGGTCAGCTCCCGGACCACGAACGCGCCGATGCCGTTCCCAATCAGGATGAGCGGCACCGAGAGCGTGAATGCGAAAGCGCCGAGCACCGAGTCTATGGAGAACGTGGCGTCTATGACTTCGAGGTAGAACAGCTTGCTCAGGTCGGAGATGCTCGCGGTCTTCTTCTTATCCAGGAGGTCCTTTTCCTTGGCTTCCGCGTTCTGCTTGAAGCCGTGCGTGATGAAGAACAGCGACGAGCCTATCGAGGCGCCGAGCGCCATCATCGGGTGCTTTTGGACCGCAAGGTAGATGATGATCGTAAGCAGGATTGAGACTATCGCGTAGAACCAGATGCCGTTCTTCTCTATTGTCTTCTCGCCCTTAAGGCCGTAGTACTTCGGTTCGAGGAAGAGCCAGTGGAGGAACAAAAACACCAGGAATATCCCGCCGCCGATGAGGAGCACCGGCTTGGACTCCTCGATTGCGCCAAGCACCATCGGGTCCTCGGAGAAGGTCGCGGTGAGCGAGCCGACGAGCCCCAGCTGGGGGTTCACCATGAACACTATGAGCCAGGGGAGCACTCCCCTCACTAGGAATACCGCTATGAGCAGGCCCCAAACGAGGAACCAGCGCCGCGCCTTCTGGCCCATCGTGGAGAGCACGTGGGCGTTGATGATGGCGTTGTCTACGGACGTGATGACCTCGAAGAGGGTCAGGCCCATTACTGTAAGTATGATTGAAAACAGGTCAAACATTAGGTTGTCTCACTTTTGCAAAACCCTTTGGGAGTGGCGCATATATAATCACTCGGAGGCCTGCAGGAACGCGTCGAACCTGCAGGAAACGCAGGATGCAGGAGCATGCGATGGCACCCGGCAAAGCCGGGAACGCGTCCATCTTGGCAATCGGAACCCGCGCGTTTTCCCGTTGCGCTCCCGGCGCACCTATTTATTACGCTTTCTCATCAGTCTTACAATCGGGCGAATGGGTTCCAAGGCGCGCAATCCTGGCAGGGAACGCGTGCCGCAATCTTGTGTTTTTCCGGAGCCTGCTTTCCCTTCGTTGTAGTTGTTAATCGTTAATTTGTCAACCGAGGGTGGTTTTGTGGCACAGTTCAAGAACGTAGCACTTACTTTCAACTTCAAAAAGCAGTCAATCTTCTTCTTGGTAATGCTCTCTCTCTCTCTTGTAGGGTTTGCGAGCGCGGCCACACTGAATGTAGTTTCCGACTCCACAAGCCTCCAATATCGAAATACTATTGTGAGCGCTGCAGACCGCCTTATCGCGCTGCAAACTCCCAGCGGTTCTTGGGACTGGGACGTCACAGGTAAAACCGCTCCGACCGGAACCGCATACCTCAACATTGCCGGAGTGAATGCCGAAGGCCTGCTCGATGCTTACACGCTTACAGGCGACGTCAAATATCTCAATGCTGCCAAGAAAACCGGAGACTATCTGATTACTACGATTGGAACCCCTTCCGCATCGCAGAGACAAAACGCCTACAGCATAGTTTTTCTCTACCACTTGGCCACCGTGAGCGGAAGCACAAACTACAGCGACGAGGCACGTGCCATATTTACCCACGTTACTACCCAGTCGAATTACTGGGCCAATTGCGGCTCGGATGGATGCACCGCGTCGGAATTGCTTGACGCTTACAAGGGCTACCGAGGTGCCACTTCGTCCCCGCAGGGCGTTGTCGCTTGGGACTTGGCGCCATTCGTGGAAGCCGCGCAGCTCTCAGGCAACTCTGGGTTTGCCAGCGCTGTTGCAGGAGTAATCAATGATTATCTTTCGGATTCAACCTATTCAATTACCACGGATGATTATGAGCTTGGCTTGAGTGCGGGCATAAATGCCAACAAACTCGTTGGCACCGATTATTCTTCTCTCGTAGGGAATCTGGTAGCAAAGCAGAACGTCAACGGCGGTTTTTCAAGCCCAAATTATCCTCTTGAGTTCGCCCAATCCACTGCATATGCATTGATTGCGCTTAAGGAAGCGGGCTCTGCAAGCGCAGCGCAAGCCGCAGCTTATCTGCAGTCGTCCTTTGGCTATTCCGGCATCAACGGCTGGCGCGACGACGGAGTTGAGAATTCCGAAGTAACTAGCGAAGGAGCGCAGGCCCTTTTTGATTACATCCACGTGGCTGGAACCTACTACACGATTCAGGACGCGATAAATGCTGCAAACCCCGGGGATACGGTCAGCGTCGCCGCGGGAACATACGATGGAACCATCGATGTTAGCAAAAGAATCACCCTTCAAGGTGCTGGAAGCGGCGATACAGGAACGGTGCTCACTAGAACATCGATAACAAATCCAGCCTCGTATCCGACACAGGTAGATGGCGTTACATATTCATACAATCCGGTTGTAATCATAAGCGCATCCGGAATTGATGGGAGCTCAGTCCTACTCAAAGACCTATTGATACGTCCGCGACAAGACATAATCGGCGCGGCGCGTCAGGACCCCGGAATCCTTTTCCGCCCCGGAACTCCGGAAACAGGATACGTGGCATCTTATTCCTATGTCGAACTGAACAACGTTCGTGTCATTGGCACACAATCCTTCGGTACTCCTGAGTCCGGCGTAAGGCTAGACGGCAGTACGAGTCTGAGCCATTTTGTGATAAACAACTGCGAATTTAGCAACATGGGCTATGGAATCATATTCCATAATAATGCAGCCAACCCGTCCACAGTGCAATATATGGAAATAACGGACACTACCTTTGATAAGAATTCCATAAAGGGATTTTACGCGGAAAAGCTCTCCGATTCAACCTTTACTAATGTCATAGTCACTGACAATGGCAATATTGCCCTGTCACCCTCTTGGGCCATCAAAAATAACGCCGGTATTGACATAAACCTAGGGTACGGCACCTATCAGAACATCGTGTTCAATGATTTGACCGTCACGGGTAATGGAATCGGCTCAGTTAACGGCGCCGGGCTCACGGTAAAGGCGCGCGGGACGGGAAATGATCCTACTTACGCGTCTCCAGCAACCTTGACTGGTGTGACCGTAAACAGAGGGACGTTTACGGGAAATACTGTTGGCATAAGAATTGGCGAAGTTGATGCGAGCGGTATTTCTATAAGCAATACCCAGCCCACAGTTGTAACTATAAGTGGCGCAACAATAGATGGTAACACCCAATCCGGATTATCCAACGCATTGTCTGGCGTAACCGTTGATGCGGAGGACAACTACTGGGGTTCCGGTTATCCGAGTTTCGGCACAATCGTCTCAGGCGGTGTTGATTTTTCGCCTTATTATTCCAACTCAGATAAATCTGGTTCAAAAGACGTAACCGTCAGCTCCACCGGCACAATTGGAACGAATTGCAACTTCAATACAATCCAGTCAGCGATTAACAGTGCAAGTTCAGGAGACACAATAAATGTCGCTGCTGGAACTTACCCTGAAAGCGTGTTGATAGGAAAACAACTGACCTTGGTGGGCACAGGGACGACAAAGCCGGTAATTTCCGGAGTCAACGGTGCCAGCTATGTCGTGAAAGTTAACGGAGCCAGCGGAGTTGTCATAGACAACTTTGAAGTAAACGGAGGGACCACAGGAACCGATTCAAACACGTTCTCTTACGGGATTTTGGTCGATAATTCCGGGATTGAATCTGCTCCGGTCGAGGTAGAAAATTCCATTGTAAGGAACGTTTGGGCAGGAAGCGCCATCGGTATTGGCGCGGAGAGTTCAAGTTACGTCTCAGTGCATGGCAATACCATTTCATCCTTCCACAAGTCGGGCATCCGGTTTGTCAATTCTGGCGGCAAAGTCTACGATAACGAGGTCATCGGAGACGATGTTGATGGCTCAAGCAGAGTGCAGAACCTCATAAACCTCTGGGAAGGCTCAAACGTTGAAATTTATGGCAACACGCTGCACAACGCGCTGACCTCCGGCTTAACACCTGACTGGTCTTCCGTGGGAGTTCTCGTCTGCGCCTACAATGTAGATGGAGGCGGCAGTGCTTCGCAAGCGAACATACGCAACAATACGATTTACGCTTCCGACCGCGGAATCGTAGTTGGTTCGGTATACGTTTCAGCCGACAGTTCGTCAGCCACCATAGCTGATAACGACCTGCACAACCTTGATACGGCAATAAATTTCGAGACGGAAACAGCTTCTGCAACTATTAGCGGCAACAAGTTCTCGTCAGTAGTCAAGGCCGTAGATGCAGAGGCAGACGATGAAATGCTCTCTAATCCGCCAGTAGTTGATGCTAAAAACAATTGGTGGGGCACCGCGTACAAGCCGGCAATCACCGGACTTGTCTACAGCAAGGTCGATTTTGACCCGTACTACGTTGATGCAGGAAAGGCGACTATCAGCAGTACGGCTCCAACTGTGGTTTATGTTGACAGCGATTATGTCGATGGCGCCGCTGGCACGTATATTTTCGGTTACAATGCCTTTGCCAAAATCCAAGACGGCATTAATGCCGTGGCATCCAGCGGCACTGTGAACGTTGCGGCTGGGGTTTATGACGAGCGGGTTACTGTCAACAAGAGCGTGACGCTGAAGGGCGCGACAAGCGGGGTCAACAAGAATGGCTTCGTCGTCCCCTCGGGCTACGCCTACGATGAAACTGCGCAGAGCATCATCCGACCGTCAATTGCGCAGCAAGCGCCGGTTGTGAACATCAAGGCCGATGGCGTGGTCGTCGACGGGTTCGTAGTGGCATACGAAGTGGCAAATGGTACGGTGGGTAATTTGCAAGACCTGATTGAGATTGACTCGAGTACTCCCAACGTGGTGAACGGCATCCAGATTATCAACAACGTCCTGGGGCCGAACACGAACCTTGTCAGTCAGGATGGGACGCACGGCCGGTCGGGTATCACAATAGTCGGGCCCCACAAAAATGCGGTCCGGAATCTGGTCATCAAGAACAACAAGATTTTCGACGCCAAGGGTGACGGTTGCGGCATCATGTTTGTAGCCGCTTACTCTGCCGTTTATAGCGCTGGCACTGGCTTCACCGACATGTCCGGCACTGTGATTGAGAACAACGAGATTACCGGCAACCACCGCAGCGGCATCGAACTTGCGGGTGGCGTGTGGGGTGGGAGTGCTCTTGGCGACTATGTCAAAATCAACAACAACACCATCACAAATAATGGATGGTATTTCATCTCAGGAAAGGACAACCTGAAGTTTGGGCACGGAATCGTGATGATACGTGGCAACGGCGACAAGGCCAATGTCGGTGCCAGTGAGCCGCGCTACATAAGCATCACGAACAACCAAATCAGCGGGAATGAGAAGAGCGGAATCTACATCGCAACGAACAGCCAGAACATCAGCGCGACCGGCAACACAATCCAGAACAACGGGTTGGGGACCGGCGGTTACAGCGTATGGGACGGCGTCCGTGTAGACCTCAACGAAACGTACCACAGCGGGGCGGTTGTGGACTCCGGTATTCTCAAAGGCATCTCGTTCTCGCAGAACACCATTGCTGGAAACGGCGGCCTCGGCATAAACGTGATGCAGACTCCGACAGTCGGGCCAGTCATCGCCATCTCCAACTGGTGGGGCGACAACGACGGGCCCAAATGGACCACGAATTCAAGCGTGACCAGTTCTGTGACGTACGCCCCGTTCTGCCTCGATTCGGCTTGCCTGACGACCGGAAAAACGGGTATTGCTCCGACTGTGGGTGCCTTGGCGGACAAGGCCGCCAACAAAGCGATAACCCTGTCTGGGGCCGCCTCGGATACCGGAAGCGGGATTGATTCGTACCAATGGACGAAAACCGCCGGTTCTGGAACAATTGTTTTTGGGGATGCAACCGGCAAGGATACGACGATATCCGCAAGTGCTGACGGGACGTATACCATCCAGCTTACTGCGACGGACAAGGCAGGCAACAATGCGAGTTCCGACATGACTTTCGTGTGGGACAACTCCGTCCAGAGCCTGACGTTCGAGGCAATCAAGGGGTCAAACTCCAACCTAAGTTCAGTGACGTCCAAACTCAAACTTCCGTCAGGAAGCGCTTCAGGTTCGACGATTTCATGGATCTCGAACAGCACCGCAGTCAATGTAAACAGCAACAAGGTTACGAGGCCGGCCTCCGGCCAGGTCAATGCGATAGTCAATTTGACTGCGACGGTGACCCGCAAGGGCTTTGATACGCAGTACGTGACTTTCATCCTGACCGTGCCTGCGGAGACCGTTGACCCGGCTGTCGCAGTGGACAACACGCTGAACGGGCTTTCGTTTGAGACAATCAAAAGCGCAAACAACGCGCCCAACAACATCACGGGCAGCCTCAACCTTCCAGCTTCGGGCCAGGACTGCGCGGCAATCTCGTGGGCGTCGAGCAACTCAAGCGTCATCACTGCATTGGGTTCAGTCTCGCGATACGCGGTTGACAAGGCAGTCACCCTGACTGCGACAGTCTCGAAACAGAATGTGAGCAAGACCAAGCAGTTCGTCTTGGTGGTGCCTGGCACAACCGGTGCGGACGTTCTCGCGGTCGAGGCTGCAAAGGCCGCGTTGACTGACGCTCTGGTGCTCAACGGCAACCCGTCGTCGGATAACGTCATCGGGAACCTCCAGTTCCCTGCTGCATTACCCGGCAAAGCCGGCGTTACAATCAGCTGGGCTACTACGGATGAGTCGGTCATTGGCTCGTCTGGCAACGTGTCCAGGCCGCTGTCCGACAGCCAGGTCACTGTGACTGCGACGCTTTCAAAGAACACCACGAGCGCAATCAAGCAGTTCGTGTTCAACGTTGAGGAGCAGGTCAAGCCTGCTGTTGCGGATGAGGACGGCACAGTTGACGTGGACGACGGAGTCATCGAGGTAGTCATCGACTCGACCAACGTTGCAGACGTTGGCAGCATCGTGGCAGGTTCCGACGTGGCCGCGGACCAGCCCGTTGCGGTCAACCTCGCAAGCCTTACGGTCGCCAACACTTCGAGCGGCACTTCCTCGGTGACCCTTGACCAGGGCGAATTGAACCTGTCTAGGCAGACTGCCAACGCGAGCTTCACTGCCGAGATACCTAAAGACACCGTGATAACCGGTTCGTCCGACTGGAACGGCGTGCTAAACGTGCCGATGGTCAAGGAGAACACCGAGGTGTCGATATCTGGCGACTCCGTCACTTCCGGCTCAACCATCACCACTACTACCAGCACTGTTGAGAAGGTCGTGGAAGTCGGCTTCACCGGAGGCCAGCTCAACTTCTCGAAGGCAGTCAAGCTCGTGATTCCGGGGATGGTTGACAGGAAGGTGGCCATCGTGCGCGACAGCGGCGAGACGGTTTACAGCACCGAGTGCAACGCAAGCCAGGTGGCAGACCCGGACTCGCTTGCTCCAGGCTCGGACTGCTATGTCAACGAGGGAAGCGACCTCGTGGTTTGGACGAAGCACTTTACCAAGTTCGTGGCGTACAGCACGTCCACCTCGACGAAAGCAGTAAGTACGGGCGGCAGTCCGGCAGGTGGCGTGCCGTATAGTCCCACGACTCCGGTTCAGACTGTAACGCCGGCTCCGCAGGCGTCCGTGACTCCGACGGAAACGCCGGCGCCCACGCCGACTGCAAGGCCGGTAGTCCCGTCAACTCCGGCTGCAACAACTGCGCCAGAGGCATCAGTCGCACCGGCTGTTCAGCCGACTGTGACCGCGCCGCAGACTAGCGCGGGAACGGGTCTGTTCGTGGGCTCGCTTACGGACTCGAAGGGCAACCTGTCAGTCAGCGCGATTGCCGGGGTGGTGATACTGCTCCTTGCGGCGGTTGGCTTCGTCTGGTTCAGGGGAAAGAAGCGCTAAAAAGATAACGCGCTAAAGGGCTGGATTTCCTTTCCCTTCTTTCTTTTTCTTCTTTTTTCAAATGCTTAGCTTTGCCTTTCTTACCGCGGCAGCAATCGCACCCTTTTCCCCGAAAGCCTTCGCCATGAGGATGAACGCCGCAGAAAAGGCGAGCATGGCCCAGGCCTGGGCGACGGGCACGCTGCCGCTGAGTGCGCTTGCGCGTATGGCGGTCACCGAGTAGTTGAACGGGATGTAGGGCGCAAAGAGCGAGAACGGCCATTGGAGCGTGTGCTGCGGCCATATCACGCCGCCGGAGCTGAGCATGAACACCGCAAGAAGGGTCATCACGGGCGAGATTACCTGCAGGTGCTCGGCTGTTATTTTCGGCGAGAGGGCCTTGCAGAACGCGCGTACGAGCAGCGCAAAGAGCAGGCCGGTGAGCATCATCACCGCAAGGAGCGAGGCGACGCCCCCGCGTGCGGGGAAGTCCATTGCCAGGTATACCGAAAGCAGGATGACGCACTGGACGACCACTATTGCCACGCACGCTCCGAAAGGCCTGCGGAGCCTGTCGAGGCAGCACAGCACGTAGGCGGAGACGCTGCCGAGGAAGAGCCCCAGCACTATGAACGCGGTTGCGAAGAACGTGCCGTAGCTCGAAGCGTTGGTCTCCACTATCGAGAACTTGACTTCCGAAAGGCTGGCAGCTGCGTCGGATGCCTCGCCGAGCTTGCCCGAGAGGGCGGAGTCCTTCTGCGAGAGCAGCCCGGCTGCGCGGCCGGCCTGCCCCTGGCCCGTTGCAATCCGGCTTGACGCGCCGGATGCAGTGGTCAGGGAAGACGACGCCTGGCCCGTGCTGGAGGACGCGGTGGACTGGGCGGAGTACGCGTCGTAAAGGCTGGTTGAGAGGTTGAACGCGCCCGTGCTTGCCTCGCCGAGCTTTCCGGAAAGCACGCCCTGCGAGGAGTACAGCGTGGCTAGCCCGTTTTTGGTGGTGTTGAGGCCCGAGCCCTGCTTCAAGGAGAGGTTGTAGGCGTTCTGGAGCGCAAGAAGCGTGAAGTTTCTCTCCGCGCTGTCCGGAAGCGAGTTTGCGGAGCTGATTGCCGAAAGCAGGTACGACTGCTCCGCGGTGTTTGCCGTGCTCACCTGCTCGGCGGCGGACTTCAGCGTGCCCGTGCTTTCCTGCAGTGTTGCGCTTGCGCCCGAAAGCTGCGAAAGCGAGCCCGAGAGGACGCCGGAGGAGTACGCTGCCTTCTTCAGGCCGGTCGCGAGCTTGCCTTCTGAAAGCGAAAGCTCGGAAAGGTAGGTTGAGGCCGTGCCGGTGCCCAGGGCCACCTGCGAACTGGAGCTTGAAAGGAGCTTCGAGGAAGCCGAAAGCGTCCCAAGCTGCACCGAGGAGAGCTGGGTCTGCGATGCTGCCGCGCCGAGGCCCTCGGCAATCTCGTCCGAGTATTCCTCCGAGAGCTTGGCGTTCAGCTTTTCCATCATCACGTCGAACGAGGGCGTGAGCACGCGCGCTATTATGTAGCTGCGCTGGTCGTCAAGTACCATGCGTATCTGGGGGTTCTCGCCGTTCTCAAAGCGCGATGAGAAGTCCGAAGGTATGACCAGCAGGGCCCACGCGTCACCGGACTGCACGCTCGAAAGGCCGTCCTCGTAGCTCGCCCTGCGGAACTTGAACGAGTTCGTAGCCATTATGGCGTCAGCAACCGTGTTGGACAGCCCGCTGCCGTCCATGTTGCACAGGAGGACCTCGGTGTTTTCGGCGTTGGTTATGGGCTGGTAGTACGCGCCCACGTAAAGTAGGAAAATCAGGCAGGGAAGCAGCAGCAGGCCTATGAGCACAGGCTTGTTCCTTGCAAGTACCGCGAGGTCGGCCTTCGCGCAACCAATGACGCCTTTTCCATCCATTTGCCCAAAACCTTACCAAAGAAAGCCGCGCCCGAAGGCACTGCCTTTTGCCCAAAGCCTATTTCTTGATGAAGTAAACCGCTGCTGCGGCCACTATGAGCACCGCAAGAAGGAGCCAGAGGAAGAGCCTGTTTTCCAGCTTCACGTAGTCTGTCTGTATGGTTGAGAAGGTCTCCTTGCCTTCGCCCCACTTGGCCTCAAGCGAGAGCGGATAGGTGCCCTCGTAGTCGGACTGCAGCTCGAACACGACCTCCCGCTCGCCTGAGAAGTCGCCCAGGTAGGCCACGTCGGATGACTTTATCGCGGGGTTGGAGACTATGGATACGTAGAGGTCCTCGGCCGTTGCGCCGCTGTTCTTGACGATTACGCGGTAGTAGTCCTTTCCGACGTAGTGCGTCACGTTCTTGACCGCAAACGAGACGTTCGCGTGCGGCCTCTTGTCAACCTTCACGTTGAGCGTGACCGCGTAGGTCGCCTCGTCGGACTGCAGCGTGAATATCACGTCGGCGTTGCCCGAGCGGCAGTTCACCAGCGCAGGCGTCCGTATCGTGGCCGTGGCGTCAAGGGAGTCGTAGTGCATCAGCGGGGTCGAGAACGAGATGCAGGACGAGTGGAGCGACGCTTGGACGTTGTGCAGGCCGCGGCCGTCGAAGGACACGTCGAACGTGTCGTTCTCGTTGGCGTAAAGGAGCGTCGATGCGGTGACCCCGTAAAGCGAGTGCTCCTTTATGTTCAGCGGGATTGACGCCGAGAATACCTGGGGCGTCGCGTTGACAGTCCCGCTTGGCGCGGTGTAGCCGTAGCGCACCGAGCTGTCGTCCCAGCTGACCTGGATGTTGTACAGCCCGGTTCCTGCGCGCGACCTTATCGGGAACGCGAGCTCCTGGATGCCGTAGGACGGGAAGGTGGCCGTGAGGTTGGGGCAGGTCATCTCAGCGGGGCACTCAAGGGTTATGTTGGCGTTGTTGACCGAGTTCTCGTAGTCATTCTTGAACGTGACAAAAAGCGTGAAGTCCTGCATCGGGGATGGCGTGGGGTCGGTGCGGTAGGACACCATGTGAAGGTACGCCGCATTGGCAAAGCCCGTTGAAAGCAGCAACGCCAAAAGCGGGATTATCGCTATATTCTGTCTTGCCATTCTTACCACCCGATTGCCTTATTTTGTCTTTTCCTCAAAGCGTCTTACGCCATAATCATCAAAATCAGAACTTTCCAGCCATCATCGCTTCGAAGAAGCCCCGGACATCCTCGTTCTTGAAGTAGTCCGAGATGCGCGAAAGGTACGTAATCCCCTTCTGCGTGGTCTGGTACTCGAAGGTCAGCCTGTTTCCTGCCGCCTTCTTCTTTTTCAAAAGCCCGCTCTTGATGAGCGCAGCCACCTGCGGGTAGAACGAGCCCGCGCTCCAGTTGACCAGGAGCATGTCCTTGGCGTTGTTCATCAGCTGGTAGCCGTTGACCCCGCCCTCGCGGCAGGAGTAGAGTATGTATGCGCTCGTGAGTGCGCGTCCGATGCCGACTGTAAGTTTTGCCATTCCAATATCCTGCACGAGCCCGTTAATATATGTATCTGTTTTAGATATATCTGCTTTAGACTCATATGTCCCGGCCAGCCGGCCGCCCGCCGCTGCCTCCGGGCGCCGGCCAATCATACGCCTTTTACTATCCGGCCGGCATAATCTATCCAGTGACATTTACCGATGGGAATATCAGAAAAGCTCGCCGAGCTCGAACTTGAATACTCCAAGACGCAGAAGAACAAGCGCACCGAAGGGCACCTCGGCATACTCAAAGCCAAGATGGCAAAGCTGCGCCGTGAAATAGTCGAGGGCGGGAGCGGCAAGGGCGGCGCGAATACTGGCGGCTTCGACGTCCGCAAGACCGGGAACGCGACGGTGGTGTTCATCGGCCTGCCTTCAGTTGGGAAATCAACCATGCTCAATGCGCTTACCGGAAGCAAGGCAAAGACAGCTGCATACGCCTTCACCACGCTCACCTGCATTCCCGGGATAATGAAGCACAAGGGCGCGCAAATCCAGCTTCTGGATCTTCCCGGAATCATAGGCGGCGCCTCTCTGGGCAAGGGCCGCGGCCGCGAAGTCCTTGCTGTTGCGCGCAACGCCGACCTGGTCCTTCTCATACTCGACGTGTTCGACACCAACTACCGCGACAAGCTGGTTGCGGAGCTTGACAACATGGGGATACGCCTTGACCAGGAGCCTGCTGACATCGCAATCGAGCCGGTCACGCGCGGCGGCCTGAACATAGTGTTCTCCAAGAAGCAGACCCACGGCCTTGACGCGAAAATCGTCACCGGAATCCTGAAGGAATACAACATCTTCAACGGCAGCGTAATCATCCGCGACGACGTGACCGTTGACCAGCTCATCGACAAGCTGACCGGAAACCGCAAGTACATACCTTCGCTTACCATAATCAACAAGATTGACCTGGTCAACAAGGAATACCTTAAGTTCATCAAGTACCCTTTTGTTCCAATCTCGGCCGACAAGGAGCTGAACATAGACAAGCTCAAGGACGAAATCTACTCGGCCCTGAAGATGATTCGCGTCTATACCAAGTCGCGCTTCGAGGCTGCGGATGACGAGCCGCTGATTGTAAAAGAAGGCACTACCGTGATTGCCGCCTGCGCGCAAATCCACAAAGACCTGAAGGAGAACTTCAAGTTCGCCAAGGTCTGGGGCCCGTCCGCAAAGCACCCTGGGCAGAAGGTCGGCGCGGACCACGTGCTCAAGGACGGCGACGTGTTCAAAGTGGAAACAAGATAGCCCGCGTCAAGGTGGGGCTGAGCTGAACCTGCGAATCGTTCGACGCGCCAAAAATAAGAGTCAGAAGTGCATCTTGCGGATGTACCTGCACGCCGTGGTCATGCGCTCCACGCTTTCGGCCCTGTTCCTGCGGTAGCCCTCGATGGTCTTGATGCGGCTTTTTGCGCGCTCGACTTTGTAGTCCCCAAAGATTCTGTCCTTTAGCCGCCCGAGCCTTCCGCTCGGCTTGTGGTTCGCAATCGTCTTTTCGTGCTCCTCCTGCTCGTCCGACCATAGCGAGAAGTCCTTGTGGAACCCTATCGCTTCCTTCAGGTCGTCAACTGCGTGCTGGGCAAGCACCTTTTCCGAAGGCGCGCCTTTCGGGAACCTGTGGGAAACGAGCTTGGCGTACTCCGCAAACGAAACCGGCCTTTTTTCCCTGATGGCCAGTTCCACTTCCGAAAGGAGCGGCGTGATGACTTTCTCGTGCTTGATGCTGAGCGAAAGGTCGTTCATCGCATTGTGGGCCCTCTGCTGTTCCAGTTCGTCTTCCTGCATTCAAAAAACCGTTCGCCCGAAAGTTCAGGGGTTATTTGTTTAGACTCTTTTGGATGCAATCCGATAATAAATCATCCGGCGAGAATAATCTAATAGCTCCTATCTAAGCAGGGGTGGCAGAGCTTGGTCAAATGCGCAGGACTTAGATGAATTTCCCCGGAATGAGTGGAAGCGGCAAATCAAGGCGCTTCCGGTGATTTTCCGAGAAATCCTGTGCCTTAGGGCTGCAAGGGTTCAAATCCCTTCCCCTGCATCTAGTTTCTTTTGATAGTCGCAAGTTTGCTTATTTTAGTCCTCGTCAATCACCTAGCCCCGCCCTCGGCACGCGCCTAATCGCACCAGACTATAAATAGAACTTAGTGCAGAGGTCAAGACTCAAAAAAGGTGATTGAGTTTGGCCGAGTACCGGATGTATCATCAGCAGGAAAACCTAGACCAGGAGCTTGGTAGGCTTAGCAACTCGAACTTGTCTGCGCAAGCCAAGAAACAAATCGGTGGTTTCGCCCGAATCCGGCTTGCCAAGGGCACGACGCGGCTTCGAGTGGTCAAGTGCATGTGGTGCCTGCGCCTGATGGCGGACTGGCTTGGCAAGGATTTCGAGAAAGCCACCCAGAACGACTTGATTGACCTGGTTTCGTCAATTGACTTGAAAGACTACGCCGAATACACGAAATACGATTTCAAAATCGTCCTGAAATGCTTCTACAAATGGCTTAAGGGAAAAGACGAGGAAGTCCCAAAGGTCATCAAGTGGCTCAAACCCAAGCTCGGAAACCACAAGCACAAGCTACCCGAGGAATTGCTAACCGCTGAGGAGGTTGAACGGCTTGCTGCAGCTACCACCAACGCGCGAGACAGGGCTCTGTTGCTCGTTCTGTACGAGTCAGGATGCAGAATTGGCGAGCTGCTTTACCTGAAGCTGAAAAACGTCCAGTTTGACAACTACGGCGGCGTCCTCCTGGTAAACGGGAAGACCGGAAGCCGCCGAGTCCGAATAATCGCCTCCGTTCAAGTGCTCGGCAGGTGGTTGCAGGAACACCCGGACAGAAACAACCCGGACGCGTACCTGTGGCCTGCCCGGCTAGGGCATTACCAGCCCGTTCCTTTCGCCTACCCGACACTGTTGGCGATGCTTGACCGCGTAAGGCAAACCGCCAGGATACAAAAGCGAGTCTATCCGCACTTGTTCCGGCATTCCAGGGCAACTGCTTTGGCAAGCAAGCTCACCGAGGCGCAAATGAAGGAATACTTCGGCTGGACGCAAGGCTCGGAAATGGCCGCAACCTACGTCCATCTAAGCGGCAGGGACGTCGATTCGACACTCCTGCAATTGTATTCCTTGAAAGAAAAACCAGTTGAAAAAGAACCCGCCCTTGATTTTCGCATCTGCAACCGTTGCAAGGAACGCAACTCGCCCGGCCAAGAATTCTGCGGAAGATGCGGCAACCCCTTGGATGAAAAGAAACTGCTAGTCAACCCCGCCAAGCAGTCAGACGACTTGATGAACGCCTTATTCCAAAACCCCGAAGTCAAAGACTTCATCTCAAAGAAAGTAGTTGAGATGGGTTTGGACAAGCAAGTTATGACGTAAGGCGTTGGCGTGGTGTGTGTATACTTCTTAGACGCCGTTTACGCTCATTACGCTCAAGCCTCCCGTCTAAGAAGTTCGTTTTTAGGGGGAAATTTACGCTCTATTTTTGTTTAAATACGAAACGAGTTTCTGCAAAAACGGGTTACGCTCAAGATTACGCTCACGGCACTTGGGTTCTCGCTTGATGGTGTAGATATAATTCCTGAACGATTTTTCAACGAAAACGAGGAAAATCTGCATTCTAGGAACCGTTCAAAATCAAGCGAGAATCAAGCGACATTTCTTTATATAGTCTGTCGCTTGATTTTGTAAAACCGGCCTTGCGACAATCAAGCGCAAGAAAACATCCGAATTGACGTTATTTGATAGATATAATTCTGAGGACGCAATTACGTGGCACGGCACTAGTTTTACAGACGTGAAACGCTCGTTTTAGCTTGCGATTTTACGTGGCAAATCAATTATATACAAAAACAAAAAGCCACGTAAACCAAAAACACGGAATTCACGCGGCACGGTGAAATCGGTAGCAAAGAAATACTTTGAAATTAAAGACAGACCCTAATAATGTATTTGAGGCTCTTAATCAAACTCAGATGCCCCAAATAGATATTCTCTTAAAAGCCAATTAACTCAATTCCTTTTATGAGTAAAGCGAAAGACAATACTATTCCGTCAGTTAGAATTATCGATGCGCGTTGGGAGACCCAACAGACTCGTGCTCAACGCGAACGTAACGGACTTCTGATAGCTTTTGGTGGAGTATTCCTCCTTGTAGCCGCGCTGATATACCTCGGCTCTTCAAGTGGCCTTAACTTTTTACAGGTAACGGTAGAATATCTTGCCTTGGCAGTTATCGTTATAGGACTTATTCATAGACAAGGTATTGGTTTGAAAACTGCGGCAGTTCTTTTGGTTATCGGGATTGCGATAAATACTTGGGTTATTCCTTTACTTATTTCCAACACGCCTACCACTTCAAATCTTCCTACTCCAGAAGGAAAGGTTTCTTCGGTATCTCAGATTTTGAATTTAACCGATGTACCTAAACTTGGTAGCAGTAATGCCCCCGTAAACTTGATAATTTTTGGAGATTTCCAAGACCAATCAAGCGAAACGGTTAATGAGCGGGCATATTCTACGATTATCTCCAATTACGTGAATACTGGAATTGTACGATTGTATTGGGTTGATTTACCGTATCCGATTCAGGATTTACCTTTCCATAATGCGCGGTTATCAAATTTAACCGCTTTGAAGGGACGATGCGTATATAGAATCGCTGGTGATGAAGCCTTCTGGAAGTGGCACGATTACATTTATGCACATTTTAATTTACTGAAAACAACCTATGCTCCAGACTTAACTAGCTTTTTCAACTCTTCCGCGATATCAATAGGAATTGACGTTGAAAAATTTAATGACGTATGTAACGTCAACAATCCATATCAACCAGAAGTAGACTTGGAGATTTCAGAAGCGCACGCCCTAGGAATCAATAGTCCTCCACACTTCTTGATTGTAAGCAGTAAAGGAATACAATGGATTCAAAATCAGCCATATATCGGCAGTCCATCATTGAACGATTTTGAAAAAGCGATTCAATCAGCTCAGTAGTAGAGAAACTTAAACAAAAGGATTGCAGGTTGTCGCCTAAGGTAGAGACACTAGTAAATTACTTAAGCCTCTTCCTCTGCATATTAATGGTGGTGATAACGTGAAAATGCCATTGGTACTATCAGTATTTATTGTTTCAGTTTTGTTGATGGGCTTAGCCTTTGCTTTAATGAAAATCCTGCTCGGTTTCAATATGAATATGGAATCATTTGCAACTAATACTTGTGCGGGTATAATCACGGGTTGTGTTCTTATCCTAGTCCAAAAAGAGTATAATCGTCCAAAAGAGTAGGCCGGACTCTAGCATCATACTTGAGCCTCTTCCCCTGCATCTAGTTTCTTTTGATAGTCGCAGACTCAAGCTAGCGCATTGAGTATAAGCCGAAACGGCAATTGCCCAACCTAATTTAAACTGAAAGTTCACGGTGTACGTTTTTAATATCATTCTCGATATATTTGTTATATAGCATCCCCGTGGTTGCTCGGGCCTAAAAACTCGGGCAAACGCGGGCTTTACTTTATTCGGTGTTTGAACATAACCAAGCAGAAGGCAGGTTTGTTTATCGACGCCTCTAATTTTTACCACTCGATGAAAGAAGAGAACGATACGCCTTTTGACGCGGACCAATACGCCCAGCTCGTCAAGGAACTTGGAACGTTCTTTGACCTTTCGAAAATCTATTTCTACGACTCGATAAAGGACATCTCAAGGGATCCGATGGGTTATGCGGGGCAGCAGCGGTTTCATGAACGGCTCAAGAAGGCAGTCCCAAAAATTACCCTGAGAACCCGTCCTTTAAGGTACGTCCTCAGCATAACGCAGGAAAAAGCCAAGCAGGCGGCCAAAGACGTCAATCTTCCGGCCAACCTGAACGACAAGCTATACCTTTTCCTGAAGAAGGTCGGCGTTGTCAAGCTTACACGGGAAAAGGGCCTGGACGTATTATTGGCAGTCGACATGGTCCAAGCCCACAAGAAGGAAGGCTTGGAAGTGCTCATAATATTGTCCGGGGACTCGGATTTCGTACCGGCAGTCCAACTGGCCAGACAGGAAGGCGCGACGGTAGTCAACCTTCACGCGTTTGCCGGAAGCTCGAAGGAACTCCGCGACACCTGCAACGAGCACATAAAGATAGTAGTCGACATTACCGGCAAGCCCACGCTGACTCGCTACACGCCATAACGGACTAAATCATTCGTGCCAGTTTTACACGGAAATGCGTTCAGTTGCAGGGGTTTGCATCGGTTCAGACTCTAGTATCATACTTGAGCCTCTTCCCCTGCACTTTTTTGAAAAAATGGGAAAAGAAAAAGAAGCGGGGCAGTCCCCGCCGGATGCTTTTAGTCGTACTCGCGCCTTGACCAGCCGATTATTATCGCGATTCCGACAAGCACTATCGCAAGCGGGAACCACGGCAGGTTGAACGTCCACCAGCCCATGTCGTGGCCGAGCCAGCTCACGCCCATTGCGAGTATGAATATCCCGAAGAACAGCTTGCCGTAGCCCGAGCCGTGGCAGCACATCATGTGCATCCTGCCTTCCTTACCGGTCCTTGCCAACAAAACCACCTTTATTGCTTAGACTACGGGAAGGGTATTAAATCGTTTCTTGCGGAAAGAGTTTGTACAATGAACCCGAAACTCATGCAGGCAAGGCCGCGGACAGTCCGCGATGCCGAGAAGCCCGCTCCGGGGCCGTTCAACGGCAAGCACCTGTTCGTGCTGGATACCTTCGAGCACCCCCAAGGGCACAAGTATGTCCTTGGCACGATGGTCGACCGCGATACCGGCGCGACCCTGAAGACTTATTATGACGCAATCCAACGGCACACGCAGGTCCTCCTAAACGCGGACAAGTTCGCGTCTGAAGTGCAGAAGGCCGGCAGGAAGCCCGGCCACGAACGCGAAGAGAGCCTGAATGACATAAAATACGGGTTCGTCAACAGGCATGGCGCATCAAGGGACGATTCCCAGGTCTGGCTTGACCTGTTGGACAAGAACAAGCCGGAGTTGCTCATAGTCCCCGGCGACTTCAAGGCGCCGCGCGGCACGCTAGTATCCAAAAAGCCGGCGTTCGTGTGGCAGCCGGAGCCCGGCGATGTCGAGTACGTGGCGAACCTCTGCAAGAAAATCGGCAAGAGGAAAGCCGAGGAGATGCAGGGCGCGACCAAGGCCATAAAGGCAGCGATAATGAAGGAAGAGGCTGCCAAGCGCACAAGTTGACATTCGGAAGGAAAGAAGGATGAAAAGCGGTTTCGGTGCAAAGGAATACAAGCTGTTGCACGAGCCCGGCAATTTTTACGGCGGCCGCCACATGGTCGTCACGCACGTCCTGGATTCAGGCAACGGCAGCAACTACGTCATGGGAAAGCTCGTGAACAAGCCCCTGGGCCTCCACGCGAGCGGCCTTTTCCGTTGCGTGGACGAGTACACCCAAAACCTCAACGACCTCGAAGCGTGGAAGGACCGGGTCGAGTTTGCAGGCAAGTCCGGCGGGCAGGAAGCCATAATGCGGGTCCTGCACGAGTTCAACGAGCAGGCAAACGAGTCCGCACGGCATCTTGACGAGTTCAACGCGCTGCTTGAGAAGGAGAAGATGCACGCGTTAGAACTTCCAAAGGACGTCCTGGTCAAGCCCGGCCACCTCCTGTCGGAAAAGCCGGCCCGTGCCAGGGAACTCGCGTTGCATGAGACCCCGCAGCTCCATTGTGCATACGAGCAGTACTTGGAGGACGCAGCTAGGCAAAGGCAGGCCAAGGCCAGCAAGTTGACTATGGTGTTTGCCAAGGCGCTTGGCGCTGTTGCAGACTCCGCGGTATCGGGAGCGGACCGTGCCCTGAAGCGGAATGCGGACTGAACAGGAAGCCAACCCGTCCCAAGCCCCGTTTTGCCTGCGATTGGCAACTGATATAAAGGTGGCAAAATTAACCCGTTAGGAATAAACCCGACAGGGGTTTTTGACGAGGGACTTGGGAAATGGCTAGGAAACCGAAGGCTGGAAAGGCAAGGAAGGCAGTGCGCTCAAGGAAGGTCGTGCACGCAAGGGGCGTGGCGGTCCGCAAGGCCGTGGCTGCATCGCAGAAGTCTAAGGCGATGCACGTATCCCTGCTTGCGGCTTTCGTGTTCGTAATCCTCGTCGCGATACTCAACTACGTAACCGCAATACTCACGTACACGGTAAAGCTGCCCATATACATAGACACTTGGGCGACTTCGCTTGCGGTCATGATTGCGGGCCTGTGGGCGGGAATCGCCGGCGGGGTCCTGTACAACGTCGCAATGGCTTACTTCGCCTGGGGCTCGACGCAGTGGGTGTGGGCGTTCTCAAGCATTTGGGTGGCGTTCGCGACCTGGATGCTCTACAAGGACGGCTGGCTCTCGTTCAAGAACCCGGCAAAGTTCCTTGTTGCGGGCCTTCTGCTTGCGCTCACCAACACGTTCATCGTGTTCTCGATAAGCCTGCTGGCCTTCGGCAAGTTCCCGACGTACGGCTCGACCATTTACATCCAGGAGGCGCTCTACAACATCCTGCCCAACGCGGCTGTTGCTTCGTTCGGCGAGACGCTTCTTGTGAACGTGGTTGACAAGGTCATATCGCTTTCGCTTGCGACTGCGGTGTTCCTGTACGTGCCCAACAAGTTCAAGGCGTACTTCCACAACAAGTGGTAGGCAAGGCGTCCGGCGGGCATGGAGGCCCGCTTTCCTTTTTTTATTCTACTTTTTTTAAATCTCGATTGTCAGCCCGTCGCTTGCACAGGTGGTCCGGGCAAAAACCTCCTTGGCGGCCTTGCAGGCGGCTTTCCGGTCCTTTGGCGCCGGGTACTTGTGCGCCGCGAAGTGCGTGAGCACGAGGGTTTTTGCCTTCGCTTCCAAGGCCAGCCCTGCCGCAATCTCGGGGCTCATGTGCGGCCAGGCGGGGTCTTCCCCCTCTCCCGGCAGGTTTCCGCACTCGGCAATCATGAGGTCGGCGCCAGCGGAAAGCCCCTTTATTGCGTCGCACGGCCCGCTGTCAAGGCAGTGGGCGACCACCTTTTTCCTGCCCTTGTCCAAAAGCTCGAACCGGAAGCCGATGCAGGGGTCTGCGTGCGAAAGCCACGCTACGTCAACGGAATAGGAGCCCAGTCCGTCGGAAACTTTGTTGCGGCCGATTGCAAGCTCCTTCACCTCGACGTTCGGAAGGCTTTCCAACGCGTCGGTGAAAGGCTTGTTGACAATGAAATCCACTATCCTCTTTCCTTCCGGCTGGACGAAGATGCGTATCCTGCGGTAGTGGAACCTGTTAAGCTGGTGAAGGCCGATGATGTGGTCGAGATGAAAGTGGGAGATGAATATGTCAAGAGGCTTGGTCTGGTCAGGGGCGGACTCCATAAGCCTGCGGATGCCGTCGCCGGCGTCAAGGACGATGTAGCGCCCGGCAGTCTCGATGAGCGTGCAGATGGTGTTGCCTTTTTCGGTTGCGAACCAGCCGTTTGTGCCGAGGAATGTTATGCGCATGAAAAAACCCGATTCCCATATCTTCAGCCGTTGAGCGTCCAGACCGAATAGTTCAGCAGCGACGCGAAGCTTACCCACAAAAGGTACGGCAGGAGGAGCCACGCCGCGGCCTTGGATATGCGCCAGAATACGGCGGTAGTCGCGGCAATCGAAACCCAGAGGAGCGCGATGACGGCAAGGCCTGCGAGCGGCGAGTGCCATCCGAAGAACACTATTGACCACAGGACGTTCAGCGCAAGCTGCAGGAAATACGTTCCGATTGCGGTGTTCCGGCCAGCTCCCTTGAAGTCCTTCCTCCACGCAAGGAAGAACGCGATTCCCATAAGCACGTACAGCAGCGTCCAGGCCGGGCCGAAGACCCAGCTTGGAGGGGTGAATGACGGCTTTGCAAGCTGGGCGTACCAGGTCGGGATTGACGGTATGGTGAAAAACGAGCCTATCAATCCGGCGGCCAGTGCGACTGCGATGCTTGCCGCAAGCATCCACGCCTGCCTTCCTTTCAGGAACCCAAAATCCATTCCGAACCACCGCCGCGCTTGGCGTCCAAAGGAGTCTATCCTTTTGGAAAATAAAAAATGGCGCAGGCCCACGTTATCCGCGGCCAAAAGTTAGCCATTTATACCCCGCGAAAGGTTAATCCATACGGGCGCGGCGCGCCCAAGGTGGGCTGGGGATTATGGATTTGGACAAGATGTGCGATACGTGGCAGAGAGCGCTCGCCGACCCGGTCAAGTTCTTTTCAAGGCCCGCGAACGTAAAGTCCGACATTTCAACTGCGGTCAGGTGGGCCGCCATCGGCGGGGTAGTCAGCGTCTTTATCACCGAGCTTGCCCTTCTGGTCAACTCGAGGACCGACATCGTAAGCGCGCTTGTCGCCACCATAGTAAGCGGCGCGGTGATAGTCCTGCTGCTTTTGCTGGTGTTTTCAGGCATACTTTTCCTGTTTGCGAGGCTCCTTGGCGGAAAGGGTGGTTACGCCAGCCAGACCTACGCGATGGCGGTGATACAGGCGCCACTGTCAATAGTGGTTGCACTTGTGGCGTTCGTGTTCGACGTCCTGTATGCGCCGGCAACCTATACCTACGGCGTGCCGGTACGCACGGGCGTTGCGGGGGCGCTTTACGGGTTTGCCAGCTTCGCGATAATGCTGTACGGGTTCTACGCGATGGTAATCTCCTTCCGCAGCATCCACAAGTTCAGCACGATGCGCGCGCTTGCGACTTTGCTGGTGCCGACAGTGCTTTTGGGAATCATCGCGTTGCTTGCCTTGATGTTTTTCCTGGTGGCGAAGGTCTCGACGTTGCCTGCCTGAAGGCCGCGGGCCATTCTTTTTATTTTTTTCAACATTAGGCGCAGTACTGCTCAAGGCTTGAGACTGAGCGCACGCCTACTGTCGCGCCACGCCTTATCACGAACTCGCTCAAGCCCACCCTTGAAAAATAATCCCGCGAGCCCGCGAAGCCCCAGTTGTACGTGTATCCGAGCCGCGTCCAAGGGTAGCCGTCGGCGCCGTACGAGCTCGCGTTCAGGCCCTGAAACCATGCGCGGTACTCCGCAGTGGCGTCCGAAGGGAATTCCAGCCCGCAGGCAGAGTCGGTTATTTCGTTGTCTGGGCAGGGCCTGAACACGTCGCGTTCGCTTGCATACATCTCCACGAACCTGGTCTTTCCGCTCCCGGGAGGCACGCCGGTGAGCGACTCCAGCCACAGGGTGCGGTTTGCGCCTGCCGGGAGGGCCTTGCAGTAGTCCGCAAGCTGGGGGGACGCGGTGACCCAGACTTCGCGGGAAAGCGGAACGTCGCTGCCGGCCGACCCGTCGTATCCAGCCCAGGAAGTCCAGGTGACGAAGAGCACGCGGCCGGCCGGGTCGCGAACCAGCTCGTCGTTTGAGCTTGTTATGGCCACGAGGCCCGGGTATATTTTGTATGCCGCGACGGCCTTCGCATCGGCTACTGCGGATTGGTAAAGCGCGGAGAGGTCCGTGCCCGGGTCTTCGAGGGCCGAACCCTGCCTTTGGCTTGAAATGATTATCGCCGCAAGCACTACCAGAAGGAAGGCAAGCGCAACAAGAAGCGGCCTTGCCCCGTCTTTCTTCCTGCCCATAGGATAGGGGAAGGCGCTGGCGCGTTAATAACGGTTCGGCGAGGCGCAGTTTTTGCCGGGGCCGAAAACAGTTTATAATACCCTAGATGGCATAAGGAATGTTGATAGCGGCATATGGCGAACCGTCCTTTCAAGACCGAAGAAGATTCAAGACGTCGGGGCCACGTCTCATACCTAGTGCTCGGCGCGCTCGTCGCCCTTGCAGTAGTCGCGTACGCGGCGTACTCGAACGACCAGGTCAGGGCGTCCGTCACCGCCGCGCTCGGCGTCGCGACCCCCAACCCGCTCTGCACCCACGGGAAGCTCGCCGCCGACAACGTGACCTGCAGCTGCCAGTCCGGCTGGAACGGCACCGCCTGCGACGTTCCCATCTGCAACTTATCCTGCAACCACGGCTCGTGCGTCGCCCCAGACACCTGCGGCTGCGAAGCCGGCTGGGCTGGCGCCCAGTGCACCATCCCCGTATGCTCGCCTTCCTGCGTCAACGGCTTGTGCGCAGAGAACCACACCTGCCAATGCACCAAGAACTGGCAGGGAGTGTCCTGCAACCTCCCAATCTGCGACAAGCCCTGCAACCACGGCACTTGCCAGAACGACCGCTCCTGCCTATGCGACGACCTGTGGGGCGGGGAGTTCTGCAATATCACGATGTGCAAGCCGGAGTGCAGGAACGGCTCGACGTGCAACACGCAGCACGTGTGCGAATGCAAGCCGGGCTTTGGAGGGGCCGACTGCTCTACAGTAGTCTGCGAGCCGGAGTGCCTGCGCGGGACGTGCAACGAGAACCGCACGTGCGACTGCCCGGCCGGGTGGAACGGCACGACTTGCGACGTTCCAGTGTGCTCGCCGATTTGCGCCCACGGCAACTGCTCGGAAAGCCACCAGTGCCAGTGCGAGGCCGGATGGGACGGCCTGAGCTGCGACGTCCCGGTCTGCGACCCGTCCTGCTTGCACGGGACGTGCAACGAGAACCTGACCTGCACCTGCGGCGAAGGGTGGAACGGGACTGCCTGCGACGAGCAGGTCACTTTAGTCTAGGAATAGTTGCCCGTTGTCCCACTCGGCTTGAAACCCTAGGTCCGTACCAGGCGCGAATACTTGATTTTCCTGTTCGCGAGGAGCTCCTGGGAAAACTCCGACATCTTCCTGCCGTCGCCCTTGAGCACGAACACCTCGAGGCACTTGTCGGCTCCGATGTGGGTGTGCGTCTGCATCACGGTAATCTTTTCGTAGCCGTGCTTGATTGCGGTGACCTCGCCTTCCACGTCCTCGTCGTGCACCGCGATGAGCACCGCGTCCGAGTTCGCCGGGAGAGCCTGGTTTTGCCGCGCCTCGGAAAGGATGCTTTCCACGCCCCGTCGGAAAAGCTCGGAGCGGTTGCGCATCCCCATCTTCCCAACCGCCTCGTCCGCCTCCTTCAGGGTACTGTCGTCAACAGAGATGCTGATTATGGCCATTTGTTAATAACACCAATAAAAAGCAGGCGCGGAATGTTATTAACTATTTTGTCAATTATTAATAACCTTGGCCGCGTTGGATAATACGTGATTCCCATGAATGCCAGGTTTTTCTGCATCAGCATATGCCTTCTTTTATCCTGCCTTCTTCTTGCAGGCTGCACCCAGCAGGCCTTCCAACCCGCCTCAAACTCCACCATCTCAGCAACTCCAACAGCAGCGGCATACCACAAGCCGGTAATCGTGGTCACAACATATTTCCTCGAGGACTTCGCGAGGCACGTGGCGGGCGACGGCGCGACCGTGGTGAACCTGCTTCCGGACGGCACGAACCCGCACACCTACGAGCCGAGCCCCAAGGACCTGGAACTCATAAACTCTGCTGACATATTCGTGTTCAACGGCGCCGGGCTTGAGCCGTATGCGGCGAGCGTCGCAAAGGCCCTCCCGCAGTCAGTCCGCGCAATCGACGCGTCTGCGGGAATCACGCTGGTCGAAGCGGAGGACAAGGACCACGGCTTCTACGACCCGCACGTGTGGCTCGACCCGATGATGGCAAAGAAGGAAATCCTCGGGATACGGAACGCGCTCATCTCGGTTGACCCGGCCAACTCGGCGTACTACCAGGAGCGCACGTCGGCATACTACACGAAACTGGACGAGCTGGACGCCTATATCGTGAACAGGACCTCCAACCTGTCAAGCCGCAAGTACGTCGGGTTCCATCCCGCATTCACGTACTTCAACGCAAGGTACAACCTCTCCTACGCCGCCGTAATCGAGGAGTTCGCAGGCGACGAGCCCAGCGCGCAGGAGATGGCCGCAATAGTCGACACCGCGCGGGCGACGAACATCACCACCATCTTTGCAGAGCCGTTCCTGGACCCGCGAGCAGCGCAGGCCATAGCGAAGGAAATCAACGGCACGGTGCTTGAGCTCAACCCGCTGCACACGCTAACAGCCGAGGACCGGGCTGAAGGCAAGGGTTATCTGTCCGTGATGCGTGAAAATGCTGACACGCTCGCAAAGGTCCTTTCATGAAAAAAGACGCAGGAAAACCCCCCATTCTTGAGTTTGACGGGATTTCGTTCTCCTACGCAGGCGAGCCCACGATTGAGGCCGTCTCGTTTGCAGTCAAGAAGGGCGACTTCCTGGGCATAATCGGGCCCAACGGGGCTGGGAAGAGCACGCTGTTCAAGATTGCGCTCGGCCTGGAAAAACCGACTTCCGGCAGCGTGAAGCTGTTTGGAAAAAAGCAGCCTGATTTTTCAGACTGGCACCGCATAGGCTTCGTGCCTCAGAAAGTGCAGTTCGACCCGAATTTCCCCGCAAGCGTCTTCGAGGTGGCTGCGATGGGCCTTGCCCAGAAGCCGGGGATCCTGCCGCTTTCTTCGGAGCAAAAGTGGGCGGTCTTGGACGCCCTGAACGAAGTCGGCCTGGAAAAGCAGGCTGACAGGCGCATCGGAGAGCTTTCGGGCGGCCAGATGCAGCGGGCCTTCCTTGCACGCGCACTTGTCTCAAAGCCGGACTTGCTTCTCCTCGACGAGCCCACCACCGGAATCGACTCCGAACAGCAGGAGAAGTTCTGCTGCCTGCTTGAGCGGCTGCACGAGAACGGCATCACCATAGTCATAATCTCGCACGACCTCACGTTCATGTCCTACCTGGTCAACAAGGTAATCTGCATCAACCGCCGGGTGTTTTTCTGCGGCCACCCCAAGGACATCGCAAAGAGCGGCGCGCTTCCCAAGGCCTACGGCCACGGCGTGCACGCAATCACGCACGACCACGAGCATGGCGCCTGAATGCAAACGGATATTGCCTAAAGAGACAAAGATGATTGAAAATGCTTGAGTTCCTGTCCTACCAATTCATCCAGAACGCGTTCATCGCAGGCACCATAGTCGCTGTAATCTGCGCGGTGCTCGGCCTGTTCATAGTCCTGCGCAAGCTTTCGTTCATGACCGACGGGATAGCGCACGCGAGCCTTGCGGGAATTGCAGCTGCGATTGCATTCGGCGCGGACGTGCTCGTAGTGACCGGGTTCGTGGCCCTGCTTTCGGGCCTTGGAATCAACCGCATCCGCGAGAACATGAAGATTTCAGGCGATGCGGCAATCGGCCTCCTTTTGCCAGTGGGCCTCGCAACTGGCATCGTGCTCCTTTCCCTTGCGCACGTCACGAGCGTGGACCTTATGTCCTACCTTTTCGGCAGCATCCTCGCCATAACAAGTTCCGACCTGCAGTTCATAGCCGTGTTCGGGGCCATAGTCATCGCGACCATCGTGCTGCTGCGAAAGCAACTATTCTACATTTCCTTTGACGAGGACAGCGCCAAGGCAAGCGGGCTGCCCGTGTCCATAATCAACTACGTCTTCTTCGGCCTCGTCGGAATCACGGTTGTCCTCGCCCTCAGGGTTGCCGGGATAATGCTAGTCTCGGCACTGATGATAATCCCGCCCCTTGCGGCGCTCCAGCTGAGGAAGAACTTCACAACCACGCTCATTCTCTCCGCAATCTTCGGAATCCTCTCGGTATGGGTCGGGATAATCGCGTCATACTACATCGGCGTGGCAACGGGAGCTGCGATTGCGCTTTCGAGCTTTGCGCTGTTCCTTGTGGCCTATGCGCTAAAAAACAGGGTTTAGGCGGTGTTGCCGGCCTGAAAAACGGGTTCTAGGTGCAGTCGCGCTTTTCCGTATCCTTCGGCCGGAAAGACAGGTGGAACAAACTAGGCCTTTGCAGTTGGCGCCGGCTTGGCCGCTTCCTTCGGCTTTCTCAAGATGGTTATGTAGCCGGTGTGAGTGAGCCCGGTTGTGGCAGGCCTGCAGCCGTGTGGCCGCACCAAAAGCTCGCGTTCTATTGTCTCAAGCGAGATGACGTGCGTAAAACCAAGCTCGGTGCCGACTGTAACGAATGCCTTGACCTGCTCCACGTTTGGGTGGTAGCCGGTGCAGTAACCGCCTGCCTTGAGCGCGGCGAATGCATTCGGAAGCGCCTTCTCCGAGCATGCCATGTCCAAGTTCACCAAGTCAAGCTCGGTCTCCTCGATTTTTTCGAACACGTCGCCTACCTTGAGCTCAACTCGGTCGGTAAACCCGGCCTTCTCCACGTTCTTGCGGACAAGCTCGGCGAAGTCCTCGCGTATGTCGTAAGCATACACCTTGCCGTCCTTTCCGACAAGCGAGGCGAGATAAATCGTGAGGAAGCCGCTTCCCGCACCTGCATCAAGCACGCGGTCGCCTGGCGCGACCCCGGTGTATGCGGAGATTGTGGAGGCGTCCTTGAGCGTGATGACCTGGGGGCCGCGCTTGAGTTTTTTATACAGGGTTACTGGAAACATGGAAACAATGCACCTTTCAATGAAAATATTCCGAAGAATGAATGGGGAATTTGCCTGCGGCTCAAACCAGGTTGAACACGCGGTCCTTGTACTTGGCGCTGATGCGGCCTGCCTTGGAGTTGACCGCGCCTATGCGCTCGCACGCAATGCCGTTGTTGGTGAAGAAGTCCATCGCGCCTTCTGCATTCTCAGCGGAGACGATTAGCGCAAAGCCCCAGCCCAGGTTGAACGTGCGGAGCATCTCCTCGTCGGTGATGGTCTTTCCCATCCTCTTTGCGGTCGCCTGGAGCACTCCGAAGATGGGCTGCGGCTCGAAGTTGTCGAACTCAAGGCCAACTCCCTTGTTGAACGGAAAGAGCTTGTCGAACTTGGGGTAGGCGTCGCCGGTAATGTG